>ENA-ORMN01000055-ORMN01000055.1-human-gut-metagenome-genome-assembly--contig:-NODE-55-length-129422-cov-5.580705_pt1 | contig 129422 bp, 124 predicted proteins | sample MGYA00242102_ERZ508993 | MGnify/ENA primary metagenome ERZ508993 (study PRJEB26280, sample SAMEA2338770) | human gut metagenome | biome: human gut; feature: human-associated habitat; material: faeces...
CCCCCGCCACTATGGCGGGGTTTTCGGTATACAAAAAAGCGCCCGCTTTACGGGCGCTTTTCAGTGCAATGCTTTACTGTTCTTCGGGATAAGTTATTTCAAGTTCGTCATTATTCAGCTCATTCACCGCATAGGAAACGGCCTTTTGATTGTTGAGCAGTTCATCCTGGCCAACAAGCTGACGCGCGCGCTTTGCCACTATTGAAACCAGCATATAGCGGCATTTTACCTTTTTCTGAAGGTCTATGATAGACGGTTTGTTCATCATGGTGCTTATTCCTCCTTCAATAATTCTTCAACCGTATCGTTCTTTTTGGATCTAAGCCTTTCGGCTCTGATTATGCTTGCAACGTCCGCAATGGCAGTATCCAGCGAATTGTTCACAACAATATAGTCATATTCATTCGCATGGGATATTTCTTCCTTTGCCTTGCCAAAGCGTTTTTCAACGGCTTCCGGCGTTTCCGTGCCGCGGCCGACAAGGCGGCTATGCAGCGCTTGCATGGATGGCGGCAGTATGAATATGCTCACGGCTTCGGGCCGCTGCTTTTTCACGTTTCTTGCGCCGTTAACGTCAATATCCAATATAACATCTATGCCTTCGGACGTAAGCTTTTCAATATATGCCTTGGGCGTGCCGTAATAGTTCATTCCGAACACGTCCATGTATTCAAGCAGCTCGTTGCGCTGTATCATGCCTTCAAACTCTTCGCGCGTAACGAAGAAATAGCTAACGCCGTGTTCTTCACCCGGGCGCGGTGCGCGCGTCGTTGCGGATACGGAAAAGCGTATTTTATCATCCGCAAGCAAAAGCGCCTTGCATATAACGCCCTTGCCTACACCTGACGGCCCTGAAATTACGAACAGTTCGCCTTTATTTTTCATAGTATCGCTCCTGATGTTATTCTATATTCTGAACCTGCTCGCGGATCTTTTCAAGCTCCGCCTTGCCCAGTATAACAAGCCTTGCTATTTCGGCATCGTTAGCCTTTGAACCTATTGTGTTAAATTCACGATTCATCTCCTGCACAACGAAATCAAGCCTTCTGCCCGCCGCTTCGCTTTGGCTGAGCAGTTCGCGCGCCTGAGCGGTGTGGCTCTTCAGCCTGACCAGTTCTTCATCTATGCTTGCCTTGTCGGCAAACAGCGCGACCTCCGTTGCAAGGCGCTGCGCGTCCACCTCCACCGTGCCGCCGAGCATTGCCTCTATTCGCTCGTTAAGCTTTATGCGGTATTCTTCAACAACCATCGGCGCGCGCGTTTCTATCTTGCCGCGCAGTTCGTCCACCGTTGCAAGTCTTGCCGTAAGGTCGTTCGCCAGCCTTTCGCCCTCTCCGCGCCGCGCGGTTATCAATTCCGCAATGGCTTTGTCTACGGCTTCTTTGGTAAGCGCCTTCACGGCCTCGTCATCCTCGTCCGCCTCAACAATGTCCGTCACGTCCGGCAGCCTGAGTGCGTTTGAAAGGGTCATGTCGTTTTCTTCCCTCAATTCCGCTGCCGCCGCCTTTACGGATTTAAGATACGCGCCGAGCAGCGCCGTATCTATGCGCACCTCTTTGGCATCGCTGCGGGTATTCCTGTAATTGACATAAACGTCAACGTGCCCGCGCGAAAGGCTGTCGTTCAGCGCCGTGCGCAGCGTATCCTCCGCAAAAGAAATATGCCTTGGCATACGGAAGGAAAGGTCAAGATATCTGTGGTTAACGCTTTTAAGCTCCACAGTCATCTCTCTTCCGTCCTGCGCGGCCCTACCGCGCCCAAAGCCCGTCATGCTGCTTACCATATATAAGCCTCCTTGGATGCTATAACTTGGATATTATAGCACACTATTTTTCCGTTTTGAACCCCAATTTGTTCGCTTGTTGGGCAATAAGCCCTTATTTATAGAGCTTATAAAGTTCATCCGCGCCCGGCGGGGCTATCATGTCCCCGTTTGCGGTGCGCACGCCCTTGCCGCCGGCGCGGCCTATAACCGCCGCGTTTATGCCCATCTGCATAAGCCCGTTCGCAAGCGTTTCCCCATCCGGGCAGGCAATGAGCATCGCCCCGCTCGAAAGCAGTCTGAACGGGTCAAGCCCAAGCGCCGCGCATATCTTTTGCGTGGCGGGCTTAAGCGGCACCTTTGCAGCGTCTATCTCTATTCCGACACCCGAAGCTTCGCTCATTTCCCATGCCGCGCCGAATACGCCGCCTTCCGTAACGTCATGCATGGCATGCGCGCCGTTTGCGTAAGCATAAAGCCCTTCCCTGACCACACTGACATAGCTCATATATCCGCGCGCTTCCTCAAGTTCGGCTTGGCTTATGCCGTCAAGCCTGTCCGCAAAGTCGTTCGCTATTATTGCCGTACCTTCAAGGCATGCCCATTTAGACAGCACTATGCTGTCCCCTTCCTTCATTCCGCCGGTGGTAAGTATGCCGCGCTCACCGGCCTTGGCTATAACGGCGGCGCTGGTTATCATGCGCGTTACCGCGTCCGTAACTTCTGTATGTCCGCCTATTATTTCAACGTTTGCCGCCTTTGCCGCTGCGCTCAGTTCGTCCGCTACGCGCGCAATATCGTCCTCCGTTGCGCTTGGCGGGACGAGCAGCGTTGTAAGCAGACCTATCGGCTCCGCCCCCGCTGCCGCTGCATCGTTGCAGCTTACGTGCACCGTAAGCGCGCCAAGGTGCTTATCCGCCGCTGTTATAGGATCGGTAGACAGCACAGCTATGCGCCCGCCCATGTCCACCGCCGCGCAGTCCACGCCAACCTGCGGGGAACACAGCACCTCGCTGCGCGTATGCGCAAATTTAGACAGTATCAACGCGTTCAGCGTATCGTTATCAAGCTTGCCTATCCGCATCCGTATCTCCTATATAATCAAAAAACTCATTCTCGCTCATAACTTTTATGCTAAGCTCATTCGCCTTTGCCAGTTTACTTCCGGCGCCGGGGCCTGCCACGACAAAGTCCGTTTTTTTGCTCACGGAGGACGCCGCCTTACCGCCAAGCTTGGCTATCAATGCCTCTATATCGCTCCTGCCCATGCGCTCCATCGTGCCGGTAACGACTATTGTTTTACCCGTAAGCAGGCCGGGTTCGCTCGATACCTCCTCGGCTTTCGGAGTCACCCCGTGCGCAAGCAGACGGTCTATCTGCGCGGATATTGATTCATCGCTGAAGAAATCCACAACGTCCTGCGCGACTATCGCGCCCACGTCCGGTATTTCAGTAAGCTGCTCCACAGTTGCGCTGCGCACGGCGTCAAGCGTGCCGAACCGCTTTGCAATGTCCCGCGCGGTCTTTGAACCAACATTCGGTATGCCTATCGCAAACAAAAACGCGCCGAGCGTCGGATGTTTGCTGTTCTCTATCGCCTGCATAAGGTTGGCTATCTTTTTATCCTTAAAGCCGTAAAGCTCCTGATAGTCGCTCGCCTTCAGGTCATAAAGATCGGGTATGCTCCTAAGCCCCTTTTTTTCAACCAGTACGGCGGCCGTTTTTTCGGAAAAAGTATCTATGTCCATCGCCTCGCGCGAAGCATAGTGCGCCAGCCGCGCGGCTATCTGCGGCGGACAAGAAAGGGAATTGGTGCAGTAAAGATGCACTCCCCTGTGCTCAACGTGCGCACCGCATGCCGGGCATTTTATGGGTTTTTCTATTTCCCGCTCTGGCTTATCGTCCGGCACGGCTCCGGTTATTTCCGGAATAACGTCATTGCTGCGCCGTATGAACACACGCGAGCCTATCCCTACGCGTTTTCTTATTATATCGTCAAAATTATTGAGCGTAGCGTGGCTTATTGTCGCGCCCGCAAGTTCCACCGGTTCAAGATGCGCGCGCGGCGTAAGCTTGCCCGTGCGGCCCACTTCCCACGTTACGTCCTTTAATATGGTCGTGGTTTCTTCCGCCGCGAACTTGAACGCTATTGCCCAGCGTGGGAACCTGTCCGTATTGCCCAAAGCGCGCCGCGTTGCGCCGTCAACGATTTTTACGACCATTCCGTCTATAAGGAAATCAAGGCTGTCTCTGCGCGTTTCCGCGCGCTTTATACCCGCATATACGTCCCTTATATCGTCATACAGCTCCATAAAGCCGCTCGTTGGCAGATTGTTTTCTTTAAGGAAGCTTATCGTGTCCTCATGCCCTATCAGCTCACGGCCTTCAATATAGCCAACGCTGTACATGCAAACGTCAAGCCTGCGCTTAGCCGTCACCGCAGGGTCAAGATTTCTCAGCGCACCTGCCGCAGCGTTGCGCGCATTTTTAAGCTGTTCTTCTCCGCTTTTGTTAAGCTGATCAAGCACGCTCAGCCGCATATAGCATTCGCCCTGGCATTCCATCTTCCCCTTAAACGGTATTGTAAGCGGTATAGTCCTTATTGTCATTGCCTGTGGCAATATGGCCTCCCCCGTAACGCCGTTGCCGCGCGTTGCGGCCTGAACAAGCTTTCCGCCGTCGTATGTAAGGTTTATGGTAAGCCCGTCGAACTTATATTCAAGCGCATAGCGAAGCTTAGGCAAAGGCGAATCAGGATGAGCCTGATTATATTCATCCCTCAGCCTTTCCGCACGTCTGCTCCATTCTATAAGCTCGCCCTCCGTGCGCACCTTATCCATGCTCCAAAGCCGGCCAAGGTGCCTATGCTCGCTGAATTCGCTCAATGGCTTGAAACCGACACGCCTTGTGGGCGAATCGTCAAGCACTATACCCGTCTCCTTTTCAAGGCGGAGCAGTTCATCGAACAGCTCATCGTATTCCTTATCGCTCACCTTAGGCGCGGCGGAATTATAATATGCCTCGGCATATTCATTCAGCAGCGCAACAAGCTGCCGCATACGTTCATTCATCGCGTAATATCCTTGCCTTTTATTCGTCCGTTATGGGGTAAAGCGGGGCATAGGCCGCGGCAAAGCGCTTCTTTCCGCCTATGTCAAAATCCACCGTGACGGTCATCGACCCGCCCGTACCCGAAACGTCTATTATAGTACCGTCTCCGAATTTATCGTGCCTTATGCGCATAAGCGGAACATATTCAACGTTCAGCTTGGGCTTTGTGGGTTCGGTACGCTGTGAATACGGCGTGCGCTTGGGCGGCTTCATGCCAAAGCCCTGCATGGAAGCGTATGTTACTTCCGGCTTTGCGGGGCGTTCGTATTCGCTGGGAATAACGCGCTTGGGCCTATCGTCCTTCATAAGCTCCTGCGGTATTTCTTCCAGGAAGCGGGACGGGCGGTTTATAGTGGTTTCGCCGAATATGGAGCGCGTCTGCGCATTGACAAGATACAGCTTTTGCCGCGCACGGGTTATGCCAACGTAGCAAAGCCTGCGTTCTTCTTCAAGCGCACCCGTGCTCATATCCCCGCGCGCACGGCGGGTGGGAAACACGTTTTCCTCCATTCCGGCCATGAATACAACCGGAAATTCAAGTCCCTTTGCACTATGCAGTGTCATCAGCGCAACAGCGCCTTCGCTTTCATCAAGCGAGTCTATATCGCTCACCAGTGCAACACTTTCAAGGAACACGCTCAGCGCGCTTTCACCTTCCGGCACGTCGCGCTCTATTTCCTTTATGTTGCCTATAAGTTCGGATATGTTATCCATGCGCATCAGCGCATCGCCCTTCTTATCCTCGCTTATCAAATACGCCTGATATTCAATTTTATCCACAAGATATTTGGCAAAATCCGAAAGCGGCATGAGCGCGCTCTGTGCCATCAGTTCGCTCATCAAATCCACTATTCCCTTCAGCTTCTGCTCTATCTTTGGTGGCAGTCCTTCCCCGCTAAGCGCGGTCACAAGCATGGATTGTCCGCTTTTTTCCGCGGCGGCGGCAAGCTCATCTATCGTCTTATCCCCTATGCCGCGGCGCGGCACGTTTATTATGCGGGAAAACGCAACGTCGTCGTCCGGATTGGCTATAGCCCTGAGATAAGCCATAATATCGGCTATCTCCTTGCGCTGATAGAACCTTACGCCGCCAAACACCTTATGTGGTATGCCGTAATTCACAAGCGTGCTTTCTATCACGCGGCTCTGCGCATTGGTGCGGTACAGAATGGCAAAATCGCCGTAGCTTGCGCCCTGCTGCACGCCCTGAAGTATCTTTCGCGCTATAAACGCGGCCTCGTCGCGCTCGTTATCGGCGCTGTAACGCTCTATCGGATCCCCGCCTTCCTGCGCCGTCCAAAGCGTTTTGGGCTTCCTGCCTGAATTGTGGCTTATAACGGCGTTTGCCGCATCCAGTATATATTTGGTGGAGCGATAGTTCTGCTCAAGCCGCACTACCTTTGCGCCCTCAAAGTCCTTTTCAAAGCTGAGTATGTTCTTTATATCCGCGCCGCGCCAGCCGTATATGCTCTGGTCATCGTCGCCCACAACACAAAGATTGCCGTGCTTTCTGCACAGCATTTCAACAAACCTGTACTGCGGCATGTTGGTATCCTGATATTCGTCCACAAGAACATACTTGAAGCGGTTCTGGTACTTTTCAAGCACCTCGGGGCACTGCTCAAAAAGCTCTATCGTTTTCACGAGCAAATCGTCAAAGTCGAACGCGTTAGCGGCCATAAGGCGGCGCTGATATTGCTCAAACACCTTTTCGGTTATGCCGTCGTCGCTGTAGTTTTCCTGAATATATCGCTTGACGTCCAGTGATTTGTTTTTGGCGTTTGAAATATTTTCCTTAATGACGCGCTTGGGCGCGGCCTTATCGCTTATGCCCATGTTCTTCAGTATGTCGCCTATTATCTTAAGCTGATCAGCGTCGTCATATATGGTGAAGCTGCGCTCGTAGCCTATCTTGTCGCAGTCTATTCTGAGTATTCTTACGCAGCAGGAATGGAACGTGGTTACCCACGCTTCATCGGCATCGCTGCCTATAAGCGCGGACGCGCGCTCGCGCATCTCCTGCGCGGCCTTGTTGGTAAACGTCAGTGCCAGTATATTCCATGGCTTCACGCCATGCTCCACCAAATTTGCTATGCGATATGTTAAAACCTTGGTTTTGCCCGATCCTGCACCGGCAAGCACAAGCAGCGGCCCTTCAAGGCACTCCACGGCCTCGCGCTGCCTGTCGTTAAGAACTGATAGATCCATTATTTTACCTCTTCCTTATGATAGGAATTATTATACCATATTTCTGCAACATTTTGAAAGTACGGCGCGAACAAAAATCGGAAGCCCGATGCTTTTCAGACTCCCGATAACAGTATTATCTATTCTTTCAGCGTCTCAGCTGCGCAGTTCCGCCTTCAGCCTTGTTTCAAGGGCGCGTATTATGCTGCCCACCGCCGCCTGTATTTCTTCGTCAACAAGGGTATGATCCTCGCTCCTGAGCGTGAAGGAATAGGCCATGCTCTTCTTGCCTTCCGGAATGCCTATGCCGCGGTATACGTCGAACAGCTCCACATCGTCCAGTATCACCTTCAGCTTGGTCTGGGATATAACGCGGCTTACCTCTGCCGCTGTCACCTTGTTGTCCACAACTATTGCCAAATCACGCGCGACCTTGGGGAACTTTGATATGGGCTTATATGTACGCTTTGCGCCGGTGTGGGCAAAAAGCTTGTTCATATCTATTTCCGCAAAGTATACGCGGCCGTCTATGCCCCAGTTTTTCAGCACGTTGGGATGCACCGCACCAAGTTCGCCTATCTGCTCCTTGCCGATGCTCATTACGGCCTTCCTGCCGGGCTGATAGAATTCGCTTCCGCCCGCAGCAAATTCCGCCTTGCCGAACAGATCGAACTTTTCAAGCAGCTGTTCCACAGCGCCCTTGAGCGTGAAGTAGCTTTCATTTTCACCGCTGAACAGCAATCCGAGCATCTTCCTTTCTTCGGGCAGACTGTCGTTATTGTCAAAATGCACGTTGCCCACTTCAAAGAACCTGTCATGTCCGGTTTTGCGGCCCTGATTGCGCTTGAGCGAATCGAGCATGCCCATTATGAGCGTTGTACGCATCAGGCTCTGGTCCTCGCCAAAGGGGTTCAGTATCTTCACACACTGGCGCTTTTCGCTGTCCTTATTCAGAAGCAGAGCATCAAGCGCCGCGGGGCCGGTGAAGTTATAATTATACATTTCATAGCAGCCCTGCGCCGCCATTTCGTCCTTCACCTTGTCCTCAAACACATAGTCCGCGCCAAGCTTGCCCGCGAACGTATCGCCATACATTAGGGAAGGCTTAATGTTATAATATCCGTAAAGGCGGGCCACTTCTTCCGCAATGTCCCAATCGGCCTCAAGGCCGTCCTCTATATCGGTACGGAAATGGGGAATGCGCACCTCAAGCTTATCACCCGCTGCCTTAGCGTCTATATTGATGGTTGCAAGCATTTTCGCCATGTCCTCGCCGGCGATCTCGGTATGCAGTATGCGGTTTATATGCGCAATGTCGGTATATACGGTATGTTCGCTTATGTCCGCATTGCAAACGTCTATCGTGCCGCCGATTACCTTACCCGCGTGCAGCTCGTCCACAAGCTCTATCGCCCTTTCCTCCGCAAGCATGGCGTTTACGGCCTCAACGCCCTTTATGAAGCGCGCTGCCGCATCGGTAACGTGGTGCAGCTTCCTTGTGGTTGCGCGGATGCTGCTGCCCTTGAACGCAGCGGCTTCAAACAGCGTGGCCTTTGTGTCCGCAGTTATTTCGCTGTTCAGTCCGCCCATAACGCCAGCTATGCCAACGCCCTTTTCAGGATCGGCAATCAGCAGCATGTCCTGCGTCACCGCGCGCTCTTTGCCGTCCAGCGTGGTCACTATTTCGTTTTCGTATGCATTGCGCACAACAATGTTGCCGTCCTTTACGCAGGCAAGGTCGAACGCATGCATCGGGTGGCCGTATTCAACCAGCACATAGTTGGTTATGTCAACTATGTTGTTTATGGGCCGCATACCCACCGCGCGCAGGCGCTTCTGCATCCATGCGGGGGAAGGTTCAATATTAAGGTCAGTTACAACGCGCGCCGTATAGCGGGGACAAAGTTCGGTGTTTTCAACCGTTACGGACGCATAATCATGAATGTCACCCTCGCCCTCGATATGGCGAATGGTAGGTTCCTTGAATTTCTGGCCCAGCGCTGCCGCCGCTTCGCGGCACATACCAATTATGCTTTGGCAATCGGCACGGTTAGGCGTAAGCTCTATATCGAACACTATGTCATCCATGCCTACGGCTTCCTGTATGCTCTGCCCAAGGGGATGATCCTCATGCAGTATCATTATGCCGTTGAACTCCGCGCCGGGATAGTCCGCCTCGCTCAGGCCAAGCTCATGGCCGGAGCAAAGCATGCCGTAACTTTTTACGCCGCGCATAACGGTAGGCTTAATAACTATGCCTTCGGTAAGATGCGCGCCGTCCATTGCAACGGGCACCAGCGCCCCTTCAAAAACATTGGTCGCGCCGGTGACTATGCAAAGCGGTTCCTCCGCGCCAACGTCTATGGTGCATATCTGAAGGTGGTCAGAATCCTCGTGCTTACGCAAGGCTACTATTTTGCCGACGACAACATTGGTGATGCCGTCCATCTCGCCTTCGTAGCCCGCGCACTCGAAGCCGCGCCACATCAGTTTTTCAACAAATTCATCAGGCGTTACGTTCCATTCAACGTAATCCTTCAACCAACTAAGCGGAAGTTTCATGTTTCTTTACCTCCTTAGAACTGCCCCAGGAAGCGGGCGTCGTTTTCGTACTCAAGGCGGATGTCGTTTATGCCGTATTTAAGGCTGGTCACCCTGTCCACACCTATGCCAAAGGCAAACGCGCTCCACTCATGCGGATCAAGACCGCAGTTTTCAAGCTCATGCGGATTGGTAACGCCGCAGCCCAGTATTTCAAGCCAGCCCGTGCCCTTGCACACACGGCAGCCCTTGCCGCCGCAGATAGTGCAGGAAATATCAACCTCGGCAGAGGGTTCGGTAAACGGGAAGTAGCTCGGGCGCATACGGGTCTTTACGTCCGGCCCAAATACGGTATGCACAAATTCGTCAAGCGTGCCCTTCAAATCGGCAAAACTGATGTTTTTATCCACAACAAGGCCTTCCATCTGCATAAACACCGGGCTGTGGCTTGCATCAACTTCGTCTACGCGGAAAACGCGGCCCGGTATTACCAGCCTGAACGGAGGCTTAACAGTCATAAGCGCCCTCGCTTCGCAGGGGGAGGTATGTGTTCTGAGCACTACCTTATCGTTAACATAGAACGTGTCCTGCATATCGCGCGCGGGATGATCCTTTGGCAGGTTCAACTTTGTGAAGTTAAAATCATCGTATTCAACTTCGGGACCGTGGAACGTGGTGAAGCCCATGCCTATAAGCGCATCCCTAATTTCGCGGTAGGTCTGCGTCATTGGGTGCAGCCTGCCGCTGGGCTGGCGGCGGATACCCGGTTCGGTCACGTCCAGCGTTTCCTTTTCAAACGCCTTCTGCTGCATAAGCTGGGCTATCTTTGCCCTGCGCTCCGCTATAGCCTGCTCAAGCTCCTTTTTAACGGCGTTTGAAGCCTGTCCAAGCTTTGCGCGCTGTTCTTTATCAAGCTGGCCCATCGTGCGCAGTATTCCCGTAAGGGAGCCGCTCCTGCCAAGCACGGAAGAATTAAGCTCTTCCAGCTCCTTTTCCTCGCGCACCTCCTGAAGGCGGGCGAGCGCTTCCTGCCTTATCCTTTCAAGTGCCTCGTTCATTTTGGATAAAAACCTCCTAAAAAAACTAATACGCGCCTCGTCTTTAGGGACGAAGGCGCGCTCGTGGTACCACCCTTATTCGCCCCGCCATCACGGGGCCTTTTTCCGCTGTAACGGGCTTACCCGGCGCCGACTACGCACCGCATTTTGCTCATGCGGCTTCCCCGGCGCGGCTCAGGAGAGAACTTTGTGCGGCCGCGCATGCAGGCTGCTTGCAGCTTATGCAGCCCTCTCTGCGGCAACGGCAGGCCGCTTTTGCTCCGTCATTGCCAAGTCCTTTGGGCATTATATCATATCAATTCCGCTTTTTCAAGCCGCATAAAGGCCTATACATGTACCCATTTGGTAAAGCAGAGCACAACGTAATCGGCAAGCCCCGCCATGTCCACGTCTCCGTCAAAAGCAAGGTCTATACTGACCGATTCCCCGCTTATTTCAAATATATATTCAAGCGTACCTGCCTTATCCCCCGCCCTTACGGGCGCAGCGTAGGCTTCTTCCGCATTTATGACGCTCCTTGGCTCGTCCCCGTTCCATACTATCAGCGTAACGTCCTCCGCCGCAACAAGATTGACATTTTTTGCTATTCCTCCGGACACGCTGACGTTTTCAACCACCTTATCGCCCTTTTTAACCGGCGTTTTTATGCTTACCGCCGCGGCTGAAGCTTCAATGGTTTTGCTTGCGCAGCTGAAGCGCGTTTTTGAATCCGCCGCGCCTATAACCGCCGCTATGAACACCGCGCCTTTGCGCTTTACCATGAACACGCCGCAATACTGCGCCTCGCTTGACGAACCCGTAGAACCCGCAAAGCAACCATCGAGCGATTTTATTAGCTTATTTTGGTTAACAAGCTCCGTCCTTGTGCCGTTCTCATGCTGTATTTCGTCCAAATACAGGGCGCTGTATTGCTTGTATGTGCCGGACTTTGCAAGCCGCGCGCCAAGCTTTGCCAATTCTTCAGCGTTCAGCATAAGCCCCTTGCCGTCTATGCTTGATATTTCGGCATATACTCCCGCATCCTGCATCAGCTCGTTTATGGCCTTTACCGCCGCGTCCTGCCCTCCCGCGCATGCTTCCGCCAGCGCAAACGTGGCGTCTCCAGCAGTTATCATTACAGCAGCCTTCATTGCGGTTCCGGCCTTTATTGTCTCCCCCGCCTTAAGGAAGGCCGTCGCCCCGCCAACGCTTGCCGCCTCCGGACTTACTACTATGTTCTCATCCGCCGCAAGCTTACCGCTGTCCATGTATTCCAGCGCATACAGCAACGCGGGCAGCCGCACAAGCCCGCCAAGGTTCAGCCGCTCCTCCGCATTCTTTTCAAATATGCGCTGCCCGCTCTGCGCCTCCGTTACTATTGCCGCCTTCACCTGCCCCGTTTCTGCAGTCACGCCTTCGGCCAAGGCCGCAGGACACGCCAGCATTGCGGCGCACAGCGCAATGGTCAGCATGGATAAAAAGCATTTTTTCATATAAAAAACTCCCGTATGCATTTCATATCCTATTGATATGCCGCATGCGGGAGCAAAAATGCCTTTTTAACTTATCTTACCATGTCAATGAACGACTCGCCCGTCTTAAAGGGCTTGCCGGTAAGGTAGTCTACTATCGTGCAGCCAAGATCGGCAAATGTTTTGCGCGTGCCAATGTTCACGCCCTGCTTCATGCCAGGCCCCCATACAACAACAGGTATATGCTCGCGCGTGTGGTCGGTACCGGGATAGGTCGGGTCGCAGCCATGGTCGGCGGTTATTATCATCAAGTCGCCTTCATGCATCTGCGCCATTATGTCGGGCAGCCGCTTGTCGAAATATTCAAGCGCTTCCGCATAGCCCGTAACATTATTGCGGTGGCCGTAGAGCATATCGAAATCAACAAGGTTGGTGAATATAAAATCCGCCTTGCCGTCCTTCAAAAAGTCTATTGTGGCCTCTATACCGTCGTGATTATTCTTTGTGTGGTTGATAAGGCCAAGGCCGCGCTTGCAGAATATGTCCTCTATTTTGCCAACGCCCGCCGTAACGTAGCCCGATGCGCTGAGTGAATCAAGTATTGTTTCGCCAACGGGGGGTATGGCATAGTCCCGCCGGTTCTCCGTGCGGGTATATTTGCCGTTGCCGCCAACGAACGGCCTTGCTATAACGCGGCCGACGAGCTCGTCGCCCATCAGTATTTCGCGCGCTATCTCGCAGCAATGATAAAGCTCCTCCAGCGGCACAACGTCCTCGTGCGCAGCAATCTGGAACACGCTGTCAGCGGACGTATACACAATAAGCTTGCCCGTTTTAACATGCTCATCGCCAAGCACCTGTATTATCTCCGTACCTGAAGCAACAATGTTGCCGAGCGTGCCGCGGCCAGTGCGGCGCTCAAATTCGTATATCACTTTCTTAGGGAAGCCGTTAGGGTACGTTCTGAAAGGCGGATCCATTATTACGCCCGCCATTTCCCAATGGCCACTGGTGGTATCCTTCGCCTTTGTCTTTTCCTCGCTTTTGCCATAGCATCCTTTGGGTGATTGCACCGTGGGCAGCATGGAACCGGCTATGTTGCCAAGACCAAGTTCAAGCATATTCGGAATTTTCATATGTGTGCGGTCATAAATATGCCCGAGCGTATGGGCGCCTTCATCGCCGAACTGTGCGGCATCCGGAAGGTAGCCTATCCCTACGCTGTCGAGCACTATAAGCGTTGCTCTCTTTTTCATTTCAGGTCATTTCTCCATCTTATCGGATTTAAGGTGGTTCATGTTTATCTTCAGCCTTATGCGCGTATGCTCAGCGATCATGGTAATGTATTCCTTGTTAGTCGGGCAGCCCTTATCTCTATCCACGGTATAACCGAAAAGCTGGTGCTGCATTTCCATGTCGCCCTTTAGCCATGCTGTGTTTATGGCATAGCGTATGCTGCGTTCAACCGCCTTAGCATTTGTATTATACCGCTTTGCGACCGCCGGGTAAACATCCTGCGTCAATCTTAACGGGCTGTTCACACCGTTTTCAACATACATCTTTATGCATGCCGCTGCGTAAACAAAGCCGGAGTGCTGCACAGCTAATCCCATCATTGTAAGATACTGGGCAATTATATCATCGCAATCAAGGCAGCGCATATGCGTTGCGTCGATTAAAGCCATCGTATCCCTAAGCCCGCTGTTCTGCACCACGTCCATCAGTTCGTCCACCCGCTGCGCTATCAGCAACGGTGCGCACGGCAGCGCAATCATATATGCAAAGCCAGCGGACTGAGCCATGCGTATAGCTTCGTCCGTATAGAGGGCTGATATGCCTATAAACACGGTGCCTTTGCCCTTGCCCATTGTTTTTATCCTGTGCAAAAGCTGGCTGCCGTCATATTTGGGCATGAGCATGTCCACTATCGCTACGTCCGGCTTATTGCCCTTTTCAAAAAAGCTCAGCGCCTCGTCCGCTGTTTTAAGCTTAGCCATGACAATATAGCCGTATTTTACAAAGCGGCTTTCAAGCTCCATGCAGAACCTTTCGTTATCGTTTATAATAACAAGCTTTCGCTTCTTCATCACATACTGCCCCTTGACCATACAATGTTTCAAGTCTGCTTTAATGATAACCTATCCGGCGGACGTATACAAGGCAATTTTTGAATGTTAGCTGGCAGTATATGGTAGAATTTTGTCGAAAATTGTAGTATTCGTGTTTGGTGTGTAGAATTTGGGCCTATCGGCGCGCCGCGTCAGCGCATCTGTTCATACATCCAGTAGGCGTATATGCCGTATCCTTTTGTTGGGTCGTTTATGAAAACATGGGTAACTGCGCCTACGAGTTTGCCGTTTTGTAGTATTGGGCTGCCGCTCATGCCCTGTACAATTCCTCCCGTATGCTCAAGCAGCCTTTTATCTGTAACCTTAACCACCATCCCCTTGCCATCGGACGTACTCTGCTCAAACAGCTTTATTATTTCGCATTCGTATTCGGTTGTAACGCCGTCCTCAAGGCTGGTCAAAAGCGTGGCTTTGCCCGTCTCTACCTCGTCCGGATAGGCCAACGCAACGCCCTCGGGATACAGCGCGGACGTAAGCGGAGCATACATTTCGCCGAATACACCATATCTGGTGTTGCGGTCTATTGCGCCCAGCCTTTTGCTTACTGCGCTGAATGTTCCGCGCACCTCTCCTGGGAAGCCCTGCTCCCCGTGCGTAACGCCTACTATCGAGGCTTCGCTCAGCTCTCCCCTCTTAGCTTCTATCATCGTGCCAGCGTCAGGATCGGTCACGGCATGACCAAGCGCACCAAAGCGCATCGAGCTCATAGTATAAAACGTAAGTGTGCCTATGCCCGCCGTGCTCTCGCGCACCCATGCGCCAAGCAGCACCTCGCCGTCCTTCACGCATGGATACACTGTGCAATCAAATTCGCTGCCATTGCGCCGCACCCTAAGGCGCATGCTGTCGCCCGCGCTTTTTACCATTGCAGACAGTTCGCCAACTCCGTTCACCTGCTCCCCGTTAACGGCTATTATAGCATCTCCTGTACGTATGCCAGCTTCATGCGCAGGGCATCTGCGCCGAATGCCATCATCCACGTTGCCAAGGCCAACCACCAGCACTCCGTTGCACCACAAGCTTATGCCCACGGATGAGCCGCACGGCATAACATATATATCGTCGCGTACATGCACATCCACATTTTTTACAGTAATACCGAACAGTTCCACGGAAAAGCGCTTCACTTCGCCGTTCTTCGCGCTGCTCAGCCGTTCGGACAGGTCGTTTGCAACGGCAACGCCGTCCCTATCGGTTATGCTGAACGGTGCAGGTATGCCGCAAAGCCGCTCCGCGCCGCCCGCTTCGTCAACATATATGTCATCCGGCAGTTCAAGCACCATGTCCATCCCCGGAACGGCGTTAACGGCGAAAAGCAGCGCACACAGCGCCGAGCCAAGCAGCTTTACTATCGTTTTAACGGTTTTCTTCATACGCAGCACACCTCAAAAAAGCACCTTGGAGCAAAACTCCATGGTGCTTATTGTTTGATATGCCGCGCGTTACTATGCAGCGCCGCGGCTTGTAAAATTAAATTTTATCGGCAGTTTTTTCCTTGATTTTATCCGCCCGCGCAATAAGCTCCCTCGCATGGGTCAGCGCAGAGGGCGAATCGCTCTCTCCATCCATCATCTGCGCAATGCGCTGCACCTTTTCTTCCTCGTTAAGCTGCCGCGTTTCAACAAACGTGTTCTTCCCGTCGTCATATTTGCGCACCATCAAGTGCGCCTCGGCAAGCGCAGCTATCTGCGCCAGATGCGTTACGCATATCACCTGATGCTTTTTCGCTATGCCCAGCATCTTTTCGCCCACAACGGCTGCCGTGCGCCCGCTTATGCCCGTATCTATTTCATCGAATATCAGCGTGGGTACGCGGTCGTTATCCGCAAAAATGGACTTGAAGCAAAGCATTATCCGGCTTAGTTCGCCGCCGGACGCAACCTTTTCAAGGGGCTTCAGCGGCTCGCCCGGGTTTGCGCTGAGCATAAACTCCGCCGTTTCGCGCCCGCCCTTTCGCGGCTCGCCGCCGGATGCATCGCTGAGCGCAACATCGAACATAGCCTTTGCCATGCCAAGGTCCTTCAGTTCATTCAGCACGTCGCGCTTTAGTCTATCTCCCGCGGCGCGGCGCACCTTGCTCAGTTCATCCGCAGCAACGTTGTATTCGGCCTTCAGCTTGTCAAGCTTCGCATCCAGTTCAGCAGCAAGCGCCTCCGCGTTTTCAAGCTCGTTCAGTTTAGTTCCCGCATCTTTGCCGAAATCTATCACGTCCTCGACCGTGCGGCCGTATTTTCGCTTAAGGTCGGATATAAGCTTTAGCCGCTGTTCTATTTCCTCCAGCCTTTGCATGTCGCTTTCAACGTTTTCGCTTGTATCCCTGAGAACAAAGCTTATATCCTCCGCTGCGTAATACAGCTCCTCTATTTTATCGCCCAGCGCTTCATAATCCTTATTCAGTGCGGCAATGTCCCGCATGCTGCGGCGCGCGGTATCAATAGCGCTCAACGCGCTGCCCTCTTCCGCTCCGCTCAGCGCCATATGCGCCGTTTCAAGCGCGGTGCGTATGCGTTCGGCATTAAGAAGAACCGTCTTTTCCGCGTTTAGCCGTTCTTCTTCCCCCGCTTCAAGATTTGCCGAAGCTATCTCCTCAATTTGATAGCGCAGCATGTCCATTTCCCGCTCGCGTTCCCTTTGGGAAGAAAAGCCGGAATTGCGCTTAAGCATCAACTCATTTCGCCTTGAAACTATCGCGTCTATCTTTTCTATTATCGGCAGCGACTCCGCATGGCAATATGCATCAAGATAGCTTATGTGGTTTTCCGCATCAAGCAGCGCCTGATGCTCGTGCTGACCATGTATATCCACCAACGTGTCCGATACGCTTTTGAGCGATGCTACCGGCACAAGCGTGCCGTTCACGCGGCATGCATTGCGCCCTGCCGCGCTGAGTTCGCGCGAAAGTATAAGTTCGTTCCCGTCGTACTCTATTCCGAGTGCGTCAAGCGCCGCAAACGCAGCGTCCCCTTCATTCAGGTTGAACACGGCTTCAACCTTTGCCCGCGCGGCGCCGTTGCGTATAAGGTCGCGGCTCGTCCGCTCCCCAAGCACAAAGTTCACTGCGTCTATTATTATTGATTTGCCTGCGCCCGTTTCGCCCGTCAAAACATTGAAGCCGGGGAAAAGCTCAATCCCCAGCTTCTCGATAAGTGCAATATTTTCCAAGTATAAACTCTGAAGCATTTTTGCCCTTTTCCTATTTTCTTATCATCATGCCGAGCCTTTCCATAATTTCAGGCACGGCCTTTTCATTTTTTGCCGCGATAAAAATGGTATTATCGCCGGCCATTGTTCCGGCAATCTCATCCCAATGCATTGAATCCACCGCTTCTGCCGCGGCGTTTGCGGAACCTGATAGCGTTTTAAGAATTATAAGATTTGCCGAAGCCGTTATGCTTATAACGGAATCGCTGAATATTCTTACAAATCTTTCCTTCATGCCGGCCTCGGCCTTGTCCACCGTGGCATACTTATAGCCGCCGGTTTCGCTCAGAACCTTTATAAGCCTAAGCTCCTTGATGTCCCGCGATACCGTTGCCTGCGTGACTGCTACTCCCCGTTCCTTCAGCAGCTCCGCAAGATCTTCCTGAGTTTCCACGTTCTTTTTCTCAATCAGGCTGAGAATCAACGCGTGTCTTTCAGATTTCATCCCTTATACCCTCCAAGCGTTTTATGCTCCCCCATATACAGCCCGTTCCCTCATCCCTCGGGCTGCGTAAAAGGGTTATGAAAGCCTTTGCCTTATCAGTTCATATATATTTTGCCTGCCGAAGCGCACAAAGCCTACCTTTGCGCCAACTTCAGATACGGTTATTGTGTCCACGGTGCTGATGTTGGACGTATATATACCGTCCACGGATAAGCAGCCTTCCGTTTTCATTGAAAAGCTTGCCTTTACGCCCGCCGGTGCAACTATCGGGCGGGACGTGAGCGTATGCGGGCAGATCGGCGTTATTATCAGCGCATCAAGCCCCGGAGCTATCACAGGGCCGCCGGCGGATATCGAATATCCGGTTGAACCCGTGGAGGTGCTTGCAATAACGCCGTCGCATATTACCGAACCCGCGCTAAGCCCGTCAACATCGATCGATATTTCGACCACGCCGGAAAACGTGCGCTTATATAGAAGCACATCATTCAAAAAATAATGTGGCTCTCCGCCGTTTACGGTGCAGTTTAGCATAGTGCGCTCATCCAGCGTATATTCGCCGCGTATAAGCCGGTTAAGCCCATCCTCAAGGCCGCTTGGATCTATCTCGCTCAAAAAACCTATCCGTCCGAAGTTTACGCCAAGTATGGGCGCATTGTACTTCATGGCTTCCCCTGCCGCGCGAAGTATTGTGCCGTCCCCGCCGAAAGCGAGCACAAAGTCCGGCGTTATATCGCCTATTTCTTCTGCCCCGTCAAGGCCGGAATCCTTCAATTCGTTGCTGATGTAGCATTTACAACCCAAACTCTTGGCCATTTTCACGGCGCCCTGGAGTCCGTTCACGGCGGTTTCCCGCTGCGGATTTGTAAAGAAAGCGAGTTTGATATCAGAATTCATATACGCTCCGAAACTTATCATGTGTTATTATACATTAATAGTGTCCGTATCTTCAAGCATTTTTAATGCATAATCAGGAAATAAATTCATCATTATGCGCGGCCTTCACAGTATTCCGGGCAATTCCGTCCGCCTGATCCTGCATAATTATAGCAGAATCGCCCCCGCGCTTTTTCAGTACCATAAGGAACTCTATGTTTCCCTTTGGCCCCGTTATAGGCGAATAATCGACATGCTGTATTTCAAAGCCAAGCGACTGAGCAAACAGCATGCACGACAAAAGCACCTCTTTATGCGTTGCCTCTTCGCGCACAACTCCGTTTTTGCCTACCTTGCCTTTGCCTGCTTCAAACTGCGGCTTAACAAGTATAACGGCAAGCGCACCGTTTTTAAGGCAATTATATATTGCGGGCAAAATGAGCTTTATGGATATGAACGAAACATCCATCGATGCAAAGTCCACTTCTTCATCGAACCAGTCGCTCGTCATATTGCGCGCGTTCATGCGTTCCATCACCTTCACGCGCTCGTCGTTCCTCAGCCGCCAGTCAAGTTGACCGTAGCCCACATCTATTGAATATACTTTCTTAGCCCCATGCTGAAGCATGCAGTCCGTAAATCCGCCTGTGGATGCGCCTACGTCCATCGCTACAAGGCCGTTTAGGTCTATATCGTATTTTGTAACGGCTTTTTGCAACTTCAGCCCGCCGCGGCTTACGAACGGGTTAGGATTTTCGCGCACGGTAAGCACGCAGTCCTCCGGCACGGCGTCGCCCGCCTTATCTATGCGTACTTCGTTTATATATACCGCGCCGCTCATTATAAGCGAGCGCGCTTTTTCCCTGCTTTGGCACAGGCCCAGTTCGACCAGCCTTACGTCCGCCCGTGTACCCTTCATTCGCATTCTCCTTGATAAAGCTTATTTATAAGCTGCCGCACAGCGTTTTCGGAAATTCCGCATTGCTCGTCCTGCTCCGCTATACTTGCATGCATAATGGGTTCCTCCCCAACGCCAAGCACATTCACGTTTACGCGGCCCGCAAGGCGTTCCTTTATCGCGCTGCCCATGCCGCCGTACTTTATGCCGTCCTCCAAGGTTATCACATTTTGGCTAATATCGGCTATCTTTTCAAGCATTTTTTCATCCATTGGCTTTATAAAGCGCACGTTGATAACGCCGGCGTCCGTGCCTTGGGCGGCGTTAAGCGCAGTTTGCACCAGCCTGCCTTCGGCGATTATCGTAACGCGGCCTATCGGCTTCACTTCTTCCCATTTTCCCAGTTCTATGGGAGTATCAAGCGACTTATCTGGAAGCGAGCCTCGGTTATAGCGTATTGCACACGGCCCGTCAAGCGCGAGCGCGAGGCTTAACATGGCCTTAAGTTCTTTTTGTGTAGACGGCGCCATTATGCGCATACCGTGCAAATTATTCAAAAAAGCGATATCATATATGCCCTGGTGTGTTTCGCCATCCTCGCCCACAAGGCCCGCGCGGTCTATTGCAAAGCAAACGTTCAGGTTTTGCAGGCATACATCATGAATAATCTGGTCATACGCGCGCTGCAAAAACGTTGAATATATCGCAGCAACGGGCCGCATGCCCGCGCTTGCCATGCCCGCGGCCATGGTTACGGCGTGTTCTTCTGCAATGCCGACGTCAAAAAACCTTTCCGGAAAGCGCAGCGCAAATTCGCTAAGCCCCGTGCCTGACGGCATAGCCGCAGTTATCGCAGCAATGCGTTTATCGTTTTCGGCCAGCTCGCACATTGCTTCGCCAAAAACGGCGGAGTTGCTCCTGCCCGCAGTTGGCTTGCTCACCTTACCTGTGCGCGCATCGAAGCTGCCTATGCCGTGGAAACGCTCCGGGTCATTTTCCGCAAACATATAGCCCTTGCCCTTTACCGTAAGCGCATGAACGACCACAGGGCATTTCAGCTCCTTTGCCCTCATAAGCACGTTAGTCATGCTGCCGACGTTATGCCCATCCACCGGGCCAAGATATGTAAAGCCCAGTTCCTCAAACAAAACGTTCGGTATAAGCGAATATTTTATTCTGTTCTTTATGCCTTGCAGTATTCCGAAAAGTTTTTCGCCAACGAGCGGTATGCGCTTCAACCCGTCCGAAAAGTTGGTTTTGAACCGCTGATATGACCCGCTTGAGCGGATTTTATAAAGATGCTTGCTCATCGCGCCAACGTTGCGCGAAATGGACATTGCATTATCGTTTACAACAACAATAAGCGGCAGGCCGCTCTGCCCCGCATCGTTCAGCGCCTCAAAGCACATGCCGCCGGAAAGCGCGCCGTCGCCTATAACGGCAACAACGCTCCTGTCGTTGCCCAGTATTTTGTCCGCCCTCAGTATGCCTATCGCTGCGGATACGGACGTGCTCGAATGGCCCGTTTCAAACGGGTCGCAAACGCTTTCCGCACGCTTGGGGAAGCCGCTTATGCCGCCCTTTTCCCGCAATGTGTCAAACTGATTTGCGCGGCCGGAAAGTATTTTATGCACATATGCCTGATGCCCAACATCGAATATTATCCTGTCAACCGGGGCATAGAACGCGCGGTGAAGCGCCATTGTCAGCTCCACCACGCCAAGGTTAGACGCCAAATGCCCGCCGTTTTTCGATACTTTTTCAACCAAAAAAGAGCGTATTTCCGCAGGCAGCCCCCTCAGTTCCTCTGCGGACAATGTGCGGTAATCATCGCACGAATGTATTTTATCTATAATGGGGTAATTCGCCATTCCCCGTCTGCCTTTCAATTTAGTAGCATATCATTTTAACACAGCATGATGCAACTAACAACCCCCGCGTGCCGCGGCCTATTTTTTCCTGCAAAGCGTTGAATCGATAAGCGCGTTAAAATCGGCCGCCCGCTCGCCAAACATGCTTATGGCAAGGCGCGCTTCCTCCGCCGTATCAACGGCGTATTTCTTAGCTCCGTCAATTCCAAGGAGCGTTACGGCCGTAAGCTTATCCTCTTTGGCATCCTTGCCGAGCGTTTTGCCCATGGCTTCATCCGTACCGGTAACGTCGAGTAGATCGTCGGTTATCTGGAACAGCCTGCCGAAGCTTTGGGCATATCGCCTTATTGCCGCAAGTTCGGTTGCATCGGCGTTTGCAATTATCGCCCCCGATGCAAGCGCCGCCTCTATCAGCGCGCCGGTTTTTCGCACCTGTATGGCTTCAAGCATGGCAAGGTCGCCGGGTTTTCCCGTCATGTCAAGGTCAAGCGTTTGCCCTGCCACCATACCGCTCACGCCCGCGCCGCGCGCAACCTCTGCGCACGCTTCAAAGTATCGCGGCGCATGCGGCGCTATTTCAAGGCCGGCATTGAGCATGGTTTCGAATGCAAGGCTCAGCAGCCCGTCTCCTGCAAGCATCGCTCCGGATTCGCCGAACACCATGTGGTTGGACGGCCTTCCGCGGCGCATATCATCATTATCCATGCAGGGAAGGTCGTCATGTATAAGCGAATAGGTATGTATCATTTCAAGCGCGCAGGCAACGGGCATTGCATCCGCCTCGCTGCCGCCGAGCATATCCGCCGCCTGAAGGCAAAGCGACGGCCTGAGCCTTTTGCCGCCCGCAAGCAGGCTGTATGCCATGGACTGCTTCAGCTTTTCCGGCGCGGAACAGTTGGCAATATATGCTTCAAGCGCCCGTTCTATTCTTTCTATGCGGCCTGAATCATTCATCTTCGCTCTCCGCGTTTTGTTTTTCTATCACGTCCAGCCGCGCCTTGTAGCCTTCCAGCATTTCGCGGCATTTTGCTGCAAGCTTTGCCCCTTCTTCATAAAGCTTTATCATCTCTTCCAGCGGAAGGTTGCCATCCGCCAGCTTATCCGCTATGTTCTGGAGCCTTTCGGCCATAGCTTCGTATGTTTCGGCTTTCTTTGCCATTATTCTTTGTCCTTTCCGCCCGCAAGCACCTTGGCGCTTGCCGTGCCGTCGCTGAGCAGTATTTCTATATTGTCCCCCGCAGCCAATTCGCCGGCTGAGGATGCGTATTTTTTTCCTTTTTTGATTATTGCATAGCCGCGCTCAAGCGTGCGCGCCGGTGCCAACGAATCAAGCCGCGCCGCATTTATGCTTAACTTCCGCTCCGCTTCGCCCATGCCCTGCCGCACGCTTGCCGCTATGCCGGTTTCAAGCGCGCTGAGCCGCGCCATATTCATGCTTATCCTATGATGGCACATGCCGTATGCAGCGCCCTGCTCCATTGCGGCTATCGCCTTTCTCTCACGCGCTATCCTGTCCGTGCAGAGCGAATCCATCCGCTCCTTCACGTATTCAAGCTCATCGTTGAGCGCTTCATATTCCGGCACGCAGAGTTCCGCAGCCGCGCTCGGAGTGGGCGCGCGAAGATCGGCAACAAAGTCCGCAATGGTAAAGTCCGTTTCGTGCCCTACCGCGCTGACGATGGGGGTTTTACATTCGTATATGGCCCGCGCCACTACTTCTTCATTAAAGGCCCACAGCTCTTCTATGCTCCCGCCGCCGCGGCCGACTATCATAACATCCGCTTTGCCGCTGCCATCAAGCAGGCGTATCGCGTCCGAAATTTCCTTGCCCGCGCCCGTTCCCTGCACCGCCGCCGGCGCAACAAGAATGTTCATCATCGGAAATCTTCTGCGGGTTATGTTTATTATGTCCTGCAAGGCCGCTCCGGTTTTGGACGTTACCACGCCTATGCACTTAGGAAGCTTAGGTATCGGCTTTTTATGCGCCGCATCGAACAAGCCCTGCGCTTCAAGGCGGGTTTTAAGCATAAGAAAGCGGCGATAAAGTTCGCCCTCGCCTTCGCGCCGCATGGATTTAACATAGAATTGGAACTGCCCATCCCGCGTATATATCGATGCATAGCCGGAGAGCACCACCTGCATGCCGTCGCCAATGCCTTCGGGCATATTCATTGCATTCTGCCTAAACATTACGCAGCGCACCAGCGCCCCTTCATCCTTCAGCGAAAAATATATATGCCCGGAAGTATGGCGCTTAAAGCCGCTTATTTCGCCCCGTATGGAAACGGAACCGAGCAGCACATCATTTCTGAGCAGCGTATTCACATATTCATTCAGCTGCGTTACGCTGAGGATATATCCTTCCGTCATGCTTCAAGCCTCCCCGTGCATATATCCTGGCACATCAATGCTATGCCAACGGCATTGTCGCTCGAAAGCCGCGCTTCGCCGAAGCGCACGTCCACATGCCCGCGCTTTGCCATTCTTTCGCGCAGCATTTTTCTCAGCAGTCCGCTTGACGCTACGCCGCCCGCTATAAGCACGCAGTCAAGCCCGCTTACATCCGCCGCGTTTACTATCAGCTTATGAAAAGTGCGCGCCATGGCATCGTACACGGCATAGGCTATATCCGCTCCGTCAGTGCCCTGCTCTATCAATCTTTGCGCCGCGCTTTCGGTGCCCGAAAATGAGCATTGCGTGCCGCGAACCCATATGGGCAGCCGCACGGCAGGCTCTCCGCTCCTTTCTGAAGCAAGAACCTCCATATGCTTTCCGCTCGGGAAAGCCATGCCAAGGCTTACGCCGACCCTATCAACAAGCTGCCCCGCGTGAAGATCGGCACAGCCGCCGACAAGCCCTATTTCAAGATTGCTGCCGACGGTGAATATCTCCGTTGTGCCGCCGGATATATGCATACCCAAAAAGCGCTTGCCCATGAGCTGTTCATTTCCGTACAGCGCGGCGCGCACATGCCCCTGCTGATGGCTCAGTTCGATAAGCCTTACGTCAAGCGCATTTGCAAGCGTTATCGCCGCCGTTTTGCCCGCAAGGAACACAGGCATGTATGAATCCTGCTCCGGCCGCGGGCGCGTGCTTACGGCAACGGCCTTTATTTTTGCACGGTCGGCATCCGCCATAAGCGCGGGCATTATTTCGGCCAGGTTCCTAACGTGCTGAAACACGCCGTCGCTCTGCCTGAGTCCTCTTTCCCCGGACGCAACGCGGAGCATCGTCCTTCTGTCGGAAACGATGCTCCCATTTTCCGCGCATGCGGCGGATGTTGTATAGCAGCTTGTATCTATGCCAATATACTGCGCGTTCAAACTATCATTCCTTGTCTATTTGGCGCGCAAAAGTGCCCAGCATACCGTTTATGTACGCAGAACTCCTGTCCCCGCCAAAGCGCTTGGCAAGCTCCACGGCTTCGTTTATGGATACGCTTGAAGGTATTTTGTCCATATACATCATTTCGTACAGCGCAACGCGCAGTATGGATAAATCAACCTTCGGCATACGCTCAACGCTCCAGCCTATGGCAAGTTCGGCTATTTTTTCGTCCAGCTCGGCGCTGTGTTCTTCTATGCCGCAAAGCACCTCGTCGGAATAATTCATGTCGTCCTCGGTAGGCTTTTCCTCTATGCCGGACTTTTCCAAAATGGCCTCGTAGGTATCCTCGCCGCCAAACAGGCGGGCAAAGGCCAGCTTCATCGCCACTTCACGGGCGGTTTTTCTGCTCATGTAATATCTTCCTTTGTATATGTTAATGAATAATTATACCGCGTTATTCCCGGTTTTTGAAGAGGGAACGAAAAAATTCGCCCACCCTTGCGCGCCCGCCTTCATCAAGCAGCGTACCTATAAAGAACGCAATGCCCACAAGCACGAACAGCAGCAGCGTTTTCCAAAAACCTATGGTGAACAAAAACGCCGCGAAAACTATCGCGAAAAGCACGCTTATTATGCGCCACTTGTATTGGTTCCAGAATTCAAAGAAGTTCATGTCGCGCTCCTTATATGCTCTTTGGCGGCTGAGTCGGCACGATAAGTATATCTATCGCGTTCACGCTTACTCCGCAAAGCGTTTCTATGTATTCTTTAAGGCTTTGCTGGAGGTTTGCGCTAAGTTCGGGAATCACCGTGTCCGGCGCAACACTCAGCTTAAGCTTTATGCTTATGCCGGAGGCAGACTCGCCCGCTGGAACAACAACGCTTTCGCAATCCCTCACCTTCGCGTTGGCGCGGCAATGCCGCTGCACCAGCGAATCTATTGCTGATATGGTCATGTAGGCCGTGCCGTTATCGCCACTCATTATCATCGTGGATGTTGGCATGGGCGCAGCCGCGTTCTTCGCGTCCCGCTTTTTGCCCATTGCTACAAACAGCCTGAACGCTATCGCCAGCAGCACAACGCCGCCACCGCCCAGTATGAGCCTGTTCCCTATGAGCCCGTTGGTAATCACCTCTATGGGGGCCGTTATCATATCGAACGTAACAAAACCCATAGCCGTGGCTACGCACAGGGCGCTTAGCGCTATTACGCAAAGCAGAAGCAGCACCAGCAGGAACTTATCGAATATATTGAATCTCATTTTTACGCTCCTAATTTACGCCGCCGTATACGCGGCGGCGTAAGATTTTCTTTTGCTTTTGTTCGCTTATTCCTCTGCGGGCAGTTCGGCTTCGGCAGCGGGCTGCGCCGGCTGCTTCTTCGCCTTTTCAAAGCTGATTGACGATACGAACACGTTCACAGCGCTTACGGTAAGGCCGGTCATTGTTTCTATCGCGTTCTTGGTGCCGCTTTGGATATTTGCGCAGACCTCGTGCAGCTTGTAGCCGTATTTGATTATAACGTTTATTTCAACCGTTACCTGTTCTTCATTTACTTCTACCTTAACGCCCTTGGTCATGCTCTTTTTGTTGTTGAGCATTCCGGTGATGCCTTCAACAACTCCGCCGGCCATACCTTCTACGCCTTCGACCTCGGCCGCGGCAAGGCTGGCTATAGTCGCTATCACATCCGGTGCAAAGGTTATCCTGCCGCCCTGAACCTCGTTCAGCTCGCGGGTAATTTCGTTATCTGCTGCCATAATATGCCCTCCTTGTTTAACTTTTCTGATATTATACCAGATATTTCTGATCCTGAAAAGCATCATATGCCCTAACTCCGGCGCAGTTCACATATATTTTTCTTTTAATTGCCTCCTGCCATTATTTTGATGTTTTCCGTTTTTTCGCCCGTTTCACGCTTCACGATATCCAGAATTTGGGCAACTTCCTCGCTGCTCAGCTCCTCTGTCGCTATCACCACGTTAACGCTCCCCTTATGAAACGTTACCGCCGCATCACTGAAGCCCTTTGCGCGTATCATGCTTTCTGCGCTGAATTCCGCCTCCATATTGGCAACAAGCCTCAGTTTCTGCTCCGTTGCGTCCTTCAGCGTCTCGGAATCGTTCGCACTGGCCGCTATTATTTCATCAAGATATTCAATCTCAAGCGATCTTGTGCTTTCGCGTTCTTCTCTGAACGCTTCAAAGAAATTTTCGTTTGCCGCAAAGCTGTCTCCCGTTGCCTGCGGCATTGCATCCGCATCCGCGTTTACGGGCTTTTTGCCCTTGTTCAGCGAACAGCTGAAATACACCACGCCCGCAAGCAGTATAGCCGCCGCGGCTATTGCAACATACTTTTTCATTATTTTCATTGCTCCCCTTCTCCCCTTTTCATTTCAAATACTTCTATGCGATCCGCACTTATGCCAAGCACGGTCATCACAGCATTGCTAAGCTTCACCCGCACCGATACGTCCGCCGCACCTTCGGCTATTACTATAACTCCGCGCACGGTGGGTTCTATTTCCGTAAGCACTATCGTTTCCGTGCCGCCGCTCCCGGATATTGTCGCCGGGCGGGAAGATTCCGTGCGCGTTTCGCTCACGCTTTGGCCGCCTGTTGACGTGTTCTCCGTAGTGCCGCTCTGCACGTCCGTACTCATTGCCGGCACAAGGCGGCTTGACGTATCGTATGTTATCATCACGCGCACCTTGCCCGCGCCGCGTATGGAGCCAAGTATGCCCTCAAGCCTGTTTTCAAGTTCCTCAACTCCGCTTTCCTCCGCAGCCGCTTCCGTGCCCGATTGCGCCGCATTGCCGGCCTTATCGTTAGGGCTTATCAAAAACAGCAGTACGCCTATTAATATAAGCACGCCGTAAACCGCTATCTCCAGCCGCTTATCCTGCTTCATCCGCGCGCACAGGCGGCCGAGCGCATTCTTTATCCCATCCGCGCTTTTCATGGCAAATACCCTCCTAACAGGCTGAACAGCGCCCGCAAAGTATATATAAGCGCAATTATGCCCGCGGCCCGTTTGCCACTGCGCGCAGTGCTCCCTTTGGGCATAAGCGCCGTGAATAGGCCCATGGCAAGGTTTATTGCCGCAAGCTGCAGCATGAACCGTCCCATCATAGCCCGGCCGTGCCCAGCGCCAGCGCGCACGTTGCCATGAACATTGCCGCAACCGCCAACACGGAAGCAAAAAGCCCGTTCACCGCGTCCGCTACCCGCTCCATAAGCGTGCTTATGCGCGCATCGCCAAGTGCGGAGCACACCGCAGCCGTGCCGCGGGCGCAAACGGCGTTGCAGGCCATGCTTGCAAGCGGCGAAAGCACCACAAGCGCAAGCGTAACGAGCGCGGCAAGCCCAGCGGAGTTTTTGATGAGCGACGCACCTTCAAGCACGGTATCCACCGTTCCCGATACAGCCCCGCCCACTATCGGCACGCCCTTATCTATTGCATACTTGGCGGTTTTAACGGCAACGCTGTCGCTTGAGCGCGCACCGATGCCCCATATGCCCACCGTTGCAAAATACAGCGTGAACACCGCCCCGCTAAGCCAACGTATAAGTGACTTGATAAGCTTGAACAGCTTCGACAGCTTTTCTTCCCCGGTAAGCGCGCTCAGCATTGCGCACACGCCCGCACCGGCGCACAGTGGCAGCACAGTGCTTTTGAATACTCCTGCCACCGTGCCGGACAGAAATGCGGCAAGCGGGCTGAGTGCGGCAGACGATGCGGCCTCGCCCGATGCGGCAATGGCCGCCGAAAGCACCGGCGCGATAAGCTCCATGCAGGAGCACAGCGAATCCATCGCCCCATATGCCGAGGCTATAAGCACGCTCAGCTTTGCCGCCGCGGCAGAAGTGCCTATCGCCGCGCATACGAGCGCTCCCGCCCCGCCTGCGCCGTCCTCCGCGCTGATAATGCCAACTATCGCGCATATGAACGCAACGGCAATTATCGCAATATATGAAAGCATATTCTGCTTCAGTGCGCCCGTTATTGCGGCAATGAGCCTTTGCCATATTCCTTCCGCATCCATTGCGCCCGTACCCATGAACCGCTCCATAAGCTCCTTCAGCGTAAAGCCTAAGCTTTGCCCGTTCAGTGAGTTCCATAGTTCGCTCCATGCGCCTATATCCAGCGTGCTTATATCCGCCGCGTTCATCCCGCCCCCTCCATCAGCCGCGCTATCATGTCCATCGCCTGCTTTATACACGGTATGCACAACGAAACTATCATTATTCTCCCTGCAAGTTCCACCCGCCCCGCAATGGCGGTCTCGTTAGCGTCGCGGCAGGCATCCGCCGCGGACTGGACAAGGTAAACTATGCCCGTAAGTTTTATAAGCACCGTAAGCAGTTCGCTCGGCACGCCGTAAGTTTCAAGCATGGTTTTTATTTCGCCGAATATGCCGCCAAGCTTTTCCATTGCATATATCAGCACCATCGCCCCCGCCGCGACCGCCGCCTGCTGGGCAAGTTCCGGCCTATATGCGCGCACGGTAAGCGTTATTGCGCAGCATATCACGGCAAATACGCTCAGCTTTATAACGTCCGCCATGGTCTTATATCAATACAATTCAAATATGCGCCTTACGTTTTCAAACAGATCCCCTATCAGATCCGCCACCATGCTCAGCGTAAGCACAAGCCCCGAAAGCGCGGCAAGCATCGCCATGTCGTCCCGCCCGGTCTGCTTTAAAAGCTGGCATATTATGGCAACCAGAATGCCTATTCCCGCAATTTTGAATACAACCGCTATGCTCATATCCCTCATCCCCCGTTTTATATCATCATAAGCGCCGCCGCAAAGCCCGCAAGCACGCCAAGCGTTGAATACAGCTTACCCTTGCCCATAAGCGCCTTTTCCGCATCCGCCGCACGCGCCTCCATCTGCCTTAGCGTAAGGCGGGCATGATCCGCCTGCGCTGCGCGCGATATGGACGAAAACGCCTCGCCAAGCGTTATAAGCGCGGCAATATCCTGCTTATCAAGGCCGCTTAAGCTGCCGCCGTCCGCTTCCTTTTGTACCGTAGCTGCCCATGCTTCGCCCGCACCAAGCTGTTCCCCCGTAAGCGCCGCAGTGTATTCGCGCCAAAGTTCTCCGCCCAACCTGTCAAGCATTTCACTGAGCCTGTATTGCGAAAGCTCCATGCTGTCGCCAAGTGTTCTTATTTCCGCGCAAAGGGCATTCAGTTTATCCACCCTGTCCCTCATACGCGAACACGCCATGTATCCCATGCTTATGCATATTATCAGCGCAGCCGCAGCCAATCCCGTTCTCATAGCGTCAGCTTCTCTATCGCAATATCCCTTGCGCCGTCCGCCCGCCGCGTTATTATGGCCGCGTGTGTAAAGCAGCCGCCCTCTATCAACGCGCGTATGTGTTCGCGGCGCAATGCATCCTCAACCGATGATGCATGGGCGCTTGCAATGGCCACTGTGCCGCAGTTTTTTGCGTCCAGCAGCGCATCGGCTTCTTCCCTTGTGCCTATTTCATCGGTAACTATAAGCCGCGGGGACATGCTCCTTACAAGTTTTCTTATCCCTTCCGCCTTCGGACACATATCCATAACGTCCGTCCGCTCGCCCACATCAAGCGTAGGCGCACCCATGTAGCAGGCCGCTATTTCCCCGCGTTCGTCAGCAATTGCCGCGCTTAGCCCGCCGTCGCTTAATTGGCGCACGGTATCCCTCAGCAGCGTTGTTTTGCCCGCGCCGGGTATGGACAGCACCAATAGTCCACCCGCATTGCCGCAGCTGTAAACTTCGCGTATTATTTTGTCCGCGCAGCCCTTTATCTGCCGCGCTATTCTTATATTGAATCCTGAGATTTGCCAAAGCCTTTCACAAAGGCCGTTTTTGGTATACATTTGGCCGCACACGCCCACGCGGCACCCCCCGCGCGCCGTGAAGAAGCCTTCCTTCAGTTCGTTTTCTATTGCCGGAGCCGAATGTTCGCTCAGCCCTTCCAGCACATCGCGGCAAAGCTTTGGCGTTGCCACGGCGCTGCCCGCAATTTCGCCGCCGCGCAATACAAAGCGCACGTTCCGCCCGGCGCGTATGCGTATTTCCTCGCACTCCGCCCCGAGCATATCCATATCCGTATTGTAAAAAAGCTCCTTTGGAAGAAGCTTTCTAAGCCCCACAAGAGCGTTAGTTTCCGCGTTCGCCATCTGCATGTCCTCCGTATCGCTACATGATATGAAGGCCCCTGCCGCATTATCACACGGCGACTTTTTTCGCAAGCAATATATCGCCTATCGCCATGTCCATTCCGCACAGCAGCACCTGCCACGGCACTATCGTCCCCTCATTCAAATCAAACGCGGCAAACCCATCCGCAAAGTAATTCACAAGCGATATCGCCGCGCTTATGAGCATGGGTATCATCGACATTGCCGCCATGCGCGAAAGGCAAGCACGCCCGCGCTGCGCGGTATAGCCCCCGCCAAGGCTGAATGCCGTAAGGAACGCAGGTAGCGCAAGTATGGACAGGTCAAAGCATACCTCGCCAACCGGCCTGAAGCTGATGTTTGCAAGCGCAAGCGCCGCCGCGGCAGTCACCGCCAGCGCAAACGGGCGCATGCAGAGCCGTCTGCATATGTTCTCCGTCAAAAATGTTAAGTTCATTATTATTGCCGCAAGGCAAACCGTTGTATTCAGCGCCATGTAGTGCTCCTTTTAACGTAAAAATCCTTCCGGGTTAGCTTACCCGAAAGGATGAATATTTAAGCCTGTTTTTTTATTTATACAATGCGGATATACGCCGCCATGTCTCCCGTTCCGCCAAGCTTCGCGGTGTCCCTGCGGTGGGAAAACAGATGTTCTTCGTCCTCAAACGTACATTTTTCCATCAATGTTATGTTTTCGCATTTCAGCCCCGCTTCAATAAGCTGTATACCCTGCGCGGCTTCAAGATCCAGCCATGCATGGCCTTCTCGCCCGGGGCTTGTGCATATGCCCGCGCCGAATTCGGCATCGAACCGTGCCGCAAGGGGAGCATCCACCTCGTAACAATTTTTGCATATTGCAGGGCCGGTTGAAGCTATCATATCCTTAGGATCCGAGCCATAGCACCGCTGCATCAGCCTGACCACGTTTGCACCGATGCGCCCAAGCGTGCCCTTCCAGCCGGAATGCGCAAGGCCCACAGCCTTCTTCACGGGATCGTATATAAAGAACGCGCCGCAGTCGGCATGATTGGTTATAAGCGTGACCGCAGGCGAATCGGTAACAATGCCATCGCACTTATCAAGCGGGGCTTTGTCAAACCCGCGCCCGGCATCATCAGCGTCAAGCTTTATAACGTTCGTGCCGTGTTCATAGCTTACCACGGCCATGCTTGAATATTCTATGCCTGCCGCATCGGCAAAGCGGGAGAAATTCTCCCTTACAAGCGCCAAATCGTGCGGCTTTTGAAAATTCAGGTGCAGCGAATCATAAGGCTTGGGGCTAACTCCGCCCTGCCGCGCGGTAAAGCCGTGCTCAACGCCACCCATGCTTTTAAGCTGCTCTGCACGAAAGAAGCCTATGCCCCTGTTTTCTTCGTAAATGCAGCCATGCCGCATTTTGGCATATGCCGAAAGGTATTCGTATCTGTCCATCATTCGCATTTGTCGTTAAGAAGGAGCTTCAGCTCCTCCATAAACGTATTTATATCCTTAAACTGCCTGTATACCGAAGCAAAGCGGACATACGCCACCTCGTCCAGCTCCTTCAGCCCGCGCATAACAAGTTCGCCAACATATGTGCTGGTAACTTCCTGCTCAAGGGTATTGTTTACCTCCCGCACCACTTCTTCCACCAGCTTATCCATCTGCGCCGCGCTCACCGGCCGCTTTTCGCAGGCCTTACGCACGCCCATCAGTATTTTTTCGCTGTCGAACGTTTCACGCCGCCCGTCTTTTTTCACGACCATTATCGGTATTTCTTCTATTTTTTCATATGTTGTGAATCGCCTTCCGCAGCTCATGCATTCCCTGCGGCGGCGTATGCTTGTCCCGTCGTCCGTAGGGCGCGAATCCACAACCTTGCTTTCCGTTCCATGGCAATATCTGCACCTCATGCTGTATCCTCCGCGTGCTTTTGCCCATTATACCACAGCATGGCGCAAAAAATAAAGCAGTTACAGCATTATATCAACCAATATAACGTCGTCCCCTATCTTGTTTATTTTGCAGAAAGGTATAACCAGCTCCTCATCGCTCTTCAGCAGGCCCCACATCTTCGGCGGCCCCGGCACAACTATTGAGCATACGGTGCCCGAGCATAGGTCAACCTCCAAATCGCACACCGCGCCAAGCCTGGCCCCGTCCCTTAAATTTATCACTTCCTTGCGCCTCAGTTCGCAAAAGCTGATGTTCGCCACGCACATCACCCCCATATATTTTGTATATGCGCCTTGCTCTTGCCCAATTACCGCTTATATAATACAATATGCATATAATTGGAACCTTTAGCCACGTTCCCGCGTTATATTGGCAAAGGAATGCAACAAGGAGGAATCACAATGAAACAATATAAAAAGCTGCTTGCCATTTTCGCGGCGGCAATAATGCTTGCCATATGCTTTGCAGGGTGCAGCGGCGCTTCCACATCCGCCGCACGGGATACGGTGTACAACTCATCCTCTCAATACGCACCTATGGAGGAATACGCGCCTATGCCCGCGGCGACCTCACCCGTTACCAGCAATGAAATGGGCTTTGATTACGCAGCGGGTAAAGCTACCTCCGTAACCGCTGGCGATATATATGCCGGCCGCAAAATAATCCGCAACTATGACATAAGCCTTAATACCGATAAGTTCGATGAAAACATGGACTATATCAAAGCCAAGGTGAGCGAGCTTGGCGGATATGTGCTCAGCTCCAATCTTTACGGCTCCAAGCCCGAAGCTTACGGCGACGCGGGCCGCAGCATTGAGCTGACCATTCGTATCCCCGCGGAAAAGGCAGGCGAGTTCGTAAGCGGCGTGGAGACGCTTGGGCAGATAAACTATGTGCGCGACTATACGGACGACATTACCGATGAATACTACGATACCGATACCCGCCTTGCCGTATTGCAGGAGCAGCTTGAGCGGCTGCGCGCAATAATGGTGGAAACGGACAATCTGGCAGACGTTATAGCGCTCGAGGACAGGATAAGCGAAGTCATGCTGCAGATAGAAACGCTTACCGGCACGCTGAAGCGTTACGACGCGCTTATTGATTACACCACCATTAACCTTTCCGTAAGCGAGCGCAACGCAATCACCGGCCCCGCCGCCACCAAGACCACCGCGGACAGGATAAGCGAAGGCTTTACCGATACACTCAACGGCGTTGGCGTATTCTTCGTAAACTTCTTCGTGTGGTTTGTATCCAGCCTGCCGGTTATAGTTATTGCGGCAATAGTGGTTGTGATAATAGTAATAATAGTGCGCGCGGCGACAAAGAAGCGCAGCAAAAAGAAAGCCGAAGTCAAGGAGGAAGGTAAGCCATGAAGAAAAAAGCTTTAGCATTGGCGCTGTGCATAAGCATGGCGGCAGTAATGTTCACGGGATGCAAAACCGTTGTACAGAACCCCACCGGCACCACGCCGCAGGTGATAAGCCCCGAGGTAACCATACAGCAGGAGAGCAAGGAGGAGCCAAACGTGATAAACGTGAGCGGATCGGGCGAGATTAAGCTTGTTCCGGATATTGCCACCGTGAGCATACAGGTGCGCACATATAATGAAAAGCCTGCCGCCGCGCAGCAGGAAAACTCCGCCGCTATAAATGCGGTCACGGCCGCCGTTAAAGCCGCCGGAGTTAAGGATGCAGACATTGCCACGGATAACGTGAGCCTGAACGAAAGATATAATTACAAGAAAACCCCCGCGGTCGTGGTAGGGTACGACATGGTGACTTCAATAAAGGTCACAATACGCGACATTGATGCCGTGGGCAAGGTATTGGGCGACGCAATAGCCGCAGGCGCAACGGGTACATACGGGCTTACGCTCACGGTGTCCGATAGCTCCGCCGCATATCAGCAGGCGCTCAAGGCCGCCATAGACGATGCAAAGGGCAAGGCTCAGGCCATTGCGGAGGCGCTCGGCGTGACTCTGAAGCCAATACCTTCCGCCGTGAACGAGCAGAGCTCAAGCTACACGCCGAATGCTGCATATGATATGCGCACCGCATCCGTCGCCGAGGATGCAAATGCGGACGTGAGCATAAGCCCCGGCGAGCTGACCATAGACGCGCGCGTAAGCGTGACATATGAGATAGACACAGGCACGAATAACTGACAAATCTACCCCATTGCCCCTCCCAAGCGGAGGGGCTTTTTATAATTTATGTTCACGCCGGTATAACGCGCGGTTATGTGCACGAATTTTGCCCGATATCAGGCAAAATTCACACGGCTGAGCATTTGACAAAAGCCGCGGCTTTATAATATAATCCTTTATTATTTTGTACGGAGGAAGAACATATGACCAAGTACATATTTGTTACCGGCGGCGTTGTATCGGGCCTGGGCAAGGGCATAACGGCGGCCAGCCTGGGCAGATTGCTCAAAACCCGCGGGCTTAAGGTAGCCGCGCAAAAGCTGGACCCGTATATAAACGTTGACCCCGGCACTATGAGCCCATATCAGCACGGTGAAGTATACGTAACAGAGGACGGCGCCGAAACAGACCTTGACCTTGGCCATTATGAACGCTTTATAGATGAAAACCTGAACCGCTACTCAAACCTTACCACGGGCAAAGTATACTGGAACGTGCTGAATAAGGAAAGGCGCGGCGAATATCTTGGCTCCACCGTACAGGTAATCCCCCATATCACAAACGAAATAAAGGACTTTGTTTACCGCGTGGCTAAGGAAACGGATGCGGACGTGGTAATAACCGAAATAGGCGGCACAATAGGCGATATTGAATCCCAGCCCTTTATCGAAGCCGTAAGGCAGATATCCCTTGAAGTCGGGCGCGAAAACAGCCTTTTTATCCATGTTACGCTCGTTCCCTTCCTCCGCGGCAGCGATGAACACAAGTCAAAGCCCACTCAGCACTCCGTAAAGGAATTGCAGGGCATGGGCATAAACCCGAATATAATAGTGCTGCGCTGCGACGAACCGCTTGAAGATTCCATATTCAAAAAGATATCCCTTTTCTGCAACGTTAAGCCGGACTGTGTAATAGAAAACATCACGCTGCCCTGCCTTTACGAAGCGCCGCTGATGCTTGAAAAATCGAACTTCTCCTCCGTTGTGTGCCGCGAACTGGGCATAGACGCTCCTGCGGCAGAGCTTGACGAATGGAGCGAAATGGTAAACCGCATACATGCACGACAGAAGAATACGGACATTGCGTTGGTCGGCAAATATGTTCAGCTGCACGATGCTTATCTTTCCGTTGCGGAAGCGCTTCGCCACGCAGGCTATGCGCTTAATTCGGAAGTTATGATACACTGGATAGATTCAGAAACCCTTAACGAAGAAAACATAGCCGTCGTGCTTGGCAACATGGACGGCATAATAGTGCCGGGCGGCTTCGGTTCGCGCGGGATAGACGGCATGATACTTGCCGCAAAGTTTGCCCGCGAAAACCGCATACCGTATTTCGGCATATGCCTTGGAATGCAGATAGCCGTCATTGAATACGCACGCAACGTTGCGGGCATTGCGGACGCAGACTCCGGCGAATTTAACGAACTTTGCAAGCACAAGGTCATAGACTTCATGCCCGGGCAGAGCGACAGCATAGACAAGGGCGGCACGCTTAGGCTGGGCGCATACCCATGCATGATAAAGAGCGGCACGGCCATGGAACGCTGCTACGGCAAGGCTACCATATTCGAGCGCCACCGCCACCGCTACGAATTCAATAATGATTACCGCGATACTCTCACCGCAGCAGGGCTTACGCTATCCGGCCTTTCTCCTGACGGGAGGCTGGTTGAAACGGTTGAGCTTACCGACAGGCCGTTCCACATAGGCGTGCAGTATCATCCGGAGTTCAAGTCCCGCCCGAATAGGGCGCATCCTCTGTTCTTCGGCTTTGTAAAAGCCGCGCTTGAGCGCAGGGAAACAAAATAAGTCCATAGCATAAACAGGACGGAGCCTTTGCCCCGCCCTGTTTTTTATATTTCTTAGTTTTTGCCGCCTTCAAGCCGCGCCATTGCCTTTCTAAACTCTATTGCGAACAGCATTGCCGTGCACGAAACGGCGATAAAATCCGCCACCGGCTCAGCCATATATACAGCCATTGTTTTATCGGCAAGTATCGCGGGCATAATGTATATAAGCGGTATCAGCAGAATAAATTTTCTAAGCACCGCAACAATTATTGAGCACTTGGCGTTGCCTATGGATACAAACGTCATCTGGCATGCTATCTGCACGCCGAATAGGAACAGCACCGCGCAGTATATCCTAAGCGCGCCCTCGGTGAAGGTTATAAGCTCCGCGCTGGTGGTGAAAAGGCTGGCGAACGCTCCCGGGAACAGCATTATTATGCCCCAGAGCAAAACAGAATAGCAAAGGCAGACCTTCAGCAGCAGCTTAAACGTTTCCTTAACGCGGGATGCGTTTTTTGCGCCGAAATTATAGCTGAGTATTGGCTGCGCGCCCTGAGATATGCCAGAAAGCGGCATCATGGCGAACTGCATAACGCTTGAAAGTATCGTCATTGCGCCAACGGCAATATCCCCGCCGTATTTGAGAAGGGAAGAATTAAAGCACACGGATATTATACTTTCGCTTGACTGCATAACAAACGCCGCAAGGCCCAGCGCTATGCACGGAAGGATAAGCTTGAAGTCTATCCTCATCCTTTCGCGTCTGAGTTTAAGTATGCTGTTCCCTTTCATAAGAAAATGCAGCACCCATATGCAGGATATGCCCTGCGATATTATGGTTGCAAGCGCGGCGCCCGCAACGCCCATATCGAACACGAATATGAACAGCGGATCGAGCACGATGTTAGCAACCGCGCCTATGAGCACAGTGTACATGCCTGTTTTTGCAAAGCCCTGCGCCGTTATGAAGGCGTTCATACCAAGCGTAAGCTGCACGAATATGGTGCCGACAGCATATATGTTCATGTAATCCACGGCGTAGTCTATCGTGTTTTCGCTTGCGCCGAATGTAAGCAGCAAATCGCGGTTCCATATAAGCAGCACCGCCGTAAGCACCACCGATATGCAAAGCTGCAGCGTAAAGCAGCCGCCAAGTATCTTTTCCGCGGATTCGTTATCGCCCGCGCCCATCGCTATTGATGCGCGCGGCGCGCCGCCGGAGCTTACAAACGCCGCAAATGCGGATATTATAAGAATTATCGGCATGCATACGCCCACGCCCGTGAGCGCGAGGCTGCCGTCAGCGCCCATATGTCCGATGTAGATCCTATCCACAATGTTATAGAGCATGTTCACAAACTGCGCCGCTACCGTAGGCACGGCCAGCTTCAAAAGCAGCTTGCCGACAGGCTCCGTCCCGAGAAATGTTTTATCCTGCTGCATAAATAATTATCCCTTCCCGCCGCTTGTCGCGGCAATACGGGCAATAGTTTATATCACCAATGATGATAAAGTCCCCCCCGCCATTGTGAATTAAATGGAAACTGTATTTGTGTTATGCCTGCTTTACGACTATAATAGAACAGTCATAGGAAGGTGGGTGGTCAAATGCTGAAAAAGTTTGTTTCAAAAGAGCCGGTGCTGAAGGGATGGTCGGGCGACAAAAAGTATTGCCTAACCGATGAGCAAGGCAACAGATTTCTGCTGCGTGTAACGCCAATTGAAAAATATGATGAGAAAATGAAGGAATATGAGCTTATGCACCGCGTGGCTGAGCTTGGCGTGCCCATGTGCGCCCCGCTTGAATTCGGCACATGCGATGAAGGCGTTTATTCCATACAAGCATGGATAGACGGCGAAGATGCGGAGACGATAGTGCCAAACTACCCTGCTGCAAAGCAATATGCATACGGCATAGATGCGGGGCGTTTTCTCCGCAGGATACACTCTATCCCCGCGCCTGAAACGCAGGAGGATTGGGGTATCCGCTTCAACCGAAAGATAGACAGAAAGCTTGCCTCCTATGAGGCCTGCCCCCTCAAATATGAAAACGGACAAGCGGAGGCGTTTATAGATTACATAAACAATAACCGCAGCTTGCTTGCGGGCAGGCCGCAAACTTTTCAGCACGGCGATTACCATATAGGCAACATGATGATAGGCCGCGACGGCAAGCTATACATAATCGATTTCAACCGCTGTGACTTCGGCGACCCATGGGAGGAGTTCAACCGCATAGTTTGGTGCGCGCAGAAAGTGCCCGTGTTCGCTTCCGGCATGGTGGACGGATATTTTGACGGCGCCGTGCCTGCTGACTTCTGGCAGCTGCTTGCGCTTTACATAAGCTGCAACACTCTATCTTCCCTGCCGTGGGCCGTGCCGTTCGGCGAAAAAGAAATAGCAACCATGCGAAATCAGGCCAACGATGTGTTCAACTGGTATAAAGGTATGAGCGATCCGGTGCCGGCATGGTACTGCAAAAGCTTATAAACGCAAAACAGGCGGAATCATTCCGCCTGTTTTTTACTGCGCTATTTCATAATGCGTAATATATACCAGACTAAAGATAAAGCAAAAAGCGACTCCCCGTATGAGAGGAATCGCTTTTTTCATTGGTCGGGGCGAGGTGATTTGAACACCCGGCCTTTTGGTCCCGAACCAAACGCGCTACCAAGCTGCGCTACGCCCCGAATGGAGCCAATGAAGAGATTCGAACTCTTGACCTGCGCATTACGAGTGCGCTGCTCTGCCAACTGAGCTACATTGGCTTGCGGCATTACGCCGACAATTAGGAATTATAGCATATAATTTGCCCGCTGTCACTACCTTTTAGTAAAATTCAGCCGCAATTTTTTATTATTCGCCGTATCGCACCGCACCGCGGCGATAATGCTCCTCCGCCTGCGTTTCCGTAAGGGGTGATACTTCGTATTTTTCTATGTGTATATCCGCCGCCTCAACGTATACAGCGCCGCCCTTTGGTACTGGGAGTATGCCCGAATGCGGGTCCGAATTTTCCGCTATGGATGCCGCCACAGCCTCGTTCACGCGTATGAGGAAGTTTTTCGCTTCGTTTTTGGCCATCAGCCGCATAAGCTGCTTCCTAACCTTGAGCACAACGGTTTCAACGCTCAGCACCTTGCCTGTGCCGCCGCAATACGGGCACGAACTTTGCAGCGTATGGGATATGCACTGGCGCGTTTTTTTGCGCGTCATTTCAACAAGGCCAAGCTGCGTTATGCCAAGCACATGGGACTTTGTGCGGTCCTTAGCCATTTCCTCGCGCAGCGTTGAAAGCACGCGCTCCTTGTCCGCAATTTCGTCCATGTCTATGAAGTCCACAACAATTATGCCGCTTATGTCCCTAAGCCTGAGCTGCCGCGCTATCTCCCGCGCCGCTTCGCAGTTGGTCTCGGTTATGGTCTCCTGCAAATTATCCGTGCTGCCTACGTATTTGCCCGTATTTACGTCTATCGTTGTCAGCGCCTCGGTCTGGTCTATTATAATATAGCCGCCGTTCTTCATCCAAACCTTGTGCGCAAGCGCGCGGTCTATCTCCGCTTCAAGGCCAAGCTGGTCAAAAAGGTCCGGAATGTCCTCATATAGCTGCACCCGGTTTTTGAGTGAAGGCGAAATTATGTTGGCTATCAGCAGTACGCGCTCATAGAATTCCCTATCGTTTATGGCAAGGCGCTTTATGTCCGGCGTAAAAAGATCGCGTATGGTTCTGAACACCAGCGGCTCCTCCGCGTGCAGCAGGCGCGGCGCGCTCACAAGCTCGCTCTTTTGCTGTATCCTGCCCCACAGACGGGTAAGGAAGGCAAAGTCCGCATGGAACTCCTCTTCGCTCTTGCCCTCCGCCGCGGTCCTTACTATTGCGCCAATGTTGAAATCCTTTGCGGCGGACTGCGCCGCGTCCCTCAGCCGCGTGCGCTCAGCCTCGCTTTCTATGCGCTTTGATACGCCTATATAGTCCACCGACGGCATAAGCACAAGCGTGCGTCCCGGCAGGGTTATGTTCGTGGTAACGCGCGCGCCTTTGGTGCCTATGGGTTCCTTAACCACCTGCACCATTATCTCTTGCCCAACCTTCACTATGTCCTTTATGTTGGGCACGGTATTTACGGTTTGCGTTTCCTTGCCGTCGAATATAAAGTCCTGCTTATCGTGCTGTATATCGCCCGCAAAAAGGTATGCGTTTTTTTCAAGGCCAATGTCCACAAACGCCGCCTGCATTCCGGGCAAAACGTTCTGCACCCTGCCTTTATATATGTTTCCTACCAGCCTTTCGCGCCCGCGGCGTTCTATATATATTTCGCTCGGCGTGCCCTGCTCCAGCAGCACCACCCTGGTCTGATACGGGTTGATGTCAACAATTATCTCTTTTTCAAGTCCTGATTCGCTCATTTCGCGTTGCCTATTAAACGGGCGTGCTCCTCCCTCCTATAAATTCAACGTTCACCCTATGCACGCTGTAATCATAGTTCTTTCCGCTTTGCCTTGCAAGCGCCCCCATCAAAAGCTCTATGTTCAAGCTGCCTGCTGTATTAAGCACACCTTTTACCGTAAGCACGGCATGGCCCGCTTCCTCTGCCACATCGGCTTCAATTACCTGCGGGCGAATATCTACGTTTTTCAGCCCGCCCTTTGTGCGCTTTTCAACTATTATTTCACCGGATAAGAGCGCGGCTATGTCCTTTTTCAGTTCATCCGCATTTGTATCCGCGCTGAATGTCACGCTGTAAGTTGCGCTTTCAAGCAGCGCAGTAAGCGAAGGCAGCCTGTCCTCCACGGCATATGCTTCCTTAAATCCAAAGCCTACCGGCAGCGCGGCGTTTACGCTTGAGAGGAAATCATCGGTGTCCATATCCTTGTCAAGCTTTACGTCTATCCATTCTGCGCCGCTTGTATAGCCCGTGGAAAGCGCCGTTGCGAAGGAAAGCAGCGGATGCGGATTAAAGCCCTGCGAATAGCTGAGCGGCACTCCGGCCCTCCTGAACGCGCGCTGAAGCAGGCGCAATATGTCCAAATGCGAAACAAAGCGCACCGGTTCCAGTTTAGTTAATCTTGCAATAAGTCGCATACTTTTCTCCAAAACAGCCGTTGCAGCCAAGCCTGCAATCCTTAGTTACCTCCGCGCGGTATGCCCGTTCGCTTTCGCGCACAAGGTATTCCTTCGTCACAACCGAATCTATATGGTCCCACGGCAGCGCCTCGTCCTTTTCGCGCCGCCTGTGCGCATATGCGTCCGGATCAACTCCCGTCTGCTCAAACGCGGCGTTCCATGCGTCAAGCTTAAAATGCTCGTCCCATGAATCAAACCTCGCACCGAGCTCCCATGCGCGCTCCAGCACGTCTGCAAGCTTCCTGTCCCCGCGGGCAAACACGGCTTCCAGCACGCTTATGTCAGGCTCATGATAGGAAAACTCAACTCCCCTTATGCCCTTTAGCGCACTTTTAAGCAGCTTTTGCTTTTCTATCAGCGTCTCTTTCCTGTCCTGCGGTTCCCATTGGAATGGTGTGAAGGGCTTGGGCACAAAGCTTGACGCGCTCACGCTCAGCCTAAGTCCCTTGCCGCGCTTTTCCTTCGGCATTGAATAGAACAGCGCAGATACCTTGCGCGCCAGTTCCGCTATGCCCAATATGTCCTCCTCCGTTTCTGTAGGCAGGCCTATCATAAAATAAAGCTTAACGCCGTTCCAGCCGGAGGAGAAAGCGTCGCCAACCGCGCGCAGCAGATCGTCCTCGCTGACGCCCTTGTTTATGGCATCCCTCAGCCGCTGTGTTCCGGCTTCCGGCGCAAACGTAAGCCCCGCTTTTCTTACGGACTGCATGCGCTCAAGGTCCTCTTTAAGGAAGCTGTCTATCCTTAGCGACGGCAGCGAAACGGACACATGCTCGTTGCTGAAGCGGTCTATTATCTGCGGCACAAGCTCATGTATGTGCGAATAATCGCCGGAGCTGAGCGAAAACAGCGATACTTCATCATATCCCGTGCAGCCTATCAGTTCATCCGCCGCATTGAGCACGGTCTCCATTTTTCTTTCCCTTATCGGGCGATATATAAAGCCCGCCTGGCAGAAGCGGCAGCCCTTGGTGCAGCCGCGGAACAGTTCAAGCGCTATGCGGTCATGAACAATGGGTATATACGGTACAATGGGCTTTTTTATGTACTGCGCCCTGTCAAGATCCATCAGTATGCGGCGCTCAACCTTGTCCGGCGCGGAAGGTTCGTTTTTCTCCACGCCCATGTACTCGCCATTGTCGCCGCGCTTTTCTTCATAAAACGCCGGAACATATACGCCACGTATTGCGGCAAGCTTTTTTAGCGTGTCCCGCCTGCTCAGTCCTGTCTCCTTGGCCGCGAGCACGGCATCGCACACTTCCATTATCATGTCTTCCCCGTCGCCTATCATTATTGCGTCCATAAAGTCCGCAATTGGTTCGGGATTGCAGGCACAGCCGCCGCCGGCAACTATTATCGGCTCATTCTCGCCCCTGTCAGCCGAGCGCTTATGTATATGCGCAAGGTCAAGCATAGTGAGAATGTTTGTATAGCACATTTCATACAACAGCGAAAAGCCCACAATGTCGCATTCCACAAGCGGCGTGCGGGTTTCGAGCGTGAACATGGGCACGTTGTTTTCCCTCATGGCCTTTTCCATATCCGGCCAAGGAGCAAAGCACCTTTCGCAGGCGTATTCCTCGCGTGAATTTATAACTTCATACAATATGCGCGAGCCGAGATGGCTCATGCCTATTTCGTAAACATCAGGGAAGCACAGCGCAAATCTCAGCCGCGCCGTCTCCTTCACTATGCTGTTCAGCTCTCCGCCGGTGTACCGGGCCGGCTTTTCAACGCTCAGCAGCAGCTTATCACTTACCTTAACCTTATCCAAGCTTATCCTCCGTAGGCATATAGCCGATATAGCCTTATCAAACTTATTAAGTTTATCATCTATATGCCCAGCGGTCAATCGTTGGCGGGCGTATTATTTATATATTATTACCTGCCCCAGCGTTATCTGCGCGCCCTTGCGCGCCATGACTTCGTATATCTCCGCTTCGTTAACGTAACCTATCGTGCGCATTCTGCTGTCAAGCACGGCATACACGGTCAGTCCGCTTCCCCGTGCGCACCTCAGCGCCTGTTTTGCCGGTACGTTTTGGTCCATTGCCACGCCAGCTATACCCGCGCCGAGGCCCGCGCTTATCCTTTCGCGCGAACCGGCCAGCCTGCGGGCAGGATAAACATCCTGCTCCCGGCTGTGCCGCACTGCGGATACGGCCATGAACAGTCCGAACACCGCTCCCGTTGGCGGAGCTGAAGCATATACCGCGGCATAAATTCCCGCAGCCGCCACCGCTGCGCCGCAGATTATACCCGTAAGCATACATATGAGCCTTACGCTTTTGCCGCCAAGCTTATGCCTAAGCACGCATTCAAGCATTCTTCCGCCGTCAAGCGGCACGGCGGGGATTATGTTTACGGCAGCTATTGCAATATTTATATACGCAAATTGTTCCACTATGTCCGCCGCTATAAGTCCGCTTTTATTCACGCAATAGCACCCAAGCCCGCTGAACAGGCTGAAAAGCGGCCCCGCTGACGCAATGAACAATTCATCGAATACGTTTGGGCGTTTGCCCGCTATCGTTGCGCAAAGCCCCACCGAGGTAAGCTCGATTTCGCCCACGCGCTTGCCGGCAGCCATCGCCGCCAGCGTATGCGCGCCTTCGTGCAGGCTCAGTGCCGCCATGCTCAGCGCCAAATCATCCGCCCTGCCCATAAGCACCGCCGCAATGACCACCATAAGCGCGCCTATGCTTATGCTTATATCTGCCCGCCCCAGCGTAAAAAGCCTTATCTTCACGCCTACGCATCCATCCTGAAATATTCCGCCGCGTCCACCGGGCGGCCGTTGCGTCTGGTTTCTATTGTCAGCTTATCCCCATCCTTCGCGCTGCCTATGCTGTCCTGCGCGCCAATAGGCTGGCCTTCTTCAACGCTCACACTTTCAAGCCCATAGCAGCATATTTCCGTTTTGCCGTCCGTTATGCACACATATCGTCCCATGTTCTCGCTCGCGCCGGTCTCCTTCACCGTGCCCTCAAGCCGCGCATACACATATTGATCCCCGCTCACTGCTATGCAGAGCGCTTCGCCGTCATCAGCGCCTATGGTCACGTTGCCGGACGCCGGCAGCGCCATAAGCTCCTGCTGCGCGAACACCTCCAGTATGCCCGGCAGCTCAACGAATTTAAGCCTGCCCAGCATTTCGTCCAGCTTATCCTCGCTCTGCGTTTCGCTCGTCTCCGCCATGGCCTGCTGCATAGGCGCATCGTTCTGACCATGCAGCCTGAACAGCAGTGCCGCTGCGCATGACAACGCACACAGCGCTATTTTGACCATCATGCTCATCGCATACGGCTTGCGCCCGCCGTGCCGCGGAGCACGCCTTTGCCGCGGCGCAAAGTTCCGCTTGCCCATTCCGGAACTGTTTGTTACAAATGCTCCCGTTTCCGCTTTTTCGATTATTACAGCCATAATAAAACACCCCCGCGAAATATATATATGCGCAAGGGGTGCATGTAAATTCTTCTGTTCTTATTCTGCGGCCTACTTTTTCTCCGGCCGCCGCATCCACACGTTTTCAACTATGCCAACGGCTATCATGTTCGTAAGCAGATTGGACCCGCCGTAGCTTATAAACGGCAGCGGTATGCCCGTGACCGGCATAAGGCCTATCGTCATGCCTATGTTTTCAAACACATGCGCCAGCAGCATGCCCGCGCAGCCCGCCACAAGGCACATGCCGAAATAATCCTTGGCATGCATCGCTATCCAAATCCAGCGGAAAATCAGCAGGAAGAATGCAACTATCAGCAGCACTCCGCCAACAAAACCCACGCCTTCCACAATGCCTGCAAAAACGAAGTCCGTATGCCTTTCCGGCACGAATCTTAGCTGCGCAAGTGTTCCGGACGAAAAGTAACCTTTGCCGTATAATTGGCCCGAGCCTATTGCTATTTTGGACTGCATAACGTTATAGCCGCTGCCCTGAACATCCAATTCCGGATTCAGGAACGCATTTATGCGGCCCTTCTGGTCGTCATTAAATACAAAGAAATATGCAAGCGGCAGCCCCGCCGCAACCGCTACCGCAGCCGCGGCAATATAGCCCCACGATATCTTGGCAATAAAGAATATCATTACCATTATACAAAGCAGCACGAACGCCGTGCCAAAGTCCGGCTGTACCATTATTAGCGCTGTAGGCCCGATGCATACGGCGGCGGCATAGAATATTGACTTGAACGTTTTCAGCTTACCGTCATGCTTATCCATATCCTCGCTCACTATTTTGGACAGCGCGATTATTACGCATATTTTGCACAGCTCGCCCGGCTGTATCGCGCGGTCTATCGCTTCAAACACGAACCAGCCCGTTATGCCGCGCTGCGTTTTATCCATAACTATAAGCAGCACCAACAAACCCACTATGCCTATGTACGCAAACTTAATAAGGGGCTTGAACACCTGCTGATAGTCAAATACTATTATTATCAGAAACGCAGCGGCGCCCACCATGAAGTTTACAACCTGCTTGTTGACATACACCATGTTCAGCTTTGCCGTATAGTCACCGACGGAGCTTTCCTCCCCGCTGAAAGGCGAAGCCATAATGCTGGCAATGCTTATAAGGCCGAAGGTAACAAGCCCCACGACCAGCAGTATCGTAAACCAATCTATTCTTTTCAGCAGTTTAAGATCAAACATTTCCGTCCGTTCCGGCAGCGAATGCAGCAAGCATGCTTTCGTAAATTGCGGTGTATTTATCCGCCGTGTCGCTATGCACTATGGGCCGGTTAACCCGCGCAACGCTTGCTATGCTTTCGCCCCTTACTATTCTGTCCAGCGTCATCGTTCCCTGCGCCGCCGCCTCGTAATAAGGCTCTATGCACAGGGCATATATGTCGTTATCGTTAAAAAGCTTATAATTTTCCCCGCTTAGCCCCGTACCGAACACGGTTATCATTATCTGCGTAAGCAGCGCGGGGTTCGGCGTGTATTCAGGCTGCGCCGAAGCGCCTGCGGTTGTTTCCGGCATTGGGGTTGGGCTTGGCGCGCCTTCGCTTTTGAACCGCTTCTGCGCTCGACTCCTTGCCTTGACGGCTATGGGCGCCGCATCCTCATCCACGGCGTAAACGCCCTTTATATCGCGGTTGTTCAATATAAAATCGGCCAGCTCGTCTATCGCGCCCTCCTCATCCGCGGCTGTACGCACAAATTGGCACACTATAAACTGCGGATAATTCTGCTTCATCGATGCGCAAAATGCTTCGTAGGCTTTCTCCGTATCCCTTCCGTATACCAATATTCGGCCGGATTTAAGGCTGCGTTCTTCCATTCTGCCTGCAAGGCCGCGCGCAAGTTCGTCATAATACTCCTCTGCATCCACAACTACATTAGACTTTATGCCAGCAACTTTGCATTCATAGTACGGCGCAACAACGTCCATGCCCAGCGAGACCGCCTTTTCTACCGCGACATCGTTCTTAGAATCAGGATTGAATATCATAAGGGCCGTAATGCCTTCATCTTTTGCCGCGTCCACCGCCGCTGCGGCTTCATCCCCGGCCTTTGCGCGGAATACCTTGGACGCATAGCAAAGCGTTTCCGCCGTGCGCAGGAAGCCATACATTGTAAGCCGCGCGCTGTCGCTGCCGTCGTCGTCTATTATCAGCCCAAGTATCGGGAATGTTTCCGCTGTGTTCTGCCCGTCCGTTTCATTTTCAGCTGCCTGGCCGGTTTGTTCCGGCGCGTCCGTTTCGGTTGTATTTATTGCCGTATCATCGGCCTGCCCGCCCGTGCAGCCGCACATGCAAAGCATTATCAGCGCACCAAGCAGCGCAATGCCTCTTTTTACCATAGCTTATCTCTCCTCCCGTTCGGGTTGGGGTATAGCTTTGATTTTACACTAAAAAGGCCGCTTTGTTAAGCCTTATTAGCTCATTTTACAAAGCGGCCACATATTCATGTACTGTCTATCAGAATATATATTCTGCCATTTTTGGCTTTGCGCTGTCCAATTCGCGGCGTTTTTCGTCGTAACCATGCTTGCCCAGCAATGCATAAGTGGCGTTCTTGCCCTCCTCAACGCCCGGTTGATCGAATGCGTTTATGTTCAGCAGTTCGCCCGCATAAGCTGTCTGAATCTCGAAGAAATACAGCAGTTCGCCTATCGTAAACGGATTTACCACAGGCAGAGTTATCGTTTTATTCATGTGCCCCGAGCGGGTAACAGCGTACTCCGTGGCCATCTGCTCGCTCTTTATAAGTTCGTTAAAGCTGTGTCCGCTAAGGAACGCAACGTCCGCAATATCGTCAAAGCTGTGCGGTATTGTCACCTCACTCCTGTACTTATCCACGCCTATAAACGTTATCACCTTATCGAACGGGCCTTCGGTATAAAGCTGCACCTGCGAATGCTGATCCGTAACGCCAAGCGCCTTTACAGGCGTTTGACCGGTGTGCACAACGCTGCCGCCGTTATCCGTGCGCTTGCCAAGGCTTTCCGCCCAAAGCTGCGCATACCAATCGGCAATGTACTTTAGCGAATCGGCATATGGCATCATAACGCTTATGTTGCAGCCCTTTTTCATCGCTTCCGTTTCGCATATGGCTGCCATGTAAGCCATGTTACTGCGATAATCGGGTTCAGAGCAAAGCTCATCCATATACGCCGCACCGGCAAGCAGTTCTTCTATATCTATTCCGCATACTGCCGCCGCAATAAGGCCAACGGGGCAAAGCTCCGAAAATCTTCCGCCCACACCGTCCGGCACATAGAATGTTTCCAGTCCGTCCGCCTTGGCTATCTTTATTAAGTTGCCCTTTACTTCATCCGTTGTTGCAATAACATGCCCGCTCCACTTATCGCCAAGCTTATCCTTTAATATTCGCGTGATATAAAGAAGCTGGGACATGGTTTCGCTCGTTCCGCCGGATTTTGTTACAACGTTGAACATAGTCTTTTCAACGTCTATAACATCCAGAAGCGATGCCATGCGCTCCGGGTCAACATTATCCTCCACATAAAGCTTCGGCCCGCCGCGGCGTTCACGGCTCAGCTCATTGTAGCGCATATGGCTCAACGCCTGCTGCACGGCTATGGGGCCGAGCGCGCTGCCGCCTATGCCCAGCACAACGAACGCTTCGTATTCGCTTCGTACCTTTTCGGCAACCGTCTTTATGCGCGCCACCACTTCCGCCTGGTTATGCGGCAGTTCGCGCCATTTCATGTTCGCGCGCTTTGCGGCCATGCTTTCGGCTGCCCTTTTATACTGTGCGCTGTTTTTTTCTATATCCGCCATGTTCAAGCCATGTTCGCCCACAAAATCGGCCATCATGCCGTTTATGTCCAGCCGCAGCTTCATGCTGCGCTGCCATGCTTTGTCCTTATATGCTTCCATGCCTGGTCCTCCTCATCTTTCTAATGATTGGTTAATTATAACACATATTCTGCCCCATGCTCATCATATTTTATGCCATGAAGGATAAACGCATTTTAATTATAATTATTGCATCAATAGCGCTGCTTATAGCGGCGCTGTCAGCAGCCAACGGCATACGGCGCGGCAGTCTGCGCGTGCAGACCGTGAACGCATATACAATGGAGCCTATAGCGGGCGCGTATGTCGTGGTCGCGGAATGCAAAGCATCTGCCTATACTGATTCGCTCGGCTTTGCATATTTGAATGATATTCCGCTGCTGCCTAATAAGCTTTTTGCCAATGCAATAGGCTGCGCATGGGGCGAAGCAAGCCTTTTTGCATATGCGGAGGGTTATTTGCCGTACGCGCTGCTTCATGCCGCGGTATATGACAATACGCTTAGGTTGGGCCCCACGCTTTATCTTTTCCCCGAAGGCGAAGCGGGAGTCAACGTAACCACCATGATCGAATCCCCCAAGGAAGCCGATATGCAGAGGCTTATTGAGCTTTATAGGCCAAAATAACAGCAAAATTTAACATTTACGCGGCATTGATGCGTGGTATAATATCCGCATGGGTAAAGTTAAAAGAAAAAGCCCCTATGCGGGCGAATGGAAACCTTTTTTCAGGAAACTACCGTGGCTGCTGCTTATTCCGGCCTTTTACGGCATAGGCATACTTGCCGCAAAATATCCGGACACTACGGAGAACGTATACAGCGCCCCGCTGTATCCTTACATCAGCCGCGCGCTTGGGTATATAACCTCGCTTGCGCGGGGCGTATCAGTATCCGAATGCGTGGTGCTTGGGCTTATAGTGGCGGCGATAGTGCTCGTTATCGTGTTCATAGTCAAGCTTTTTTCCGGCAGGCTACGCTTTGCGCAGCTGATGAGCTTCATTATGGGCGTATGCGTATTCGCGTCCTTTATGTTTGCGCTGTTCTATATTGACTGGGGCTTTAATTATATGCGGCCTTCGCTTTATAAGCGCATGGATCTTTCGCTTGAACAACGGCCCGTGGAGGAGCTTGACGCGCTGTGCAAGCGGCTTGCAGCTTCCGCAAATGCGCTGAGGAGCGGCCTTAAGGAGGATGAAAACGGCGTATTCGCGCTTGAAAAGGACAGCGCTGCGGAATTCAGCAAAATACCCGCGGCATATAGGCTGCTCGGCGCGGACTATTCGATTTTTTCCGGCACGGTATACCCCGCAAAGGGAGTTAAAGCGTCCGTCGCCATGTCCTACGGCGGCATAGCGGGAATATACATACCGTATTTTGCCGAAGCGAACGTTAACATAAATCAGCCGGCTCTGCTTATAGCATCCTCTGCCGCGCATGAAACGGCGCATTATCTTGGCGTGGCGCGGGAAGATGAGGCCAATTTCGTAAGCTATCTTGCCTGCACCTATTCGCTTGATGCATCCGTGCGCTATTCCGGCACAATGCTTGCGCTTATAAACTGCGCGAATCAGCTTTACGCAAGCGATGCGGAGCTTTACCGGCGGCTTGTAAGCGAATATTACAGCGAAGGCATGCTGCGCGACCTTAGGGATTACAACGCCTATTGGGACAGCTTCGAAGGCCCCATAGAGGAAGCCGTAGATAACATGAACGATAATTACTTGAAGTTCAACAAGCAGGAAAACGGCGTAAAAAGCTACGGCATGATGGTAGATCTGCTGCTTGCGTATTACGCGAAGGGTTCGGCTCAGTAGCCGAGCTCCATCATTTTTTCAAGCACGGCGGCGGCCATGGGAGCGGCTATTTTTCCTCCACCGCCGCCGTTTTCTATTATAACGGTTATGGCGTATGGATGCGCCGCGCCCGCAACAAAGCCCGTGAACCACGCATGCGGCTTAAATTTGCCGGAGGATGAAACCTCCGCCGTGCCGGTCTTTCCGCATACGCTCAGCCCGTCTACTGCGGCGTTTTTGCCCGTGCCGCCTGTAACAACGCCGCGCATGGCTTCCGCCAGAAACTCCGCCTCGTTGCCGCGGAACAGTTCCTTATACTCTTCGCTCGTCAGCCTTTTTTGTATATTGCCCGCTTTATCGCTCACGCTCAGGCATATTTTCGGCTCCATTGCCACGCCTCCGTTGGCTATTCCCGCGGTAAGCATGCATAGCTGTATGGGCGTAATTATGTCCTTATGCTGGCCCACGCCGCTCCACGCAAGTTCAAAATCCGTAGTAGGCTTTTCCATGCTGCCGCAGTATGCCACAAGCTCGCTGAATGCGTATTCCCCGCCGATGCCGAGCGATTCGGCTGTTTTCATCAGCCTGTCCGCCCCAATCTCCAGCGCTATGCACGCAAACGTATGGTTACAGGAATGCTTTATTGCTTCGCTCAGCGTTATTTCGCCATGCACCTCGTCCTCAAAGTCCTTCAGCAGCGCATAACCTTCCTTAACATTGCCGTCCGAGTCCACCGCTTCCGCCAAGCTTACCTGCTTTCCGCTTGCCGCGTCAAAGGCAAGCGGTCCGTCACACACGAATACGCGGTTTTCGGCATCCGGCAAATATCTCAGCGCAGCCACTGCCGTTATAAGCTTAAACGTTGACCCCGGTGTATAGCGCCCCATTGTGGCACGGTTGACCATCGCCCCGTCTTCAAGCGGTTCATCGCCGGAAAGATACGCTTCCATCTTTTCAGGGTCAAACGCGGGAGCGCCGGTCATGCAAAGCACCTCTCCGGTTTTGTAATTCATAACAATCACCGCGCCCGCATGGGATTCAAGCAAGCCGTATGCATAGCGGTTAAGCTGCGCGTCTATGGTAAGGCTTACGTTATTGCCATGCCGTTTTTCATCGGAAAACAGATAGCTCAGCCTGTCCCCGGTTTTCTGCTCAAACCCAAGCAAATATTTTGAAAGCAGCGCCTGCGCGCCGAGCGTTTGATTGCTGCTGTCCCCAACGGCATGGGCACAGGAAAGCCTTATTTCGTCATTCGTGCTGTAATGCCGCGCACCGTAGGAATCGCTTTCGGCAAGCGTTACGCCGCGCCTGTCGCTTATGCTGCCGGCTATAACGGCGTTCTTTTGCTTGGTAACGCGGGTATTATACGGGCTTGCGAACCAATACGCCCCGTAAACATCAATAATATATACAAGATATACCGCAAGCAGCACGAACATGGCTATGAATACCGCAAGCATTGCCTTTATGCCGCCGTTTTTATTCCGCGTCATGTGTCATCCTCCCCGCTTTCTTCTTCATCCTCGTCCGCCTCAAGCGCGCGTTCAAGCTCGCCCGCGCCCATGTCCGACGCGGCCTGTATTATTCCGTGGAGCATCATGAACGCTATAAGCGAACTCCCGCCGTAGCTTACAAACGGCATTGTTATGCCCGTAAGCGGGATTAGCTTTATCACCCCGCCTATTATTATAAATGCCTGCACGGCTATCAGTGCGCTTGCACCGAATGCGCAAAGGCTGACGAACCTGTTTTTAACATTAAGCGCAGCCATGCAGCCGCGTATTACTATTATAAGATATATAGCAATTATTCCAATGCCGAAAACAATGCCGAATTCTTCGCATATCACGGCAAATATATAGTCCGTCCTGTACGCCGGTATAAGCTTTGGCGACCCAAGCCCCAGCCCCATTCCGAGCAGCCCGCCGGATGCTATTGCCATAAGCCCCTGCGCGATTTGATAGCCGCTTGTTGAATACGTTGCCCAAGGATCGCGCCAAACGGCAACGCGCCGCTTAACATGGTCAAAAAGATAATAGCTTGCAACCGCGCCGACTCCGCACGCAGCCGCGCCAAGGAGCGTTGTGCCGAGCTTACACGTGGCGGCATAAAACATGAGCATATATACCATTGCCATAAGCATGGCCGCGCCAAGATCCCGCTGAAGCACAAGCAGCGCGCATACGGCCACGGCAAACAGCGTTGGCACTATCAGCTCCCGCAAGCTTGTCCGCTCGCTCATCGCCCCCGCGAGCACTATTATCATTGCTATCTTAACAAATTCCGAAGGCTGGAACAGTATCCCGCCAATGCTTATCCAGTTCACCGCGCCGCCCGATTCCTTACCCACGAACATAAGCGCGCCAAGTATACCAAGGCTTATTATTGCCGCCGGTATTCTAAGATACATCAGCACTATCGGCTTTTTCATAAGCATAAGCATGATAACCATTGCCGCAAGCCCAAAGCAGGAGAATATAAGCTGCCTGAGCGCCGTATCCGCATTAAGCCTATATTGCATAACAAGGCCTATGCCCATAAGGAAGCCCACGAGCACGCCCGTCAATCTGTCCCCATTTGGCAAAATGAAGCACAGCAGCATATGCTGAACCATTATAAGCAGCATTGTAAGCGCCATGAACAAAAGCGCGCGCGCATCAAACTTTTCTTTTGAGAAGGAGAGCAATATAAATGCCGCCATAACGAATATAAGCACGGCCAGCAGCACCTTTGCCGCGCCGACACGCCTAAATTTGAGCATTGCCGTCCTCCTCGCCGCCCGCGCCTATGCACACGAACTCCGCGTCCATTATGCGCACCCTGTCGCCGGGTTCAAGCTCAACCGTGCGGCTGTGCTGCTGCGTTTCGTTTATTAAAAAGAATCTTTTGCGCTTCACGCTTATGCACACCGTTCCCTTATGGTCAAACAGCCTTGCATGCGCGCGGGAAAGGCCGCAGGAGCCTATAACAATGTCGTCGTTATCGCTGCTGCCTATCGTACATTCGCCGTTTATATAAAACCGCCTGCCCATCATTTCATTGGGCTCGATTATCTTTATGCAGCGTATGTTTGTGCGGGCAATGCGCTTTGCGCGGCGCATCATTCGCCCTTCCCTTGCGCTCAGCACAGCGGACGCCGCTATTATGAACAGCATTATAAGCACAAAAAGATACCGCGCCAGCGAAGCAAGCATATCATAAGCCGTTTCCATTTGCGCGGTACCTCCGTTAAATCATTATTCTATTTTTATTCTATCACAGTTTTGGCTTTTTTGCTCCTGTGATTATTTTGCGGCCTTCTTAGCAGGCAGAAGCCTTACCGCGTTGAGCACGCATATCAGCGCCGCGCCAACGTCCGCAAATACCGCCATCCACATCTCCGCATGACCGGTTATGCCAAGTATCATCACTATAAGCTTTATTGCAAGCGCAAACACAACATTTTCCTTTGCAATAAGCATTGTGCGCTTTGATACGTCTATAGCCTTGGGCAGGGCGGTAAGTTCATCGCCCATTATTACCATGTCCGCCGCTTCAACCGCTGCATCGGTGCCGCCGGCGCCCATTGCACAGCCCACGTCAGCACCCGAAAGCACCACGGAATCGTTTATACCGTCCCCCACGAAGGCAACGGGGCCATGCTCCGCGCGTATTTTTTTAAGGGTATCCAGCTTATCGCCCGGCATGAGCGAAGCATGCACGTTTTCTATGCCAACTTCCTTTGCCACAGCAGCGGCGCTCGCCTGATTGTCGCCTGTGAGCAGTTCAACGTCCAGTCCATGCTTCTTCATCATGGCAACCGCTTCCTTGCTCTGCGGCTTTATGGTATCGTCTATCACTATGCAGCCGGCGTATTTGCCGTCCACCGCAACATATACGGTGGTGCCGCGCTCGGCATGCTCACGATAGCTTATGTTTTCCTTCTTCATATGCTTGCTGTTGCCCGCAAGCACGGTTTTGCCGTTCACGCTGCCCTTTACGCCGCAGCCTGCAACCTCCTCCATGCTGTCGGCAGCATATGCGCCGTTTGCAGCGGAAACTATTGCGTGGGCTATGGGGTGCGTGCTCTTCGCCTCAAGCGCAGCGGCAAGCTCGATAAGTTCGCCCTCTTCAAAGCCGTCCTCGTAGTCCACCTTGGCAACAACGAAGTTGCCGCGGGTGATGGTGCCGGTCTTGTCAAGCGCAACGGCCTTCACTCCGCACAGCATTTCCATAACGTTGGCAGCCTTGAGCATAACGCCGTTTGAAGATTGCCTTGCAAGGCCCGCAAAGAACGTGAGCGGAACGCTGAGCACCAGCGCGCAGGGGCATGAGATAACCAGCAGGAGCAGACCGCGGTGTATCCATTCCTTCCATTCGCCAAGGCCCGCAAGCGGGGGGATTACAGCCACAAGCAGCGTAAGCACCATTACTGCGGGGGTATATATGCGGGCGAAGCGGGTTATGAAGTTCTCCATGCGGGGCTTGGATTCGGATGCTTCCTCAACGGCGCGTATTATCCTGCTGGCGGTGGATTCGCCGGCTTCGCGCGCCGCAACCGCGACTATGCGGCCGGATTTGTTTATGCCGCCGGAAACAAGCTCATCGCCCGCCGCAACGTGTACGGGAACGGATTCGCCGGTTATTGCGGAAAGGTCAACAAAGCTTTCGCCCTCAACAACGGTGCCGTCAAGCGGTATCCTGTCGCCGGGCAGGATTTCATATCTATCGCCCGCCTTGGCTTCGTCCGCATGCTTAACGACGAATCCCCCGTTTTCTTCAAGCCTTACGGTATCGGGCCTAAGGTCAAGCACTTCTTTGATGGAACTCTGTGAACGGCCCACGGCTATGCCCTGCAGCAGCTCGCCTATCCTGTAAAGCAGCATTACCATTACGCCTTCGCCGTAATCGCCAAGCGCTATTGCGCCAATAGTGGCAACGCTCATAAGCACGTTTTCATCAACTATGTTGCCGCGAAGCAGTCCCTTGAGCGCATTCCAAAGTATTTCCCCGCCAACTATCAAATATGCCGCCAGCAGCACTATTGTCTTTGCTATTCCTTCTAAGAACAATACGCCCACAAGCGTAAGCACGGCGCTTATAACAATAAATATTATGTCCTTCTTTATATCGTCCGTGCTGTGCGCATGGTCGTGCCCGCAGCCGCAACCGCAGCCACAGCTATGATCATGGCAGCAATCGTGATCATGGTCGTGATGATGATGCTCATGCTCATGTTCATGGTCGTGGCCATGGCCGCAGCAGCAGCCGTGTTCATGTTCATGCTCGTGTTCGTGCTTTACGTCCTTACTCATCCTTTCCTTCCTCCTTCATTAAATCCTTTACTATTGAGCGGGCCAATGTTCCCGCCTGAGTATCAGTTATGTAATAGATAACGCGCTTGCCGCTCTTTTTGTATTTCACTACGCCGCTCTGCCTAAGCAGCCTAAGGTGATGTGAAATGGAAGGCTGGCTCATTTTAAGCATATCCGCCAGTTCGCATACGCACATTTCCTCAATGGCCAATATGCACAGAAGCCTTATCCTTGTGGAGCTTGAAAGCTGGGTAAACAATTCCGATGCGTCAAGCGCTGTATCCTCATCGGGTATCATGCTGAGTATTTTTGCTTCATGTACCGGGTCAACATGTTCCGTGGTACAAACAAGGCTTTTTGTTTCGCTGTCCATCGCGTTCTCCTTTCGTCTTTTATATTCCACTTAACAGGTATCATATAAAAGTATGTTTATATGATAATACCGTTATAGGCCGTTGTCAACAGTCAAAAGCAAAAATATAAACATATGTTTATATGTTAGTTATTCCTAATTTTGTGCATAAAAAAGAGAGGTATCAATGCCCTCTCATAGTGTTTCAAAAAAAAGCTTATTTTTCAGCGTTTTCGCGTTCAATAGCTATGTTATATCCATTAGCGCCATACAGCAGACAGCGGTTCACGCGCGATATGGTTGCGCTGGATGCGCCGGTTTTTTCGGCAACGGCAATATATGTATCGCCCTTTTTGAGCATACGCGCCACCTCGTAGCGCTGCGCCATGGCCTGCAGCTCGTTTATAGTGCAAAGATCTTCAAAGAAGCGATAGCATTCTTCTTCGTTTTCAAGCCGCGCCACCGCCGCGAACAGCTTATCCATCGCCTCGCTCTTAATCTTGCTTTCGTACATCTTCGGCCCCTCCGGCAACAGAATATCATACATCCATATTATATCATGCCTTGCCGCCCGTCAAGAATTTTTCAAGCTCTTTTGATGTGCTTTTGCCAAACATATATTCGCCCATGCCTATTTCCGCTATCCTGCCGCCGTATAGGAACGCTATTCTGTCCGCCGCGCTTTTGGCAAAGGCCATCTCGTGCGTAACTATCATCATGCTTATGCCGTCGCTTTTAAGTGAGCGTATTATGTTCAGCACGTCCAGCGTGCTTTGCGGATCGAGCGCGCTTGTAGGCTCATCAAAAAGCAGTATTTCCGGATGCATGCACAGCGCCCTTGCTATGCACACGCGCTGCTTTTCGCCGCCGCTGAGCTGATACGGCATGGCGTCCTCCCTGCCCGCAAGACCGACGCGCGCAAGCAATGCGCTGCCCTCCTGCCGCACCTCGTTAGCATCCCTGTGCTGCACAACCACAGGCGCATCGCATATATTTTGAATAACGCTCCTGTGCGGAAATAGTTCAAAGCTTTGGAACACCATACCAAGCCGCGCCCTGCACGCCGCAAGCTCCGCCTTACCCGCATAGCGCCCGTCCTTGCAGGCATACAGCCCATCGTATTCCACTGCGCCGCTGTCCGCGCGCTCAAGCAGCGCGCAAATGCGCAGCAGCGTGGATTTGCCCTCTCCGGATGGGCCTATAAGCGCAAGCGTTTCTCCCCGTTCAAGGCTTAATGACACCGAATCGAGCACCCTGCGGCTGCCGAAGCTTTTGCTAACGTTTTCTATGTTTAATATTCCCATTGCATCACCTGTAATAATCCAGCCGCTTTTCGGCCCGCCCCATAATAAACGCCACTATCGCGTTAAACACATAGTAGAACACCGCCGCGGCTATCAGCGGCGCCATGCTGCGCTGCGCGCTGGATATTTGCTTTGCAAGGGTGAACATTTCCATCACGCCTATAGCAAACGCCAGCGAAGTATCCTTTATAAGCGTTATAAACTCGTTTGCCATAGGCGGAAGTATATGCTTTATCACCTGCGGCAGCACTATGCGGAAAAACGCCTGCGCATTGGTATATCCCAGCACGGCTGCGGCTTCGCGCTGTCCCTTAGGCACGGCGGCTATGCCCGCGCGGTATATCTCCGCAAAATACGCGGCATAGTTCAACACAAACGCTATTATAACGGCATAAAATCTGTATCCGTCGCTTATCCTTATCCTGAAAAGGTACCATGGCCCGAAATACACCGCAATAAGCTGCAGCATAAGCGGCGTGCCGCGCATAAACGATATATACGCGCCCGTTAGCAGGCGCGCTATCTTGCTCTTTCCCCCGCGGGCAAGCGCAAGGGGCAGCGCGAGCGGCACCGCCCCAATAAGCGTAAGCGCGTATATAAGCACGCTTGTCAGCATCCCTTGCCCAAGTTGGGCTATCATATCCTGTATACTCATTCGCCCAGTATGCAAACGTCGTAGCCGAACCAGTTTTCGCTTATTTTGGCAAACGTGCCGTCCGCCGCCATCTTATCAAGCTCGGCTTGGACCTTGTCCCTCAGTTCGGTATTGCCAAGATAGAAACCTATCGCGTACTGTTCGGACTGTATGGCTTCGTCAAGTATGGTATACTCGCTTTCCTTGCCCCGGATTTGATATTTGGCAACGCCTATGTCCATCGCTATCGCGTCCGCCGCGCCGCTTTCCAGCTCCATAAACGCCGTGTTGTAATCCTGAAGCTGCACAAGCTGCTTAAACGATGCAAGCAGCTCTGCGTTTTCTTCGCCCTCAAGCGCCTTCAGCGCGCTGCTTTCCTTTTGCACAGCAACGGTTTTGCCCGCAAGGCCCGCCTTATCGGTTATGCCGCTGTCGCTCTTCACAATAAATACCTGCGAATTATCCATATACGCATCGGACCATGTATAAAGCTCCTCGCGCCCGTTCATGGTGAAGCCGTTCCATATGCAGTCTATCGCGCCGCTTTCAAGTTCAAAATCCTTCGAATCCCAGTTTATGGGAATAAGCTGCAATCCCCAGCCGAGCCGCGAGCAAAGTTCCTTGGCTATGTCTATATCAAAGCCGGCATATTCGCCGTTTTCATCAAGATAGCCGTAAGGCGGGAACTCCGCGTCAAAGCCAAGCTTCAGCGTAAAATCAGCTTCGGTATTCGCCGTCTCCGCGGGTGCCGTGGCATCGGCGCCGGCAGTTGGCACGGGCACGGATGCATCATTCGCGCAGCCGAAAAGCAGCACGAGCATCGCCGCCGCAAGCACGGCGCAAAGCGTTCTTTCAATGGTAGTCATGTTGTTTATCCTCCACAAAAATGTAATACTGTTTCAGGCGCCTTGCTTGGCGCTTCTGTATGGTAACACATCAGCGCGATAAAGTAAAGAAGTTTTTGAAATAATTTTTGCCCCGCTCATCGGCGGGGCACTCGGTCAATTTTTCTGGTAAGAATGGGCTATATATTTGTTATTCCATGTATCATCGCGGCAATCGTTATATAAATCGTCCGCTATTTCAAATATAACATCCTTCAGTTCAAGCTTATCCGTATATTTTTGCGGTATTTTGCCAAGGCCGAGATACGCGCCCAGTATGTTCCCGGTGATCGCTCCGGTAGAGTCGCTGTCGCCTTTGTGATTTACGGCGGCAATTATCGCTCGGTCAAAATCGTGCGAATGCTTCAGCGCGCAGTAAAGCGCAATGGCAAGCACCTCATCACCTACCCAGCCTTCGCCCAAGGCGTGTATAGCCTCATTGTCATCCACATCCGCCTGTGACAACTCGATGGCCCTGTCTATCAGTTCCAGCAACTCTCCTATATGCTCCGCATTCGCAAACTGCCTGCTTACGGTCTTCCGCATATCAAGCACAGCGTCAAGCAAAGCCATCCCGTCGTTATGCGCAGCAAGACTTATAACATGCACCAGCGCCGCAGCCGGAATATAGCCCAGCTCATGCCCGTGCGTCAGCGCGGCAGCTTCCGCGCCAATGCGGTCTATATCGTCCAAAGGCATGCTGCCCTCTTCAAAATAAAGCCCTATCGGCGCCACGCGCATCACGCCGCCGCATACAGCAAGCCATTCGCAGTAAAAAGGGTCATCTGCGTATCGTCCGATATCTGTGCAACGCCATTCGTAAGCTCATATTCCGTAATGCCGCTTTCGCCGTAGCGGCTGAATATCATTCCTTCGGAAAGGAATTCAACTGCGTACCCCAGCGCATCGCCTGCCGCGCCGCCTATAAGGCACCCCCTGTATTTATCAATATTCTTCATACTTTATATAAACCGTTGCATAAAGGCTTCGAAAGTATCGTCGTTTTCCTCCGCCCAATAGCGGCTGCAATCCGTGCTGCGGAAAAGCAGACGCTTGTTTATAAGCTCACGCCTGAGCGTAGCCTGATCGCCAAACGTGTGCAGCGAGTTTATAAGCGAATTTATCTCCGGCTCGCTGTATTCGCGGTCCATATCTATCTTATCCGCCAGATACCACAGCGCCATAAGCTTTTTCTTATACTTTGCCGGATAGCTCGTAAGCTGCCCTTTATCATTTATAAATGGTTTCAGCTCCCTTAGCTGTGTATTCATCATGTTTTCGTCAATGTGCTGCATTGTGCGCTCCTTTCTATATTCCGTATTCGATAAGCCAGCGCGCGGTTTCTTCATTTACGCCCTCATATGCCAGCGCGTTATGCTTATAATATCCGTTAGTTATTTTCTTTAGCTGTATTTATAGATGCTATAAGCATTCGGCGAATCGAGCCGCAATCATTATATATGTCAGTTGCCTCTTCGCGGCCAATAATATCAGCTTTTACAAAAAGCTCAAGCCAATACTCTGTTTCATAACATTCTTTTAACGCTATTTGCAGTTTCGCTATAAAATCCGCTTTGCCATGGGCGTAGTTTGCCTCTCTTATGTTCGCTCCAATACTTGTCGCGGCTCTCTCCATTTGGTTTACAAGAGAATAATGCCCTTTTATGCTCTCACACAGTTTCATAATCCTGACCGCAAAATCAGTAGAGCGTATTCTAAGTTTTGAAGCTGCTATAAAATACCCCTTTCTCCTATATACTTTATAACATAATGAACAGCATATTAAAAGTGAAATATTCTTCGAATGTGAAATAATGCCCTACCGGGCATTGTGAAATTTGATGTTTCCCATCAAGTGAAATGAAATAAATCCCCACGCGCCGCAGCGCATTTCACATGGCGAAGCCATATTTCACATGCTTCAGCATATTTCACAAATCCGCAAGGATTTATTTCACTGAAAAAGCAGTCCAAAGGACTGCTTTTTCTGGAGCGGGTAAAGGGACTCGAACCCTCTATCTCAGCTTGGAAGGCTAATGTGTTACCATTACACTATACCCGCATGATATTCTGTTTTTGGTGCGGGCGAAGAGATTTGAACTCATACGCCTGTGCGGCACTGGAACCTAAATCCAGCGCGTCTGCCAATTCCGCCACGCCCGCAATTTGCGCCGCAAATGCAAAAATGGTGACCCGTCGGAGATTCGAACTCCGGACACCTTGATTAAAAGTCAAGTGCTCTACCGACTGAGCTAACGGGTCATACTTGGCTGGGGTGGCAGGATTCGAACCTGCGTATACCGGAATCAAAATCCGGGGCCTTAGCCGCTTGGCGACACCCCAATCCTGCGCAAAAAACGCCTTGGGGAAGTAAATGGGGTGGGTAGTGGGACTCGAACCCACGACCTCCAGAGCCACAATCTGGCATTCTAACCAACTGAACTATACCCACCGTAGGCGCAGGTAAGTACTATACAGGATTTCGGAAAACGTGCAACCCCTTTTTGAAAAAAATTGGAGTAGTGTTAATCCTGATCTATCGGGTCTAGCTTTTAGCGCAGATAAGAGCAGTGGTTCATAATGCTATTGAAGCAAAAGGAGGCATGATGTTCGGAAGAACGCTCGTCATAGTAAACCCGGCAGCACGCAGCGGTAAAGCTGCCGAAGTCGCAGCGCATGCAGCACTCGTCTTCGATCGGATTCAAAAACGTCAGTCTCAACCTATGAGACTGACGTTCCGCTACACCGTGGGACCCAAAGACGCAACGCAAATCACACAACACGAAGGCCCATATTACGACACCATAGTTGCGCTCGGAGGAGACGGGCTAATAAACGAAGTGGCAAATGGACTCATGAGTCTTCCGATCAATCAACGCCCAACGCTCGCTCTTATCCCCTGTGGCAATGGCGACGACTTTGCTCGAACCATAGGAATGAGCCGAAAACCAAACGAATCGCTCAAGCAAATAGAATCATTAGCACTGACTCCAATAACGATCGATGTAGGGCGCGCTAACGATATCTGGTTCCTGGAGACCCTTTCATTCGGCCTTGATGCCGCCATCGCCTTAGGAACTGCAGATCTACGAAAGAAAACCAAGCGCACAGGCACGAGCCTTTACCTTCAGTGCGGAATCGATCAACTCGTCAATCACCGCGAAATCAGACAGGCCACACTGACCCTTGACGACGATAAGCCCCAACAGCTCAGTTTCTACCTCTTGGCCATACAAAACGGCATTAGTTACGGTGGAGGTTTCAAAATCTGTCCCAAAGCAAGCCTTACCGACGGGTTGCTTGATATCTGCTTCGCTACTCCAACGCTCTCCGCTTCAGAAGCCATAAGGCTGCTTCTGAGAGCTAAGAATGGAAACCACACTAAGCACCCTAACCTCACCTTTTCAAAGGCGCGCAGAGCTCATTTGGCGCTTCCTTCAGAAATCCCAACCCAGATTGACGGCGAAGAGTTTCTATCCACGGAATACGATATTGCTCTCCATCCAAAACAATTAACAATCCTCGCTCCAAATTGCTGCAAATAAAAAAGGAAGCTCGATTGAGCTTCCTTTTTTCAATATATAAGACCCTGAATCGAGGAAACGGACAGAGCTTAAACGATACCCTGAGCGAGCATTGCGTCAGCAAGCTTCTTGAAGCCAGCGATATTTGCGCCAGCTACATAATCGCCTTCTACGCCGTATTCGCGGGCAGCATCATCGGCAGCATGGAAGATGTTAACCATGATTCCCTGAAGCTTGGCGTCTACCTCTTCGAAGGACCAGGAAAGGCGCTCGGAATTCTGAGACATCTCAAGACCGGAAGTTGCTACGCCACCAGCATTTGCCGCCTTACCAGGCATAAATACCACACCATTTTCCTGGAGATATTGGGTCGCATCCATAGTGGTAGGCATGTTTGCACCCTCAGCGACGATCTGGCAGCCATTGGCGGCAAGCATCTTTGCATCCTCAATAAACAGCTCATTCTGAGTTGCGCAAGGAAGGGCAATATCAACCTTAATGGTCCAAACGCCACGACCCTCATGATATTCAACGCCTTCGCGACGCTTGGCGTATTCAGAGATGCGGCCGCGCTCAACCTCTTTGATCTGCTTTACCAGATCAAGATCGATACCATTAGCGTCGTAGATCCAACCCGTAGAGTCGGAAAGCGTAACAACCTTAGCACCAAGCTGCTGGGCTTTTTCGGTTGCGTAGATAGCAACATTGCCGGAACCAGAAACCGCAACAGTCTTGCCCTCGAAAGAGTCACCCTTGCCCTTGAGGTATTCCTGAACAAAATAAATCAGGCCATAGCCAGTAGCCTCGGTACGAGCCAAGGAACCGCCATAGGACAGACCCTTGCCAGTGAGAACGCCTTCCCAAACATTGCGAATACGCTTGTACTGGCCGAACATATAGCCAATCTCGCGAGCACCGGTTCCGATATCGCCAGCAGGAACGTCAGTGTCGGCGCCAACATGCTTGCAAAGTTCAGTCATGAAAGACTGGCAGAAACGCATAACCTCTGCGTCGGACTTGCCCTTGGGATCGAAGTCGGATCCACCCTTGCCGCCGCCCATAGGAAGCGTGGTGAGGCTGTTCTTGAAAATCTGCTCAAAGCCAAGGAACTTGATAATGCCCAGGTTTACAGAGGGATGAAGGCGAAGACCGCCCTTATAAGGTCCAAGACAGCTATTGAACTGCACGCGGAAGCCGCGGTTAACCTGCACCTTGCCCGAATCATCAACCCAAGGAACACGGAACATAATAACGCGCTCGGGCTCTACGATTCGCTCAAGCAGACCTGCCTTCTCATACTCGGGATTCGCGTCGATGACAGGCTTCAAAGACGTAAGAACCTCGGTAACAGCCTGAATAAACTCAGGCTCGTTTGCGTTCTTGGCCTTTACCTGCTCGATGACGGAGTCAACGTAGCTCATGGGACCTCCTTTATAGAAACTCAACGTGATCAATAATAGTTCCGAAACAACGATACAAACCTATCGCAATACTTCTGTAACACGGTAGAAACAAACTGAATGGGGAAGCTGACGAAAACTACGGCAAGCGGCTCCGGAAACCACTACAAAAAAGAAACGCCCCGAAGGGCGTCTCGCGAAAAGATGTAAATCGTTAGCCTCTACATTCGTTCGGGAGCAGATACTCCCAGAAGACCCAAAGACAAAGCCAAAACGATACGGGTCGAATCAACCAAGGCAAGGCGAGCCTTCTCTACGGACTCCTCTTCGCCCAATACATGGCAATTACCGTAGAACGAATGGAAAAGACCCGCCAGCTCTTGAGCGTAGTGAGTAAGGCGGAATGGAGCTCGATCTCGGGCAGCACCAGCAACCAACTCCGAGAAATCAGCCATCTTACGCATGAGCGCAAGTTCAGATTCATGCGCAAGCGGCGAAAGATCAATATCATCCAAGCCCAACTCAGCAACGATTTCTTCGATGCCAGCGCTCTCAACGTTCATGCCACGAGCCTCGCCAGCCTTACGCAAGATTGAACAAATTCGAGCATGCGCATACTGTACATAGTAAACAGGATTGGACGAATCTTGCTTCTTAGCCACCTCTATATCGAAGTCAATTGCCTGATCGGCGGACTTCGAAAGCATCAAATAACGGGTGGCATCTACGCCAACCTCGTCGATAAGCTCCTGGAAAGTGACCATTTCTCCAGTTCGTTTAGACATACGGACAGGTTCGCCATCACGCAAAAGATTAACCAACTGACCAAGAACCACCTCTAGGGCATCAGGGTATCCCCAAGCAGTCATCATGGCCTTGCAACGTTGAATGTAACCATGATGATCAGCGCCCCAGATATCAATCAGGTGATCGTAGCCGCGCTGCATTTTGTCGTAATGGTAGGCAACATCGCTCATGAAATAGGTAAGATCACCGTTGGCTTTCACCAGAACGCGATCCTTGTCGTCTCCATAATCGGTAGAACGGAAGAACGTTGCGCCCTCAGCCTCAAATAGCAAACCCTTTTCATTCATCACATCAAAGGCACGCTGTTGCTTGGTTTCACCGTTTTCATCGGCAACAAACAAAGAACGCTCACTGAACCACGTGTCGAAGTTATTCCCAAAAGTAGAAAGCGTATCCTTAACAGAATCAAGCATCATGGCATAGCCACGCTCACGGAAATCGACAAGACGTTCGTCCTCATTCGCATCAAGCCATTTGTCGCCATCTGCATCGATAATTGCCTGGGCAATATCTTTAATGTAGGCTCCGCCATAGCAAGCCTCTGGCATTTCAACATCCTGCCCCAGCAGCTGCTGATAGCGAACGACAATAGAGTTACCAAATACATTCATCTGGTTACCCTGGTCATTGATGTAGAATTCCTCATCGACAGAATAGCCAGCATGGCGCATAACACGAGCAATAGCGTCTCCAAGAGCAGCCCAGCGACCATGGCCAACATGCATAGGACCGGTAGGATTAGCAGAAACGTACTCGAGATTCACCTTGCAGGGCTCGGAAAGCTCAGATTTACCGAAATCAGGACCCTGTTGACGAGCCTCAGAAACAACCGCTTGAAACGATGCATTCGTTAAGGTCAGGTTAATGAATCCAGGACCTGCTATCTCGAACGATTCGACAAGGTTATTCGCGGGCAGATGATCAACAATTACTTGAGCGATAGCCCGAGGATTCATATGGGCAGCCTTCGCCAATCGCATGGCAATTGTACACGCCCAGTCGCCATGGCCCTCTTCGCGTGGACGCTCAAGAGAGGGCTGTGGAATTTCGTTCAGGGGCAACTCCCCCGCCTCAACGGCAGCCTTAAGGGCCTGATACAACACCGACTCAAGCGATTCGCGAATGGTCATGGAACCTTACCTTCCTTATGTACTAAGCCAAAGGAGCGTTGTACTCCTTGGAAAAACAAAAGCACGCCACCATCAAATTGGCAGCGTGCTTTATTGTACCATCGTTATGCTCGACGCGCTTCAACGTACGCTTCGAACTCACGCACCGCTTCGTTTTGTATACGGTTGAACAACTCTGCAGCGCGTCCGCCAACGGGAATGCCGTCAATCATATTCGCTAACACCCCACCGGGCTCAGACGATGCAGAGACTATAACCTCATCAGCGTCCATAAGCTCTGCTTTAGTAAAGGGACGCTTTTCAACCGGCACGCCCAGCCTTTCGCAAGACCCGATAATATGCTTGCGTGCTATGCCGGGAAGAATGAGATTGTCCGCCTGGTGCGTTACGAAAACCCCATCTTTCAGAATATGAATGTTGCTATGGGCGCATTCAGTTACAAATCCATCGCGAATAAACACTGCTTCCTCGCATCCAGCTTCCTTGGCATGCTGCGCCGCAACTACATTAGGTAGAAGGTTAAGCGTTTTGGTATTGCAGTGGAAAAAACGCGTATCTTCAACCGTTAGAAGCTGAATCGGTGCAGGTTGGAGGTTCTTTTCCTCTGGCTCTACCATCACCCATAAATTAGCATTTCCCTCTGGAAATGGATGGCTGCGATGGGCGGTGCCGCGTGTTACCTGCCAATAGACGAAATGATACGAGCCATCAACTTTCGCAACTAGGTCGGTCAGAAGATGCTGAAGCTCTTCCCGCCCAATACCAGGATCGATCTCCATGTTGGCGCAGCTATTGAAGAATCGATCTATATGATCTTCGGCAAATACCACAACCCCATCAAGGGCCATAGTGGCATCGTAGACTCCGTCGCCATAAAAGCTCACTCGATCAAGAAAAGGAACCTTCAGGTCTTCAAGCAGGCCAGTTTCCCCATTGTAGTAACCAATATTCTTCATGGTGCACCATTAACGAAGGGTGGCCAGAACAACGGCCTTAATAGAGTGCATGCGATTCTCGGCTTCGTCGAAAACACGAGACTGAGCACCCTCAAAGACCTCGTCGGTAACTTCCATTTCGGTAAGTCCGAACTTTTCTTCGATCTCCTGAGCTACCGTGGTTTTGGTGTCGTGGAATGCAGGCAGACAATGCATGAAGATGGCATTGTCTGCAGCGTTTGCCATAACCTTGGCATTCACCTGGTAAGGCGAAAGCTCTTTAATGCGCTGTTCCCACAAGCTGGCGGGCTCACCCATGGAAACCCAAATATCGGTATAAATAACATGAGCACCCTTAGTGCCTTCATCGACATCGCTTGTTACCGTAACGGTGCAATCGTTCTCTGCCGCAATAGCACGGCACTTCTCAACCAATTCGCTATCAGGCGCATCAGCTTCAGGACAACAGGCAACGTAATTCATGCCCAACTTAGCGCAGCCAACCATCAAAGAATTGGCAACGTTGTTTTTCGCATCGCCCATAAACACTACGGTAAGGCCACGAACATCGCCGAAATTTTCTCGGATGGTCAGCGCGTCTGCAATAAACTGGGTAGGATGAGCCTCGGTAGTCAAGCCATTCCAAACAGGAACACCCGCATATTCAGCTAACGTTTCAACGATTTCCTGACCATAGCCGCGGTATTCGATACCATCAAACATACGACCAAGAACACGGGCGGTATCTTCAATGGATTCCTTATTACCCATTTGCGAACCCGCAGGGTCAAGATATGTCACTCCCATGCCCAGATCATGGCCTGCAATCTCAAACGAGCAGCGGGTTCGCGTGGAGGTTTTCTCGAACAGAAGGACGATATTCTTGCCCTCGAGCTCCTTATGCAACACGCCAGCATGTTTCTTTTCTTTCAAATCCTGCGCAAGATCAACAAGCGATACGATTTCCTCGGAAGAAAAATCGAGCAGTTTCAGAAAATGGCGCCCTGAAAGCGATTGAGTCATACGTTCCTCCTGAAATTATAGCCAGACGAGCTGGCGCGACCGATGCCCGCACACCGAAGCATGCGGACACCCTATTATCGCACTACTACTCCCCTTCGGCGATATTCACTCCTTTGTGATTACCCGTAATGGCATATTCGGCCCACTCTGCGATATTGACCGCATGATCGCCGATACGTTCAAGGTATTTAGCAATCACCAATACATCGAGTGCATAGGTTTCATCGGATTCATGCTCGATGATATGACGAGTAATGCTTCGTTTTGCCTCTTCAAACAAAGCATTAACTTCCTTATCGCCCTCAATGCATGACTGTGCCTTATCTAAGTCGAGGTCAACATAGGCCTGAATTGCAGAATCAAGCTGATCATAATCAGCTTGAGCCATAGCGCCAAGCATAGGAAACAGGGAAAGGTCGGCATCCTCCGAAAGCATAGTGGCAATCTCGCAGATTTCCGCCGCCTGATCGCCAATACGTTCAATATCGGTAATCATTTTCAGGGCGGCAGTAACCGAGCGAAGGTCGGAGGCAACTGGCTGTTCGCGAAGAAGAAGGCGTAAGCACAAAGATTCGATCTCGCGTTCTTTCCCATCAATCAACGAATCGTTGCTCGCCACCAAATACGCTTTTGTAGCACTAACCTGACGAACTGCATCAAACGAACCTTCTATAGCCTCTTTTGCAAATTCTGCCATTTCGATAACATCGGAACGGAGCTGATGAAGTTCTTCATCGAATATCGGACGTGCCATACTAGCCGAACCTCCCTGAAATATAGTCTTCAGTCCTCTTATCGCGAGGATACGAAAACATCGTCTGAGTTGGAGCGCACTCAACCATGCTTCCAAGCAAGAAAAAAGCTGTGGTGTCTGATATTCGAGCAGCCTGCTGCATGTTGTGGGTAACGATAATAATGGTGTAAGTCTTTTTCAATTCACCAACCAGCTCTTCAATTTTTGAAGTAGAAATTGGGTCAAGAGCACTTGTCGGCTCATCCATCAGCAATACCTCAGGATTTACCGCCAAAGCGCGAGCAATGCACAGACGCTGCTGCTGACCGCCAGAAAGCCCTAAAGCATTCTTCTTCAAACGATCTTTTAACTCATCAAAAATCGCAGCTTTACGCAAGGAGTCCTCAACGATATCGTCAAGTTCCGACTTTTTCTTAATGCCATGAGTCCGCGGCCCGAATGCTATGTTGTCGTAAATCGACATAGGGAAAGGGTTAGCTTTCTGGAAGACCATGCCAACCTTTTTACGAAGTACATTCACATCGTAGCCGGAGTAAATATCATCTCCATCAAGAGTAATGCGTCCCGTTATCTTACATCCCTCAACCAAATCATTCATGCGATTGAGGGATTTAAGAAGCGTTGATTTGCCGCACCCCGAAGGGCCGATCATGGCGGTTACCCGATGTTCGGCGAATGAAATATTAATATCCGTTAAAGCCTGGTAATCGCCGTAGAACAAATCCATATGCGAAACATCCATCTTTGCAGGACTATTCATCAGTCATTCCTCCTTTGCTGATTCGTTTTGCAACAGCAGAGGTTGCAAGGTTAATAAGCAGAACAAAAACAAGAAGCAGCACTGCCGTGGCATAGGTGGCATCGATATGCAGACCCTCACTTGCCAGAAGGTACATGTGGACAGCAAGCGTTCGGGTTGAACTGAACATCGAAACTGGAACTGCGGCAATTGAGCCTGCCGTATAAATCAATGCAGCAGACTCACCCACTGTTCTCCCGATCGCCAAAATTATGCCGCCAAGTATTCCAGGGATAGCGGTGGGAAGCACAATGCGAAATACTGTGCGAAAACGACCGGCTCCCAAACCAAATGATCCCTCACGGTATAGATCCGGCACAGCCGCTAATGCTTCCTGAGTTGCTCGCATAATGATAGGGAACGTCATGATTGCCATAGTGCAAACACCCGCCAACAACGAAAGTCCCCACTGTAGGTAGTAGACAAAAAACAGCAATCCGAATAGGCCATACACAATCGAAGGAATGCCTGAAAGCGTTTCGGTAGCCAGCGCTACAACTCGCACGAACCAGTTGCCTTTGTCGGTGTATTCATTCAGGAAAATGGCGGCACCTATACCAAATACCGATGAGCATGAAACCGAAAGAACAATAACGATCAGAGTGTTGAACAATGCGGGCATGAATGAGCAATTGTCCGAATTGTACGTAAGCTCAAACATTTCAGGTTTAATTTGGGGAACCCCCATCACCAAAATGTACCCAATAATGAAGCACACCGCTAAAACCGTCAAAACTGTACTGGCATACACTAAAACACGGAACACCCATGAGGAAGGCCTAGATGGCTTCGTGCGAGCAAGAATCGAATTGTTAGCCATTGCTCCCCTTCCGCTTCAACGCCGAAAATGCAAAGTTAATGATCAGGATGAACACGAACAACACGCAAGCCGTCCCAATCAGTGCACCTCGATGCAGATCAGCCGCATAGCCCATCTCAAGAACGATATTGGCGGTCATGGTACGAACACCGTCGGTAATCGCACTGGGCATTTTCACCTGATTGCCAGCAATCATGATGACTGCCATGGTTTCGCCAATAGCTCGACCAATCGCCAAAATCACCGAAGCAAGGATGCCGGAAGCAGCAGCAGGAAGCACAACGTGCATAACACATCGTTCGTGGTCGGCCCCTAAAGCCAAAGCCCCTTCGTAATAGGAGTGAGGAACGGACCTCAAGGCAGATTCTGAAAGCGTGATGATGGTTGGAAGAATCATCACGCCAAGCACAAGCGAAGCACATAAAATCGATTGGCCTGTACCCCCGATATTGCTTCTAATGAATGGAACGAGCACAACCAAACCGAAAAAGCCGTACACAACCGACGGAATGCCTGCCAAGAGCTGGACGCCATTTTTGGCAATACTCGACACACGGTCACTCCCAAAACAAGCAAGGAACACAGCGCACAGAATGCCCAGCGGAACCCCTATTACCAATGCACCGGCCATAACGTAGAAGCTTCCTAACACCATTACGCCGATACCATAGATATCGCTAGATGGTTGCCAGGTAGTCCCAAAAAGGAAGTTTGAAAAACCAATTTCAGCAATAGCGGGAATACCGTTGCCGAATATGAAGATGCAGATTACCAAAACTGCAGCCACCGAGATGGCTGCAGCAAAGGCGAAGAGCATCTTAGCAATGAACTCTTTTGCTTGGGTCATTGATTAGCCGATCTCGCTCCACTTGGAAACTTCACCGGTAAAGATCTGCTTAACCTGATCAGCGGTAAGACCATCAACCTTGTTACCGTTATTCACGATGACGGCAATACCGTCGGTCGCGATAACGGCAGCAGTTGCACCCTGATCCTTCTCGGAATCCTTCAGATCGCGGGAGGCCATACCAAGATCGCAGGCACCCTCAATTGCAGAAGTAATACCTGTGGTGGAATCCGACTGGTTTACCTCAACGGTAACATTCGGGTTCAAGGCTTTATAAGCTTCCGCAAGCTTCTCCATGACGGGAGTTACGGAAGAAGAACCAGCGATGGTGACTTTACCGGAAAGACCACTGGCAGCATAGGAACCAGAAGCGTCCATCGGGATATAACCCTCTTCCTCAACGACCTTCTGGCCATCCGAGCTCAAGACAAATTTCATGAAGTCCTGAGCAACAGGAGAAAGTTCTTTGCCACTGTTGGTAACAACATTGAATGGACGAGAGACCTTATACGAACCGCTCTTTACATTTTCAGCAGTAGCCTCAGCGCCATCAATTTTTACCGCCTTAACGGTATCGTCAAGAGAGCCCAACGAAATATAGCCAATAGCATCAGCATCGTTAGCTACCGTAGTCTTCATAACGGCAGTAGAGTTAGTGATTGCGGCAGAAGAAGTGGTCTTGTCGACCTTTTTGCCGCTATTGTCCTTTTCCTCAATGCCAAAAAGCTCAATAAACGCACCCCGCGTGCCAGATCCATCCTCACGAGATGTTACGTTAATGGACGCATCGTTAGACTCACTCTTGGAATCACTGTTATTTCCGCTGCAACCAACCAACAATCCGCACATAGCGGCGAAGCAGAGCGCAAACGTACCAATCAGAACCTTGTTCCTTGCTGTACTCACTTTCAAATTCCTTCTTTCTCCTAGGTAACGATGCCCTCGTAAACGAGAACATCAGATTGCATGACCAATAGTGGCCAAACCCCTATTGCCATTGGTTACACAGACTTGAAAGCAAGTAAGCATTTAGTTAACTGAATAACTATTGAAAAAAAGTTGTTAAACGAGGGAGCGCATGCTGAATTTGCCACGATAATTTAACAATACGAGGAAAGGAACATGCGTTGACTACCATCTTGCTTATCGAGGACGATCCCACCATTCGCCTTACCACAGAGTTTTCCCTAACCAAACACGGATACGCGGTGAGTTCATGCGATGATGGTCAATCGGGCTACGAAACAGCACTCTCCATTGAGCCTGACTTAGTACTTCTAGATGTTATGCTTCCAGGAATGAACGGATTCGAGGTTGCTCGCAACTTGCGCAACGAAGGATTCAAATCCCCTGTCCTCATGCTTACCGCTCTCGACTCAGACGAAGACAAGATCAAGGGCCTCGATGCTGGTGCAGACGACTATGTAACAAAGCCCTTTTCTACAGAGGTTCTCCTTGCACGCATTCGAGCGAATCTCCGCCGAACTGAGCTTGACGGAGTAAACACTTCAACGCCCCAAACGTTTGGCGATCTTACTCTTGACATGGAAAACAGCTCAGCCACCATAAACGGCACAACGCTAAAGCTCCGAAGCAAAGAGCTTCAACTCCTATTTGCGTTGGCGGAACGCGAAGGGATGCTCTGTCGTCGCACCTGGTTGACCCAAAAAGTATGGAAAGAAGACTACCTCAGCACTTCACGCACCATTGATGTTCATATACGTCGGCTCCGTTCGGTTCTTGATGAGTACAGCGACTATCGCTTCATCCATACCGTACATGGCATGGGATACCGATTTGAGCCGATCAAGAAAACGCAAGAATAATGAACGACGCTCGATTTCGGGGAAAATGGGCCAGCGATTCTCCAACAAAACGCTGGCAAAAGCGCTTTGCTCTTGTGTATCTCATAGTGGCAATCGTGTTCGCCGCATGCTTTGCCGCATTCGCCCTTAACCCTATAAACAACAAGGTCGTAGAGCGACAAAGCTCGAACCTCACCTCGACCGCCCAAGCAGAGGCAAATGCTCTTGAATATGTTGATGACGCACAAGAGTTTACAGAAAAAGCTGCTGAGGGGTCAGACTTGCGCATTACGCTCATCGCGCAAGATGGAACAGTAATAGCGGATTCTGAGGTTGATCCCGCAACACTCGAAAACCACCTAGGTAGAGAAGAAGTCGACGATGCACTTCAGGGCAAAAACGGAGAAGCCCAACGCTTGAGCTCCACTGACGACACCAGCAGGCTTTACGTTGCCGTCCCAGCAACGTATCAAGGCGAACGGACGGCATTGCGCATCAGTGAGCCATCCACCGTTATCACGACAGCAGCCGATGCAACACGAAATACTGCCCTCATCATATGCGGATTAGGAATCATCGCCTTTGTCGCCATCGCCCTATTCACCTATCGCGAATCAAAGGCACCCTTAAAGAAATTCGACCAAGTTAGATCTGATTTTGTGGCAAACGCAAGCCATGAACTGAAAACTCCCGTTGCAGGCATTCGATTGCTGTCGGAAGCAATCCGCGACGCATCTGACGTAGGCGATGAAAAGAGCCTGCATCTATTCATTGACCGCTTAGACAACGAAGCGGAGCGCCTTCAGCGCCTAGTGATCGATCTGCTTGATTTATCTCGCCTCGAAGAGCAGCAGAACTCGGATCGTACACCTCGCGCCGACTTGCATAGCACTCTAACTACAAGCTACCTTGCGCACAAAGGAGAAGCGGAAGACAAGGGCATTGACCTCGTGCTAGACGATCGATCAACTCCAAACGACAATTGCTACACCAATATGGAGCCTTCCGATGCGTCTCTGATTTTTGACAACCTCATAGAAAACGCAATTATGTATACCGACGAAGGAAGCATTCTCGTATCTCTCGAACCAAGATCACATGAAACGGTTATTTCGGTAAAAGACACCGGAATCGGCATCCCCCAAGCGGATCAATCACGCATTTTTGAGCGTTTTTACCGCGTAAACAAAGCAAGAAGCCGCGAAGTCGGCGGAACCGGATTAGGTTTATCGCTGGTACGCCACGCTATAGAACGTGGGAATGGCTCTATCGAAGTGGATAGTACAGTTGGCCAAGGCACCGAATTCACTGTTCACCTGCCAAAATCCAAATAGAAATAAAGCCTCATTGACCCATTAGAGGACAAATTCCGAACAAGCACAAACCGCCCCCCCTCATTTCTCTTGTCGTAGAAATGAGGGGGGCGGATCAAATATCCGGGAATCAACCTCTTCGCGCATATCGCGGAATAGTATTAGCGATGCCAAAAAGAGCAGGTTTACACCATTTTTGCCATCAACACCATGAATGCGGTATTTATGAAGGGATCTTGGAACTGAACTCCAGGGTGCATGTTCGATGAAAAGCAAACATGCCCTTTCCCATACAAAAAAACGGCCAAGAACTGTATTCTTGGCCGCGATTAATCTGGAGCGGGTGACGGGAATCGAACCCGCCTCATCAGCTTGGAAGGCTGAGGTTCTACCAATGAACTACACCCGCAAAATGGTCGGGATGACAGGATTCGAACCTGCGACATCCTGCTCCCAAAGCAGGCGCGCTACCAAACTGCGCCACATCCCGAACGCAACGGTTAGTTAGTATACCAGAACTAATCGCTAGGGTGTAGCTTCTTTCTTAATTCTCGCAAAGCATTTCCACGATGGGAAATCGCATTTTTCTGGCTCTGGGTAAGCTCCGCCATTGTAACCTCTCCGTTATAGGCGTCTGGGAAAAACAGAGGATCATATCCAAAACCATGCTCTCCACGCTCGACAAGGCCGATGTGCCCCTCCACAAAGCCCTCAGCGACCGTTTCGAGGCCATCCTCATCAATAAACACCAATACGCTAGCAAAGCGCGCCGTACGCTTTGCTAGCGGCACAGCACTAAGTTCACGCAACAACTTGGCGTTGTTAGCGCTATCATCTCCATCGACGCCGCTGTAACGAGACGAATACACGCCTGGAGCACCATCAAGAGCATCAACAATAAGCCCAGAATCATCCGCCAACACCGCAGCGCACGCTAACTCATGCGCAGCACGAGCCTTTATGCGCGCATTCTCGAGAAACGTAGTGCCGGATTCCTCAGGATCTGATACCAAACCCGCATCCTTAAGGCTTTTAAATTCCCACCCCTCAAAATTAAGGGCAGTTTCAATTTCTTCAACTTTATGAGCGTTGTTAGTCGCAATAACAACAGTCTTTGTCATGGCATCCTCCATCTCAATAAAGAGCTACAAAACAATATGCTCGACAGAGCCGAGCGGCATACGCAACACTCGCTCGCCAAACGAGCAAAAATCATCGAGGTTATCAGACGATGTGGCAAAGCGACGGGTAGCCACATTTCCAGGTTTAACCAGCGATTCCTGCCTTGCAAGCAAATCTGCGCAATCAAGAGAAACCTCAGTAGCCGAAGAGATAAGTTTTACCTGAGATCCAACAACACCCCCGATAAGTGCTTTCAGCAGAGGAAAATGGGTGCATCCCAAAACCAACGTATCAATATCGCAACGGCGCAAAGGATCGAGATAGTCCTGAGCAATCTCTTGGAAAGCAGGACGGATGAATACCTTAGATGCGAGTGAAGTGTAGCTTTCAATAGGGCCCTTCGCCATCTGAATACCAAGTTCCGCAATCTCGACGAAACGAGGTGTGGCAGTGGAGAAAACGGTGATGCCAGCATCGATATTACGAATGGCACGAGTATACACGCCAGAATCGACGGTGCCTTGAGTAGCTATAACGCCAACACGGCGATTGTGGGTTGCACGAGCGGCTGCACGAGCACCAGGCTCAACAACGCCGATAATAGGCACGTCAAATACCTTCTGAGCAGCTTCCAAGCCTGCTGCCGTGGCAGTATTACACGCAATGACGATCATTTTTACGTTCTGGCTAACCAACCATGAACAGATATTAAGAACGAACGAACAAACCTCTTCGGGGTCACGCGGGCCATACGGGCAATGAGCAGTGTCCCCGTAGTAAATAATATTTTCCTCCGGCAGGCGTTTCACCAATTCACGAGCTACCGTCAAGCCGCCGAAACCGGAATCGAACACTCCAATAGGTCGATTATCAAAATCCACAAAGCACTCCTTTAACGGCATATGAAACATGCCCGATATCCAGCATAACGCGTTGAAGAGACACCGGAGCAGTCTATGGGCAATCCCAGAAAGTACGCATAACATGAAACAAAACAACCGCAGAGTTAAATCGAATCACAGGGAACTAGAGCAACCCAATTCCCAGACACCAACGTAACTAAAAATAATAGAACGAGGCATCGCATTAAATCCAAACAAAAAGGCCATCGCGGAACCTTCCGCAATGGCCTGATGTTATCGTGGCGCGCCCAGTAGGATTCGAACCTACGACCTTCGGATTAGAAGTCCGCTGCTCTATCCAGCTGAGCTATGGGCGCACAGCCAGATGATTATAACTCACTTAGCTAAAACAAAGAAGCCGCCCTAGAGACGGCTTCTCAAACATTAATTATGCGTAATAATGCATACGCCCTTATTCAGATTCTCATAGAACCACTGCGCATCACCAGACGAGAGATTTACGCACCCATGGCTACCATTGGTTTGGTAACGAGTACCGCCGAAAGAGGATTGCCAAGTAGCATCATGAAGGCCAATCGAGTTACCAATAAAGGGCATCCAGTACGTAACTTTCGTTTCGTAATCTTTCTCTCCATTCGGCTTGTAGCCGATCAGGGTACAAGGGCTTTGCTTGTTGTTTAAATAATACACACCAGTGGGTGTGCTACGACCGTTGACGGGTTTGCCAGTAACCACACCGCAAGAATGAAGCAAATTGCCGCTTGCGTCATAATAACGAGCCGTTTGCTCAGAGATATCAACATCCACATAAGCACCCCAGTCACGAGCACCAGCGCCATTGTAAGTATCACCAGATTGGCTGCAGGGAATGTCGACGGAAGTTGCGCCGCCAGCAACGAGAGCATCATAGACATCTTGGGAAAGCGAGTTGGTATCGACTTTCCATCCATACGTGCCGCCCGAAACGGTGCAAACCTTACCATCTTCGCGAGTCCAGGTTCGCGTAGCTCCAACGGTATTCATGCCTTCTGCTTTTTCATTAACCCAGGAAGCAACACCGTCCTGGCTGATACTCAAGGAATAGTCTTCAGGGCTGATGGAAAGCCAGCCGGCAAACGTTGCTTTGTCAATGGTGGCAGCCTTAACGGATCCGTTGAGCATCAACGAAAATGAGTCTGGAAACAGATCGTTTGCACGCTGAACAGCATCCATCACGCGCGAATCGGAGCTCAGTACCTTGGGTTTAATCAAGTCATCTTCAGTCAGTTCGCAATTCGTGCGCATTGCTTTAATGCATTCGCCGGCTTTAGCGCAAACCGCATCTGCATCAAGCTGAGTGCCATACACTTCGGGCTTCAGCACGAAAGAATCCATCGGTTCATTATACGTAACCGTGGCATCTGCCGAAGGATTCATGCCCTCGTTAAATGCACTGATCTGCTCATCGATGATCGAATCGAGAGCACCCTCTTCATAGTTTGCTACGACGATATCGGAAACATCGTGCTGACGGAAAACCTCAATAAACCACAGGGGCACATCCTGACGCTTAGCGGCATCTTCGGCAATTTGATGAGCATCGATGTCGATGGCGGTTTCACCGGGCTGAAACGAATAGGAAAAACCCTGACCGGAAATGGTAAGCGCATATGAGTCGGCCTGGTGCTGAATCTTTTCTGCCAAAACATCGCTAGACTGCATGGAGAGATCTTCGTCATTCAGATTGGTATTCGGGAAGAAATGGCTCGAGAAATACAGAAAACCGGCCCCATACACCACAAGCAAAGCAGCAATAACAGAAGCAGCCGCAATAATGAATGGTTTTTTGTCCCTCTGTTTTTGAAGCACCGTACCGTCTACCACAACTTCACCTTGCTGAATCGGGGTATAACCGTTCGATGCCGAAGCCTGAGACTGAACAACATGCTTACCCTGATAAGCTTCATTGGAGCCCCGCTTACTGGATCCTTTCATATAAGAGAATCTCTCCCAAATTCCTCGTTGACTACATCTTGAACAGTGTACTGCTGTTTAAAGCATTATCCAGGAGAAATAACCTGTTCTTTAGGGTTTTTCGGTGGTTGTGCCCATTCGGAAATCGAAATTTCATAAACCGAACACGGCATGTTTATAACCAGCACTCAAATTTGGCAATAACCAACCACGTTGCCAAACCATCATAAATCCCTAATATAAAACCCATCGCTTTTGGGCAGCTGGTTACTGCCCTCAATGAACGAAAGGAACCAAAATGTCTCACTCCCTCACCTCGAAGAAGGCAGCAATTGCCCTTTTCGCCGGTATCGTGGCCTTTGCACTCGCTGCTTTGGCTCTCACCGGTTGCTCTTCTTCAAACAACAGCAACTCTGACGACAAGAAGATCACCGTCGCAGCTGTTCCTACCCCTCATGCTGAAATCCTGAACAACGCCGTTGCCCCTATCCTTGAAAAGGAAGGCTACACGCTCGAAGTAAAGGAATTCACCGACTACGTTCAGCCGAATGACGTAACTGAAAACGGCGACGTTGACGCAAATTACTTCCAGCATGGTCCCTACCTTGATAACTTCAATCAGGAAAAGGGTACCCATCTTGTTTCCGTAACCGCAATTCACTTTGAGCCCATGGGCATCTACTCCAAGAGCATCTCCGATCTCAAGCAGCTGAAGAACGGCGCTAAGGTTGCTGTTCCCAACGATGCAACCAACGAAGCTCGTGCTCTGCTTCTTCTTCAGCAGGAAGGCTTGATTACCCTTAAGGATGGCGTTGGCGTAACCGCTACCGTAAACGATATCGTTTCCAACCCCAAGAACCTCACCTTCAACGAACTTGAAGCTGCCAATGTTCCTAATGTTGTAGACGACGTTGACATCGCAATCATCAATGGCAACTATGCTATCGCTGCTGGCTTCAAGGTAAGCACTGATGCACTCGCTGTTGAAAGCGCTGATTCCGAGGCTGCTAAGACCTACGCCAACCTGCTCGTTGTAAAAGATGGCAACCAGGATTCCGACAAGATCAAGGCTCTTGCTGAAGCACTGAACTCTGACGAGGTTCGGGATTACATAAACAACACCTATGAAGGTGCTGTAGTACCGGTTTTCTAAATCGAAAACATACTTAAACGAAAAGAACCCCTGAATTTCAGGGGTTCTTTTTTTATTCACACTTAGCCGAGATCGGGAACGAAACAAAACAGGAAAACCTACTTGTTCTCAATCTGGGTAATATTTTTCAGCTCAATCGAAATTAAGCCATTAGGCATGCTAGCAAATTCAATGAACTCTGGATTGTGAGCATATTCGGACGGAAACGTGATTTCAATGCCAGTATCAGTTCGAATCTTGTGATTGCGGGTAATACGCTCAGCAGCCTTTTTGTCAACGCGGACACGCTCCGGAATATTCTCATCTGCCGCAGTCTCCACAAAACGCTCTTGCAGTGGTTCGTCCTCAAAAACCTCAGCAGCAAGCTCGTGAGGAACTACACCCCTACCCTCTTCAGCCGCTTCTGAAACATACGCCTTAGCGCGTGTAAGGGCGACAGTAGCGTTTGCACCGTATTCCTCAGCAACTTCTTCCACAATAGTGGTTATTTCATCGATAACTTCTTTGCTGGATGCCTCCATAGAGCATTGGAGCAAGCCGTCGGGAATGAGGTAACGATCTTCTCCGGCAATAGTACGTTTCTTGTCCTGGAATGCAACCTCTAAAGAACGGGAGTCGATTATCGCAAAAGAGGCAATCTTTTGCGAAGGACTAGGAAGGATTGCATGATGACGCTCAATGGCATTACTTGGCTCGCCGTTTTCCCCATATCCTACCGAATGCATAAATGCCTGACGGCTTTCAAGCATAAAAATGCCGAAGTAGCGGTTTATACGACCCTCAAAAGAAGCCTCGATTTCCGCATCATCAGCACTTCCGCCTTCAAGCTTAGTTTCTTCTTCGAAATCAACAACAAGCAAATCGGTCGATTCCGCTTTGCTCATGCGTCCAAGCTCACTTGAAATGAATTCAGCGATTTGAACGGAAAGATCAATGAACTCCCGCTCGCCACGAAAATAGGCACGTAGTTCAGGCGCGAATGAACTGTCGACAGAAAATTCACCACGTTTGTTATCGATATGAGTAAGCCCTTTGCGCACATGTTTAGTGATGTACTGTTTAACCTGCTTGCTCTCAAGATCAAGCTCAGCCTGCGAAAATATATTCACGCAGGAAGTAAAATCGAATACGTGCAGAATTGCATGATTGATGCGAAACATACCGATCCTTTCGAAAATAGCGCAACAAACGATACCACGAAACTACGCAAAATGAGACCATCATGACGCAATGCTCAAGGAGCGAAGCAAGCTTGAACAAAACACCTGGAAGGGCGTTAGTGAAGCCCTAGAATCGGACGAAACAGCGAGCGCCGCTCTAGCGAGTGCGGATAGCGCGAGTCAAACATATCAGTGGCACGTTTGACTACAAACTATGCGTCCGAGCGGACACGACTGCGCAGCTCTGCTGAGAGGAACCTCCAGGCATGCTTCGCACGTCCAACCTGCTTGGAGCGCTAGCCGTGCCACCAAAGCGTTGCACAACTTCATAACGTTTCGTATGAAAAAGGGCTTGCCATAGGCAAGCCCTAAAGAGTGTGGTGGAGGCGCGGAGAATCGAACTCCGGTCCATACTAAATCATCAACGAGGCTCTACAAGCTTATTCAATGTTCAATCTTCAGATGAGCAAGACCCATTGACAGGTCCGCGCACACCCTAGCGGGTTCAATCTTTTGCTTAGCCATACCAGCTACGTGTCAAACAGCATCCCTCTAAAAATGATAACGAAGGTGAAGGCGAAGGATAACTTCACGTCGTCACGCTGCAATTAGATTAAGCAGCGAGGGCCAGCTGGCCCTGAGTGTTGTTTTTGCCAATTAACTTGACGGTACCCCTATTTAACGTGGCGAGGAGACCACGACCTGCTCCTCGGATCCGACTTACCATGTCGAAACCAGTCGCCCCCGAATGGGGTTATTCCCCTGTAAAAGTGCTCACCTAGTATAACAAATACGGAAGCTGAATCGACCTTACAGTGGTCATGAGCTTCAAACACTTATAGGGAACGCTAGGACAAACAGACCTTTGCATCAAAAAAAGAAGGAGCCCCGTAGGGCTCCTTCAAGATGGCAAATGGTAATTTCGAAACAATTACTTATCTGCAAGAGCAGCATGTGCTGCAGCAAGACGAGCCAAAGGCACGCGATAGGGAGAGCAGCTGACGTAGTCGAGCCCAATACCATAGAAAGTCTTGATAGAGTCAGGATCGCCACCGTGCTCACCGCAAACGCCACAGACGATGTCGGGGTTGCCCTGATGACCGAGCTCAACACCCATCTTGACGAGCTTAGCAACGCCAGGATCAACCGTAGCAAACGGGTTGTATGGCAAAATTCGCTCAGCGAGATACTGATGGATAAATTCAGCCTCAACGTCGTCGCGGGAGAAGCCAAAGGTGGTCTGAGTCAGGTCGTTAGTACCGAAGCTGAAGAAGTCGGCCTTAGTAGCAATCTCATCAGCGGTTACGGCAGCGCGAGGAAGCTCGATCATGGTACCGATCTTGATCTCAAGCTCTACGCCCTCTTCCTGGGCAACCTGAGCAATAACACCCTCTGCCTGTTCGCGAAGCTTAGCAAGCTCAGGAACAACAGAAACAAGAGGAATCATGATTTCAGGCTTAGGATCGAGGCCTTCCTTCTTGAGCTGAGCAGCAGCGGTAGCAATAGCGCGAACCTGCATTTCAGCAAGGATAGGATATTTGATTGCCAGACGGCAGCCACGAAGACCAAGCATGGGGTTGGCCTCGGAGAAGCTATCGATCTGCTCCATAAGAGCACGCTTCTTCTCGATAACAGCAGGATCGCCGCCAGTAGCCTCAAGACGAGCAATCTCAACATCGAGAGCACGAGCAGACTCGAGGAACTCATGCAGAGGAGGATCGAGGAGACGAACGATTACAGGCAGACCGTCCATAGCGCGGAACATGCCAAGGAAGTCACCAGTCTGAGCCTTCAGAAGATCGTCGCAGGCCTTTTCGCGAATAGCTTCGTCATCGTTGAGGATGAAGGTCTGAATGATCTGCTTACGTTCGCCAAGGAACATATGCTCAGTGCGGCACAGGCCAATACCCTGAGCGCCGAAATCACGTGCGAGCTGAGCATCTTCTGGGTTGTCAGCGTTTGCGCGAACACCCATGGTGCGGAACTCGTCTGCCCATTCAAGGATGGTGTCAAGATCGCCAGCAAGTTCGGGCTGAACAAGCTCAACAGCACCCAGAACAACAATACCGGTAGTACCGTCAAGCGAGATAACGTCGCCTTCCTTGATTACGATGTCGGTGCCGGCAATAGAAGCCTGTTTTGCCTCGGCGTCAATCTTGAGTGCGTCAACGCCGCAAACACAGGGAGCACCCATGCCACGAGCGATAACAGCTGCATGAGAAGTCTTGCCGCCATGGGAGGTAAGAACGCCTTCAGCAGCAATCATGCCAGCAAGATCGTCGGGAGTGGTTTCCCAACGAACCAGAACGGTCTTGCGACCTTCCTTAGCAGCCTCTACGGCATCGTCGGCGGAGAATACAGCTTCACCAACAGCAGCACCAGGAGAAGCGTTGAGGCCCTTGGCAACTACATCGTAGTCAGCCTTGGCATCGAACTGAGGATGCAGCAACTGATCGAGCTGCTCAGGGTCTACGCGCTGTACAGCTTCTTCCTTGGTGATAAGGCCTTCCTGCTCCATCTCGATTGCGATGTGCAGAGCTGCAGCAGCAGTACGCTTACCAACACGGGTCTGAAGCATCCAAAGCTTACCCTGTTCAATGGTGAACTCGATGTCGCACATATCACGGAAATGGTTTTCGAGGATGGTGAATACCTCTTCGAGCTCACGACCAGCCTCTTCAAGGCCAGGAGTTTCCTTGAGCTCTGCAATGGGGCTGGTGTTACGAATACCGGCAACAACGTCTTCGCCCTGTGCGTTAACAAGGTAGTCGCCGTAGAATTCCTTTTCGCCATTTGCGGGGTTACGCGTAAAAGCAACGCCCGTAGCAGAAGTGTTGCCCTTGTTGCCGAAAATCATGGACTGAACGTTTACGGCAGTACCTAGATCATCGGAGATCTTGTTCTGCTTGCGGTAGAGAATAGCGCGAGGATTGTTCCAGCTGCCAAATACCGCTTCAATAGCAAGCTGAAGCTGGACATCGGGGCTCTGGGGGAACTGAACCGCACCATCCACAACCAGAGAAGGATACTCCGCGGCATCTACGTTCTCAGAGAAGATCTTCTTGAACTCAGCAACAAGTTCCTGAAGATCCTCAGCGGAAAGGTCAGTATCAGTCTCAACACCGCGAGAACGCTTCATCAGGTTAATCGCGTTCTCGAACAGATCGCCATCAAGACCCATAACAACGTTGGAGAACATCTGGATAAAACGACGATAGGAGTCCCATGCAAAACGGGGGTTATCGGTTTGCTTGATCAAGCCATTGATGGACTGAACATTAAGGCCGAGGTTCAATACGGTGTCCATCATGCCAGGCATGGACATAGGAGCGCCGGAGCGAACAGAAACGAGCAGAGGATCTTCTGCGTCGCCGATTTTCTTGCCAATGCGCTCTTCAAGGTCGAGGCGGTATTCCTGGATAGTGTCCAAAACGCCTTCGGGCCAGGTATTGTTGGAGTTTGCATACTCCATGCAAGTCTGGCAGGAAATCGTGAATCCCGGAGGTACCGGCAGTCCGATGTTAGCCATCTCAGCAAGGTTAGCGCCCTTGCCGCCAAGGATGGCCTTCATGTTGGTGTTGCCCTCCGTAACGTTCTTCCCATTTGCGTCTTTGCCGAAAGCGTAGACGCGCTTAAGTTGGTCTGTCACCATCTTCTCCTTAGACTTAAACATTTCTCCCTCATTTCCCAGGTCCAAAAACCTGAGGATGAGCGTTTTCATAATACCGCAAGATTTCTTGCGCTGTTTCCTCAATTGCCCTGTTGTCGGTACGAACAATGATGCATCCCAGCTTGCGCATCAAAGCCCTAGCGCACTCCAAATCTTGATACACGCACTCCAAATCTGCATATGAAGAAGCCACGTTGCTGGCATTCCCGAGGCGCCGCTTACGTATGTCCGCAAGAATCTCAGGCGAGATAATGAGCCCGAATAAGCGCGTAGGATCAACTTCGAAGATTTCTTTTGGCGGTTCGCTTTGGGGGTCGAGCGGCACATTTGCTACGCGATAGCCCAGTTGCGATAGGTAAATCGACAGCGGCGTTTTAGAAGATCGCGACACTCCGATCAGTACGATATCGGCTTCACGAAGGTCTTGCGGGTTGCGACCGTCGTCATGGGAAATAGTAAATTCCATTGCGTCAATACGACGGAAATAATATTCGTTCACCGAATGCAATCGCCCAGGTTCCTGCAGCGGCTCTCTGCCCGTTGCCCGTACAAGTGCGCATAGAGCATTACTCATCAAATCAACGCCAATAACCTCCTCGAGATGAGTTCGAAGAAACTCCTCCATGCAGGAGCGCAAGTCGGCACGAATTAGGGTATAGAACAATACGAAGGGAATCCGGCCTAGCTCTGAATGCTTCGCGAGGTGAGCCTCTAAATCCTCGACCATGCTGTTACAGGATTCAACACGCGGCAAGATCTCAATTGCCGGGTCGTATACCTCAAAACAAGATGATGCAGCACGAACCAACGTTTGAGCAGTGGTGCCAACCGAATCGGAAACAACGTGAATCACTGGAAAAGTGTCAGAGGCCTTCCCTTGTGTTATCCATTTCTGCAAAATGAAATTCCCCCTTAACAAAAAAAGCGACCCATCACTAGGCCGCTTCAAGAAACGCGAAAGCGAAATTGCCCGCTAACTTGGATTATTTTACCTTGGACAGCAGAGCAAAGTCAGCAACGTTGGCGAATACAGCAACGAAGCTATTCAATAGACGAAGTCGATTTTCGCGCAATGTCTGGTCTTCGTCCATAACCATCGTGTTCTCGAAGAACAAGTCAATGGGTTTACGCAAAGCAGCAAGCTCGGACAATGCAGCAGCGTAATTGTTGTTTTCGAGAGCACTAGCAACATTGCTTTCGGCCTGGCCAACAGCACTAACCAAAGCTTGCTCAACCTCAGATAGAAGACCCTCATTAACTTCAGTACCGAGCTTAGAATCGCAAAGGTTATTCGCACGAGCGTAAGCTGTTGCAAGATCCTCGAACACCTCAGGCTGTTCGCTACGAGCAGCCTCAAGAGCCGAAACACGATTAATGAGCTCAACAGGCTCCTGAATGCCTGCAGAAAGTACGGCATCAATTGCGTCAATACTGTTGCCAGCATCGCGCATCATTACCTTGGTGCGCGTAATGAAGAACTCAATTACATCACGACGAACAACATCGGTATCGAATTCGATGCCCTGCTGAGCATAAGATGCCAGCGCGGCGTCAATTGCAGCTACAAGCGATACTTCAACGGCATCTTTACCGGACAACATAGCCACGATGCCAATAGCGCTACGACGCAAAGCAAACGGATCGGAAGAACCCGTAGGGCCTTGACCAACGGCAAACAAACCGCATACGGTATCAAGCTTGTCGGCAATAGCCACAATCTTGCCCACAACTGTATCAGGAGCTTCGTCGCCCGCGAAACGAGGACGATAGTGTTGCTCAATAGCCTGAGCGACCTGGGCGGTTTCGCCACTTGCCGCAGCATAATAGCTACCCATTACACCCTGAACGCTAGTGAACTCAACTACAGCGCTCGTCACCAAGTCAGCCTTGCAAAGACGAGCAGCGCGCTCAACATCGTTAAGATCCTGACCAGCAAGACCGGCATCTTCCGCAAGGTGATCTGCCAAGCGCTGGATACGGTTAGTCTTGTCGAGCATGGTGCCCAACTTTTCCTGGAAGACCACTTCGCCCAGATGATCAACGTAAGACTCAAGAGGCTGTTTCAGGTCTTCGTCATAGAAGAACTTTGCGTCATAAAGGCGAGCACGAACAACACGCTCGTTGCCATCGACGATGGTTTCGGCGCAAGCAGGGTCGCCATTGCTTACCACAATAAAACGATTGGTAAGCTTGCCATCCTTGTCATACAACGGGAAATAACGCTGGTGAACCAACATGGCATCAACGATGATTTCTTCGGGAACTTTCAAGAATTCTTCGTCGAAAGTGCCAACAAGCACAGTGGGATACTCGGCCAGATTAATAACTTCGACAAGCGTCTTAGGATGAAGCACCGCAGTAAAGCCGGTTTCAGCTTCGGCTTTAGCAACACCTTCACGAATAACCTGCTCGCGTTCAGCCTCAGAAGGAATAACAGAAGCACTACGCACAACATCAACCAACGAGTCTGCATCAGCAACTTCGAATGGACCAGGGGCCAAGAAGCGATGGCCGTATGTAGTGCGGCCGGCGACAAGGCCCGCAAAAGTAAAGTCGATAACTTCATTACCGAAAAGGGCAACGATCCAACGTACTGGGCGAGTAAAGTACTCGCTCTGGACACCCCAACGCTGAGAGCGAGGCCAAGATAGTCCATGGATAATCTTATTGAGCACCGAAGAAAGCAAGGATGCCACATTCACAGAGGGCGTATGCGTACGGGCATACACGTAGCCGTCCTCTACGACCAACGAAGAAGGATCTACACCCTTGCCACGCGCAAAACCCTGAGCCGCCTTGGTGGGATTGCCCTCGGCATCAAAGGCGATCTTGGCAGAAGGACCCTTGAAAACTTCATTTTTTTCTTCCGTAGCCTCGGGGATTTCTTCGGCAATAACGATAAGGCGACGAGGAGAAGAGAAGATCTTGACGGCACCATGCGGAATAGCGGCATCATCGAGGAGGCTCGGAACCATAGTAGAGAGCTGCTTTACAGCACCCGCAAGGTCGAAAGCCGGAATTTCTTCGGTACCGATTTCGAAGGCGAGCGTACGCTTTTCCATCAGTTACTCCCCCTTCTTCTCGGAGCTGTCAGGCTCTGGAGCCTGACCTACAACATGTTCGAGATATGAAGCGCAGCACGCCTTCGCAATAGTGCGCACACGCAGAATATAGCCCATGCGCTCAGTGGCGCTAATAACGCCGCGTGCGTCAAGCAGATTAAAGGCATGAGAGCACTTCAGAACGTAATCATAAGCGGCAAGCGGAAGCTTAGCTTCAAGCGCGCGAGTGCATTCAGCCTCGTAACGATCGAATTCGCCAAAGAGCAGATCAGTATCGGCGATTTCAAAGTTGTATGCAGAAAACTCACGCTCATTTTCCAGAAATACATCGCCATAGGTAAACACCGTACCATCGGCACCGCGCGCCCAAATCAGATCATATACCGAGTCTACGCCCTGAATATACATAGCCAATCGCTCAAGACCATAGGTGATTTCAGAAGGAACCGGACGGCACTCGAAACCGCCAACCTGCTGGAAGTAAGTAAACTGAGTGACTTCCATGCCATTGAGCCAGACTTCCCAGCCAAGACCCCAAGCGCCAAGCGTCGGGCTTTCCCAGTCGTCTTCAACAAAGCGGATATCGTGTTTTTCAACTTCAATACCGATAGCGCGAAGCGATTCGAGATACAAGTCCTGAACATTGTCGGGAGAAGGCTTCAGCAGGACCTGAAACTGATAGTAATGCTGGAGACGGTTGGGGTTTTCACCATAACGGCCGTCGGTGGGTCGGCGACAAGGCTGCACATAGGCAGTCTTCCACGTAGCGGGGCCAAGGCTGCGCAATGTAGTGGCGGTATGAAACGTACCGGCACCAACTTCGTTGTCGTACGGCTGCATGATTACACAACCCAAATCTGCCCAATAGCGCTGAAGGCGCAGGATCATATCCTGAAACGTCAGCACCTGAGCGGCGTCGGCATTCGCCTTGCCTACTTCGTGGTTAGTCATAATGCTCCTTATCGATAAACGATGAATGTAAACTAATTCAGTAGTCCAATACGGTTAATCGGCCAGTATGTTACGAAGGCCTTTCCGAAAATCGAATCAGAATCGACCGGACCAAAATAGCGGGAATCGGAAGAATTTTCACGATTGTCCCCCATTACCCAAACTTCGCCGGCAGGAATAGTGCAGGGAAAAGAAAGGGAAACATTGCTGGCAGTTTTGGAAAGAGGGTACGACAGACCCTGTGTATAAGGCTCGGAGAGCTTTACGCCATCAACATAGACGTATCCGTTAACCAGGTTTACCGTTTGACCTTCAGTGGCTATGATGCGTTTGACTAAAACGCGAGAAGGAACTTGAGGGTCAGAAAAAACAACGATGTCGCCCGCTTTTGGTTCCGAAAAATGGTAACTGACCTTCTCTGCAAAAAGCCTGTCACCCGTCATGATGGTGGTTTCCATAGAAGCAGAGGGCACTTCAAAGGGTTCAATAACGAATGACCTAATGCCCCATGCCGCCGCCAAGACAATGGCGATGCAAACAACGAGATTAACAAATCTCCGAATAATACCGGGACGGCGCACGCCAGCGTGTTGTCCGGAATCCAAACCTATCCCATCCCTTCAAGGGTGTAAACCAGCAGTCGAATGCTCCTATGATAGAGCAAACAACACGTCACTGACAAATTACCCTTCTACTCTGCTATATCGAGGAAATCGCGTTCCTTTTTTGAGAGATTTGCCCCCTCGAGCAAATCTGGTCGCCAGCGCTTGGTACGCAAAAGGCTTTGCTCACGACGCCATTGAGCGATTTTTGCATGATGGCCGGATAGAAGGATGTCGGGCACTTCCATGCCTCGATAACTGGCTGGACGCGTATATTGAGGATATTCAAGAAGCCCATCATAGAAACTTTCATCAACGGCGCTACCTTCATCGCCCAACACACCGTCAATACGACGCACTACAGCATCAATAACGACCATCGAAGCAAGCTCGCCGCTGGTAAGAACGTAATCGCCTAAAGAAATAACCTTATCCGCAAGTGAGTAAGCACGTTCATCGATTCCTTCATAATGACCGCAAATAAAAAACAGGTGATCCTGTTGAGCAAGCTCAAGAGTCATTGCGTCATCAAAACGCTCTCCCGTGGGAGAAAGGAAGATAACATAGGGCTTCTTCAAGGCAGAGGAAAATAACTCATCAGTAGCCTCGAAAATAGGTTCACATTTCATCACAAGGCCCTGACCACCGCCATAAGACTCATCGTCGGTGGTGCGATGCTTGTCATGCGTCCACTTACGCAAGTCGTGCGCTTTGAAATCAAGGAAGCCCTTTTCTTGCGCGATACGCATAATAGACTCGTTCATAACCGAGTCATAGCATTGGGGAAACACCGAAAGGGTTTCAATTTTCACGTGAGCTCCTATAGATCAAGCAAACCGTCAGGAAGGGATACTCGTATCTCCCCCATTTCCTCTTCGACGGCTACCAAGAACTCATCGACCAGAGGAATCAATACCTCATCTTCTCTGCCTTCGAACGAATCAGAAACTGAACCACGATCAACAACGAGCAAAGCATGGGCGGGGTTTTCGTCAATGCGAACCACCCTTCCTATGCAACCAGCGTTTTCGTCGACAACAGAAAAGCCCGTAAGATCGATATCCTGTTTATCCATATAGTTTTCAGGTAAACAGGAGGTACGCACCAAGCAGAAATGGCCTTCAAGCTTTTCGGCATCGGTTCGATTGTCGATGCAATCAAACCAAACCATATATCTGCCTTCCGCAATTTCCTCGACATCCAGAACCTTGCCAGAGCGCGGAATACGCAATACGGGAGGAACGAAGGTAACCTCCATTCCCTTTTCAAGCAAAAAAGGAAGACCTTCCGTCGGTTTGACGGAAAGCCCTCCTTCATTTGTTTTAGCTCGTAAAAGAGCTGCAACGTTAGTCCAAGAACCCATGGTACCTGAACCTATTCGTCGATAAGTTCGACTTCAACATCGAGACCATAACGAGAACCCGCAGCGCGAGCAAGCGTGCGGATTGCTTTGATAACACGACCCTGACGGCCAATAACCTTGCCGGCATCTGCCCGAGCAACACGTACTTCAATAAGGACAGAGCCCATTTCGGTATCTGAAGACTCAATGCTTACAGCATCGGGCTCATCAACCAAAGGCAAAACCAGGGTTTCGACCAAACCCGAGATGTCTTCGCGGGATTCCGCCATCACTAAGCGTTCTTACGCTCTGCCTCAATGAGGCGTGCAACGGTATCGCTGGGCTGAGCGCCGTCAGCAATCCACTTATCAACCTTTTCAAGGTCGATCTTTACATGCTTAGGGGTGGTGGTGGGGTTGTAAGAACCAACCTGCTCAATGAAGCGACCGTCGCGACGAGCACGAGAATCAGCTACAACGATACGATAATAAGGTGCCTTTTTAGCGCCGTGACGGGCGAGGCGAATCTTGACTGCCATCGAGTTGTACTCCTTCTAAACTTTTAAGAGCGACCGGTTAAGCTAATGCTGCACAGGTCGCAAAACAGCGATTACTGATATTACCTCTTGAAAGCGGATTCATCAAGACCGCTCATCATCTCTTGCATCTTCTTCACATCGGCCATGGACATTCCCCCCATTCCGGGAAGACCCATACGGCGTTTGCCGCCCTTACCCTTCTTGCCTTTCTTGCCCTTGCCTTTGCCCTTGCGGTTCATTTGGGCTTCCTGGGCGTTCATCATGCTCCGAACCATCTTCTTGGTTTCCATAAACTGTTTAAGCAGCTGATTAACTTGGAAAACTTTGACGCCGGCGCCTGCGGCAATTCGGGCTTTACGAGAACCATTCAAGATTTCGGGATGCTCGCGCTCACGCTTGGTCATAGATCCAATGATGACTGCCATTTCGTCAAGCGCATGCTCGTTTACCTGGCCTTCGCGCATGGCCTTGTCTCCACCTGGAAGAGCGCTGATAAGCTTCTGCACACCGCCCATTTTGCCAATCTGCTGCTTCATAAGAAGAAAGTCGTTAAGCGTCAGGTTTCCGCGCGCCATTCGCTCGGCTTCCGCTTGCTCGATTTCCTCAGCACGAAGCTTCGAAGCGGACTCGATGATGCTAACAACATCGCCCATGCCCAAAATGCGCTTGGCCATTCGATCGGGATGGAAGCGTTCGAGCGAGTCGGGCTTTTCACCCTGAGAGATAAACGTGATGGGTTTGCCGGTAACCTGTTTAATGGATAAGGCGCCACCACCACGCGCATCGCCATCCATCTTTGACATAATCACGCCATCGAAATCAACTCGATCGGCAAAAGCCTTAGCAACGTTTACCGCATCCTGGCCGGTCATGGCGTCGACAACCATATAGATCTGGTCGGGTTCAACAGCCGCCTTGATGGCTTCAGCCTCAGCCATCATCTCTTCATCAACATGGAGACGGCCTGCTGTGTCGACAATCACGACATCGCGAAGCGAATCGATGGCATCGCGCACACCTTCTTTTGCGATCTTGACTGGATCCTTCCCCTCGCCTCGATATACGCGCACGCCTATTTCTTCACCCAGCGTCTGCAACTGATCGGCTGCAGCGGGACGATATACGTCACATGCGCACAGAAGCGGGCTATGATTCTGCTGTTTAAGAAGATAGGCAAGCTTGGCAGCAGCCGTGGTTTTGCCCGAACCCTGCAAACCAACAAGCATGATCACGTTAGGAATGCGACTGGAAAGCTGGAGAGGCTTGCTTTCTTCACCCATAAGAGCCGTAAGCTCATCGAGAACGATCTTCACTACATTCTGCGCGGGCGTAAGCGAATCAAGGACCTCCGCGGTAAGGCAACGCTCTTTAGTGCGTTTGGTGAATTCCTTTACCACTTTGAAGTTAACATCGGCCTCAAGTAGCGCCATGCGAATCTCGCGCATGGCGGTATCGATATCTTCTTCGGTAAGGCGACCCTTGCCGCGCAAGCCAGAGAAGATGGACTGGAGTTTATCGGAAAGGTTATCGAACATCAGCCATATCCCCAATCAGCGCACGAGCAAAATCATGCGCATCGAAATCCTGCAAATCGTCTATACCCTCGCCTACGCCGATCTTGAAAATCGGAAGCTCGAGTTCGTGCGAAACTGCCAGAGCGATACCGCCCTTAGCCGTACCATCAAGTTTTGTTACGATGACGCCATCCAAATCAAGCGCATCGTTGAACTTCTGAGCCTGCTGAAGGCCATTCTGCCCAGTTGTGGCATCGATGACAAGCACTGTGTATACAGGAACGTTTGAGCGTTTGCGCACAACGTTGACAACCTTTTGCAGCTCACGCATAAGGTCATCGGATGTATGAAGACGTCCCGCAGTGTCGATGAGCACCATATCGGAACCGTCTTTTTCGGCTCGTTCGATGGTTTCGTAGCATACGCTTGCAGGGTCGCTGCCCCGTTCGCGAGAAACAATAGTAACGTCAGCGCGCTTGGCCCACACCTCAAGCTGTTCAATAGCAGCAGCGCGGAACGTGTCTGCACTACCCAGGAGAACCTTTCTTCCCTTCTCATGATAAGAAGCAGCAAGCTTACCAACAGTGGTAGTTTTGCCTGCTCCATTGATGCCGACGAACAGAACCAAAGATGGATTCTCCTCGAAGATATCAGTTTCCGCTTCGGTAAACGTCGCCGCCATCTGATCGGTAAGCATATCGAACACCGCATAGGCATCGGGAAGCGCCTTACGCTTTGCCTGATCTCGTAATTCCTCAATGATGCTATCGGCGGCAGCTGCACCGATGTCAGCAAGGATCAGCGTTTCTTCGAGGTCATCCCAAAAATCGTCATCTACATCAGGCCCACGATCAAGCAGGATATTCATCTGCTCTTTCAGGCGGGTTCTTGAGCGATGAAGCCCCTCGTTGATCTTATCGAAAAATCCCATTTAACCCTCCTTGCGGGTAGCATTGTCAAGCTTTTGACTGATCACCTTCGTAATGCCATCAGCCTGCATTGAGACACCATACAATATGTCGGCAGATTCCATAGTGCGACGCTGGTGCGTGATCATAATGAATTGGGTTTCGTCGCGTACCACATTAATGTAAGCGATCAGTCGGCGCAGATTCGTATCGTCGAGCGCCGCCTCAACCTCGTCCAAGATATAGAACGGGGTCTGCCTAATGCGATAAACGGCAAACAGCAACGCCATAGCGGTCATCGACTTCTCGCCACCGGAAAGAAGCGACATTTTCTTAACGCGCTTGCCTACCGGTTGAGCATTAACATCAACACCCGTGTTTTCCAGGTCGTCGGGATCAACCAAGGAAAGGTGAGCCTGCCCGCCAGGAAACAGCGTAGAGAAGATATCAGAGAAGTTAGCATTCACCTGTTCGAACGTAGCAACGAAATCGTCTCGCATTCGTTCGTCAATGACATTGACGATTCGGGCAAGCGTCTTACGGGCAAGCCTCATGTCCTCGAGTTGAGAACTAAGATAAGTATGACGCTCGCTTACCTGCTCGAACTCTTCGGCAGCATCAGGATTAATGGCACCCATGTTCTTGATGCGACGCTCGAGCGAGGAAGCTTGCGCTTCGGCTTCGTGACGATTATCAAGAGGATCGCCAGCAAGGGCAACCTCGAGAGGCGTGTCGCAATCACGAACGATAACGTTTACCCCCGCATCAACCTGAACTTCAAGCCTACCCTTTTCGATACGGACCTCGGAAATGCGCGAAGCAACAGACTCAAAACGCTCACGAGCTTCTCGCGACTCCTTAGTGGCTTGTGCGATTTTGTCGTGGAGCGAAAGGGACTGCTCTTTTTCGCTGCGCGATTCCTGCTCCAAGCGCGTCGAAACCAGAGAAGCAGCATCGGACAAGGAATGCAGGGTGGCCAAAAGCTCATCTGCCCTATCGGCCGCTACCCGAGCAACATGGATACGCTGCATTGAACTTGCATCTTCACGTGAAGATGCAGATATCTCCTGCTTACGGGTGGATACCATTCGATCAGTGTAAGCAAGTCGCTCGGAGAGACGAGCCGTTTCGAGGCGAGCATCGCTCAGGCGCTCGGAAAGAGAGACGATTTCGCGACGCATTGGAGAAAGTGTTTCCTCCAACTCGGAAACCTTTTCTTTGTTCAATTCCAAATCGGCGGTAACTTGCGACAAAGTACGCTCCAACTCGTCTGAGTCGGGCTGAGCCTTTTCGAAGAATGCAGTGTTCTCTTCCTGCTCTGCCAGCAAGCGTTGGTGCTCACCTTCGAACTGCTTCAGCGCCCGGACCGATGCATCGGCATCACGACGCGCTGACTCGCTTTGCCCCTTAAGATTTGCAAGAGATTCTGAAAGCTTCAACGACGCTGTTTGCGCCTGGCGAAGCTCAGATTCAACCCTGCCATCTTCAGACTGTGCAGCTTCGTAATTCGCGCGACACCGCTCCTCTTCCTTGATCGCCTGAGCAAGAGCGCGACGACGGGCAAGCGCATTATTTTGCTTGTCGGCTTCAGTGAAACGCACGAAGGAAAATTTGCCGTCAGTTGAGGCGATGCATCCGTCAAGTGAAGCAAAACGTGCAGCGGTCCCCTGCGAATTACGAGCGCACGAAAGAGCATCCGAAAATGTATCGACAATGAAAACATCACCGATCAGGGCACCGACCTGAGCAGAATAACGGGGGTCGATATCAAGCTCATCAACCAATCGACGAGGGCCCACAGGGAAAGAACGACCGTCTTCCTTAAAAACGGGAGCAAACGTTGCGATTGCTCCCACGGCATCACTATTGGCCACAGCGAAAATAAGCCGTTCAGCATCCGCACCTTCAGAGACCATCACAGCATGCAGTTCAGAGCCAAGCAAAGCTTCGATCAATACATCTAGACCTGCAGGAGCGGAAACCGCATGTGAAACAAGAGAGCAATCTGAGGATAGCGTCTTCGCTTCTTCCATCATTTTTGCCTGGGCAGGATTTGAGGTTTCGCTCGAACGCTCCAATTCCTCAAGAGCAGCCCGCTCAGCAGTGGCCTTCGTAAACGCAGTGCGAGCCTCGTCGAGAACGCGGCGGGCAGCATCGCGCGCAACGACGAGCGCATTGAGCTTTTCACGCGTTGAAGCCTCTTCTTCGCGAGCACGCGCAAGGTCGCCCTCAAGCCTACTGGCCTGAGTTTCCAGTGTTTCAGATTGCTCTTTAGCAAACGAAAGGCGTTCGGCAGCATCAGCAACATGGGCGTCAATAACTTGGGCACGAGCACGACGCTCCGAAAGGTTTTCACGCAGTGCCTGCTGAGTTGCCTTAGCGGTTTCCTGACGGTGGACCAACGCGCGCTGCTCAGACATCAAGGTATCGATCTTCTTACGTAGATCGTTTCGTGTGTTGACCCGTTGGGTATACGAAATCTCCAAATCGCCACGAAGCTTTTCGGCCTTCACCGATTCCTCTTTAGCCTTTTCAGCTGCCTCTTGGGCTTCGGCAAGCTCATGCTCAGCAGCACCACGACGCACGCGAGCCTCTTCAAGAAAGCGAGTAAGTCGCTCGATTTCCTGAAGATAACCGCTGCGTTTCTCCCCTAAGAGCATAGCGGTAGAATTCAGGCGCTCAAATGAAGCCTGCGAGCGACGATAGCGCTCGTTCAGGCTGTTCTCCTGATTGTTGCGCTCATGAAGCTGACGCTGGAGAGTGTCAAGAGCATGTTCAGATGCTTCTAGTTCTTTCTTGAATGATTGCTGGGACGCTTCGAGTTCTTTTTCTGACGCAAGAACAGCATCCCACTTCTGCTGCAGGACGCGCAGATCGTCAACAGCAAGAGCAAGTTTCAAATTGGCAAGCTCAGAAGAAAGATCCTTGTGCAAGCGAGCTTTCTTGGCCTTGCGCTCAAGAGGCTTGAGCTGACGCTCAACTTCAGCAGTAATGTCATTAACGCGGGCAAGATGAGCGTCCATCTGAGCAAGCTTACGCTCGCTTTTTGCTTTGCGCTCTTTATGCTTCAGAATGCCAGCAGCTTCTTCGATGAGAGCACGGCGATCTTCTGGACGGGATGAAAGAACAGAGTCCAAATTGCCTTGGGAGATAATGGAATTGGTGCCCGTACCCATACCGGAGTCGTGAAGGATATCAAGAACATCCATACGGCGAACCACATTACCATTAATGAGGTATTCGCTTTCTCCACTGCGATACATACGGCGCCCAATGGAAACCTCAGCAAAATCAACGGGAAGCGTGCCGTCGGTGTTATCGAGCAGCAGCTCAACTTCCGCCACGGAAACAGGCTTGCGGGCAGAAGAACCAGCAAAAATGACATCTTCCATAGATTGGCCACGCAAATTCTTAGCGTTACGTTCGCCAAGAACCCATAGAACGGCGTCGGAGATGTTCGATTTGCCAGATCCGTTAGGGCCCACCACAGCAGCAACGCCCGGTTCGAATCTCATAACCGTTCGATCAGCGAAAGACTTAAAGCCCTTCAACGTCAGCGATTTGAGATACACCTAAAGCCCCTTTACTGCTGCTTCTTCTTGCGAGCCTTCTGCTCGGCCTGCCTACGGGCCTTTTCCTCGGCCTTGGCGGCTTTAATGGCAGCTTTAGCTTCTGCCCTACGCTTTTTGTCGGTGGAATCTTTGCCCTCAAAGAAAGAACCAAGGATCTCTAAAGCAGACTTTGCTGCCTGGCTTTCAGATTCCTTTTTCGTGCGCCCAACACCCTTTGCAATAGATTTTACGCCTACAAATACCTGGGTTACGAAAGTTCGGTCATGGGGCGGCCCCTGTGTTTCAACCAAGCGATACGTTGGGGTAATGCCATCCTCCTGCAAACGCTCCTGAAGAACGCTCTTGGGGTTTTCAGGTTCCTTCGCCATATCTTCGCTCATGCGAACGATAAGCGTACGCTTTACGAAAGAAGCTGCAGCATTAATGCCGCCATCTAAGAAGAGCGAAGCAACAAGCGACTCATAAACATTTTCCAACGCAGAATGCAAACCACGACGACCAGTACCACGCTCAGATGAGCCAAAAAAGATACAGTCAGCCAAGCCGAATTCTTTGCCTACCTCGGATAGTGAGGCGCCAGAAACAAGAGAAACCTTGATGCGGGTAAGGCCGCCTTCGTCGAGGTTCGGGTAAGCATGATAGGCCTCGTATGAAACGATAGCTCCCAAAATGCTGTCACCCAAGAATTCAAGACGCTCATACGAATCGCTGATAGAATGACCCTCTGCCGCCGAAGGATGCGTAAGAGCAGTTAAAAGCAACGAGCGATCCGAGAACTCGTGTCCTAAGATCTTTTCAGCCTTATTAAGCTTCTCAGTATGTTCAGATTGCTCTTGCACGTTTCGTCATTCGCTTCTTACGTTAAAACTCTAAGTTGTTTGTTATTTTACTCGGCCTGCTTTGTCTGATTTACGGTTCGCTCGATTATCCCCGAAACATCCAAACGTACCGCACGAGCAGCAGTTAAAACACCATTCATGATTGCTGTTTCGTTCGAGGAACCATGACCTACCAAACAAGCGCCTTTAACGCCAAGGATGGGAGCTCCGCCATAAGTGTCGGCGGAAGTGCTTTCCTTTAAATTGGAAAGACCGCCCTTCATGGCGGCGGCGCCAAGCTTCGTAGCGAGGTTGGCCATCATCACTTTCTTGATTTCGCCAAACAAAATCTTAGTTACGCCTTCAATGGTCTTCAGGCACACGTTGCCGGTAAAGCCGTCCGTGACGAACACATCGAATTTAGCGGCAAGAATATCGGATCCTTCGCCATTTCCAACAAATTCAGGAACCTCATTCTTCAATAATTCGAAGGTTTCCTGGGCCATTTTCGAGCCCTTGGTGTCTTCTGACCCAATATTCAGAAGAGCAACCTTGGGTTCAGGGATACCAATAACCTGACGTGCATAGGTAGTTGCCATTTGGGCAAACTGCACCAAGTAAGCTGGTTTGCAATCGGCATTAGCGCCAACATCGCACATTACCACGGGCTTAACAGGCGATGGGATAACAGTGCACAAGGCAGGACGGGAAACGCCCTTAATACGGCCCACCACCAAAGTAGCAGCGGCGAGACACGCCCCGGTAGATCCCGCTGAGAAGAATCCTTGAGCCTGACCCTCCTTAACAAGACGATTGCCAACAACTAGGCTGGAATCTTTCTTTTTACGCACCGCATTAGCAGGATGTTCATCCATGGCGATTTCCTCGGTGGTCACCTGCGCACGAACACGATCGTGCTTTTCCGCAAATGGCTCTACCACTTCAGCAGGTCCACAGGCAATTACTTCCAGTTCAGAATCAGCCTGAAGCGCTTTCTCGATTCCAGGAAGAACAACTGTAGGCCCGATATCGCCGCCCAATACGTCAACAGCGATAACCACTCGTTGCGCCATAACATCTCCTTGCTGTCGTGCAATCAGCATGCATTGCTGATGCGGAGCTAAAACTAAAACCAGCCCATACAAAAATCCCCCGGACGTATCCGGGGGATTCCCTTACACGTTAATGGCGTGCATTAAGCGGTCTGGATAACCTCACGATCACGATAGAAGCCACAATTGGGGCATACACGATGGGGAAGCTTTACTTCACCGCACTGGGGGCACACAGAACGGGAAGGCGAAGCGATCTTATCGTTTTCGCTCCTGCGTGCGTGGGTACGAGCACGACCGGTCTTACGCTTTGGCACTGCCATGATTAAACTCCTTCTATGCTACAGGTAAACCTGAAGATTCTAATTACGCGAAAAAGTATCCTAGCAAAGGAACTTGTTCGAATCAAGAGATAAACCCTTTGAATTACAAAATCTATTCTTCAAACTTAATATTGCGCAGTACAGAAAACGGATTTGGATGGAATTCATCTTCCTCCTCTTCCGTTTTTTCGCACGTACACTCTTCAACGTTGAGGTTGGCGCCGCACCCAGCACACAAACCTTTGCACTCATCATCGCACAAAGGAGTATGGGGAAGCTCAAGGGAAAGCGCCGCTACGAGCAAAGGAGAGAGATCGATGATGTGATCTTCGCCTAGAAGCTCATATTCTTCTTTTTCCTCTTCGGTAAGCTCTACATCGGAATCGGGGATAAGGTAATACCCTTCAACCTCGCCTTCCAAGCGGTACTCTGCAGGCTCAAGGCATCGAACGCAGCTTGTTACTGCATCCGCCGTAACAATTCCAGTAACCAATAGAGCACCACCGGTATTGGAAACAGTTACTTCCCAAGTAAGTGGGTGTTCAAAAGTATAGGTATCAACACCTTGAACAAGTTCGGGAAGATTATACGTGCCTGCAAAAGACAAGCTCTCCGCAGGAGCGAAGAGCTGAGCAGGAACCTCTATGTGCGGAGATTCCATTAGCGTCCCGAATTGATGGAATTGGCATTGAGACGATCGCGACAACGGCGAACGCTGTTCAGCGCCGTATCAAGGCTTTGCTCTACATGGCTGAATACCTCGTCAGCAAAATCTTCAGCACCAGCGCGGGTTTCGCGCTCGAGCTCACGTGCTTCCGCCAAGATGGTGTCTGCCTGCTGCTGAGAAATGCGAACGATTTCCTGTTCGCTGGCAATGGTAATAGCCTGGCTGCGAGCGTCCTCAATCAGACGGCTTGCCTGAGCTTCTGCCTCGTCGAGAAGAGCCTGACGCTCACGAATAACCTGACGAGCCTGAGCGAACTCGCTAGGGAACGTGTCGCGAATCTCGTCCAAGATCTCAAATGCAGCCTGAGCATCAACCTGCCTAAGCCCGCCTTTACCAAAAGGCGCCGGCTTAGAATCCTCGATGAGCATGGAGAGCTCTTCGATGAGATTCAATACTCCTGTTTCGTCCATATACATCCTTCCGAAATCGCGCACGCAAAACAGCATACAACGACATAATTGCAACTAATTAGTTTACGTCACTTTGTCGATAGTGTATCAAAAAGCAGCAATATACGAAAAAACGCCACATCGAGGGCGCCTAGCGTAATCCGCTATTCACCTTCCCCTTTCCGATAAGCATCAGCGAAATACTCGCGAAGTGCTGTTTCCACGCAGGGAGGAACAAAGCCTGCTACGCTGCCACCCATAGAAGCCATCTCACGAATAATTGAAGAGGAAAGATACATAAACTTCGGAGGGGACATAATAAAGAATGTTTCCAGATCGTGGCTCAGCTCATAATTCAAAGCGGTCATCTGGAACTCATATTCGAAATCGGTAATGGCGCGCAAACCCTTAACCACAACATGGGCATCAAGCTGATGAACGCAATCAACAAGCAGGCCCTCGAAGCTGATTACACGCACGTTGGGAAGGTCTGCAACTGCCTCTTCCACTAATCCTACTCGGGTTTCCAAATCAAAGATGGGGCTTTTCTTTGCCGATTTGGCAACAGCAACCACCACTTCGTCGAAGATCTGTGCAGCACGCGATATAACATCGAAATGACCTGCGGTAATGGGATCAAATGTTCCCGGTACAACCGCTCGCTTCATTATGCATCCTTCCTGAGGGTTACCAGCGATGTGTCCCCGTAGTTCTTCACAGAGACCACCGTGTATTCTAGCGCATCGCATGCCTGCTCAACAGCGGCTTTGTCTTTTTTGGCATACTCATAAACAACCAAAGCGCCACAGGCGATACGACCAGCTTTATCAAGATCACGTACCAAGCCAAGTACCTTTTCGGCTTCGAATGCGTAAGGAGGGTCGAGAAAAACCAGGTCAAAGGCCAGTCCCTTAACTTGAGGAAGGGTAAACGTGTCACCACGACGCAATGTGTAACGACCCCGCAAAAGCTTCAATGATGATATGTTGCCTTCCACGACTCGAGCCGCTTCTTTGCCCTGCTCGCAGAACATAACATGGGCAGCACCACGGCTTAACGTTTCCAGACCCAATGCACCCGAGCCTGCGAATGCATCTAGAACCCGAGCGCCATCCAAAGTGCCTCGAGCGCTAACGAGCGAGCTCATAAGTGCCTCACGAACACGATCGGTTGTGGGGCGAGTCGCGTCACCTTTCAGCGATTTCAAGGGGCGACCGCGAAATTCGCCGGCAATGATTCTCATCGGTTCCTCATCTCCTGTATGGTCTGCAGTTCCTGCATAATAATTGCCCGTTCATCATCTGTAAGAACATCGGCCCGGAAAATACTTCGCGCATCACGGTACGCAGCCTCGATAACCGCTTTATCTCGCACAACGTTGACTAGCTTCAACGGCGAAGCACCGTGCTGCCGATCTCCAAAGATATCACCCTCGCGACGCAAGGAAAGATCCATTTCGGAAAGAGCAAATCCATCTTCGGTTTTCTCCATGGCGCTCAAACGCTCAAGCGCCTCGGGCGCACGTGAGCGAGACACCAGAAAAACCTGACCTGGTAAAGCGCCACGGCCAACACGGCCGCGAAGCTGATGGAGCTGAGCCAAACCAAAACGATCTGCATCTTCGATGATCATAACCGTAGCATTAGGAACATCAACGCCAACTTCTACAACGGTAGTGGACACCAACACATCGATATCCCCATCGCGGAACCGACTCATCACCTCGTTCTTTTCGCGAGGTGCCATCTTTCCGTGAAGTAGAGCAACGGAAGCCTGAGGTGCTACCTGGGAACGCAGTATCTCAGCGTGCTTAGTAGCAGCCGATAACGTGTCGCCTATCGCGTCATGCTCAAGACCCCATTCGATTGCCGCGTATTCGATGGGGGCATCATCATCTTCATCCCGTGCAGTAGATTTATTCGTAGGCAACTGAAGACCAATCAAAGGACAGATAACATATGCCTGCTCGCCACGAGAAAGAGCAGCACGCAAGGCGTCGTAGGCTATCCCCTCCTCTGAGAAGTGGCAAACCTTCGTGATGCGCCCCCCTTGTTTAGCCGGAGGGCGATGGAGATAGGAGAGCGAAAGACCGCCATAACGAGCCAACGCAAGCGATCGAGGAATGGGGGTTGCTGTCATGGAAAGGATATCGGCACCTGGAGCCTTAGCAATCAATGTCTGGCGTTGCTCAACGCCAAAACGTTGCTGTTCGTCAATGCACACAAGCGAGCAATCATGTGCAACAACGTCATCTTGTAACAAAGCATGAGTGCCGAACAGAATCTTGATATCCCCACAGGCAAACTGGGCAATTACTGCTTCTTTTTCATCACGAGGGGTTTGTCCCATGAGGGTTGACCAAGGCACATTGCAAGCATCAAGAATAGGCCCCAACGAAATACCGTACTGAGAAACCAGGACCTCAGTAGGACCCATAAGCATAGCTTGATGGCCACTAAGAGCAGCGCACACCAGCGCAAACGCGGCAACTACGGTTTTACCCGTACCGACATCGCCCAGCAGGAGGTGGTTCATTGGATACCCCTCGGCCATTTTTGCAAGGATATCCCCCACTGCAGTTTCCTGATCTTCAGTGAGGCTAAAGGGCAAACAAGCCTTGACTCGATTCATATCCCCATCAGAAAGAACCTGCCGAAATGGAGCATGCTGTAGCGCGCGCTTTCGCTCACGATCCACTAATTCCAGCTCAAGGTAAAAGAGCTCTTCATACCGGAGACGTCGGCGAGCCTGGATGGAATCTTCAAGCGACTGAGGACTATGGATCCCGCGAAAAGCTTCGAAACGTGAATAGAGACGATACTTTCGGCGGAACTTTAGAGGCAAGGGATCGTAAGCGCCCTGCACTTGCTGCAGCGCATTTCCCACGATCCTCTTCATCATTGCACGTGAGATTTTCGAAGTTGCAGGATGGATAGGCAAAATCTTGCCTTGGACTTCTTCCCCAGGTTCGTGCTTTTCAATAAGCGGATTGGTCATTCGCTTATAGCCGTAGGAAAATTCAACCTTGCCCGAAACAACAACCGAATCCCCTTTTACGATCTTCTCAGAAAGCCAAGGCTGGTTGAAGCAGGAAGCGATTACCAAGCCCGTATCATCAACAAGCGACACCTCGGTAAGCGTCAGCTTTGGACGGATTCGCTTGATCTTGACTTCGTAAACTTGAGCCGCAAGTGTGCATTGTGCTCCAATTTGCGCACTTTGCGCAGTAACCACTTTCGACATGTCTACATAACGCAAGGGATAGCATTGCAGAAGATCGCGGACAGTGCCAATGCCCATCGCACAAGCAAGCGCCTGCGCGCGCGCAGGACTCACCTGCTTCACGGAGGAAACAGGAGCGTCTAGCGCCAAGGTAGCATGAAGGCGGTCGGGGCTTGCCCCGCGAACCGCCTTCAGGGAATCACTTTTTCTATTACCCGACACGTATGCCGTTCCTAATTGGTGCGTTATTCAACAGAAAGAACGATAGGATACAGCGGCTGCTCACCGCGGTGAGAGTCGATCTCAAGATCCTCGAATTCTTCCTCGATGCGAGCCAAAAGCGCCTCGAACTCCTCATCGGAATAATCTTCGCCAGCAAGAATAGTGAGCGTATCAGCATCTTCGGCATCCATGGCTTCAAGCACGCGTATCGTGGCATCTTCGATAGAGTCGGAAACCACCTCAAGATCGCCATCAGCAATGCCGATAACGTCTCCATCATGAATGGGGTTGCCGTGAACATCCTTCGAATCCTTGATGGCGCGAGTGATTTCACCCGTCTTCACGTCTTCACAGGCTTCGGTCATTGCCTCAACGTTTTCTTCAAGCGTTGCATCTTCATCGAAGGCGAACAAAGCAGAGAAAGCCTCGGGGACGCTCTTGGTTGTTACAACAGCACAAGGCTTTTCCGAAACCTGAGCACACGACTGAGAAGCCATGATGATATTGCTGTTGTTGGGAAGAATAATTACCGAATCAGCGTTTACCTCATTTACCGCATCCAACAGTTCCTTAGTGGACGGATTCATGGTCTGCCCACCGGATACCACGTAGTCAACGCCAAGGCTTTCCAAGATAGCCGCATTGCCGGAACCAGCAGCTACCGCAACAAAGCCGATAGCTTTATGGGCTGCTTCCTGCTCTGCTTCAAGCTTCTCAGTACGCTCTTCGCTCTGCAACTTCATGTTGTGAATGAATACCTCAAAGATCTCACCGCGCTCCAAGAAGTACGCAAGGACCTTATCGGGGGTATTTGAATGAACATGAACTTTGAACTTCGGCGTGCTTCCTACGCACAGCTCGCAATCGCCCATAGTCTGCAGGAAGTCGAGCGCTTCTTCAGGGTCAAGCGTTTCGGAATTAACCAGGAACTCGTTACAGTACTTGTATTTCGAGCCCTCCCAGTCGTTGATCTGCTCGATTTCAACCTTTGGAGCAGCAGTACGGGCAAAAGCAAGCTCGTCGACCATAGCTTCAGCGCGACCGGTAAGGGAAGCAACAAACGAATCAAAGAAAATAGCAATGCCGAAGCCGCCAGCGTCAACTACACCGTTTTCCTTCAACACAGGAAGAAGTTCAGGCGTACGCTGAACGGAAGCATAGGACTCGCCCACGATGAACTGCAAACCCTCGTCGAGCTCCATCTTCTTCTTACGAGCCTTATGGGCGGCAGTTGCGGTGTCGCGCAGAACGGTAAGGATTGTACCCTCCACCGGCTTGCGGACCGCGTTGAAAGCAACTTCTACCGCGCGCGAGAAAGCATCGTCTACTGCAACAATATCGAACTCCTCATGGTCGGCAATGCCTTCGCACAAGCCGCGCATGATCTGAGAGGTAATAACGCCCGAATTGCCTCGTGCGCCCATAAGAGCGCCTGTGGTGATAGCGCGACGGCGATCTTCGCTAGAAGCGCCAATTGGGAGTTTTGCCAGGTTATCAACAACCATAGCCAAAGTAAGGGACATGTTGGTGCCCGTATCGCCATCGGGAACGGGGAAAACGTTCAGGCGATTAATCTCATCCTTACGAGCTTCCAATGCCTTCGCTGCTGCAGCAATGGCATTGATGATGTCGTTAGATGTGTAATTACTCATAGTTAAGTTGTACTCCTCGAATGACCTATACACCTAAGCAGTGCGTCCTAGCGAACTTTGATTCCCTGAACGTGAACTTCAACGCCCTTAAGAGGCGTGCGAACAAATTCCTTCAGAGCAAACGTTACCTGCTCGGCAAGATTAGTGGACACCACATTGATGTTCACACCGTGCTCTAAGATAACGTAGAGGCTTACCGTAGTGCCCTCTTCGTCGGAGGAAACAACGATGCCCCTGCGAAGGCGAGACTGAGGAAGGATTTTCGCCAGTCCATCTGCGGCATTCGGCGCCGCCATACCCACAACGCCATAGCATTCCAATGCTGCGTGACCAGCAACATCCGCAATGACATCTTCAGAAACGATAAGGTCTCCTGCGATTTCGTTACCCATTTATCTATCCTTTCATAGACGCTTTGCCACATGAGCGGGCGCCCAATGACGAATGACCAGTTAACCAGTATAGCTGATGGCACGAGAATGAACGCCCGGGGAACCCTTACGCACCGAACATCCAAAAGTCCTTAGTTTGTCGAAGTATCTGGATTTTTTTCTTATGCAAAACCGCTATTCCCGTATCAATTTCATTATTGAGTGGTATCCTTGCTGCTTGATCGCCAAACCTCCAAGAATTCTCTTGGTTGATGCTTGGGTCTGTGGTATAGTGTTCAGGCTTTTGGAAATCAGCGGTATTCAGCCGTATCAAAATACGAAGTAAATGGAGTTGATCAAGAATGTCCAAAGTATGCGAGATCTGCGGTAAGGCACCTGTTGCTGGTCGTAGCATCAGCCACTCTCATCGCGTAAGCAACCGCACCTTCCGTCCTAACATCCAGAAGATCACCGTTAAGGTTGACGGCAAGGTTAAGCGCGCCAACGTATGCACCAAGTGCATGAAGGCAGGTAAGGTAGAGCGCGCCTAGCGTTTCCCTTTCCATTACCGAGGGCATTTGCTTCTCAACTAAGTAGCCACCCGAAAGGGTGGCTTTTCTTGGTTTTGGGGCATGCAGCAATTGCTATGTCAGACAAGAACAGGCTCGCGCTTTCGGAACGCAAGATTAATTGCCCTCTATACTTCCCCACATACCCTATGTGGTTAACTTCAAGCAAGTAAGAAAGGTGACACGCTGGTCGCCTTACTTTTCTGAAATGCCATATTCACGGAGCTGAATTCGCTTCAAAACAGTTTGCTTCACTCAAATAAAGCAAAACTATTTGAACTTGAATAGACCCTTAATTTCATTCATAGTGCCCGAAAGCTCGCTTACCACTTCTTTTCCATCTCGATAAATGCCAGCCATTGTTTTTCCTGCATCCTTAAGATTGTCCTTCGCCTTGTCAGACAAAAAACTCTCATTATCCTCATCGGATTCCGATGCGGAAGCCTTAGAGGCTTGCTCAACGTTATCCTCTTCTGCAGAAGGACTAGGCTCATTATCCTGCAGAGGGGATTTGGCATGCTTCTCTAAATCAAGCTGCAATAAGTACAGAGAATCGTCCAATTTATCCAAGCGCTTCGCGAAGCCCGGAGCATCCGATTCCAAAGAATCCACTGCGGCACGAACATCGTCCAAACGCGCATGCAAAGTATCAATCATCTGGTAGATATCTTCGTTCAAAGCAGCTCCTATCGATAACGCTCTTTTATAGCACGTTCGATTTCGCGCTTCGAATCACGTTCGGCCATCGAAGCACGCTTGTCGTACAGTTTTTTACCACGTGCAACAGCTAATTCGATCTTCACTCGTGAATTGCGATCAAAATAAATCTTAACTGGCACCAACGCCATGCCTTTTTCCTGCGTTTTGCGCTCAAGATCACGAATTTCATTTCGATGCAAAAGCAGCTTGCGCTTCCTATCAGGATCAGGGTTATTCAAATTGCCATGACTGTAGGGAGAAATATGCAAATTGTTCACCCAAACCTCACCCTTACGAATAAGGGCGAAGCAATCCGTGAGCTGACAGTTGTTTTCGCGCAACGAACAAACCTCGGTTCCTGTGAGCACCACACCGGCTTCGTACGTTTGCAAGATCTCGTAATCATGGAATGCACGACGATTCTTGGCGATTACTTTGGTTGTTTCTTTCTTGGGCATTCTTACATTCCTGGAACGAAGGACACATCTTCATCAAGATCGAGGATAAAGCGTTTTAGCAGAGTTACAGTATCCTCGATATCGGACAGCTTAACCACTTCAGTGGGGGTATGCATATAACGAAGCGGTATAGAGACCAAGCCGGTAGCACAACCACCACGCTGAATCTGCATCTCAGAAGCATCCGTGCCCGAATCGCTAGGCTCAGCTTCGAATTGAACCCTGATCCCCTCGGCTTCGGCGGCAGCGCACAAGCGCTCAAATACCACAGGGTTGATATTGGGACCGCGAGCAATAACAGGGCCCTTTCCGCAGGATACCGAACCATACTTGTCGGTATCAATACCCGGATAATCGGTTGCGTGAGTCACATCAAGAGCGATAGCGACATCAGGTTTGATGCTAAAAGCGGACGTATTTGCCCCTCGAGATCCAATTTCTTCCTGAACGGTAGCAGCACAAATATAATCGCCTAGCGAGCCGTCGGCACGCTTAAGTTCCTCCATGACACGGGTAATCACGTACACGCCCGCTTTGTCATCGAAAGCTCGTGAAACGGCCATCCCCTTACCGTATTTCTCGAAACCAACGCCATACGTAATGACGTCCCCAACGCGAACCGCTTCACGCACCTTACGCGGCGGAAGCCCTAGGTCGATGAAAAGCCCGCTAATGGGAGTCACCTTGGTTCGCTCGTCGGATTCGATAAGGTGAATAGGCTTGCGACCCACCACGCCACGCAGGATACCCTGCGAAGTATGCACATCAACGCGAAGACCCGGCAAGATAGCCGCATCAACACCCCCAACGGGAACAACACGAAGAAAACCCTGGGAGTCGATGCTTTTTACCATAAGGCCGACTTCGTCCATATGGGCGGCAATCATCACCGAAGGAGCAGAACCACTGCCCAGTAGGCGAGCATGAACCGATCCCATAACGTCGGTCTCAATCATATCGGCGCATTCGGCCAGCCGCTCACGAACCAAGCTAGCAACCAAAGATTCCATGCCTGTGACAGAAGGCGTTTCAAGCAAACGCTTCAAATACATTTTGTCTGCGAGTTTAGCCATAAGAGACCTACGATTCTTAAGGGGCACAAGCCCAGTAGTAACAATTCGAATACTGAAGAATTATACCCCGCACCAGGAAATCAATTGTGATGCAGTCATGGTACAAGCATTACTCATACGAAGTGGCAAGCTTGAAACGCAATCTGCGTTCACGAGGCTTCGCGGAAACAAGAACAACCTGAATTGTTTGTCCAAGACGATAACGAACACCCGTTGATGCACCGTTGAGCATTTGCCTTTCAGGATCAAACGAAAAATACTCTTCACCAAGATCCTCGATGGCAAGAGAGCCCGTTGCCGTGCATTCCAAACGAACCATAAGGCCAAAGGTGGAAACCGAAGAAACAACACCAGTAAAAGTTTGTCCTGTAAACCGCTCAAGATACTCAATGATCTTAGTGAGCTGAGACTGCCGAGAGGCTTTTTCCGCTTCGCGCTCCATATGAGACGAATGCTCAGCCATCCATGCAAGCGAATTACGCTGCGCCTCATAGGTTGCGCTGTGACCGAAAAATGCCTCTTTAAGCATTCGATGCACCAGCAAATCAGGATATCTACGAATTGGACTGGTGAAATGGCAATACGTTTGCAGAGCCAAGCCATAATGATCGCTCAGCTCTGTGCGATAAACGGCTCGCTTCATCGCGCGAAGCAGCAGCACATTCACCAGCTCTTGTTGAGGCGTTCCCTGCACGCGAGCTAATACATCCTGCAAAGCATGAGGATTGCCATCGCAGAAAAGGCGCTTGTTCACATCCGAAAACAAAGAGGATTCCTGAAGAACTTCGTAAAGCGCGCGCAATGCATCTCCATCAGGGGCATCATGCACTCGATACACACAGGGCAATCCTATTTCGGTAAGCCACTGAGCAACAAGGCTATTGGCTAAGATCATAGCTTCTTCTATAAGCTCAGTCGCAGCAGTTCGGCGACGATAGGTGATTTCTAGAGGATGCCCTTCCCCATCAAGCTTAGCTTTTGCCTCGACCCTGTCAAAATCCATGCAGCCATCTTTTTTACGGCGAGAAAACAGAGCCTTTGCCAATGTATCAAGCTTTGGCACGCGGTCAATGAGGGCATGCACCGTTTCGTCAGACAAAGCCTTTGCCCCATACGGCACTTCGCATTCAGCAAGAGCTTGCATACATTGCCCCACAGAACGAGAGCGGTTGGATGCCTCAAGGATCGCCTGAGCTTGATCGTATGACAGGCGCGCTTTAGAGCGAATAACAGAGGGAAACACCTCGTACGAAAGCGCTGAGCCGCCTGGAGACAGTTCAACCTTAACACTGATGGTGCAGCGATCCTCTTCAGGCATCAAGGAGCACAGTCCATTGCTCAGTTTCTCCGGTAGCATAGGAAGCACTCGGTCCACCAAATACACCGAGGTTGCGCGTCTCCGTGCATCCATATCGAGCGATGAGTCATAGGCAACAAATCGAGACACATCAGCGATATGCACACCAAGCACAAAGTTGCCATCTTTGCGCTCAAGGGAAATCGCATCGTCAAAATCTCGAGCATCAACAGGATCGATGGTAAAGATAAACTCATCGCGTAAATCGCGATAACCCTGCACCGTAGCAAGAGAAGCATCAAGCGAACAGTGTTCAGCCTCTTCGAGGGCAGCCGAAGAAAACTCGGTTTCGAATCGATGATCGGCAATAATCAGGTCGATAGCAATATCGGTGTCTGATTCCGAGCCAAGAACACGTACAACGGTGCCCGTAGCAGCAGAATTTCGCGTAGGAAACTCGATGATGCGAACCTCGACCAAATCACCATCATTAACATAAGGCGCATCGCTTCTGAGCGTAAAAATATCGCAAGGGACAGAAGGATCTTCAGGCACCACAACACCAAATGGCTCAGCAACCTCATAGCGACCAATAAGGGTATCGCGAGCACGCATGATAACACGCGCAACACGAGCGGAGGGTTTGCGGGAAGCCTCAGAGTAATGCCTGTCGGGAGATTGCCCAGAAAGACGCGAAATCTCAACAAGGTCGCCGGGAAACGCACCGTTGACCTTTGAAGCGGGAATAAAGAATTCTCCCTCAGCTGTCTTAACGAAACCGAACCCCTGAGCATTCAGCTCAAGAATGCCTTGAGGCTTTGCTTTGGGATGTCTGCGCGCCTTAGAACTACGTCGTGCCATTTCCGCCCTTATGAGATCTGGGAACGTGCCGAATCGAAGGCAACCGATTCCTGCGTAGATACATTCGATGTTTCTACATTGGGACTAATTCCGTTGCCATCAATCTGGCGGCCGCTGGGAGTCAAATAGAATGCCGCAGTATAACGAATGGCTCCACCGAACGAGAGCGGCTGCATTGCCTGAACAGACCCTTTTCCCTGAGTCTTTTCACCAACGATTTCAGCACGGCCGGATTCTTGAAGCGCTGCAACAAGAACCTCGGCACAACCAGCAGTACGGCCGTTAGTAATAACGACCAAAGGTGCAGTGGTGATGCTGTCACCATCTGCACTGCGAGTGCTAATTCCATTTACCGTTTCAATCTGCGCAACAACACCGCTGGGTATAAACAGCGAAGCAATGCCGACCGCCTGGGTTAGATAGCCACCGGGAACATCACGAAGATCGAGGATAAATGCCTGAGCTCCCTGCGAAGAGGAATCGGTAATCGCCGAAGAAACCGTAGCGGCCGTGTCTGAAGTGATCTGCTTTATATCAATAGTGCAAACCCCGTCGTGAACGCTCCAGGTAACGTTTTCCTGCGAACTGGAAGAAAACGTAAGAGTAGTTGAAAACGTGGTTCCACTTTCACCTTGCTTCTGGGAGGGACGACTCCAGGTAACGTATACGCTTTCACCTTCCGAACGCGAGAGAGCATCGAGCACTTCGGGAATGCTCCAAGAGGATTTGGATACGCCATCGATAGATTGCACATAGTCGCCAGTTTCGATACCGGCCGCAGCAGCGGAAGAATCTTCGAAAACATCCGATGCAAAGCACTTTCCGTCATTTTCGCCAAAGAGCACACCAATACCCGCCTCGGGATTCTTGGTGCTTGCCAGGTATGCGCGATAGCTTGTTTCGTCGTAATACTTGAGGAAACTGTCACCGGTACCCTCAGCATACGAGGACAAGACCTTTGCCGTAACTTGGCCAAGGTCATAATCATCCATGCTGCTCTTCTTTAAAATGCCCTCCATTTCAGCCACACGAGCCGAAAGAGAATCGTAAGTATCACCTGAAACAGTAAGACCAGGATTCACTTCCGTGTCGACATCAAGAGATGAGAGACCCATGGCATTAAGCAAATCGGTATTTCCGCGGACGAAGAAGCCCGCGCAAAAAACCAAGCATATGAAAATGCAAGCACCGAGAAGCTTCACGATGCTTGCATTTCGTTTGTTCGAAGATTCCACCTTAGTGGTTTTCTTGAAATCGTTCACTAACGTGCCTTCGATTCCTTGAACATTTCAGCCCTTCTTTAGACCTTCAAATAACGGCTCATTGCAAACAGCGAGCCCAAAAGACCGATAACCAAACCTGCTACCAACATAGTCAGGTAGATGAGCAGGAACATGCCAAAATCGACACCGATAGGCAACCACGGGAGAGCAACTGCCATTTGAGGAAGTACCAGGTTGCGGGCAATCTCAAGTACAAAAATTGCCAGCAAAGCACCGATCAAAGCATGAAGCGCACCTTCTGCCAAGAAAGGTCCCCGAATGAAGCCATTCGAGGCGCCAACCAGACGCATGATGGCGATTTCCTTGCGACGAGCAAGAATTGCCAAACGAATGGTGTTGTTGATAAAGATGAACGCAATGAAGATCAACAACGCAATGAGAGCAATACCTGCGGTACGGATAGCATTAGTAAGCGAGAAGAGCTTATCAACCGTCTTCTGACCGTACTGCAAAGAATCAGTCGGATCATCTGCGTTATCGCAAATGTCAACGAAATCCTGGTTTGCCAAAATCTCAGATGCAATGTTCTGTACGCTCTGAGCATCATCAAGCTGAACATCGATAGATGCTGGCAGAGGGTTATCGCCATCAAGTTGATCGACGATTTCAGGGTTAGAAGTAGACTTACGGAAGTTATCAAGAGCCTGGTCCTTCGTGGTGAAGGAAACACTCTCTACGCCGTCATACCCTTCAATAGTCTTCATTACTTTTTCGATGTCGGCATCGCTGGCATCGTCCTTTACGTATGCCGTAATGGAAACCTGATTTTCTACCGACGCAACAACATTGTTGACCACGGCGCCAGCAATGCAAAAGATGCCAATGATCAGCAACGAAAGGAAAATCGTAATGATTGATCCAAGCGTAGTGGAAAGGTTACGCGTAAAGCCCGTAAGCGATTCGCGGAAGAAATAAAAAATACTAGACATCGAAACCGTACACTCCCCTGTCCTGGTCGCGGGTCAGAACGCCCTTGTCGAGCGCAATTACGCGACGACGCATATTGTCGACCATTTCGCGGTCGTGCGTAGCAACAAGAACCGTGGTGCCCGTACGGTTGATTCGCTCGAGCAGGTCCATAATGCCGCGTGAGTTCTGCGGGTCAAGATTGCCCGTAGGCTCGTCGCAAATGAGCAGCGGAGGGCGGTTTACGATAGCACGCGCAATGGATACACGCTGCTGTTCGCCGCCAGAAAGCTGATCGGGACGCTTGTTCATTTTGTCCTGCAGTCCAACCAAACGCAGAACCTCAGGAACCTGTGTACGGATAACATGACGCGACTTGCCAATTACCTCAAGCGCAAATGCTACGTTTTCGAAAACCGTCTTATTCGGCAGGAGCTTAAAGTCCTGGAAAACGCAACCAATGTTGCGACGGAGGTACGGGACACGCCAATTGCGCATCTGAGTAAGATCTTCATCTGCGATATAGATCTTGCCCTTGGTTGGCTTGATCTGGCGGATAAGCAAGTTGATAAAGGTAGACTTGCCAGAACCAGAATGACCTACCAAGAACACGAATTCGCCAGGGAAAATGTGCAGCGATATATCGCTCAGCGCAGGATTGTTAGGCTGCGCTTCGTAGATCTTGGTAACGTGGTCAAGCGTGATAACCGGATTACCCGTGTACTGAGGAGCCGTATCCTCGATATTCACTACAGGAAGCGACTGCGAAAGCTGAGACGCAACCTGATTTACTGGGGGCTGCTTCTGGGCATGCCTGCCCATTGGAACCCCACTCTGTTCATTCGTCACAGTATGCTCCATTCATAGGGTGTAATTCTGAGACTGCAAATGAGTATATCAGGCATGCTTTCGAGCACGAGCCTTTTCCACAGCTTGAACAAGGGCATCAGCGTCAAGTCCAAAGTAGGTAAGCAGTTCGTTGAACTCGCCAGACTTACCAAACCGGTCACGAACGCCAACCAATTCAATGGGGCATGGGAACTGCTCAGCAGCAAGTTCGCTTACAGCAGAGCCCAAGCCACCGTAGATGGAATGTTCCTCTGCTACTACCGCACAGCCAGTCTTCTTCAACGAAGCAAGAATGGTTTCAGCATCGAGAGGCTTTACGCAAAAAGCATCGATGACCTCAGCGGAAATGCCCTTTTCAGCAAGAGCATCAGCGGCCTTCATAGCCTCAGCGATTTCTACGCCACAGGCGATGATGGTGACATCGGTTCCTTCGCGAAGTACGTAGGCACGACCAACCTCGAGCTCAACATCGGGAGCATATACTGCCGGAACAGCAGCACGTCCCATTCGGATATAAACAGGACCAGGGGTTTCTGCAGCCAAACGAATTGCGGCACAGCAAGCAGCATAGTCGGCAGGAACTAACACGCGCATATTGGGCAAACCGCGCATGAGCGAAATGTCTTCAAGCATCTGATGAGAACCGCCATCGGGACCAACAGAAATGCCAGCATGCGTGGGGGCAACCTTAACGTTGAGGTTGGAGTAGCACACGGTATTGCGGATCTGGTCATAGGCGCGACCGGTTCCGAAAACAGCGAACGAACCCGTATAGGCAATGTTTCCCGTAAGAGAAAGACCTGCAGCAACATCAATCATGTTCTGTTCGGCAATACCAACGTTGAACAGGCGCTTTGCGTTTTCAGGACAAGCCTCAGCAAATTTCTTTGTGGTGGTGGAGCCGGTAAGGTCGGCGTCTACCGCAACAACCTTCTTACCGCTTGCGGCAAGCTCAGCAAGCGTTACGCCAAATGCAGCGCGCGTTGCCTTCTTTTCCTGTGCCTGTTCAGGGGTAGCGAGTTTTACCACGTTACTTCACTCCATTCAGCTCAGCGCGGGCTTCAGCAAGCTCGGCAAGCGCACGCTCGGTTTCTTCGTCGTTGGGGGCTTTGCCGTGCCAACCAGCTTGGTCTTCCATAAAAGAAACGCCCTTGCCCTTGATGGTGTGAGCAATAACCACCTTAGGCTGTGTAGTTTCAGACGCCTTAAGGTCGGAGAAAAGCTCGATGAGCGCGTCCATGTCATGGCCGTTTGCCTCGTGAACTTCCCAACCAAAGGCAGCAAACTTACCAGCAAGGGTGCCGCTGGCACACACATGGTCAACCTTGCCATCGATCTGGAGGCCATTAAGGTCAACAACGGCAATAAGATTGCCCAGCTTCTGATAAGCAGCGAATGTTGCTGCTTCCCAAACCTGGCCTTCTTCGGTTTCGCCATCACCCATAACGGTGAAAACACGGTTGGAAACGCCGTCAAGCTTAAAACCGGCAGCAATTCCCGCTGCGATGGAAAGACCCTGACCAAGAGAGCCGGTGGAAACTTCGATGCCAGGAAGAAGATTAGAATCGGGATGACCCTGCAAACGAGTACCAAGCTTACGGAGGGTTTTCAGCTCCTCAACAGGAAAGTAGCCAGCTTCGGCAAGCGTTGCATAAATTGCCGGTGCCGCATGCCCCTTGGCGAGGATGAAACGATCACGTGCCTCATCTTCGGGGTTTTCAGGGTTGTGATTCATCACGCCGCCAAAATACAGCGCTGCAAGGATATCGGTGCAGGAAAGAGATCCGCCTGGATGGCCGCTGCCCGCTTCATGCAGCATCTCAATGATGTCCGTGCGAATGGCACAGGCCTTTTCCTTAGCTGCCAGAGAATTCATGGCTTCCTTTCGGTCGATTACTTGGCTTTGCATTACAACGAAGCTTTCCAGCGATGATATCCGACTACAAATTCATCGATATCGCCATCGAGGGCCGCTTCGACATTGCCGCTTTCGATATTACTACGGGTATCCTTGATCAGTCGATACGGATACAAAACATAGTTACGTATCTGGCTGCCGAACGAATTGTCCATTTTTTCGCCCCTCAGCTCAGCGAGTTCGGCTTCCCGCTTCTTTTCTTCGAGCTCGTACAGACGACCACGAAGTACCCTGAAAGCCGCTTCCTTGTTCTGGAGCTGGGACTTCTCGTTCTGGCAGGTAACCACGATTCCCGTAGGAATGTGAGTAAGGCGAACAGCGGAATCGGTAGTGTTGACGCACTGCCCGCCGGGGCCGCTTGCTCGATACACATCAACGCGAACATCATTCGGATCGATCTCCACGGAAATATCGTTATCGGGAAGAACCGGGATTACCTCAACCGCAGCAAACGTGGTGTGACGACGTTTCTTGTCGTCAGTAGGTGAAATGCGAACCAAACGATGAACACCCGATTCGCTGCGCAACATACCGTACGCATTGCGACCCTCAATTTGGATGCTTGCACGGTCTAGACCGATGCCTTCGCCAGGGACCAGATCGAGAACCTTGACCTTCCAGCCCTTGGAATCGGCGTAGCGTGAATACATGCGATACAGCATTTCGGTCCAATCCTGAGCCTCCAAGCCACCGCTACCAGGGTGGATAGAGAGAATTGCATCGGAGGAATCGAAGCGTCCATTGAACCAAGACTCGACCTCGAAATCATCAAGCAACTTCTCCAGACGCTCGAGATCGTTTTCGATTTCCTCACCGAACTCAGGGTCTTCCTCTGCCAACTCGGTTGCAGTTTTGATGTCATCGAGCAATCCGGAGGCAGATTCGTAGCGCTCGATCACATCACGAATGTCGGACGCCTGCTTGCTGACCTGCTGAGCGTTATCGGTATCGTTCCAAAAATCAGGGTTGGCAATCCGACCGTCCAAGTTGGCAAGCTCGGCTTTTTTTTCATCTATATGTAGATAAGCGCGCGCTTCTTCGGTGCGCTTTTCCGCTTCTTCAAGGGTCATCATCGACGATTCCTCTCGGTTTCAGAAACTGGCTGAACATCACAATGCCCCTACCATCAAAGCAGGGGCATCGAATGCGGCTTAAAGCCGCAAAGGGGAAAGCTTGCGCTATCCCCCATTAGTTCAGTGATTTGCGCCGTGGCACTTCTTGTATTTCTTGCCAGAACCACATGGGCAAGGATCGTTTCGACCAACATTTGCGTAAGGGTCGTTTTTGTCCTTTTCGTAGGTATGAGGCTTTTGAGCTTCAGACTTCGGCGCAGCAGGAGCTGGGCTAGGACCGCCTTGGGGAGCACCGCGACGAACACCAGAGCCCTCATTGAGCGTCTGTTCGGGATTGGAATACGAAACCTTGCCATCAAGCGGGCTGGATTCTTCCTGCGGGGCAACCTGCACAACAATGGGGGCACGAAGCAAAAATCGCAGGTAATCCTCATAGATCGAAGAAGTAAGGGCCGCAAAAGCACGATGCGCCTCATCGCGATATTCAGTAAGCGGATCGCGCTGACCATACGCACGCAGGCCGATAGAAGCCTTAAGGTAATCCATTTCCTGAAGGTGAGCCATCCAGCGCGTATCGATGAATCGCAGCATAACCTGCGATTCGATATCGGAGAATGGAGCACCAATCTCCTTTGCCTTCGCATCGAAGAGACCCTGGAAATATTCAACCAGACCGTCGATAAGCGCATTCACGTCGTCGTCATGATCGATAGAATCTACGGTGAAATCCTCAATGCCCGTCATCTGGATAACCCATTTGTTAAGAGAGTCCAGATCCCAGTCGTCGCTCGCTTGCTTGGCGGGACACCACTCCAAAACATGCGATTCTACGATGTCTTCAATGATCTCCGGCATGCGATCGGTAAGGTCTTTGCCGTCAAGGATGGCATTACGCTCTGCATAGACTGCTTTACGCTGCAGATTCATTACGTCGTCGTATTCAAGAACATGCTTACGTGCAGCAAAGTTGGATGCTTCAACCTGACGCTGCGCGGTTTCAATTGCCTTAGAAACCATAGATGCCTTAATGGGCATATCGTCGGGCATGTCGGTTTTTTCCATCATGCGACCAATAGAATCCATGCGCGAGCCACCAAATAAACGCATGAGGTCGTCTTCAAGAGAAAGGTAGAACTGCGTTGCACCCGGGTCGCCTTGACGACCGGCACGACCACGCAACTGGTTGTCAATACGGCGCGACTCATGACGTTCGGTACCAATGACGCAAAGGCCACCTGCAGCAAGAACCTCTTTAGATTCACGATTGGTGATAGCCTCGGCCTCGGCTTCTGCCTGCTTCACCTGGGCTGGCGTAGGCTTCTCATCTTCGCCAAAGCGCTCAAGAAGCATAGCCTGCGCCATAGCTTCGGGGTTGCCACCCAACAAGATGTCAGTACCACGACCAGCCATATTCGTGGCAATGGTAACCGCGCCAGTTCGACCCGCTTGAGCAACGATGGCGGCTTCGCGTTCGTGATTCTTAGCATTCAGCACTTCATGCTTGATGCCACGTTTGGAAAGCAAACGGCTTAGACGCTCAGAGCTTTCGATAGAAACCGTACCAACCAGGCACGGCTGCCCAGCAGCATGGCGCTCTGCAATGTCGTCAGCAACAGCATTGAACTTAGCATCTACTGTGCGATAGATAAGATCATCTTCGTCGATACGTTGAACTTCCCTGTTGGGAGGAATAGACATGACGGGCAAGTTGTAGATCTGACGGAACTCAGAATCTTCCGTCATTGCCGTACCGGTCATGCCAGAAAGCTTGTCGTACAAACGGAAATAGTTCTGCAGCGTGATAGTTGCCAGAGTTTGGTTTTCCTGACGAACCAATACATGCTCTTTTGCTTCCAGTGCCTGATGAAGGCCTTCGGAATAACGGCGACCTTCCATGATACGGCCGGTGAATTCATCAACGATCTTGACCTCACCGTTTACCACTACGTAGTCAACATCGCGATGGAACAGGAACTGGGCCTTCAGCGCCTGCTGCAAATGATTGGGCAGCTGACCGGTTGGATCGCTAAAAATATCTTCAATGCCAAGCTGGAACTCAACCTTTTCCAAACCAGCTTCGGTGGTGTATATGGTCCTTTTCGCTTCATCCATCTCGAAATCGACATCGCGCTTCAAGGAAGGCATAACAGCCGCAAAACGCTTATACGTATCGGCGGCCTGAGAGCCAGCGCCTGAAATAATAAGGGGCGTACGCGCTTCATCGATAAGGATGGAGTCGACCTCGTCGACGATGGCGAAAGAATGGCCACGCTGTACACGCCGTGATGCACGGGCAACCATGTTGTCACGCAGATAATCAAAGCCGAATTCGGAATTAGTGCCGTAGGTAACGTCGGCCTGATAGGCAGGGATCTTCTGCTCGGGACCCATACCATTCTGGATAAGACCAACATTCATACCCATGAAGCGGTAGATGCGACCCATCCACTGAGAGTCGCGCGCAGCAAGGTAATCGTTAACGGTAACGATGTGAACATTATTACCAGGCAAAGCATTCAAATAGCCAGCCAATGTGGAAACGAGCGTTTTACCTTCGCCTGTGCGCATTTCAGCGATTTTGCCATCGTTCAACGCCATGGCGCCAATGAGCTGAACATCGAAATGACGAAGACCGATAGTGCGCACACTGGCTTCACGAACGGCAGCGAACGCCTCAGGAAGCAAATCGTCCAAATCTTCGCCGTTAGCCAGACGCTCACGGAACTCGACGGTAAGGTGAGCCAGCTCTTCGTCGGAACGTGCTTGCATAGCAGGCTCGAAGGCGTTGACCTCTGCAACCCTGCGCTGATAGTTCTTGAGTGGCTTGCTTTCGCCTACGCTAAGTAGCTTAGAAAAGAAACCCATGATCTCTCTTTCTTTCGTTTAACTGCTTCACTCTATCACAGGCACACTCGCATACGCCGCGTAGCATCTTCTGCATTTCCTGAATACACGCCATTTCCGCTTATTGGTGAGCCATTTGTTACCGAGTCAGCGCGTTCGCCTTGCTATCGATAAGAAGCTTCATCGTCTTTAGGCACTTCAGCAGTTGCGCCAGAAGACGAAACTTCTTCTAGGATTTCTTCGTACAGCTCTTCAAGCCTGCTTGAGCCATCGATGCCAAAACGATCCACTAAAGCGCGTCGGCAACTTACAAACGTTGAAATGGCACCAGCATACTGACCAAGCAATTGCTGAACTTTCATATATTGGTACACAACGTCCTCACGCGTTTGGTCAATACCGAAAGCAAACTCGGCGTAATGCTGTGCCAATCGAAGATCGTTAGCACGAATAAGCGCCCGAACTCCATCAACCAACGCATCGAGTACGCGATTCTGGTACGTAATGCGATATGCATCTATTTGGTCGTTTTGAACACCAGGCAGAAGTGGACCACAATACAAACGCTCAATTTCGCCTAACGCCCTTTTGCAAATATCAGGATCATTGCATCCATTCAGAAGCAGACATTGCGCGTGAACTTCACCGACATCGCTTACATAATTTAATCCAGCCAACGAAACCGTATCGCGCGAACGCCGCGATCCAAACGGCTCTTCGTCAGGCGGAGTAAGAACACGCCTGATGTAACTCCACAAGTTATAGAAACTCGAGCGCACACAAGCAGGATCCGATTCTGGCCAAACGATGCGCTCAATCCAGGTACGTGGCAGTTCTTTGCCATCGTTAACCACAAGCAGAGCAAGAACGAGCTTCGCTTTGCGGCGCAGTTCCCCATTCGGCAATACATTTTTGCCGTCACGCATAACCTCGCAACGACCAAACAGATGAATCCGAACAGGAGAAACGATTTCGGTCTTTACCGCATCTGTTATTGCTCCACCCTCACCAAAGAAATGGTCGTTTACGGGAATCGGCAGCGAGAAATTGCCGATTTCCGCACCATGCTTTTCCGAATACCATTGCTGGACTTTTCTACTTTCAAGCGTTTTTGAGGCAAGAGCACGCTTACCAGCCGCCAAACACGAGTCAACGCAGGCTAAAAGGAATTCCGCTTCATCTTCGAAACGAGAAAAAGGAACGATGGAAGAATAGTGTGCAGCCATAAGCTCGTGCCGAGCTTCTACGGTAAGCTCAAACGCATAAAACGAAGACGACAGGAGACTTACACCTGCAAAAGGAAAGAGGCTTTCAACCAACGCAATATCGGGCTGGGCGTGTTCGTCAAAGAAATCAGTGATCAGCGATAGACTGCCGCTTCCCAAGAAAAGGGCCAGATACGCCAGCGATTCTTCTGGAGAGGATGGGGTTTTGCGAAGGAGTGCTTTGAGGAATCGATCGGCGCCCTTTTCTTTATCGAGAGCTACAGGCGGTACGGATCGCTTTGTCAGCATGTGACCCTTTTCAAAAAGAGATTCTTGGTTGCCAGAGTGGCACTGACATTTCGGCAGTTCATCGGAAGAAAGGGCCATTTCACGGGCATCCAGCACTACGACCGGCAGTTCAACATCAGCTGCCAGCGTGGAATCTTCGGTAGTTACCATCACTTCACATTGCTTGGTGTGAAGTTTGCCCATAAGCGTTACCAAGCTTGTACGCCTTTTGCCCTTGAGCTTTGAAATGCCGTCGAAAACCACCAGTTTTCCAGGCGAAGAATCATCGGAATCCAATACCTCTTCGATACTTCCCGAATCAAGGTTTACGAGAAATTCTGGCTCGGAAGCCTGCACCCAAGTGACGTTTCCAGGAGGAAAAGCCATTCTTGCGTATTGGTTGGCAAGCACTGTTTTCCCATACAAAGGAGGGGCGCATATCACGCGGACTGCTTCCCTGTCAGAAAGCAAGCTAACCAATAGTCGCTTACGATTAATAAACGCTTCTCCTATTCCCAAGGCGGCTGAAGGAGACGACCGAAGCGCATCTTTGTCGTTGCCATTCATTTGACACCCCTTTCACGAGAGTCGAACGATTGGCTGGATTATAAGGTTTACCAGGCGTTTAACCAGATAGACACAAACCATATTTGCGTAATTGTGCCAAAATTGAGCGCGAATGAGCACTCTTTGGGTAAAACAACAATGACAGCATTTTCTGATGCGGAAAATGGGATGCAAACCAAAGGATCGCAGGAACCAAACTACCCTTATTCCCTGGCTAAACGCCGCAAGGGAGGATCAGACACAAAAGCTAAACGAAGAGATGGATGCTAGTTTTACGGAAACGTCACATTTCCTCTTTTCTGTTTTGGTAAAATTTCAAAGTTAAAAATCATACTGTCAAGCAGGAGGAACACATGCCAGCAACCTCTCCGGATCAGAAGGTTATCGTTCTGGACTTTGGCGCCCAATACGGTCAGCTCATCGCCCGCCGCATTCGCGATTTGGGCGTTTATTCCGAGATCGTACCCTGCGATGAAGATGCAGCAAAAATTGCAGCTTTGAAGCCAAGCGCCATTATTCTTTCCGGCGGCCCCGCCAGCGTCTATGCAGACGATGCGCCCAAGATCGACCCCGGTGTACTTGAACTTGGTGTACCGATTCTCGGCTTCTGCTACGGCCATCAGACCATTGCCGTTGAACTAGGCGGCACCGTGGGCCACACCGAAAAGGGTGAGTACGGAGCAGCTGGCCTCCATGTAGCGGGCGGTGCGCTGTTCGAAGATACCCCTGCCGAACAAACGGTTTGGATGAGCCACCGCGATGCCGTAACTGAGGTTCCTGCAGGATTCACCGTTACCGCTTCCACTGACATTTGCCCCGTTGCGGCTATGGAATGCGCTGAGCGCAACATCTACACCACACAGTTCCACCCTGAAGTTAAGCACTCCGAGTTCGGCAACAAGATGCTTTCCAACTTCCTGTTCAATATCGCAGGACTGAAAGCCGACTGGACTATGGATTCCATCATCGAAGACTCCGTTGCCGCTATCCGTGAAAAGGTTGACGACAAGCGCGTTATTTTGGGTCTTTCCGGCGGCGTTGATTCTTCCGTTGTTGCAGCCCTGTGCGCTAAGGCAATTGGCAAGCAGCTGGTATGCGTATTCGTAAACCATGGTCTACTTCGCAAGAATGAGCCCGAAGAGGTCGAAGAGGTATTCACCAAACAGTTCGATGTGGATTTCATTCATGTTCATGCCGAAGAGCGCTACGCCAAGCTGCTTGACGGCGTTACCGACCCTGAAGCAAAGCGCAAGATTATCGGTACCCAGTTCTGGGAAGAGTTCTTCGCCGTTGCACAAGATATCGCAGAAGACGGCAAGCCCGTGCAGTTTATGGCTCAGGGCACTATCTATCCTGACATCATTGAATCTGGCGCTCGCAAAACCGGCGGAAAGGCTTCCACCATCAAAAGCCACCACAACCTGATCCCCTTCCCTGAAGGTGTTCACTTCGACCTTATTGAGCCGCTTGACCACTTCTTCAAGGACGAGGTTCGCGCACTGGGCACCGCCCTTGGCTTGCCCGCACACATCGTTCACCGCCAGCCCTTCCCTGGCCCCGGTTTGGCTATTCGCATCATTGGCGCAGTAAGCCCCGAAAAGCTTGAGATTCTTAAGAATGCTGATGCCATTGTTCGCGAAGAGCTGGACGCATACAACGAGCGCTTGTTCCAGGAAACGGGCGAACGCAACAGCGAGCATAGCTGTTGGCAGTACTTCGCGGTTCTGCCCGACATCAAGAGCGTTGGCGTTATGGGTGACGAGCGCACGTATCAGCGCCCCATCATTCTTCGCGCTGTTGAGTCGAGCGATGCAATGACCGCTGACTGGGCAAAGCTCCCCTACGATGTGCTGGCTAAGATTTCCAGCCGTATCGTTGCTGAAGTTCCTGGGGCCAACCGCGTGTGCTACGACATAACGTCTAAGCCGCCTGCCACGATTGAGTGGGAGTAGACGAAAGGCAATTTCGAGGCGTCGATTTTCCGTCCGCTGAGTACCGCAGAGTGTCGCAGCGTACGGGAGAAACGCAAAGCCCCCAGCAACTTGGGGGAATAAATTGAGCGAGATACCCCTGATTTCCACCTGGAATCGGGGGTATTTTTTATGCTGTTGACCTGCTGTTTAGGAAGTTTTACTCCCAATTGCCGTACAGGACGGACATGGCGGCATCCCACGGACGGGGAGTAAAAGGTTTGTTGGGGGAGTAAATTGTCCCAGTTGCCTGTCCCAGCCGATCAAAATGCGCCCCAAAACTCAACTGAAACTCAACGGGGCGAAATATGGTGGCTTTTCAGCAAAACCGCAGGTCAACAATGGGGAGTAAAAATTTACTCCCCCAAACGATTCCAACGGCTTCAACACGCTTCGAATGGTGGGTTTCAGGCATAAGAAAAGCAGGTGTTTTACTCCCAATTGCGGGGGTAAAGCCACCTGCTCACGTTTCAGTAAAAATTTACTCCTAGAACTTGGCCTTCCAATCAGCATATTCCTCCGGCGTGATCTCTCCGGATTCCAGCTCGTTTCGCTTCGCGGCCCAGGCCTTGAGCATCTGGGTCGTCTTGGGCGCCTTCTCGGCAGACGCGTCGATAGAAAGACCAGAGCCATCCTCAGCGGGCACGATTCCGAACTCGTCCTCCAGCTGCAGAAGGAGGCCCAGGAGGTCTCGGGCGTTCTCCACACCGAAGTCCTTCAGGGCAAGCGGAGAGATGTCGAGGGCTTCGGCGATGGCCTCCACCTGAGGCTGCTTGGGGGTCCTGAAATCCGTCTCGTAGTGGCGGATCGCACCCTCCGAGACGCCGATCTTCTCTCCCAGCTCCCCCTGGTAGAGCCCGCGCAGCTTGCGGTAGTGCCTGATCTTCTCGCCAGTCGTCATCTTCCCTCCTGAAAATCTAAACCTCGTAATTCTAGCACCGTACGTAAACGTACGCAATTTCTTGACAGTACGAAAGCGTACGATTATGATTCGCTCATATCAAACGTACGTAATCGTACGATGTTAGGAGGACAAATGAACCAGGAAGAAAACAGGCCCACCATGCTCAACGCCGAGCAGGTCGCACAGAGGCTGAACATGTCGAAGGGGTTCGCCTACAAGATCATCCAAGAGATGAACGAGGAGCAGATCAAGAAGGGTCGCGCGGTGGTCAAGGGCCGCGTCCGCTCCGACCACTTCGAGGCAAGATTCTTTGCCGGTGATGAAGATGCCCGTATATAGAAGCGAGAACGGGACGTTCTACTCCCAGTGCTTCTACCGTGACGGCAGGGGCGCGAAGCGCCATAAGGTCAAGAGGGGCTTTACCACCGAGCTCGAGGCGCTCATGTGGGAGAAGGACTTCCTTGCTGTCCATAACGGCACCATGGACATGCTCTTCACTGACTTCGTCGACGTGTACGCTACAGAGATCAAGCCCCGCATCAGGGAGCACACCTGGCTGACCAAGGAGTACATGATCAAGGACAAGATCATTCCCTTCTTCGGGAAGATGAGGATGTCCGAGATCAAACCCATCGACGTCGTTCGTTGGCAGAACCAGCTTATCGACCACAAGGACGCCAGTGGCAAGCCGTACTCGGCCACGTACCTCAGGACCATCAACAACCAGCTGAACGCCATCTTCAACCATGCCGAGCGCTACTACGACCTGACGGATAACCCATGCAGGAAGGTCACGAAGATGGGCTCGAAGAAAGGCGGAGAGATGAACTTCTGGACGAAGCAGGAGTATCTGAGGTTCTCAGAGGCCATCATGGACAAGCCTCTATCCTTTTACGCTTTCGAGGTCCTCTACTGGACCGGCATCCGCTGTGGAGAGCTGCTTGCCCTCACTCCGTCCGACTTCATCTTCGAGACCTCGGAGCTGAGCATCACGAAGTCTTACCAACGGCTTAAGGGCGTGGACACCATCACAGACCCCAAAACCCCTAATTCAGTGCGCAGGATAGCCATGCCCAAGTTCCTTGCGCAGGAGATGAAGGAGTACTTGGAAGAGTTCAGGGACGACCTCGGTCCCCACGATCGTATCTTCGATGTTTCGAAGTATTACCTGACGCACGAGATGGAGCGCGGATGCAAGGAGTCTGGCGTCAAGAGGATCAGGGTCCACGACCTGAGGCACAGCCATGTTTCCCTGCTCATCGAGATGGGCTTCTCCGCGTTGGCGATTGCCGATCGCGTCGGCCACGAGAGCACCGACATCACCTACCGATACGCCCACCTCTTCCCGAACAAGCAGTCCGAGATAGCCAATGCCCTTGACTACTCCAAGGAAGGCTAGCCATGCCCTGCCCCAACTCTGCACGCAAGAGGTCGAAGACCATAGCCTTCAGGGTGAGTCCGGAGGAATACGAGCGGATCACCAATTTGGCCAAGCTGAGCGGCATGGACAAGCAGGATTTCATCATGGCCAAGCTGATGGACCACAAGATAGTCGTGAGGCCCTCTACGAGGGTCTATAAGGCTCTGAAAGACACGATGGCGGAAATCTACCAGCAGCTGCTTAGAATCCGCGCAGGAGGCGAACTCAGTGCCTCCGTTGAGGAAACACTGCTCATACTGTCCAACATCTTTGCCGGGCTAGAGTCATCTGAGGAGCCCGCCGAAATCGATATCGAAAACCAAAGCGTATGGGATTTGAAAAGAGAGTGAGGGTGTCCGTTTGTGGGGACAAAGGCCGGCAAGTTAGCGCCGTAGAATCCTCGAAGCACCCAGGAACGAAAGGAGCAATTATGGATAACAAGCGATGCGAAATCACCGTCGCCCTGTATGGCGATACATCAGATTGCTCTTCCATTCCTGATACGGTTGCGCTTCCCTCTCCTCAATATTTCGTAGAGGCTTATGCGCTACGTAATGCGTACTGCGAGGGAGACGATTGGCAGTTCCCTCTGGTTTTGCGATTCGAAGAATCTGATGTAGTAGTCGACTTGTCACCCAACGAATCCACTCCTCCCATTAAGGAAAGCAGCCTCGACGAATGCCTATCAATCAAGAACGCCATTGCGGGTGGCAAGTCGAGGTCTGCCTGCCCCTATCTAGCGCGCATCAAATCGCTCGATTGCTGCTCAGGAGAGCGCTTAACCGCGATTTATTACTTGGCAGACAGCAATTCCGTCATGCTGACAACGGAAAACCACGCAATTCGAATTTGCTAAATGATGGGTGGTCTGCACGACCACCCATCTTGCTTTCTCGTAAATGATTATTCTTATAAGGAGTAATCGCGAATAGCCTGAACAACGCTATTAGAGTTCCAACCAACCATAACGGTAGCATTCTCCGAGACCTTTACCGGAATTCTCTCTTGCCCCCAAGGTCTAACGCCAATGATTGGCTTTCCCATCGCAATGGCCGTATCTATTTCGTAGTTTATCCACTTGCTATAGCTAACATACATTCCCGACAGAATGACAACGCAGCTGCAAGATGAAATCTGCTGCCGAATCTCTTGTTTCAATTTTCTGTCGGTATTTGCGTCAAGCGGATCATAGAATGGAACAGAATAATCGCTCCAAGCAAAGTTGCTCGCGCTGTTCAGCCAACCCTTCACGGTCTCATAGGGGCTAGGATAACTCCATGAATGGCTGATAAAAACATGGTATTGTCTCAGGCTAGGCATAATCTTCCTCCTATATCTTGTTTTCCTTTACGAGCCGCCAATACTGTTTTCCCATTGGGGTGAGATGACAGCTCTTTGATTTCATCGCCGCAAAGTACATATGCTCCTCATTCGTCGGAACAACAAGCCCAATTCCTTCGAGTTTTTGAAGCGCGGCAAATTTCTCCGTGTTCTTCGAAGTTGCATAGGGCTCGATCATTGCGTGCTCAATATCGGGACTGTTTGTCGGTTCGAATGAGGGATCAAGATTCATTTCCGAATCTTCACTAGGGAAGAAATCCCGCAACATTCTGATCGTTTCAATCTCAACCTGCGGAGAGACGCATCGAATAGAAGTGAAGCGCGTCACATTGGTCTTGAATATTGGGCGCTGTTCCCATGGCCCTAATGCTTTATCGATATATGCATATATGCCGCCAGCGGTTATATTGCCCGTTATGTCAGCCGCGCCGCCCCTTAACGCCTCAATTAGCAATGATGTGAACACCCCGTGTCCGTTAATTTCCATTGATGTTTCTGTGTTGCGGCTGGCAGTAAGAATTGTGACGCCTTCGCGAATTGTTGCGGTATTTTGGCTGGCTGTATTAATGCTTCCCATAAACCCTGAGTAGCAGCTATCTAGAATAATAATCCGCTCTTTGCAATCTGACTCATTTGCAATGGCTAAGACCTCCGCCAAAGAAACACCGTAGTCGCCTGCCGTGAAGTCTGGGGTTACGAGGTAGCCGCCGATGGAATCGATATGCCCATGACCTGAATAGTAGAACAAGGCAACATCTGCGTCTCCGCTAAAGCATTGTTCGATGCATGTTCTCAACTCGCCCTTTGTCGCTACGTTATTTTTTTGCCAAACAGCAAAGTTTGGATTTCCATTCTCGTCATTGGCAAGCAAGTCTTTAATTGCTTCGGAGTCGTTGCAGCACCCCCGAAGTGGACAGTTTGGATAATTGTCTATGCCGACGACAAGGGCTTTACGAGTTGTCATTTTTCCTCCTTCGCTAAAGAGCACCTAGCACGCTAAAGAAACAATTACGTTTGCTATCGTCGTAAGAAGCATCACTGCGGTCATGGCGGTAATCCATTTTGTGCATCTCAGCATTGATCTATTAACGCGCTCAGAATCACGCCGAGCCAATTCATCGAGATAGTAACTGACTCCCACGCAAGTATGGGCTGCGTGCTTGTCATGCATAGCAATCAGCTCTTCATCGCTAAGATTCCTCAATTGTTCATAAGAATGACTCAATGGATACTCACTTTCGAGACATCGATTTCGCCAGACATGAGTTTGGGCAATAGAGTGTCACGGAGTTCGCCGAGCTTGCGTGCCTCAACCTTAAGTCCAATAATTTGGTCAACAACAGGCTGCATTTGTTCAGTCAGCTTGTTCAAGACGTTTGCAGGTGGGATTAATACTTTGGCTTCGGCCAATGCAGAGCGCTTAATATGACCCATAGTCGTTGCGCGATCTTTTGCCAGAGCAATGAACCTGCGCATGTGATATTTGGTCCACATATAGACAAACCAACTTGGATATTTCTCTGATGTCACTTTGAAAAGATGCTGGTTGAGACCCGCATCTCCACCAGCCCAGAAGTCGAGCAAGAGAGTTCCGGACCAAGAGAACACGAGGTCTCCGTCGTAAATTCGAACGGATTCGTCAATATCGCTGCGGCACCTTTCGGCATCGGGTCCGCAGGAACCCTGGCCAAGTTCCTTGATTTTCAGAACCGGTAAACCTTGATCATCGCCCTCGGGGCGGAACTTCTGCATGGCAAGACCGTTTTTGTAGCTTGCAATATCGAGCAGAGTCGCTTCTTCCCAGTCGTCGGCGCCTTCGAGCGCCTTGGCGAAAAGCGCATCAAGCAGATTAGCTAAATAATCATTTAGGCGATTGTTGAGTTCGATTTTAGACTGAAGTAAATCGAGGATTTCGACGCATTCTCTTTGATAGTCAACAGGAGGGATAGGCATTGATATTTGGCTCTTCGGTGGTTTCT
>ENA-ORMN01000061-ORMN01000061.1-human-gut-metagenome-genome-assembly--contig:-NODE-61-length-123411-cov-42.764065_pt1 | contig 123411 bp, 115 predicted proteins | sample MGYA00242102_ERZ508993 | MGnify/ENA primary metagenome ERZ508993 (study PRJEB26280, sample SAMEA2338770) | human gut metagenome | biome: human gut; feature: human-associated habitat; material...
TCACCACGCCGATGATACTGCGAAAGTGGGAAAGTAGGTAACCGCCCCTTACCGGCCGCGACAGGACATCCTGCCGCGGCCTTTTTTTGTACCCGTACCCATCCGGCAGGGGATTGGGGCAGATAGTTGCGGTAGTCCTGCTTATGTCTGTTGCGGAATCTTGAATATGAACCTTGGTGGCTGACGGGTGATTTTTTGAGAGAATGTTTGGTGGGGTTAAGTATTTTTTATACTTTTGTAGCCGGGTAAGTCCTACACGACCAGCTCCCCGGGAACTCCGTCAGATCTTGACCGAAGCAGCGGTACCGGGTTGTAGCGGTGCGATGTAGTAAGCTTACCCTTTTTTGTTTGGCTTTATTTCTTTATTGTTTTTGTGGTATGCGAAGTTTGTTGATGATAGTTGCGGCATGTTTGCTGACGGTTTTTTCGGTCTGGGGACGAAAAAAGGTTGTGCTTCGTGCCGAACCGGTTGAGACGGACACTTTGCAAATCACATCTGTTGACGATACGATAGCGCCTACGTTGATGTTGCTGCCCATAGAGGTGAATGTGGATTCAATAATGGAGCACAAGGAGGAGGAAGAATTGCATTCTTTGCCAAATACCGTGCTTGCCTCGGAAGTGGAAGAAATAACTGAGGATATGAGCATTCTGGGGGCTTCTGTGGCGAATGTGGAGCGCATGTACAGGTTTGTACTTACCCGCAATCCAAATTTCGACAGGGCCATTGCAGAGGCTTTTTATGAGCTTGGCAAGGTGTATGGCATACGCGGCGACGTGGCGTTATGCCAAAGCCTGATTGAAACGGGATGGTTCCTGTTTACAGGCGGTACGGCGGTAACTCCTGACCAGCATAATTATTGCGGACTCGGTGTGACCAAGCTTGGCATGAAGGGCCATTCGTTTGATTCAATAGAGCTGGGGGTGCGTGCGCAGTTGCAGCATCTTTATGCCTATGCAAGCAAAAAATCATTGCCGCACGGGGAAAAAATAGTGGATCCGAGATTTAATCTCGTGAAACGCGGTGTGGCTACAAGCTGGAAAGAACTTAGCGGACGCTGGGCTGCCAATAAACAATATGCCGTGAGCATAATGCGTGTATATCGCCAGATGCTTGAATATAACATGTAGTCGTGATATGAGAAATGACAGTGAACTGCAAGGCGTGAGCCTTTTGGGAAATACCGGTGTGAAATATCCTACGGAATATTCCCCCGAAATTCTTGAAACTTTTGTCAATAAACATCCCGAACGTGAATATCTTGTGACATTCATATGCCCGGAATTCACAAGTCTGTGTCCCAAGACGGGTCAGCCTGATTTTGCAAAGATAATTATCAATTATATCCCCCGTGAGCGAATGGTGGAGAGCAAGAGCCTCAAGCTGTATCTGTTCAGTTTTCGCAATCATGGTGATTTTCATGAAGATTGCGTAAACATAATTCTCAATGACTTGAAGGAGCTTATGAATCCGCTGTATATTGAGGTAAAAGGGATATTCACGCCACGAGGCGGTATCAGCATATATCCGTTTGCCAACTGGGGAGATGAAAATCATCAGGAACTTGTGAAGACGCGTCTTGCGGCATCGTTTGTAAACGAAATATAAAGATGAAAAAGGATTGTCTGATAGTGCTGTCGGGCGGTATGGACAGTACGACTATGCTTTGGGAATACAGAGAACGCATTGCGCTCGCTGTAAACTTCCATTATGGGGCGAACCACAATGAGCGCGAGGCGATGTGCGCACTCGAGAATTGCCGCCGGGCCGGTGTGGAGCTGGTGGAGATAGATCTGTCGTTTATGGGCAGGCTTTTTGAAAGTTCTTTGCTTAGTGGTGGCGATGCTATTCCTGAGGGCAATTATGATGACGAGAACATGAAATCGACAGTGGTGCCGTTTCGCAACGGCATAATGCTGTCAGTGGCTGCCGGGCTGGCTGAAAGCAGGGGGCTAAAAACCGTGATGATAGCCAATCATGGCGGTGATCATGCCATTTATCCGGATTGCCGAGGCGGTTTCATACGGGCTATGGCCGGTGCTATTGCCGAGGGAACGTACGAGCATATAGAGCTGTTTGCGCCATACACAAATATTTCCAAGGCTGATATTGCCCGCAAGGGTGTGAAACTTGGCGTTGACTATAGTATAACCTATTCCTGTTATAAGGGAGGAGAGAAGCATTGCGGCAAGTGCGGCACATGCCGCGAGCGTCACGATGCTATGGTTGCAGCCGGTCTGGAGCCTGACTGCTAATGTCAAGGCGCAGAGTGTAGTACACCGCCGTACGCCCCCCGAGACCGTATTTTTTAGCTGAAAGGCCCGAATTGAGTATGCGACCGCCATCTTCGCAAGATGTTCCGAAATCAAAGAAATTGCATTGGCCGTGTTCGCAAAATATTCGGTCAAGAATAGCGGGCATTGACTGCATTACTCTTCCAATCGGAGTAGAAGATATATATTGGGAGTGAACCACATTATCGGTTACATAAACAAGGACGCCGGCAAGAAGCTGTGATGTGTGGCTCAGTCGTGCGGTATAAAGTTTGATATTTTTTGGGAAACGACTCTGGAGGAGTTGCATTTCCTCAAGAGTATGAACTGGGGCTGTGTGATATTTTTCATATAGGCGTTCTGATAATATTTCCCAAAATTGGGTGAGGTCAGCTTCGCGGCTCACAGTTATTCCATTAGCGGTGGCTTTGCGCAAATCCTGCCGTCCACTTTCATTGAGCAACCATTTTTGGTGCAATGGGATCACACCGGCCTGCTGTACGACCTCTAACGTGGCTCCAAGTCTCCAAAGTGCATAAAGATCATCCTCAGTGGGGTAGGAGCAGTAGAACCATGGCACGGGTTTATAGTGAAGAACAGTAATACCATTAGCGGAAATGAATTCCACCGTTTTTTGCCACAACTCAAGAGCCATTTGCGGAACGACATGTTTCGGCGCCATAAGCCATCCTCCATAAGTCAACCCCTGATGTGACCACAATTCATTGTTTGTGCGATTTGCAGGTAACACTCCTATTAGATGAGAATGATTATCATAGGCCATCAGCGAAAAATCTTCAAATCTGTCGCTGTGGTATTCCATGTAATCACGGTTGTGGAGAAATGTAGCATTAGTGGCAGTGGCAATGAATTTTTGCCACTCCCTGCGCATCTGAGGAGTGTAAAGTTGAATGGTAATCAAAGTGCGAGACGATAAATTTCTGTGGTTTCGGTAGCAGTCAGGGGATAATAGCCTCCTATGGTAGCGCCCTTGTTTTCATGCAAGCGCTGTACCATGGCCGGAATTTCATCTTCAGTCACTCCGAGCTCGCCCAAGGTAAGGGGCATGCCGATAGATGCGAAGAACTTGCGAAGCAGGGCGATGCCTTCAAGGGCGGCGGCAGTGTTGTCGGCGGTGGTTACGTTAAACACCCTGCGAGCCATCTGTGCGCCCTTTTCAGGTGCGTGTTGTGCCATAAATGTCATCCATGCCGGCATTATGACTGCGAGTCCGGCTCCGTGCGCCACATTGGGGTGACGTGCCGAAATCTCATGCTCCATGGCATGCGAGGTCCAGTCCTCGCGTCGTCCGGTGCCGCAAATGCCATTGTGGGCAAGAGTGCCACTCCACATTATGTTGGCTCTTGCGTCATAATCACGTGGGGATGCTATTACGCGTGCTCCTTGTTCCACAATAGTCTGCAAGATGCCTTCGGCCACACGGTCAGTGATTTCCACGCCCGTGGTTGTGGTGAAATAACGCTCATATATATGAGCCATCATGTCCACTATGCCGCATGCGGTTTGATACGGGGGAAGTGTGTAAGTTAGTTCGGGATTCATTAATGCCCATTTGGGGCGTAGGGCAAAATCGGTGCGCAGGCTTATTTTGCGCATTTCGGGAGTAAGAGTGATGACCGAATTGCCGGAGCCTTCGGATCCGGCAGCCGGAATAGTCAATATCACACCAACCGGCAGTGCATGTTGAATCACAGCTTTCCCGGCCCAGAAATCCCAAAAATCACCCGGATAAGGAACACCGGCAGCTATGGCTTTGGCCGTGTCAATAACCGAACCGCCACCCACGGCAATCAGACCGTTCACCACATTCTTGCGGCAGAGGTCAATGCCTTTGCGCACGAGAGTGTCCACAGGATTGGGCTGTACGCCTCCAAGATTCACGTGCCGGATACCGGCTTCATCAAGTGATTTGGTGACGCGCTCCAAGAGCCCGGAGCGGACGGCAGATCCGCCGCCATAACCCAGCAGTACAGTGGTCATGCCTTCATTGGCAGCCATAGCGCCGGCATTAAGCTCGGCATCATGTCCGAAAATGTATTTGGTAGGTGTGGTAAACGAGAAGTTCTGCATTGGTATATTACGAGGCTAAGAGATACGACAAAAGAGAAGCCATGACCGTTTCCAATCCGGGCTTCTCAATATTTTTGGCAATAAAAGCGGCGTGGATTATTCTTCTACGCTGCGAAGTTTCTGCACGTAAACAGCCTTCATCATTTTCTTGCGGTTGCTAACCGAAGGCTTAACGAAAGCCTGACGGGCGCGCAGCTCTTTAACGATGCCGGTTTTTTCAAATTTACGTTTGAATTTCTTCAGAGCTCTTTCAATATTTTCGCCCTCTTTTACTTGTACGATGATCATGTTTTTAGAAGATTATTTTTTGTGATTATTTGCGTATATGAGTTTAGCGGGGCAAAATTACGGAATCTTTTTTATCTTGCAAAACATTTTCAGAAATTAATTGCCAAGGTATTATGTGAAATAAGCAACTTAATTGGCTGAAAAGACTTATTTTGATTAAATATAGTTTGAAAATTGGAGTAAATGTGTAATTTTGCGAACAATAATACTTAAAACAGATATGAAAGATCATCGCGAAATATCCATGGCTCAGGTGGCAGGTGTGCAGAAATTTTCATCTCAGTACAGCAGTTATGGGAGTGACTATGTATTTGCTCACATAACGTCGGACAACAAAAGCCCTGTGTTTACCGAAGGGCCTATGAAAATTTCGGGTCTCAGTACCATTCTGTGTCGGTCCGGGCATATAGAGCTTAATGTCAATCTGACGCCGTACAGAATGGAGTGCGGCTCACTGCTGATGATCGGCCCTGAAAGTATAGTGGATGTGCGAAAGCTCGAGTGGGACAAACTTGATGCATATATGTTTGTGATATCACTTGACTTTGTGCGTGACATCAACCTTGATCTGAATATAATGAACTCGGTTAGGTTCAAGCCGTCGCAAAATCCGATTCTCGCTCTTAACACGGAAGAGATGAACCTCATGACAAGATATTTTGACTTGATTCATTTCAACACTATAGACAATCCGGATGGCATATATGTGCGCAGTATTACACGTTGTCTTTTGGCGGCTGTGGCATACCAAATGATTCAGTGCATGCGCGCCCGTACACGCGATCTTGAGCAAGTAGAGCCTGGGTCACGCCGGAGCAATTATGTGCGCGATTTTCTGCAACTTGTCCACACTCACCACCGAACAGAGCGCGGAGTGGCTTTCTATGCTTCCAAGCTGTTTATTTCACCCAAATATCTGTCGCTTATAATAAAGCAGAGCACCGGACGCAGTGCGGCGGAATGGATTGACCAATATGTGATACTCGAGGCAAAAAATTTGCTTCGGTTTTCGGGCAAAAATGTGCAGCAGATAGCCTATGAGCTTAATTTCTCCAATCAGTCCTCGTTCGGCAAATATTTCAAGCATCTCACAGGGATGTCTCCTACAGAGTTTCAACGCTCATAATCCGATATAAGAGCAATCCGGTTGAGAGGAATCATTTAGCGGTGGGTTCCCATAAATAAAGCTTGTCAGACGGTCGTATCTTTTGGTCAAGCTTTATTGAGAAAGCATCGCCTTTCACGGCTTTAGGCACACTTTTGAGGTTTACCCGCAGTTCCTCAACAGTGGTTATTATTACGCCCGTGGTGGGTCCTGTGATGACTATTTCATCGCCCACATTGAGTTCGCCGCTCTCCATGATAAATTCTCCGACCCCGATGTTGGAAAAATATCTCACACCTTTTGCCGTATAGCGTTTGGTGCGTGTGGCCGAAGAACCGTATTTGTGGCTCCATTCACCGAGCCGCTGGCCGAGATAATAGCCGTTCCAGAAGCCGCGGTTGAATATTTTTTCAAGCCTTGTGTCCCATTCATGAATTTTTTCTTCAGAGTAAGAGCAGTTACAAATTGCTTCAAGAGCCTGGCTGTAGCATTGCACGGCGGTGTAAACGTATTCAGGGCCGCGTGCGCGTCCTTCAATTTTGAACACTCTTACCCCTGCATCAACCATCTTGTTCAGGAAATGAATGGTCTTGAGGTCTTTGGGTGACATTATGTATTTGTTTTCAACGGCAAGTTCCTCGTTGGTTTCGCGGTCGCGAACAGTGTATGAACGGCGACATATCTGGGTGCAGGCACCTCTGTTAGCCGATGAGTTGAGCTCATGAAGGCTAAGATAGCATTTGCCGGATACAGCCATGCAAAGAGCACCGTGGCAGAACATCTCAATACGTATTTTTTCGCCGTGCGGTCCGGTGATGTTTTCGTTTTCAATGGCCTGATGGATATGGCTGATTTGGTCCATTGACAGTTCGCGTGCGAGCACCACCACATCGGCCCATTGTGAATAGAAGCGGAGAGCTTCGGTATTGGATATGTTGACCTGAGTGGAGATGTGCACTTCCACGCCTATGGAGCGGGCATAGGTGATTGCTGCGATGTCGGAAGCTATGATTGCCGTGATGCGGGCTTCTTTGGCTGCGTTGATGACCTGCTGCATCAGAGTGATGTCGCCATCGTAAATTATGGTGTTGACAGTGAGGTAGGTTTTTACTCCCACTTCGGCGCATTGGCGGGCAATGGCGTGGAGATCGTGGATTGTGAAGTTGACAGAGGAGCGTGCACGCATGTTGAGCCCTTCAATGCCGAAATACACGGCATCGGCTCCTGCCTGAATGGCGGCGTTGAGCGACTCGTAGCTGCCAACTGGCGCCATTATTTCAAAATCTTTTCGTGTCATGCTGTAATATATATGACGGGGGCGCCTGTAAGCGCCCCCGAGGGTAGTTTGGGATAGAGTGTTATTTCAATTTAATATAAGTCGTGAAGTCAATCGGCTGCACGGGAATGAGATATTTGGGAAGAACATCCTCACCGCAAGTGGCTGTGCCGACACCGGTTTGCTCGGCATCAATATGCAGGGTGAGCATCCCGTCGGGCTGTAGGTCGGAAGTGTGTTTGGCGCGGTCCACATCTGTGTCGTTATAGGGATAAACACTGAATTGGAACGGACGCGCCATGCTCATGTTTATACCGGCACCCGGAATACTGAACCAGCGCACATCGGTGTGGTTGCCGGCAGTGGAAGGTACATTGTAGATATGGAAATCCTGCTGGGGGAATACTGTGTGAGTGCCCATAAGGCCGGCAGAGCAACGATCAACGTAAGTTTCTTCGGGGCCTCGTCCAAGGAAGGAGACCATGTGAGATGAGGGCTGCTGAATGCGGGTGACGAGGCCGATGCGCGGCAGATTCTTTATTGCGGCGGTGTCGGGCACGAAATGGCAGTTGATTGCGAGTGTGCTGTCGGCAAGAATGGAGTAGGTATAGGCTGCTGCGCCTATTTTGGTGCCTTTGCGACCGTAGATGTCGGCGTTGACCTGCACTTGCTGTTTGGAGGCAGTAATGGTGGCAGCATGCTGATAAGTGGAATCAAGTCCGGCGTCAAACCATAAGCGGGCTTTGCCACCCCAAGCGAGATCGTTTTCGGTAGCAGGACGATAAAGCGAAAGAGCGAGAGGCTGCTCAAGCAGCTGCTTTTTGTTGACAGAAATAGCGGATATTTCACCGGACACAGGCGATACAGTGAATGTTATGCCGGAAGCAGTGTAATCATTGCCTTTCTTTTTTAGCTTAAGCTCTTTTGCCATGGCGGGAGCGGAGGTATTGCCCGGGAGAATGAATTGGTCAACCGCCATAACCGAGCCTGCAGGCACAAATTCGGTGGCGTTTTTGGTAAGCCATTCAAGAGTGAGATAATATTCAGGTTCGTTGCCGGGGGTGAAGCTGCCCAGTGATACTGTTTTTTCTTCGCGAGGTTCAAGTTGCACAGTCATTGTGTCGGAAATGAGCACAGTGTTGTCGGGTTTGGAAACAGTATAGCGTAGGGTATAGTCCTGAAGAGGGGTAAATTCGTGCCAGTTCTTGATGCTTACAGACATGGTGGCAGGATCAATAAGTTTGCTCTTGACATATTGATACACACGCTTTACTTCTGCCAACGCGGGGTGAGGTGAGCGGTCAGCGCGAACCAGTCCATTGCAGTTGAAAGACCCGTCGCTGGGCACATTTGCAGGCCCGAAGTCACCACCATAAGCCCAATATTTGCGACCGAGAGAGTCGGTGGCCTCAAAAGCCTGATCCACCCAGTCCCAAATGCAACCGCCAAAGAGTTTGTCGTTTGCCTCAAAAATATCCCAATAATCCTTGAGTCCACCAACGGAGTTGCCCATAGCGTGAGCGTATTCACAAAGCATGTACGGGCGAGTCTGTTTAGGATCGTTGCCGTAAGCACGAACACCTTCGTGCCAGCCGTACATTTCGGAGAACATGTCGGCATTCCAGTCATAAAGGGCACGTTCATTATGTATGGGGCGTGAATTGTCGCGCTGTTTGAACCATTTGTATGCCTCCTCAAACACGATGCCATTGTCACATTCATTGCCAAGAGAATAGATTATTACAGACGGGTTGTTTTTGGATTTGTTCCACATACGGTTCTGACGGTCAATGATTGCCGAAATCCATTCAGGCTGTTTGGCCAGTGATTCAGGACCATAACCGTAGCCATGTGATTCGGCATTAGCCTCATCAATGAGGTAAAGACCATATTTGTCGCAGAGATAGTACCAATAGCGATCCTGAGGATAGTGAGAGTTGCGTACGGCATTGATATTGTTCTGTTTCATGATCTTGACATCAAGCTCGGCAAGCTCATGCGGCACAGTGCGCCCCATCTGAGAATGAGCGTGGCGGTCAGCACCCTTGATTTTTACCGGCATGCCGTTGAGAAGCCATTTCCCGTCCTTGATTTCAGAGGTGCGGAATCCCACGTTGCATCCTACTGTTTCGGTTACGGTTCCTTGCGGGTCAACGAGATCAATGAGTAGGGTGTATAGATAGGGGTGCTCGGCATTCCATGAATGAACATCAGGCAGCTCCGTGCCAAGAGAGACTTGTGCGGCAGCATTTGAGGATCCCTGTGCTACCTGTTGGTTGGCGGCATCAAGAAGACGATAATTGATAGTGTATGGAGTCTGTTTGGTTTTCTTTTTTGCCTTGGGTGCTACAGGAAGGTTGTCTATGTCAATATCCACGTTGAACAGGCCCTTGGTGTATGTGCTGTCAAGCGGAGAATGAACAGTGTAGTCGGATATGTATGTTTGCGGAGTGGAGTAGAGGTAAACATCGCGCTCGATACCGCTCAGACGCCAAAAATCCTGACATTCAAAGTATGCGCCAGCACTCCAGCGGTAAACTTCAAGAGCCAAGGTGTTCTCCCCATCGGTGAGATAAGGTGTTATGTCCCATTCGGCAGGAGTTTTGGAGTCCATGTTGCAGCCAAGGTACTTGCCGTTGATCCAAGCGTAGTAGAATGATATGGCGCCTTCAACGCACAGCACTACACGACGAGACTTCCAGTCAGCAGGTATGGTGAAAGAGCGGCGATAGCTGCCAACTTCGTTGGTTGTCACAGGTACTTTAGGCCATTGCTTTTTGAAGTTGGCCCATTCGGAGTCAAATTCGTAAGTGGTGTTTACATATATAGCTGTGCCGAAACCTTGTCGTTCCCAGTTTCCGGGCACGTTTATCTCTGTCCATGAAGATACATCGTAGGAGGGGTCCTGAAAGCCAATGGGGCGATTGTCAACACCTTTGGCCCAAGAAAATTTCCATTTGCCGTTAAGACTCATGTACCACGGCGATTTGTCAAACTGCATTTGCCTGATGGCAGAAGCATCGTTTGTGCGGTAAGGTACAACAAGTGCATGAGATGGTATTTGTCCCACACGGAAGGAATCAATCTGCTGCCATGCAGGTTCGGAGGCCAAAGCCAAAGCTCCTGCTGCAATGACGGCAATCACGCTGGTGAAGAATCGGCGCATATGCATTTATATAAGGTTATGGTGAAAAACTATCTAAGGTTATTTTCTACAAAAATAGTAAATAATGTGGCAAATGGTGTAATTTTGCGATAAAAATAAGCGATAACAGAGATATGACAAAAGAAGATCTGAAGATAGTGTTTCTTGGCACGCCTGACTTTGCTGTAGAAAGTCTGCGCCGCATACATGAAAGCGGTTACAATGTGGTAGGTGTGGTTACAATGCCCGATAAGCCGGCCGGCAGAGGCAAACACATGACAGCTTCGCCGGTAAAGGAGTATGCAGTGGCTCACGGTTTGAAAGTGATGCAGCCTGAAAAGCTTAAGGACGAGGCATTTGTTGAGGAACTTCGCAGCCTGAATGCGGATCTTTTTGTGGTGATAGCGTTCAGAATGCTTCCTGAAGTGGTATGGCGCATGCCACGTCTCGGCACATTTAATCTGCATGCATCCTTGCTGCCCCGTTATCGCGGAGCTGCCCCCATAAACCGTGCGGTGATGAATGGCGATACCGAAACGGGTGTGACAACATTCTTTCTCAAACACGAGATTGATACCGGCGATGTGATAGCCAGAGAAAAAATAAGCATAGGTGAGGATGAAAACGTGGGGAGTGTGCATGACCGCCTTATGGCTCTCGGTGCAGACCTTACCATAGATACCATAGACCATATAATAAAAGGTGATTTGACTCCTATACCGCAAAGTGAGGTTGACGGAGATGTGGAGGTTACTGCAGCTCCTAAAATATTCAAGGAAACTTGCCGCATAGACTGGAGCAAAGACGCCCGACAGGTGCATAATCACGTGCGTGGTCTGTCGCCTTATCCCACTGCTTGGTGCGAACTGATGGATGGCGATGAGCCGCAGGGGACCATGAAGGTTTATGCAACCAAGGTGGTGGATGAGGATGCTACAGGTATTCCCGGTCATGCGACTGTTGACCGCACTGCCGGCACAATCATAGTGGAGTGTGGCCGTGGAAAAGTGGAATTGCTGGAGATTCAGGCTCCGGGCAAGAAACGTATGGCAACAGCCGACTGGTTGCGCGGTTGCCGCATGGATAAAATACAGTTCAAGTAAAGACAGATACTTGTAAAAGCAAATCGGGGATGTCCTGGGTTTCCAAGGCATCCCCGATTGTTATTGGTGGAACCGGATCAGCGAACAAGAATCTTGGCAGCGGTATTGCCGGTGCGCAGCAGATAAATTCCCTTGGATGGAAGGGTGATCACAGCAGGCTGATCGGGCGCAACGCGACATATGGTCACTACTGCGCCTGTGGGAGTGCAAACCATAGCTTGTGTGGCGGTATTGGCTGTGACGGTCAGCTTATGTCCACAAAGGGTATAGGAGGCATCGTTGTTGTCGGCGGTTACTCCGCTGATGGCGTTGTAAATCTCATGCTTGCCGACATCAAGATGATTGGCCGGACGGTTAGGAGTGGAATAAGCTCCGAGACCGGCTTTGCCGCTTATGCCGGTAGTAATGTTGATGATGCGGTTTTCGGTGCCGTCGTTATGGCAAAACGGTTTTCCCTCGTCAGTGAGGAAAGCCGGAGAAGTGGTGGAAGTGAAAGAGTTGACACTGCCTTGCGGCCAAGGATCACTGTAGAAATATGAGAAGTCGCTCACATTTGCGCTGGTGACAGGAGTGGTGCGGTTAGCCTCGATGAGGTCAATAAGCATTCGCGACGAATCGTTGTTGGGTCCGTTGCTCGCAAAGGCTTCTTCTTCATAGCGGAGACGCCAAATCAGAACACCGGCGGCAGGAATGTTTGCGTCCCAACCGGTAAGCGTGCGGTATTCAAAGAAATATTTTTCGTTTTCGTTATCGGGATTAGAGACCATCAGCGACCGTCCGTCCTGACTCATGGAGGTTAGAAGGTAGAACTTCTTCTCACTCATTTCAAGAGGGTTGGCCCATCCAAGTGCGTAGCGCTCGTAGGTAGAATACAGTGGTGGTGTCCAACCGTTGCCGAGGTCGCAACCTATATCCATTACGCTCCACCAGCACGGGGTGTTGTAGTGCATATTGGATGTGTCGGTACTGTAGAGGTCGGGCAGGCCGAGTGCATGTGAAAACTCGTGTACTATTGTGCCGACACCGTCATTTAGGCCGCCCACAAGCTCGTTTGCACAAATATAATGATCAACTTTTGTAGAGCCGAAAGTGCGATTGGCTTCAGAAATGCCGCCATAGGAAATGTTCCACGAATGGGGCCAAACATATTCAGTAGGATTGCCGGCGACGGCTGCGGTTTCGCCGGCATAAATCACAAGGATATTGTCCACTTCGCCATTGCCGTCATTGTCATACTGTTTAAGGTCAACACCTTGTGCATAGAGTTGTGCGGCAGCTTCAAGAGCCATTTCATGTGCTGCCTGGTCAGATCCGTAACTGTTGTTGGTGCCGTAATAAGCGCGGTTATGGGCAAGAGTTATAGGTCCGTACACATCAAATTCGGGACTGAATGCGCCGTAACTTTGTTTTACGAAATAGGAGTTGACCGAACCAACGGCATTGGTATTGTAGCTGCTCACATCAGGGGCATTGAGTATGGCAGTGTAATATTCGTTGGGGTTGGATATGGTGAACTTTACATCGGTGTAGTTGACCAGCACAGCGAGGCATTTCACGTTGCCTGTGTTTGGCACGGTTACATTGTCGGTAAGAGTGCCGATGCGGTTTGCCTTGGTGCTGCGGTTTGCCAATGTGCGCAATATGTCATCGGATGACTGTGAGAAAAGAAGCTGCCGTTGCTCGGTGGAGAGCTGTTGATAGGGAACGGCTTTCAGCCCTGTGCTCACAAGTGAGCCGGTATCGGATAGCGTGGCAAAGTAGTAGGTTTGGCCTTCGCGCACAAGCGGAAGTGCATGTTCATCGGCAGTGACCGTGATGGATGAATGTTCGTCACCTATGAGCCGTAATGAAATCTCAGTGCCATCGGGTTGGATGAAAGCGCGTGTGCCCGTATGGGCCGGACGCCCCGAAGCATATAATGCCGAAAATAAAGCAGCAGAAAGAGTAATGATATGATAGGTTTTCATAAAACAGATTTATAAATACAAAATTATGTAATAAATATTAGATAATGCGGCTATAATGAATATTTAACGTAAAATTTTCATGATTGTGGGTAAATTGTTACTTTCGCGTTATGATACCGAAAATAATTCATCTGTGCTGGTTCAGCAATGATCCATATCCTGTGGAAATCAAGGTGTGCCTTGACTCATGGAAGCGTGTGTTGCCCGATTATGAAATAAAGCTATGGGGCATGAAAGAGGCAAGGGAGATAGACTTGCCGTTTATAAATGAAGCACTTGATGCCCGCAGGTGGGCATTTGCCGGGGATGTGGTGCGATTTTATGCTGTGTGGAAATATGGCGGCGTGTATATGGACAGCGACATATTTTTATACAAGCGGTTTGATGAATTTTTGCCCAAGGGCGGTGAGGGGTTCTCTACCTTTCACGAAAAGATATATCCCGCGCATGAAAATTTCGGGCTGCAGGCAGCATTTTTTATGGGCGAGAAAGGAAATGAGTTTTGCAAGGAGATGGTAGATTATTATGCTGAACGCCATTATATCAATCCTGATGGTTCGCAGTGCAATGTGATATCGCCGTTCACCATGCGGGCCAAGGCTGATGCACGCGGTTATGTGCCTGATGACAAAGAGCAGCATCTTGACGGACTGACTGTGTATCCCACACACTTTTTAGCTCCTCGCAAGCGGTATGAGATTGATAAAGACACTGTGGGCCAACACAGGGTGTATGGCAGCTGGCGAAAGCGCAAATTTGGCAGGAGAATAGAGATTAAAGTCAAGCACTGGATAGCTGTGGTGAAGTACGCCTTATTTAAGCGTTGAGGCTCCTGACGGCTTGTTTTACGGCGGAACGCATATGGCACCCTGAGGCAATTTCACCGGCTAAGACTGCAACATTAGCCTGCATCGCGGCATATTGTTCGGCTGAAATGCCTTTAAGTATTTCGGGAAGGTGTTCAAGGGAGTCAACACACAATCCAATGCCGCGCTGCTCTACTTCCTGTGCCATGGCCGATTTGCTCCACACTATCAGCGGCAGGCCGGCGCGCAAGTAAAATGAGCATTTATGAGGTGTGTTGAGTGCGAGATATTCGCCCCAATCGCCGGTACATGCCGACAATGACGGACCATCCCATACGAGGCCGAAATCACCTTGTGCCGAAGATATGAATTGCTCGGGAGAAGCGTAGCCTAATTCTGTGATGTGAGAAGTGGCGTTTTGGGATTTATCGTAGCAACCCAGCCATCCGTAAAGGCACAATGGAGCGTTGAGCGTGTTCATCTTCAGCATGAAAGAGTTTTTACGCATGTTTAGCGACCCGGCATAGGTCAGTTGCCATGGCGCGCAATGGGCGTGTGGCTCGGGCGTTGCTTTACAGAGATAGTCATGGAACCCGAGATGGGAGTGCATGGCTTTGAGGCCGTGGTCAACGAGCCATTGTTCCATTACACGGTTGGCGGCAATGACATATGTGGCGCGGTTGAGGCGGTGCATTTCAGTGGCTACGGATATTTTACGCCGGCGACAAGAGCCGAGGTCGTGCACAAATGCCACGGTTTTGGCTCCCCGTATCCGTGCTGCCAAGCATATAAGCGAGAAGTATTTTTTTATGGGGTATTGCAATATCACCACATCGTTGCGGCGCACGGCAAATGCGAATTTTACAACGCCTGCCAGATTCAGGAAAAACGTGGCAATCTTGCCTGAGCTAATGCGCTGTGCAAGACCGAGATTTATAGCCCCCATATCGAAAAGGATTTGCTCATAGTCGGTTTTTGCCTTGTTGCCTGCCGAGTCCTTGTCGCGATAGCATAGTGAGATATAACAGAGCCGTGGTGTCATGGTGTGCATCGGGGTAATGGGTTATGGAAAAAAGAAGCGGAGAGCTGCGCTTGCAGTGCAACTCTCCCCTATGAGATTATGAAGTCGGGGCTATGGATTAGCCGTTAACTTTCTTCATGTGAGCAATGAGATCGAGCACTTTGTTTGAGTAACCGATTTCGTTGTCGTACCAAGAAATCACTTTCACGAAAGTGGGAGTGAGCTGGATACCAGCCTTGGCATCAAAGATAGAGGTGAGGGGGCAACCGAGGAAGTCGCTGGAAACAACAGCATCTTCAGTGTAGCCGAGTACACCTTTGAGTTCGCCTTCAGAAGCTTCCTTCATGGCCTTGCAGATTTCCTCGTAAGAGGTGGGTTTAGCAAGGTTAACGGTGAGGTCAACAACAGAAACATCAAGGGTGGGAACACGCATTGACATGCCGGTGAGCTTGCCGTTGAGTTCGGGGATAACTTTACCTACAGCCTTGGCAGCGCCGGTGCTTGAGGGGATGATGTTGCCGGAAGCAGCACGGCCACCGCGCCAGTCTTTCATAGAAGGACCGTCAACAGTTTTCTGAGTAGCGGTAGTAGAGTGAACGGTAGTCATGAGGCCTTCAACCACGCCGAACTTGTCGTTGAGCACCTTGGTGATAGGAGCGAGACAGTTGGTAGTGCAAGAAGCGTTAGAAACGAACTGTGTGCCTTTAACATATTTGTCCTGGTTAACACCGCAAACAAACATGGGGGTGTCGTCCTTGGAAGGAGCAGACATAACCACGTATTTTGCACCTGCTTCAATGTGAGCCTGAGCTTTTTCCTTTGTGAGGAAGAGACCGGTAGATTCAACTACGTATTCAGCACCAACTTCACCCCAACCGATTTCAGCGGGATTCTTGCAAGCGGTTACGCGGATAGGTTTGCCATTGACAATAAGGAGGCTCTTTTCCATGTCGCACTCAACGGTGCCGTCAAAGTGACCGTGCATGGTGTCGTACTTGAGCATGTAAGCCATGTAATCAACAGGAAGAAGGTCGTTGATAGCAACTACTTCGATGTCGTCTCTCTTGGTGGAAGCACGGAACACGAAACGTCCGATGCGGCCAAAGCCATTGATACCTATTTTAGTCATAATGTTATATAAAAAATTGGGTTATAAATATTAGTTTCATGGACTGTGGAAACAGCCTGCTCCTTTGAGCGCCACAAATTTAGCAAATATATTTTGATTATATACCTAAAAATTTAAAATAAATATAAAGATGCTACGAAAGATTTCAATAAAAAAATGACCATTGCCAAAAAAGAAGCTGAGGAGTTGGGTCGGTAAGATTATCCTGAAATTCTATGTTGAGGAAGTTTGCAGGTTGCGCGGAACAATGAATGGTGTTTAATGGTTTTGTAGATAAGGTGTTTTTTATTAGCTTTGCGTGTAAACTAATTAAATGATAATGATATGTCAAAATTTCTAAAAGATTTCCGCGATTTTGCCATGCGCGGCAATGTGATTGATATGGCTGTAGGTGTGATTATCGGTGCAGCCTTCGGTAAGATAGTGTCATCGCTGGTAGATGATATAATCATGCCTCTGGTAGGTGTGGCCACGGGAGGTATCAATTTTACGGATTACAAATGGGTGATTCAGCCTGAGGTGAAAGATGCTGCCGGAGAAATCATCACTCCGCTTGTGTCGCTCAACTGGGGGACATGGGTTCAGACAGTGGTTAATTTCCTGATTGTGGCGTTTTGTATCTTTGTGATGATACGCTTTATGCAGAACCTCCGGAAGAAAAAGGAGGAAGAGGTTGCTGCCGCGCCTGCTCCTGCGCCCGAACCTACCAAGGAAGAGGTGCTTCTTACTGAAATACGCGATCTTTTGAAAGAGCAGCAGAAGAAATAATAACACGCCATGAAAGTGGCGCATGGGTCAGTGCCGGCTACGAAAAAGTTGCCGGCACTGTTTATTTTCTGCCGAAATCAGCAGGAATCTCACCCCACCGGTCAGTGTCCCATTTGAGTATTCGGTTGGTGGGATTGTGGGTCTGGAGCCAATTCTCGGCTCTGCGCACCAGCTCCATTATTTTGGCGTTGTGGGCATTGGGGGTTATTGCGGTGCGGGCATGACGGTTGCGTACCCATGCCTGAGCCGTGCGTGAGTCGGAAAATATTGTGACATCACCCCGCCCGAGCTTTTCAAGCATGGCCAGCGCGTGAACGATAGCGAGAAACTCGCCGATATTGTTTGTTCCACCTTCCAGCGGACCCACGTGAAAGAGTCTGCGTCCGGTGTCAATGTCCACACCTTGATATTCTACAGGACCCGGGTTGCGGCTGCAAGCTGCATCCACGGCTATCGCGCCTCTCGGAATTTCGGGTATGGAGCTGTAGTTGACCACTGACGGTTTGTGTGAGGCAATAGTCTTGAGTATGCCAATGTATTCTTCGGGATTGCCCCGAAATGCCTCGATTGCTTCACGCTGGGAGTTGAAACTTTTGTAATGCGCTCCGGGATAGTTCTCGACCTGCAGTTTGCATTCCTGCCAGGAATCAAACACGCCGGTAGCGTGCCCTTGCCACACCACATAGTATTTTTTGTTCTGTGCCATGATCACGAAAGGGTGATGAAGATGTTGATATCCACATAGCGCTCTCCATGCTTTTCGGCGATGTCGCGATGCACGGTTTTGCCTACGTAGGTGAGCGTGGCATCCCGGAGGCCGGGAAGGAGCTTGAGTGCATTAGCCATTCCCTCGCAGCCGGCAATTTGGGTGAGAAGAGTGATGAATGAGTTGCTGAGTGCCATGGCTGCGGTGCGGGGCACCGAACTGCCGGCATTGACATAGCAAACGCGTGTGGGTTTTACCGGCGATATGTCAATGGGTGATGCTGTGGCCAGATCAACAACGGGCAGGGATGCGAAGGCGTTCCCGCAATCGTTTGTAAGGTCAAATACTATTACGCCTCGTTTCATGGTTGATACTGTGTCGGCATCAACGCTCAGGGCAGGAGAAGTGCCGGTATAGACTACGACATCGGCTGTGGTGAGTGCTGCCGCAAGAGAGCGCGGATGCATTGATGAGCCTATCACTCCCGGACCAAGCTCACGAGTGGCGTTGCGGAGTGAGTACAGGTCGTGGTCAAACATTCTCACTACGGCTCCGGCTCCTATGGCAGAGCGTGCTGTGGCACATGCCGCTATGCCGCTGCCTATTACTGTTACTTCGCAAGGCACTATGCCGGCTATTCCTCCAAGCAAAATCCCTTTGCCATGTACGGCATCGGCCAGAAGAGAGGCTGCACGCGAAATGGCTGCGCGGCCATCGATTTCTGCAAGTATGTCGGCAAACGGGTTGTTGCCGGCGGTATCTTTGACGAGGTCCACAGCTATGGTGGTAATGCCGCGCTGGAGCAACTGGCGTACGGAATCGGAGGGCAGGCGGCATAGGTTGAATAGGGTGAACAGTACTGCCCCGCGCCGCATTTGCGATATGTCGGCGGCAGAGAGTGGGGCGAGATGCATCACCATGTCGCATTTCAGGGCTTCAGAACGGTTTACGATCATGGCACCTGCACGTGAGTACTGCATGTCGGTGTAGTGGATGGGGGCGCCTGCTCCTTGCTCCAACTTGATGGTGTAGCCGCGCTCTGTGAGCATGGCTACGCCTTCGGGGGTCAAGGGGAAGCGTCGTTCGCTCGGGTCTATGCCTCGCGGAAGGCCTATGGCTACTGCACGGCGGGAGCGTGCGGTGACTGTGGGCTGCTCAAGTGGAATGGCTGAGAACTGTGGATTCATTGTGGGAGGAATTGTTGAATGAACTGTCGGGTGGTGGCACGTATCTCTTCCACTGTTTCAAGTGTGTCGGTGCAGAATGTGTGGTGTGCCCGGGAATAAAATGGTAATCGCTGCTGAAGACCGGTGCGGATGATTTGCATTATCTCGTCATCGGTTTTTTCGGCAAGGAGCGGGCGTTTGTGCCGTCCCCGCACCAGCCGGTGGTGCAGAATGCTGTCGGAGGCCTGAAGCCATATGCTTGTGCCGTGGGTGTTGATTATCTCCATGTTGTTGTGAAAGCATGGCGTGCCTCCGCCGCAGGCTATTATTACATTTTCAAAATCGGCTACTTCAAGCAGCATGCGGTGCTCCATATCGCGAAACCGTTCTTCGCCGTATCGTGCGAATATGTCGCGTACATTGGCCATGAATCTACGCTCAATGTAGTTGTCAAGGTCAATGAACTGCAGTCCGGTATATTTGGCAAGGGCGCGGGCAAGAGTGGATTTGCCGCACCCCATGTATCCTATGAGGAAGATGGGTTGTGCCATGTTGGGGGTGGTAATCAATGCCACAAAGATAATGAAAATTAAGGCAAATAAAGAGCCGAAGGCAAGAACTATCGCCGAAATGTGGCCGAGCTATGAGCTTGTTGGCGAAAGACGGGGCGTAAGGGCAAAAAAAGAGTGTGCAGTAAATGAACTGCACACTCTTGATGACTTATGGTAATAAGTTGTTGGCTATTAGAGCTGGGGACCTGCAACTACGAGGGCCTTACCGGCTGCATTGTTCTCAAACTTCTTGAAGTTGTTGATGAACATTTCTGCAAGCTTGGTGGCTTTGGCTGTCCACTCTGCGGGATTAGCGTAGGTGTCGCGGGGATCAAGGATCTTGGGATCAACGCCGGGAAGCTCGGTGGGGATTGTGAAATCGAAGATGGGGAGCTTCTTGGTGGGGGCTTTCAGGATAGCGCCGTCAAGGATGGCGTCAATGATGCCACGGGTATCCTTGATGGAGATACGCTTGCCTGTGCCGTTCCAACCGGTGTTCACGAGATAAGCCTTGGCGCCGCTTTCCTGCATGCGCTTAACGAGCTCTTCAGCATATTTGGTAGGATGGAGGCTGAGGAATGCTGCGCCGAAGCAAGCAGAGAATGTGGGGGTAGGCTCGGTGATGCCACGCTCGGTACCGGCGAGCTTGCTGGTGAATCCGCTCAGGAAGTAATATTTGGTCTGCTCGGGTGTGAGGATGCTTACGGGAGGAAGTACTCCAAAGGCATCGGCAGAAAGGAAGATTACATTCTTGGCGGCAGGACCACGGCTCGGCTTAACGATGTTCTTGATGTGGTCGATGGGGTAAGAAACGCGTGTGTTTTCGGTAACGCTCTTGTCGGTGAAGTCGATTTTGCCGTCTTTGTCAACGGTTACGTTCTCAAGGAGAGCGTCGCGAGTGATAGCGTTGTAGATGTCGGGTTCGCTTTCTTTGTCAAGGTTGATAACCTTTGCATAGCAGCCACCTTCGTAGTTGAAAACGCCGTTGTCGTCCCAACCGTGTTCGTCGTCACCGATGAGGAGACGTTTGGGGTCGGTGGAAAGGGTGGTTTTGCCTGTGCCGGACAGACCGAAGAAGATGGCGGTGTTTTCACCTTTCTTGTCGGTGTTGGCAGAGCAGTGCATGGATGCGATGCCGCGAAGAGGATTGTAGTAGTTCATGATGGAGAACATACCTTTCTTCATTTCGCCGCCGTACCATGTGTTGATGATGAGCTGCATGCGCTGAGTGAGGTTGAAAGCAACACATGTCTCGGAGTTGATGCCGAGTTCTTTCCAGTTTTCAACTTTAGCTTTGGAAGCGTTGAGAACTACGAAATCGGGTTTGAAGTTCTTGAGCTCGTCTTCGGTAGGACGGATGAACATGTTGGTCACGAAGTGAGCCTGCCAAGCTACTTCCATCACAAAGCGGACAGCCAGACGGGTGTCGGCGTTTGTGCCGCAGAAAGCGTCAACAACATAGAGGGTCTTATCAGAGAGCTCTTTGTCGGCGATGGCCTTGAGGGCATCCCAAGTGGCGGGAGTGATGGGCTTGTTGTCATTCTTGTATTCGTCGGATGTCCACCAGATAGTGTTTTTGGAAGTGTCGTCCATCACAAAGAACTTGTCTTTGGGGGAACGTCCGGTGTAGATACCGGTCATCACGTTGACAGCACCGAGGTCGGTGAGCTGACCTTTTTCATAGCCGGTGAGGTTGGGGTTGGTTTCGTCAATGAACAGCTGGTCGTAGCTGGGATTGTGAATCACTTTGGCACCGGTGATGCCGTACTGTGACAGATCAATTGTACTCATATTGTTAACAGTATGTTAGTTTGGTTATACATTTTCTTGTTTACCGAGTGCAAATGTAGTAACTTTTTGCGGATATAGCAACCTTATTAAAGAAATTTTTCCTTATTAATAATATTTAACATCGACGCGTTTTTTTGTTATTCCAATGTTATCAAAAGCAATAACAAACCAAGACGGTAGAAAGTGGGCAAGGATGGTTAAAAATTAGCATAGTTTAGGATTTGGCAGTAAGAAAACGAGGATAAAAATCAAAAGTGTGTAAAAAGTTAAGACATAAATATTTGTGGGGAACCAAAAAATAGCATATCTTTGTCGCAAGTATGAAATACAAGGGATATTTTTTCTGACCGACAAATATTTTCTGAACTTCATCAAATACACGTTTTGATCCGGAGGAATAGAGATTCCATTAGCCCGCAGTCAAGCATTGTAGAAAACTTTTTATGCCGACACTTATTCTCAGCGTCTGGAAACCGCCAATACTCCATAATGTCCCGGAGGATAAGCAGTTCGGAGCCTCTCTCCCTCGCAATGAGGCGGAGGGCCGGGACAGCTTATTGATGTGGACAAAGGCGCATGGCGGTGCCTCAGATGCAAGGTAAGCCCTCCGGTTTTCCGCCTTTTATGTCATGTATCTATGAATCAAATTTTTATTGGCAAATCCATTGAGTACGAGCTCCGAAACCAGGAGCGGTCGGTGGTGTGGCTAGCTCGCAAGCTCAACTGCAATCGCACAAATATCTATAAGATATTCAACCGATCTACCATTGACACAGAACTGCTGCTGAGGATTAGTAATGTTCTTCAGCGAAACTTTTTTGAAGAATACATCAATCGCCTTGATTTTACCAAGGAGGCTGATGCCTGAATAAACAGCAGATTGGGCTGACTGGATGTAGGAAATGCGCAAGTGTTTCGCTATTTTTGTGTCTTGATTGTTATAAGCATAAAATATAATTTTTCAGATATGTTTTTCAGATATGTCAGTACCAAAATCTATTCTTTACACCGGCGGTGGTGACCGCGGCACCACATCACTCGTGAGCGGGCACCGTATCGCCAAACACCACATGCGCATTGAGGCTTATGGCACTGTGGACGAACTTAACTCACATTTAGGTCTTGCCGGGGCTTACCCCGGACTGCCCGCCGAGCAGAAAAAAATGCTTGTCTGGATTCAGAACAAGCTGTTTGACATGGGCGCGTATCTGGCCAATGACAATCCTGACGCCGCTCCCGGGATAAGCGATGGGGACATAATAAAACTTGAATCGATGATTGACACGGTTGACAACATGCTGCCGGCGCTTAATCGCTTCGTGCTGCCGGGCGGATGCATAGAGTCAGGTCAGCTGCATGTGGCGCGCACGGTGTGCCGCAGAGCCGAAAGGCGTATCACCGCACTGGCCGAGGCCACTCCGGTGAATGCCCGCGTGGTTGTGTTTATGAACCGGCTGAGCGATTTTTTGTTCGCTTTGGCGCGCTATGCAAATATTTGCACCAATTGTGATGAAATATTTTGGGAGAAAAATTGTTAGTTGAAATAAAAGCATTACTTTTGCGCGCATTTTGCCTATAGGCATACTTGATATTGAATTAAAAACAAACACATATCTATTTTATGTACTGGACACTTGAACTTGCATCAAAACTTGAAGATGCACCTTGGCCTGCAACCAAAGAAGAGCTTATAGATTATGCCATGCGCTCCGGCGCCCCACTTGAAGTGATAGAAAACCTCCAAGAGATGGAGGACGAAGGCGAAACCTACGAATGTATCGAGGACATCTGGCCCGACTATCCCTCCAAAGAAGACTTCTTCTTCAACGAGGACGAGTATTAAGCAGAAATTTTAACGTAAATACCTGATAATCAATGGTCAAGCAAAACATAATTTGTTTGGCCATTGGTGTTTTATAGCCTTAAATGGCGTGGTTTGTTTGGCTAAAATCCGAATTTTTGGAGGAAATTTTGGGTTTGTTTGGCTAAAATTCATTACCTTTGCAGTGGTTTGTGAGTATTACATAAACCGGCATTTTTAACTCCAAAAACATCTCTCCATTATGGGAAGACCAAAACGACTATACCCTTTGGGAAAATACAGGCTCCGCATCCGTGGGGCTGTTGACAACAATAAGCCTTATCTTGTCGAACTGGAATATACTTGGAATAGACAGATCGTAAGAAAGGGCATGAACATATTTGTCAAGGTTGGTGATTGGAACGAAAAGCTCAATAAGGGGCGCGGCGGTGTAAAATCATCTTACGGCCCCGAAGCTAACCGGATAAATGGCGTTCTGCTTAACCGAGTTGATAGAATAGATGGTTTATTAGCGGAGTATTCTCAGAAATTCCTGAATCAGATTACCGTTCAACTCATAAATGACTTTCTCGCCGATAAGCCTGTCATCAGAGAGGATAAAGGCAAGGACTTTGTTGAGTTTGCTCTTGAACGATTGGACTCAGACTATTCTCGTAACAGAATAGGTCGAAGCCGCTATATGAATGGGAAGAGCGGAATGAATATGTTTCAGGAATTCTTACGCTCAACTAAACGTGGCACCTACAAAAACGACAGTATTTATGTAGGAGAAATATCCGTGGAACTCGTAGATGAGTATATCACTTGGCGTAGAGAGGTCAAACAAAACAGTGATGCAACTATCAATCATTCACTTACACCGATTCTCAAAGCCTGTGCCTATGCTACGGAACTACGAATGATAGATGTGGCTATCAATGCCCGAATACAGGACATGAGAATTGCTCCCAAAGTATCCTTATCTATTGATGAGAAGGAATTTGACGGCAAGAGCCTAAGTCAAGAAGAATTCTTAAAACTACTGGAGTTTTATAAAAACGATACAGAACCGCGCCGCAAAGAGTTCATAGAAATGTTCTTATTCGCATTTCACGCCTGCGGACTGCGTGTTGTAGATGTGATGACCCTTCAATGGGGCCACTTGGACTTTGACAAGAAGGAACTGCGCAAGGTCATGGTAAAAACAAATAAACGCCATGTAATACCTCTGTCTGAATCCGCCATAGAAATACTGAAGAAATGGAAGGAAAAACGCCCGGATACCAAATATGTTTTTGATTTAGTCAAGGAGAATCTGGACATTGATAATGAGGAAGAATTGTATCGCGCCAGAAACAGTGCGACAAAGTGCATTAACCAATCGCTTAATGTTGTTGGAGAGAAACTTGAACTCAACTTCAGCCTGACGATGCACGTTGCGCGCCATACATTTGCAGTTCTTGCACTCAATAAAGGATTGTCTATGACTGTTGTCAGCCGCCTACTTGGTCATGCAAGCACAGATGTTACTGAGAAAGTGTATGCTAAATTCCTCCCGGAAACACTTTCTGCTGAAATGGGGCGTCTAAGTCCTGATTTGGTAATATTCAAGATGCCACAAGTATAACACAACCATAACCTACCTAAACAAGAATAGCGGAGAATAACCAAGTGTTGAAGGGATTATTCTCCGCATTTATTTTACACCAAAGCGGTGAGAGACGGGGCGGTCTTCCGTGTCTGCGGCGATATGTCGTCAACAAGTGACGGTGGACAAGTCCACTGACACCCGTTGACCGCATCACGCCTATGGGCAATGCTGAACACCGACAACGGCCATCGCCTTATGGAATGGCATCGGGGACGCTGCCGTCACCATAAGACTGAATGGCTGCCGTCCGTGTTCCGGGGCGCATTGCTGGATAAGGACTTTTACGACCGCCCCCTCACTCACCGCTTGAACAGCATCCACCGAAAAGAACAGTGTCGCAATGACGGGCCTTTCAGATCCGCGTCATTGCGGCACACTTCTTTTTAATCGGGGCTGCACCGATTTTCTTTTTTCAGTGTTCCAGTCTATCGCCGCCACCGTCGGGTCGGCGACGATTTATGTTTTCATGGTCTTTCATCCGGGAGAGCCTTCTCAACAAGGCGTACCATCAACAAGTGGGTCAGTACGAGTTGCTTGCCTTAACCTAACGTGTGGCGAAGGGATATTCTTCTGGCTTTGGCATAAAAAATCTCCAGACCTCCTGCGTCGGCTCGTATTTTTTCTGTCAAGGCCCGAACATCCCTCTTTTGCCGCCCCACGCCTTTCAGGTGTCAAGCAACTCATACAACCACACTGTCTTTGGACGCATGGTTAAAAAAAAGCCCCCACCGATATGAAAGCCACAGGAAAACATAAAGATATTAGGTCAAGGCAAGCTCGCCAATCCTCCTATCATTCCCGCATAATCACAAGGGCGGTCAAGGCGGTGGCAATTATCATCGGGGCGGTTATCGGAATAGCGTTGTGGGCGATAGCAAGACCCATACTGAGGGGAATAGGCTGGCTCATTTCAATCCTTAGCGCAATCGGAGCAATCTATTGGATTTTAACACTCTAAAAATATTTACGACTATGGCAGCGAAAAGACATTCAAAGACTTGGGAACAGCAAGCAAAGTATTACGAGGTTGACAACATCGCCGAATATATGGTGGAAACATATCTCAACGGCAATATCTCAACATTCCGTGAACTCTACCGAGAACTCAAACCCGCAGGGCGAAAGCTCTTTATAAGTTGTCTTTTCCGTATGGAACTCCCGACAACAAAAATAGAAAAAATCATACTCGCAACATTCTAAAACATACACGACTATGGCAAATGACACGATGAAAGGAACACAAGCGTTCCAAGACACAATCGCCCAATATCTTATGACAAGGGCGGAAAACGACCCTCTCGTAGCGGTCAGGCTGGCAAATCCTTCCAAGACGATGGAGCAGTGTTGCGCCTATATCATCGGAGAAGTCAAGAAAAGCGGTTGTTGCGGTTTTACCGACGATGAAATTTTCGGCTGGGCAATGCACTTTTGGGATGAGCCGGAAATTGAGGTAAGCAATATAGCCACCAACTGCCAAGTGGTAGTAAACCATACGGTAGAACTCACCGAGGAAGAAAAGGAACAGGCACGGCAGGACGCCATCAACAAACTCCGTGATGAGGAAATGGCTAAAATGCGCAGACCCAAGACCTCCGAAAAGAAAAACACCGAGGACAATCCCCAAATCGCACAACCCAGTCTTTTTGACCTCTAAAACATTACGGCTATGAAACCCAGGACAGCATTACAAAAGCAAGTGGCATCACTATCCGCCACACTGCGCCCCATAACCGCGACACAAGAGAAATGGGCATACCGCCACTGCTTTGAGCATTTTGCCTATCGCACCAATAGCGGAACAATGACCTGCTCCGACTGCGGACACGTTTGGAAAGGCGAGAAAGGCAATCTTTGCGACACTGTCGCAGGTTGCAAATGCCCTCACTGCGGAACTGAACTGAAAGTGAAGGACACCCGCAAACGCACCCATAAGGAAACCGCATATTTCAGCGTAATAACAGCACACAAGGGTTTTCAAGTAATCCGTGTGTCGCATATAACGAGCGAAAGCCGTAAGGGAGAGGTCAGACAACTCTATTGTCAGGAGGTCGTGCAAAGGTGGATTTCTCCGAAAGGCAAAGTTACCGACATGGCTCTGCTCCGAGGATTTACTTTCCATTACTGCGACTGCTGGTCTTATTGGAGTGAGATGGAGATACGTCCGCACAACTCACTGTATGATGATGTTGTCGTATGGAGCGACGTCTATCCGAGAATGACGGTAATACCCCAGCTCAAACGCAACGGATTCAAGGGCGATTTCCACGGAATATCTCCCGTAAGACTTTTCAAGGCTCTGCTTTCAGACCCAAGGATGGAAACGCTGATGAAAGCCGGAAAGATTGAGGAAATGAAATACTTTCTTGCCAATCCCTGCAATGCGTATGAATTCTGGGCATCGTATCTTATCGCCGGACGCCACCGCTATCATATCAACAACATCGGAATGTGGTGCGACTATCTGCGGATGCTGAAGAACCTCGGCAAAGACCTCCGCAATCCCAAGAACATCTGCCCCGAAGATTTCATAGAGGCGCACGACGGATTGAGCCGAATGATAGAGGACAGACGCAGAAGGGAGCGTGAGGACGCCGAGCGCAGGAGAGCCGAGGAAAGACTGCTCCGAGAGAAAGAGAAGGAGGAACAGTTCAAGGCTCTCAAATCCAAATTCTTCGGTCTGGTAATCTCCGACAATGAAATATCGGTGAAGGTGCTTGAAAGCATAGAGGAATACTGCCAAGAGGGTAACACACAGCACATCTGCGTATTCTCATCGTCCTACTACCTTAAAAAGAACACGCTGGTATTGTCGGCAAGAATAGGCGATACCATAATAGAGACGGTAGAGGTTGACTTGCAGACCCTCAAAGTTGTGCAGTCCCACGGCAAATATAACAAGGACACCAAGTACCACGACCGCATCATCAACCTTGTAAACTCTAATGCCCGACTAATCAAGGAAAGAATGACCGCCTAATGTTTAACTCGACCACCGCCCGAAATATGGCGGTGGTCATAACCCCACTGATTATGAACGTAACATTTGAGCATCCGACTATCATCTTTGACAATGATATAGCCGAAATAATCATAGAGTTTGTAAATCACATTCTCTATGCCGATAGCGAGGAAACGCTACGGCAGATAGTAGCCGACTTTGCCGACAAATACGACCTTGACCGATATTTCGTCTATGGCTACGGCAGCCACCACCTATGGCTGAAACAAAGGAAGATAACCAATCCCGATATGACATTTGAATATCGGGTGCTGATTGTAGAATACTAAAACCGCAATACTATGACAACCAAAATGACCGCCAACGGAGACATGGCGGTTGCATTGTTCGTTGGTCTCACTGCTCTCGACACAGTTTCAACCGAAAGCGGCGGAGGCGGTTCGTCCAACGATGACAACCGGCGCGACCGTAAGGACGAGGACGAGATAGAACGTGCCCGCAGATGCGCCCGCGCAGCCACCTCCCGTATTGGGAAAATGTCAAAATCAGGACGCATAAGATAATGCTTTTACCTTTAATAAAATATGATTACAACACTTGATTTCTCCGAATTGATGTCTATCGCCATTGTGACTAATGTTAGCCATAAATATTTTAGTCCATAATTAAATTTCAAACAATGGCTTCGATAAAAGTAAAGTTCCGACCCTCGACTGTCGCTGACCACGAGGGCGCAATCTACTATCAGATTATCCATGAAAGGAAGGTGCGACAGCTTCTGACAGACTACAAGGTCTTTTCATCAGAGTGGGATGAAAGCCGCTCGATGGTAACTACAACCCAGAAAAGCGAGCGAAAAACATTCATTCTCTCAATCCGGGAGCGTATCCGCTGGGATGTGGAGCGGTTGACGAAGATTGACCGCAAATTGGATTCCAACGGTCTGACATACACAGCCGATGATGTGATTGACGAGTTCAACCACTACGCGCATGAATACTCCCTGTTCAACTTTATGGAAAGTCTTATCGCCAGACTGAAACATAACGGCAAGATCCGTACCTCAGAGACTTACAAATCAACTCTCAACAGCTTCAAAAAGTTCCGAGAGGACGAGGACATAATGCTCGATTGCATTACCTCGGAAACGATGGAGGCGTATGAGGCATGGCACAAAAATCGAGGAGTTGCACCGAACACCATATCCTTCTATACCCGCATCCTTCGTGCAGTCTATAACCGTGCGGTCGAGGACGACATCATCGAGAACCGCAATCCGTTCCGCCATGTCTATACCGGTGTTGACAAGACCGTCAAACGAGCATTGCCGTTGGCAGTCATCAAGAAGATCAAGGCTCTGGACTTGTCTCTGGCTTCCGCACTCGACTACGCCCGCGATATGTTCCTGATGAGCTTTTATCTCAGAGGAATGAGCTTCATCGACATGGCTTACCTGAAAAAGGCTGATCTCAAAAACGGTTATATAACCTATCGTCGCCGCAAGACCGGTCAGCAACTGATAATAGAATGGACAAAGGAGATGCAGATAATTCTTGACAAGTATCCTGAAAACAAGAGCGAATATCTGCTTCCGGTCATCCGCAACCCCGGAATCAACGAGCGATGCACCTATCGCAATACCGGCTACAATATCAACCATAACCTGAAACGAATCGCAGAAATGGTTGGAGTAACCATACCACTAACTCTATATGTAGCCCGGCATAGCTGGGCTTCAGCCGCCAAAGCGAAAGGTATTCCTCTCTCAGTAATCTCGGAAGGCATGGGCCACGACAGTGAGGCAACCACCCAAATATACCTTGCCAGCCTCGACACTTCCGTCGTTGACAAAGCCAACAGCCTAATCTTGAAATCCCTCTAATAGTTTCCGACCATCACTGAAACCTATTACTAAACATCCATATCCTCCTAATAATACTATTGCCTCAGCACCACTCGGTTCTGAGGCATCGTTGTTTAGCAATCATCCAATTCTCTTGTTTAGAGAGTCTTAACCAAGTGCAAAGTTACGAAATATTTCTGAAACAGGGACTATATTCGGCATTATTTTTTTAACGAGCCATCGGATTTTCTCACATTGTTTAGCAAGTGGCCTTAATTGAATCACTAAACCATCTGATTTCCAATTAGGATATAGAGCATCCATCTCTCTAAACAAGAGAGGCTTGCCGTTAGAGCAAAACAATAACAATCATGTCACAGAACAAAACCGTTTTTCCGGGATTAGGTCAAGAAGGTGATTTCAATCCCAACCAGTCATTTTCAAGCGGCAGCCAACCGTATTCCCGTCCTTCAAATCAAGGACGCAATAAAGGTACTGTCTATCCGGGGATGGAATCTCCTAATAACGGAGGAGAACCGGCTCCGAGAGACAGCCGTCCGGCACAACCCACAAGAGGCAATGGTAAACCCATAGTCGGATTCCTATACTCCATATCAAGAACAGGCGTAGGCGAATTTTGGCCCTTACACATTGGTCAGAACATAATTGGCAATTCATCTGAATGTGATATAATACTTGGAGAAGGTACAGTTTCACAGAAACACGCAAATCTCCATATCAATAAAATGAAAAAGCCGGAAAAGACTGAGGCGACAATCTCAGATCTTGGCTCTACGAATGGAACTCTTGTGAATGAAAACAGTGTTTCTGTGGCTCGTCCCGTGGAGTGCGTAAATGGAGACATCATCACAATCGGAGAGAATTATGACCTGCTTTTGCTTTTGATAGACACAAAGGCATTAGGTCTTCATCTTGCCGAGAACTTCTATGATGTGCGAGAAGAAGAGGATAACTTTAATCCCGGAGGAAGTTTCTCAACAGCTCGTGATAATACTACAAGAAACGAACAGGATTTTCCGCCTCGTTTCAATGGCCCGGATTCTCCGTATAATGGCGGCAACCGCCCCTCTGATTCTACCGTCGGCATGGATTCCACAGGAGGTTTCAGAAGTGGCGGAACTGTTGGCATGGATTAATTGAAAACAAATGGCTTCCGTAAGAATACAAGGCGAGAACGAAAGGCAAAAGGGCATTTATTACGAGTATAACCCCTCGGATACACCATTAGGCGAAGGCGGAATGGGCAAAGTATATAGGGGATGGCTCTGTAGTGAATCCACTAACCAGCGAAGGGAAGTCGCTATAAAGTTTCTTTATAGTGATTTACCTACTCATGTAATTGCACGAGCCAGACGCGAAGCCGCTGTTCAGCTACGGAATGACAATCTTATTGAAATGCTGGGGTTTGTTGAGACCAGCGGCAAGGATGAGATTGGGCAACCCGTAATACGCTATCATGTTATCAGTGAATATCTGCATGGAGTGACATTAGACAAATTATTGGAAGGTAATGTCTGCGACCACAAAGGGAATGTTATTCCTTTTGCACAAGAATTATACGGAAAATATCTTAACGATTCGTACAGTTTTGCTCTGACTATTGTTAGAAATCTTCTCTCCGGTCTAATGGCTCTTCATGATGGAGGATATATCCATAGAGATATTGATCCTTCAAATATCATGATAACATCAAATGGCAAAATTAAACTAATTGATTTTGGTATTGCAAAGAAAATAAACGGCAATAATACCAAAGAAAGCTCTTATACAGTTGATGGTCAGTTTATAGGTAAACCTAAGTATGCTGCACCTGAGCTTGTCAGAGGACTGGTTGATTCCCAAAATTCCACAACAGATTTGTATGCTGTCGGGATACTGTTGTATCAGTTGTTAATTGGGAAAGTGCCTTTTGACGGAGAAATGGCTGAAGTGCTTGAAATGCAACTCACGAAAAACATTCCGTTGCACAATGTCAAGCAAAAACAGATAAAGGATGTTATAAAGAAAGCCGCCCAGAAGAAGCGCTCTCAAAGATATCAAAGCGCAGCAGAGTTTAGGGTAGCTGTTGACAAACTTGTGCCACTGCAATACCCAGCGAAAACATTAGATATAAAAACTATTAGCATTTCAATTGGTAGTGCAGTCGCATTGATAGGCATAGTATTTGGCGTTATAAACCTTTTGAATAACAGTGATACTCCTGATTCAGCCAATAAAGATATTATAGCACAGACTATCTCAACAGACGAGGATAATCAGCAAAGACAGACAAATGATTTGCCGCAAGAATCTTATAACTGTGCAGTAAATCTCCTTTCAAATAAAGATACTGCGAAAGAAGGGCTTGCTATGTTAGAATCCTTAGCTAATAAAAAGGATTATAATTCAGCATTCCTTCTCAGCCGATTATACTTTAATAGCCCGGAAAGCGTCAGAATTGGTGCTTTTTCAGACTCTATTGCTCGTTTTAGAAACAACCTTGGTATCATAGCACAGAATAAAGAAGCCCACAGACTTCTGAAAAAAGCAGTAATTCTTAATTCCGAAGATTATAGGTCATTGTTTGAACTGGGCTGTGATTATAAATCAAAAAAACGAGGAGCAACATTTAATACAGATTCAGCTTACATATATTTGAATAAAGCACGACAGTTAGCAGCGAAAGCCGGCGATAAAGAATATGAGCAAGCAATCGCGAATAGAATGATAAACTTAAAACCGGCTAAGTGATGAGTAGCAAGACTGTATTTCAACGCCCCGATGACCCATATATCTATCTCCTTGTTATGGGAGAATGGTATTGTTACGACCCGACTTCCACACCATTAGGCAGCGGAGCTATGGGTACTGTTTATATGGGTTATCGCGTAAAGGACGGAACACGAATGGCTGTAAAACGAGTAAAGGATAGTTACTCTAACAATCCAATGATTCGTGAACGAGCCAAACAAGAGGCATCTTTGGCATTTCGGCATAACAACCTTGTCGAAATGATAGGATATTGTGAATATGCTCCCGATAATGGGCCGATATTTCTTGTTAGCAAATACGTGTCAGGAAAGAACATTGATGAGTATGCTAAAGAATTCCTTAATGGCAGTGACCGGGTAGAAAAGATTTGCAATGCTATATTTCAAGTTTTGGATGCATTGGAGTATGTTCATTCAAGAGGTGTGATCCATCGGGATATAAAACCATCCAATATAATGGTCGAAAGCGATTCCAACATTCGACTTATGGATCTTGGCATTGCGCGTATGAATGATGGTAACAAATTCTCTCAATATGGGTTCATCGGAACACCACAGTATGCAGCTCCTGAACAAATTCTGAGGGATAAGACCCGAACTGTCCAGATTAACGCAGCAACAGACCTATATGCTCTTGGAATAACATTCTATGAGATTTTAACGGGTGCAAATCCATTCGACGCTGACACGGAGGTGGATACTCTCACACGGCAAATGAGAGAAGGATTGCCACCTCATGATGCTGTACCTAATCGGATAATGAATGTAATTGCGAAAGCGACAGAAAAGGAACAGTCTAAAAGGTTTCAAACAGCGGCTGAATTTAGAGATGCCCTTCGAGAAGCTCTTTTACCGCCAAAGACCGTCTTTCAACGATTCAAAGAATGGCTCGGACTAAATTAACTTCAAAAGACTATGGATTTGATTCAACAACTTAATACACCCGATTTTATAGTCGGATTTGCTGAATCTCGGATAGGAGGCCGTTCCGAGAATCAAGATTCATATGGAAGTGCAGAAACTCCATATGGATTCGTTGTGACGGTTTGTGATGGCATGGGTGGAGGTCCCGGAGGTAAAACAGCTTCATCCATTGCAGTCAAAGAAATCATTCTCGGTATAAAAGACGGCAATCCTGATGATACTGCGGTCAATATTGTAATAAAAGCAATCAGAAGAGCAAATCTTGCCATTATTGAAGCTGGTAAGGAAACCCCTGCATTAAAAGGTATGGGTTCTACCTGTACAATACTTTTGATTAGTAATGAATCCGCAATTATCGCCCATGTAGGAGATAGCCGAGTATATCAATTGCGTGGAAAGAGTAAGATATTCCGCACGTTTGATCATTCGATGGTATTTGATTTAGTTAAGCAGAAAGTAATTACAGAAGAACAGGCAAGATTATCGGCTCAATCCAATGTTATTACACGAGCGCTGGGAATCAAACCGGATATAGAAGTTGATGTAATTGAGTTACCATTTGATACGGGCGATAGGTTCTTGCTTACCACTGACGGAATTCATGGAGCTATTTCAGAATCAGAATTAATTGAAATGGCATCTGACAAGAAGCACGCCCTCGGCATAGTTACAGACGAGATAGCCACAACCATTGATGGCAAAGGTCGTAATGAAGGTGGTGGCCATGACAATTTGACTCTTGCAATAATAGAAACAAAAACAAATTCAAAACTCAGATCAAAGATGAACAAAAAAACAAAACTCCTTTTAGGGGCTGTTTCGTTAATCTGTCTGTTGAGTTTGGCCTTCAACGGAGTGTTACTCGGACGAAACAATTCATCAGCATCGGAGAATGAAAAAGCAGCCTTGATTCAGGTTCAGGACTCTCTTAAACAGCAAGTGGTTGAGAGAGACAGTATCATTAAGAGTATGACAGATGAGCAAATGACAGCTCAGTCTGCGGCTGTCAATGCAAACTCGACTTTATCAACTCAAGTAGAGTCGCTTAAACGAGAGAAATCGGCTCTCGAAGGTCAACTCAATAAGAAGACAGAAGAGAACAAGAAACTTCGTGAAGAAATAGACAAACTTAAAGAACCCAAGAGTGATGGTAAAGGCAAACCATCAACTAAAAATAAACGCCGTAACTAAAAGCATAAGATGAAAACATATTCAATAGGTCGTGACCTTAATTGCGACATCGTAATAAATGATTCGACTGATGTTATTAGCAGGCGTCATGCGTTGCTAAACATCACACCGTCAGGGAAAATGACGATTATTGACCAAAGTAGCAATGGAACTTATGTCAATGGCATCCGTATTTCCCAAAATGTCCCTGTTCCCGTAACGCGCAAGGATATAGTGTCATTGGCTCATGTGGCTAAACTTGATTGGAATCAAGTACCCAAATCAAATCAATGGGTAAAATATGCCATTATCGCCGGCGTTGCTGTTATTGTTGTTCTCGGAGTCATATTCGGAGTTAAACACATGAAATCAGATTCCGACAACAGTGGAGGTCTAACACCTGACACTACGGAACAGGTCGATTCCACTGCTATTAAGCAGAAGGAAGCCGCAAGATTGGATTCGATAAAAAATGTAGAAAGACAGGACTCTATAAAGAAAGCGGCTGAAAAAGTTAGACAGGATTCTATAAAGGCTGTAAAGAAACAGAATCAGCCTAAGAAAGAATCCAAGAAGCCTAAAGGTGAAGACAAGTCTAAAGACAACAAAGGGAAAGACAAATCTTCACAGACAAAGAAAAGAGCTATCGGTTAAACTACGAAAAGGAAATTATGAGACTACTAAAAGTCGGCAGAGACTCTAACTGTGATATTGTTCTTCACAGCGATAAAGCGAGTGCATTACACGCCGAAATCACTATACTCAATAATGGCGATATTCTTCTTGAAGATAAGAATAGTCGCAACGGGACATTTGTAATGAATCGTCCTATCAAACCGGGTACGCAAGTGTCAATCAAACGAGGTGATGCCATTCGTTTTGGCGATGTTGAACTTATCTGGAATCAGATACCAATGCCGGAGGATTTATCCAACTATAAAGCGGTATATGGCATTGGCACAAGTATGAGAAACGACATTCAGATAGCCGGTAATACGGCAAGCCGCTACCACGCAACGCTCAAAATAGACCGTAAAGGCAAGGCATTCCTGCAAGACCATAGTAAAAATGGTTCTACTATTAACGGTGAGCGATTAAATCCCGGCCAAACAAGACAGATAAAACGTGGTGATGCTATCGTTTGTGGTGGCGTTCCCGTGAACTTGGCACAATTTATACCAAGCAATAATCTGTCTAAGATAATAGGAATAGCTGCCACAATTGCAATTCTTGTAGTAGGAGGATGGGCTGCTTGGAAATATATTCCGTGGAATAATTCCATTACACCTGTTACAACTCAGGCTATGGAAAACGCATCGGCCTGTGTTTATGGCGGCTACTACTACGAGATTAACGTAAAAGATGATCCATTCAAAAATGTCATAAAAGGATGGCCTGACAAATGGTACATGGGTATCGGACCCAATGGTAAATTACAAGTAAATACCACTACTGACGGATTAAGTCCATTAGGGTACACTGGTACAGCTTTCTTTATATCCAAAGATGGAGAGATGGGCACCAACCGTCATATCGCTGTCCCTTGGGAATACCGGGATGCGGATGATGAGGAAAATATCCGTCAACAAATGGAGAAAGCCCGTCAAGCGACGAGTGGTAATCTCTATGAGTTACTCGCATATAATGTTATGACCGGGGCATTGTCTGCTGATGATGCAAATGCTTGGCTGCGGCGTTATCAAAACTCGCCTTTAGAAATAAGTGGTAAACACGCATTCTTTGGAATTGGTTTGACTGGCTCTAAGGTCAATAATCAGATTGATTTGCAACAAGCTCAGGTTATTGCTGAATCTGGAGATCCAAAGAAGGATGTTGCCCTAATCCGTCTTAATTCACGGAAGACCCCGGATTATATTGTCAAAATGGGGGCAATATATGATATTGAGCACGCCAGAGTTGATGAACGATCTTTGAAACCGCAAGATGAAGAACTTACTATTATAGGCTATCCTATGGGGGAAACTGTCGCGAATGAAACTTTTGACGGTAAAGAACTTCGTCCTACAATACACAAGGCATCTTTAAGCAAGACTCCTGACGATAATCAGATACAGATTCAGGCAGTTGGTATCGGAGGTCAAAGCGGTTCACCTGTAATTGACAAATCACACCGACTGGTAGGAGTCTTGTGCAGTGGCTTTAAGGGCACCGAGGTAACATATTGCTGCAATATCAAGCATTTAGTTGAACTATACAATAAACACCGTGTAAGAGAATGAATCTCATACGGAATATAACATTAACCTTAATGACTGTTTTAGCATTTGCGACGGCGAATGCTAAAACAGCATCATGGGATATTTTACCCAAATATGAAAAGCTTAATAGGTATTATAATGATATATATGCTTTTCAGAAGAATGGGAAATGGGGACTTGTCAAAAGCGGAAACAAAGAAATATTACCAGCCTCATGCGATTTCATAACTCCATTTACCAATGGGTACGCTCTCGCAGGCATTAAAGACAGTAATAATTATTTACTTGAGCATATAATAGATGAGGATGGTTCAGTCGTCACGCTGACCGACAAGTATTATTTACCATCCAGCAATCAATATGTATCTGATGGAAAATTGGTTGTAGTAAATAAGAACGGGAAGTACGGTTACATCTCTCCTGATGGACGTGCAATAATCAAATGCCAATTCGATTATGCCCTTCCTTTCAAAGAAGGATGGGCACCCGTAAAACAGGGTAATTACACAAAGTACATCTCAGAGAATTATGATAGAAATCCATCTAAGAGTATTTTGACGGTTGATTTCCATTATGGCGAAATGACATTAGCCAGTAGTTTTGCTAATGGCAAAGCGGCTGTGGCTTATAATACTGACTTTGCACTAATTGGAAAGAATGGGCAAAAAATCAAGAAATTAAAAGAAACAGAATTCAAGCAACTTTACAAAAAGAACAATGCTGCCTCTGTTTCGACATCCATAGGCTTTAACGAAGTCTCTCTATATGGTATTATAAACCAAAATGGAAGAAGTGGTTTGAAAGAGGGTGAAAATATTATACTCATCCCTCAATTTGATTCATTCCCGGCACAATATAATGATGGTGTCATTCTAACAGTGTCCAATGGTAAATACGGTCTTTTGAAAATAGCTGAAGGAGATGTAATAATATCCTCTTCGGTTAACGAAATAGAGGTTGATCGGAAAGGAAATTTATCTCCCGTATCTATCAGCTATAATGCGCCATCCTTATCATCGACATCTAAACTATTTCTTGATTTAGGGAATGGTACTTATGAAGATTGGACCGGAAAACAATCAAACAATGGAGGTACAAACACCGTAATGGCAACACCCATTATAGCAAAGAATGCTGAATCATGCGTTATTAGAGGCTATGTTGAAAACGATGGAATCAAATTAACTGAATTTGAGAAATCTTTTTCAGTTAATTATCCAATTAAATTAAGAGTTTCGGCTCCCGGTCCATCGACAATAAGAGCCAATGAAAACGATATGGCCACTTTTAGCTCGACTATTTTCAATGACTCCAATAAGCAAGTAACTGTTACTGCAACTTGGTCAACGGGGAAAACTATAACACTTACAATCCCGGCACATAGTAGCAGAACTACATCAGATACGGTTCATGTTACCTCTAATTTCTCTAAAAATATTGGCCTTGTGCTAAGTTCTGGAGAAAAGTCTCATTCAACCATAAATTTTCAAACTTTTTTTTAACAACAAATAAATTCAATCTATGTTTAAAAGAGCATTTCTTACTCTTGCTGTTGCTGTCGGAATGGCGGTATCAGCTTCGGCTCAAGGCATAGTTCCGGTAGATGATGAGGTCATCACATCAGATGAAGAGGTCGTCATCTCGGAGGTGCTCAAGCCCTATGCCCTTTCCATTGGGCCAAAGATTGGTGCCAACTATTCCATAGCCGGGGACCCGGATGGAATGGATCTTGGCATCTCTGGTAATGTCGGCTTCTCGGCGGGAGTCGCTGCAAATCTCCGATTCGGTCGTCCCGCAGGCCGTCCTTTCGGTACAGAGCGATTCGGTGTGCAACTTGAAGCTCTTTACTCAATGCGTTCACTTAAAAGCGATGTTGAAGACATCACGATGAACTGCTTTGAAATTCCGGTTCTCTTTCAGTGGTACTTTGTCCCGACTTTCGCGATTGAAGTCGGCCCGACTTTCACTGGAGCCTTCTCTGCTTCTCCCAAAGAGTTTAAGTACAACAACGCTGTATATCAGATGGACAAGGTAAAAGCCTATGATGTAATGTTGTCTATCGGCTTAAACTGCAAACTAAAAAATGGCTTCACCGCAGATCTCCGCTACAATCTGGGGAATAGCGATATGGCCGGCAACTTCAAAACAAAGGTCAGCACAATCTCTCTCGGAATAGGCTGGCTGTTCAATGTAATCAAATAAACGATGAAACAGATGAAAAAATATCTTGCAATATTCGCAGTGCTTTTCACTGTGATTCTGTCATCATGTTCCAATGATGACATCCCGGTAAATCGTTCTGTAACATTCAAACTCAATCCTGCAACCGTGGTTGACAATCTCTATGAGATGAACGCAGGCGATCTAACTTCTCTGTCATCGGGAGCGACCTTGAATGTAGATTTGTATGTGTATGACGAATCTGGAACATTGGTTGAATGCGACAACCAGAGTTTCAATGCTTACACTCATATAATGACTTCAAATCTTGACCTTAGCAATGGCGAGTATACTGTTGTTGCTATCTCTCATGTGTCCTCGTCAGTGGAATTCTGGGGGTTTGAAGGCGTTGAGAACCTCAGTACCCTTAAGATTACTGATAACGGCTATATTGGTGGTAAATCAAAAATACTCGGATTGACAGTCGAGAAAGTTTATGTTACGGATGGAGAAAACACGTTTAACATCGACATTAAAAATGCCGGTGCTGTCGCGTGCGTCACGATTATCAATTGGAACCGCTATACGAATGTCAAAGCTTTCGGATTGGCAGGGAAGCAGTCATGCGACTACATCACGACCAATAATTATGGCGATGTTGAATATTCTCTGAAAAGCAAGAGCGACTATGGTTTTTACAAAGTAAAGTTTGATTATAATTCTAATCAAACAGGCGCTATGGCCTATTTCTTCACATTCCCGATAAAGAATGCCGCAATGAAATTCTTTGCAGAAACTACGGGCGGTTCTACTAATTATCTTGGAGCAAATCTTGTAGATGACATCAAACTTGGCGATTCCTATCTAATCGGATATGATGTAACCAGTGAGGAAACCGAATGGTATGACATGACACCAAGCCGTTCTACTCGAAGTGCTGATAATTTCGTTGAACTGGTGCGAGAGAATGTTCCCCAGCCCGTATTCAACTACGAAGAAGGTACTATAACGATAGAATAATCCATTTTTAATGAGATTCTCTTATCATATAGCAATAGCTACACTTATCTTTTGTGGCTGTTCCTCAGATGAACCCAGTTTGCCTGATGGACCGGCTACAGAAGATAACGTGTATCTTGAAATGAATAAGTGGATCTATGGTCAAATGAACCGCCAATATCTTTGGCGGGAAGATTTGCCTGATTCGATGAGATGTGATTATAATCTGGCTCCCAGAGAATTCTTTAATAGTCTATTATCTGCCAAAGACAGATTTTCTTATTTTACAACTAACGACAGTTACGATCCAGGAAAAAACCAATACACAAATTTAGGTTTTGCATATCAAGAAATGCAGGACAAGACAGGCAACAAAGCTCTGGAAATATTATATATAACCTCACCTGAAATAAGGGAGTATGGTATAAAAAGAGGTGATTTTGTCCGTGTTGCTAACAACAACGGCAATTCTTTTTCATTAGAAAAAATATCTTTTGAAAATGGATGTTTTAGTAGTACGAACAAGAGGGTATCTCTTTCTGTCAAGAATCCGTTTCAATCTTCCACAGTCTTATTGGACTCAGTATATCATGAAGATAACAAAAGCATCGGCTATCTTTGTTATTTACAATATGGAGATAAAGAGGATTTAGAAGAGCCATTAAAGAATTTTGTTAATAACGAAATTTCAGAGCTTATTCTTGACCTCAGATATAATCCCGGTGGATATGTAAGCACATGTAGATTTTTAAGCAATTGTATTGTACCCGCAGTTGGATATAATAAGGTATTCCAACAATGTTCCTACAACAATATTTTATCCCGTGATTATTTACAGAGTACCGGTGATAGCAGGACATATTCCTATTTTGAAGTGCCGGGAGAAACTCTTGGAGAACAATTGGGAGTCATTTTAACACCATTGAATTTGAAGCGGCTATATGTCATAACGTCATCGCACACAGCATCAGCGAGTGAGGCAACGATTATTTGCCTGCGGTCATATATGGATGTAACAGTAATAGGAGAAACGACCGTCGGCAAGGGAGTCGGTTCATGGACTATTTCTGACGCGCGTTTCCGATATGCTATACAACCGATAACTATGAGATATTACAATGCCGACGGATACTCGACACCGGACACTGGTATTGAACCAGATATATATGCCGCAGACGGATATTTGACAGGCAAATTGGAAATAGGAGATAAAAATGAGCGTCTTCTTAAAATAGCATTAGCTCATATTAAGGGAGAAGCATTGCAATCTAATCTTGCAACTCGTTCTCCCAATATTGAAATGGACAATTCTCTCACCCCGATAGGTGAGCCATCATATGTAACTGAGTTTAATAATAAGCACTATAATGAAAGTAATTAAAGCACTTCTGTTCGGCTTTGCACTGATTGCAGGGCTGGCAACCGCCTCAGCACAGGACAATCTCACAGTCGTGCTGAAAGATGGCACCGAACTGACCGGATTCATATCTCGTCAGCGTCCGGGTGAGAACTTCACTTTTTCAACCTCAAAAGCTGTTGTGCTTCTTCCCAACAAGGATGTAAAGTCGATAGTTGACAATGAGGTCAAATTTACTTCGCTGTCCCCCGAATGGCAGAAATGGGCCGAAGATAATGATGCCTATGATGGAGTCGGGAACAATCGCACCCTTCTTCTCAGTGATATAATCACCAATAAGGGGGCTATCAATCGTGTTCGTGTCCTTGAAAAAGGAGCTAAAGTTCGGTACCTTGAACTGTCGCCAAACACATATTCTCTAAGCTGGGATACCATTGAGGTTGTGAGGGCAGAGAAACGCCCCAAGCTTCTTCTTTCAGGTATCAACCGTAGATATAAACTGGCTTCCGGAATGGAATATGAAGGACAGTATGTTGAGGAAGTCCCCGGCGAGACCATGAGTTTGCTTCGTGATAACGGAGTGATTGAGGTATTCAACACAGAAGAGGTGATGAAAGATAATCGCTTTAAGATAAATCCCAATCAGACATTGCTCGAACAATCCGATCTTATTGATATTGTCCAGATGAAGAACGGCAGTTCACATCGCGGCGTTATTTTTGAGCGCAATTATTCCGAAAGTGATGAAATTACAAATGATTACCTTCTCATTCAGTTAGACAATGGTACTACAATGAGCTTAAATCTTGCCGATATTGTGGAATACCGTAAAGAAAAAAATCCATCATATAAACCCGTAACGGACATCGAACTTGCTGATGGAGAAGCGTCAATTAATCGCAATATTGGTACTCTCATTTCCACCAAAGAAATTTCGGGTATAGTAACTGTTGATATCGATTCTCTGAAGATTTCGATACCATCCAGTATCCCCCAATCCATTTCTGCCGAATTTAATATGGATAACTCAAAAGCACAGCAACTTAAACTTATCCGTATCAGAAAATATCAAGACAAGAAGGGAAAGAATACCTACTACGGCTTTACATTCGAGGATATGGTCAAGAACGCCGTTCTTCCCAAATCTGTTGAAACAAGCGTCAACGGCATTTCAAAACTTGAATATTCACTCCCGAACGGAGGGTCTGGTATCTATGGTGTCTATGACCCACTGACGAATAAAATCATTATCTTCAAAATATCCGGAGGTGAAGCTGTTGGGTAATTGTCTCCCGTAAGAATTGAAATCATGAACATCAAAAGAATCGTTTCAACAATGATGATGGCACTTATAGTTGTTACTGCAATGGCAGAGAACAACTATAAGGTAACATCTTCGTCCCGGCTAAATGTCAGGAAATCGCCGTCAACCTCTGCCACTGTTTTAGGGACATTTAACAGTGGACAGCAAATAGAGGTTATTTCTATCAGTAAAGGCTGGGCAAAGGTTAAGTACAATGGTAAAGTTGGCTATGTTAGTGAGAAATATATTTCTCCGCTTCCTAAACCAGAACCACCAAAACCTGAGCCAACGAAAGAAAAGCCAAAAGAAGAAAAAACGGTCATCACATCAGAACCGGTAAATGAACGATTCCGTGAAATAAAATCGGCCGGGGATTATGAAGTAGAAACACCTTTGTCCATTGGGCATAGTCTCAGTGATAATATCAATCTCTACCTCGCCATACAGGGTGGTTTCGGATATTCTAATTATATCTGGAGTGATGGATCAGTAAATGGAACGATGTCTTACTCCGCAGATATTGTCGGTCAATTATATTTTGAGAACAAAGTAAGTTTTATTCCTGCTAATTGGTATTCAGAACTTGCTCTGGGATACGATAAGAAAGGGGCTGCGAATTATGGGATGAATTACATCCACGCACGGATTTATCCCTTTGGATATCGCATACCGATAGACCCGATTAATGTGGTTGTTAAAGCCGGTCCGACCTTAGGCTTTGCTCTAAATGATTTTGACGACAGATGGAGTTCTGATTTTCAGGTCGGAATTGGTGGCGGCTTTCAAATAGAGTGGAAGCAATTTGCCATTGGATGCAATGTAGAGTATGACTTTACGGAGGTGTCATCCTCTTGTGGTCAGACTCTTAATAACATTGCAGTGTTAGGCACCATTTCCTATAAATTTGCTAAATTCGGACACAAGAGATGAAAAAAGATAAAAAAGATGAACTTCTCTCTCGTAGAGATTTCTTCAAAAAAGCGGCAAAGCGAGTATTACCGATTCTTGCAGTTGGTGTAATGCCCGGACTGCTTGCATCATGTGATGATGACAATGAGGAACTTGAACGGGCCTTAAATGGAGGCTCCTCTGGATGTACAGGCTCTTCTTGTAGCAGTTCATGCTACTCCTCGTGCTATGGGTCATCTACTTCTTCGGGGTGTTCCGGATGTTCTTCAAGTTGTTCATCTGGTTGCTCAGGCTCATGTGGTAGTAGCTGTTCCAGCTCTTGTGGAAGTAGTTGTTCCGGTTCCTGCGGATCCGGCTGTTCCGGCGGCTGTTCAGGTTCCTGTGGAAGCGGATGCAGCTCCGGCTGTTCCGGCTCGTGCGGTAGTGGATGTAGTTCAGGATGCTCCTCTACTTGCAAAGGTGGATGTGAAAGGAGTTGTTCTTCATCGTGTACCGGAGAATGTGGCGGTTCCTCTTGCAGCGGAGTTTGTGCCAATGTCTGTGATCGAGGTTTCTGTCATGGCAGTTGTCAAGGGTCATGCGAAAACACTTGTAAAGGCACTTGCTTCTACACATGCAATATTACCTGTGAATACCGCACAAAGTAATCTATGGCAGAGATAAAATCTGAGTTCAAAAGTTGGCAATCTAATGTTACGAAAAGCATAACCTTTATTGTAACAAAAGATTGTCAGCTTGCGTGTAAATATTGTTACCTTGTCGGCAAAAACGAGAAGGAACGTATGTCGTGGGAGGTAGCAAAGGCTGCCATTGACTATATAATAGGGAATCCAGATTTATTCCCTGAGGATTCTGTAGTGTGGGACTTTATAGGTGGAGAGCCTTTTCTTGAAATTGAGCTTATTGACAAAATATGTGATTACATAAAATCTGAATTGTTCCTTCGTGGGCACAGATGGTTTGATTCATATAGGTTTAATTTTTCGACCAATGGAATAAACTATGATAGTAAGCAAGTACAGGACTTTATTGAAAAGAATAAAAAGCATCTTTCCATTGGCATAACGATAGATGGGACGCGCCGAAAGCATGACCTAAATCGTATTTGGAAGAATTCTTCCCATACAGAAAGAGGCTCGTATGATGATGTTGTCCGTAATATACCTTTATGGCTTAGTCAGTTTCCCGGAGCCGCGACAAAGGTTACGATAAGTTCTCCTGATATACCATACATTCGGGAGAGTGTACTTCATTTATTCGCTCTCGGAATACATGAGGTTAATATTAACTGCGTTTTTGAAAATGTATGGCACGATGGCGATGATTTGAAGTTCGAGGAGCAGCTCATTTTGTTGGCTGATGATATTATCGAACGGCGTCTGTTTGAGAAAAATACTTGCTCCTTTTTCTCAGAGCATATCGGTAAACCCATTGACATAAGAGATAATAGTAATTGGTGTGGTGCGGGCAAAATGCTTTCCATTGATGCTTCAGGAAATTTTTATCCATGCACAAGATTCGCCGCCTACTCCCTAAGAAGTAAAAAACCAATTATTATTGGCAATATCCATGATGGTATAAATACGAATTTGCTACGGCCATTTCTTTCTCTTGATCGTACCACTCAATCTCCGCAGAAATGTATTGATTGCGAGATTGCCAGTGGTTGTGCTTGGTGTCAAGGGGAAAACTATGATGCCGCCGACACTCCGACTATTTACCAACGCTCCACGGCTATATGTAAAATGCATAAAGCAAGAGTAAGAGCCAATAATTATTATTGGAATAAGTTGTTCAGAATGCTTGAACTTGAAGGCCGTCGAGAGGAATTTGAACGTAATAAACCCCAACAGACAATAGAGCTATGTTGAAATATCTAATAATTCAATTAGATGATACATCGGCTTCTTTCTGCCATTATCCCAACAAACATCAGAAAAGCCTAATTCCATTAGAAGTGTTAAAAGGTGGGGTTGTATGGGCTTTGAAAGAAAACCTTATGGTACAGTTCGTATATCCCGATTATGAACTTCCGAAAGACTATCTTGATGTGATTGATTCAATCGATCATATTGATATTGCACATGACCATATGAAGGCAGATGTTTCGATATTTGATGGGGTCCACTCTTTGTCGACCTTAAAGACATCGGTATTTACTCACGCCATTCTCCGTATCACTAAAAATGAATTGTTCAATAATATAGTGGGTGTGAAAGAGGCTTTTGAAAAACAAACATCATTGAACATAGTTATCACGGATATTGATACTTTTAATGATACGGATTTTGAGTCATACAAAAAGGTTTTGACAGAACTGTCTTCAATAGTCGAAAAGAAAATAGTATCAAACAAACAGGTTAATATAAATTTATTGAGTGATAGGCTCGTTTTGTCTTCAATGAATAATTGTAATGCTGGAGTTGAAAGTATCACACTTGCTCCGGATGGCAATTTCTATATTTGTCCGGCTTCTTATTATTGTGAAGAAAAATGCGTCGGAAATCCGGTTAATGGATTGGATATTCCCAATGAACAACTATACAAATTAGAGTATTCTCCCATATGTCGTATTTGTGATGCCTTTCAATGCAAACGATGTGTGTGGCTTAATAAGAAAACCACCGGCGAAGTGAATACACCCGGTCACGAACAATGTGTAGTAGCACATTTAGAGAGAAATGCATCTCGTGCTCTTTTGGAACGCTTGATACAGTCAGGCAAAATAAAAACAGATATGACAATACCGGAGATTGCATATTTGGATCCGTTTGATGAAATAAAAAGATAAAATATGAATAGAAAGGTAGTCGGTAGCGTAACCGAAGAAGAAAAAACGCAATTCAAGGACTCTTTGAGCGTCGGAACGGCCTCAATGAACTTGCGAAAATTCTCACAAAAGACAATGTTGAACTATATGAGCGTCTTGTAAAAGACCTCGGAGAGACAGGTACAAAATTCCAGAATTGGTGGGATGAAATGTCCACTAAATACCAATGGGAAAGTGCCGAGAATGGGAGCTGGGAAATAAACTTCCAAACAAATGAGATCATTCTCGTAATAAAATAGAAATTATGATATTGGCATTTATCGGAACGACAGAGCTGCTTTTAATTGCGGCCCTCGCTCTCTTGTTATTCGGAGGAAAGAAACTACCAGAGTTAATGAGAGGTTTAGGGAAAGGGGTTCGAGAATTCAAAGAGGGCGTAAAAGAAGTTTCAAATATAACCGAAGACACAACAACAGAAGCAAAACAAGAAAATAAAGAAGAATAGTGGCATCGAGCGACGGCTCACTATCTTTTGGAGGACACCTTGAGGTTCTCCGACAAATGTTATTCCGTATTCTTGGAGTGACATTAGCCTTTTCATGTATTGTCTTTTGTTTCAAAGCGCAGACTTTTGAAATTCTATTAGCGCCCAGTGATTCATCTTTCATAACTTATAGTATTGTAGAGCATCTGATGCAAAGAATTGATAGGTCATTTGTGTTTCAACCATTCAATGTTCAACTTATTGCGACTGACCTATCAAGTCAATTTGTTACGCATCTGACAACCTCAATATATCTTGGATTATTGTGCGCATCTCCATTCATAATGTACGAATTGTTCCGATTTATAACACCTGCTTTATTGGAGAATGAACGTAGATACTCTACGAAGATAATGATAAGTGTGTATTCACTTTTCATGATTGGAGTATTGATGAGTTATTATATTCTGTTCCCGATTTCATTCAGATTTTTGGGAACATATAGCGTCGCAGACAAAGTCCATACAATGATTACTTTGGACAGCTACATTTCAACATTTGTATCTCTGACACTTCTGCTGGGTGTTGTGTTCCAATTGCCCGTAATAACATTTATCCTTGCTAAACTGGGTATCTTAAACGCTCCTATGATGTCAAAATATCGCAAACACGCTCTAATCATAATAATGCTAATTGCTGCTATCATAACTCCTCCAGATATAATGACATTAATAATGATAACATTGCCTATTTACGGATTATATGAATTTTCTGTTTGGATATTAAAACGATGAATTATGATGAATTTTTCACACAAATCCTTAAAGGATATAATAGATTTAATCTTGGGCGTTAATGATTCCTTAACTAAAAGCAGGTGCAAGGAATTAAAACGCCTATATATGACAATATATTATCTTCTAAAATCAATACAAGACAGTAATGAACTTTTTTTGAACTGGTTGGAGCATACAAACAGGTTCAACACTGTCTATTATTTTAGGTTTGCATTAGATGAGATCCCTAAAATTGAACATCTCATAATCAAAATTTTTGACACAATTGGCTGTGAGTTATCTAATAATACCATTCAAAATCTGATGCATGCTCAAGACCCCGAATTATATAGGGCTATAAGAAACTTTATTGGCGCAAAATTTCAACATATACGTTTTTTGAAGAGTGCTCTTGAACAATTGTCAGAGAATGCGAAAGCAATAAAGAAACAGATGGAGCTCTCTGATGAACCTGAGATTAATGTAATGATTTTGAATATGCCCCAAATAGATATATTATCACATAGATATGATTATCTAAAATATAGTGTTTTTCCTGATACTTGCATCAAAAAAATTAAACTAAACAACCAATTTATCAAATGCCAAATTTCGGAAACAAAAGAGATAATAAACGAACTTAATGATTTATTGATGAAATACAGTGCGTTTATACAAAAAAATATTCAAATAGAAGATATTTTATAAAACATATCACTAAATTCAGTTATGGTCGCCTGAAACGGCCGAAATTTTTAACGAAATCAACGGCGCGACCTTGTGATGAAGTCTCCCCCTGCCATATTACGACTTGGCTAATACCTTTTTAATTGTTGCTTTTCATGTTGAGCCATTCGTCACGGCTTTTTCTCCACTATGCGGTAGTAAAATACTTTTCACGATGCATGAAATTGTTCTTTGTATGCCCATAAAGTAAATAGAGTTTGCCAAAGATAAATACAAGGATTCGCAAGGTCCTTTAAAAGATACAGGGTTACCGATATATTACATAATACTTGTTTGTAAGATCACCACATTGGTAAAGAGGCATGAAAAGATTATTTTCAGTGTCTGCTTCTTTTATGCTTCTAAAGATGTCCCTTTTGAAAATTTGCGGCAAGAAGCGTTGATTTCGCTATCTTTGCCACTCAAACAGTCACATTATTAATGCCAATGGGATTTCTGAAAACTATACTCAAATTATTAGGCGGCCTGCTTATTGGTGGCGCAATTGGTCTTGTTCTTGCAGGAGCGGGGCTTATAATATTTACCGACACAACTTTTGCGGAATACCTTGACAAGCTTAGTTCCGCTTCTTTCCGTGTGGGAATTATTGCAGGACTTGTCGGCATCTGTGCTTTTGTTGTTTCAGAAATCGTGCTTATTATCGCGCATGAAGCCGGACATCTCGTCGGCGGACTGCTCAGTGGATATAAGTTCGTTTCGTTTCGAATAGGTAATCTGACATTTATCAGGAAAAACGGACATTTGAAGATAAAGAAATATTCCCTTGCCGGAACAGGTGGCCAATGTCTGATGTGTCCGCCGGATGGTGACCCCGACACTGTTCCGACCACACTTTACCTCGCCGGTGGACTCCTCGCCAATATCGTTTGCTTTATCGTCGTCTTGCCATTGTTGTTTCTTAATCTTCCTCCTTTTGTAACAGAAGCTCTTGTAATCTTCATTTTTGCCGATGTGCTCTCAATCCTCTTAAACGGCATCCCGATGAAGATGAACGGAGTCGGCAATGACGCGAAGGACATTATGCATCTACGCAAAAACCGTGTTGCAAAACATGGACTTTTGACACAGCTCCGCTCCAACGCCTTGATTCAGGATGGAACACGTCCCGGTGAACTGCCGGAGAAGATGTTTATCGTCACTGAAAAATCGACCATAGTAATGCGCTTGAAGTGTCTTTACTCGCAATGCGAGCTTCTTGGCTCATAAACAGGCAGGAATACGCCAAGGCATTAGATGCCTTTGAATCTCTTTATTCTCATAAAGATGAAATCATTCCGCTATACGTTAAAGAGATAGCCTGCGAAATGGTGTTTCTTCATCTTGCCATGCAGCAGCCCGAGAAAGCAAGCACTTTGCTTGACAAGAGCCTGAAAGATTACATCTCTGCATATCGGAAAGTCATGTCATCGAAAGAGCGGATACTTTGCGCGATAGCCCTTTACATTGACAACGACAAGGCAAAAGCCATCGAAATCTACGAAAAGCTCCTCAAGCGACGCTCGGAGTTTTTACTTCAGGGAGAAATCAACAGTGACCTTGCACTGATGGAGGATATGCTTACATTATCGTACCATTAAGCCATCACCCAACGCATTTTATCGCCTTTTATAGCAAAGTTTGTTTGTGCACTAATCGGTAATAGGACATAAACATCTGATAATCAATTACTCTGACTCTTTTCACGAGGACGAATACTAACAGAGAAGCTTCCGCAAGGTAGCTTCTCTGTTAATTTCGCGGATCGGAACTTAGCGAATGTCGGCTGAAAGCCGGTTCGCAGTCGGCGCAGCCGAAAGTTACCGACCGCAATACTAAACCGCAGTTTTAGCAAATAAACCTAATAATCAAGCGATTGGCAAGCGTAAAATAAACTTGTCAATCGTTTTTTATTTTCTTTTCGTCCGGGAAAACATTATTGATTAGCAGTTAGTTGCGAAGGTGCTTCGGAATAAACTTGTCTTTTGTTTGCCTAAAATACGGCAATATTCCGAAGTTTATCTTGGCCAAGCCTTGACGAACTAAAGGTTGTGAGTATCGGTCTTATAGATGGTTCAATTGTGAAGACATTCATCAAACTATAAAAATATTAGATAGATTTTTATAGTTTTAGATGACATTGTCGATTATGCTGTCAAAGTCGGGGCCTTTGATATATCCGCTTTTTTGCTTATTCAGTTTGATTTCAGTCAAAAGTCCTGATTGAACTAACTCTGAAAGGTCTTTTTTTGCCGTTGGCTGTGAAATTAACATTCGGCCGGCAATATCTTTGGCAGTAATTATCAGGTTGGCGTCTTTTATAAACATGTGTAGGATTGAGGCCTGGCGCCTTGTAATGCCGCCAATTTTTAGCAATTGCACTTCATCTTTTTTCTGAGCAGACTTGTGCTCGATATATGATTTCAGCTCATCGAAAGCTTTTTCCAGGGCATTTAAATGATATGTTATAAAGTATCCGATATCATTACCATCGGCTTCTGACTGAAGAAAGGATTTCTCGTATGAAGCCTTTGACTTATATATGATCCTTGAAATCGAAAGGTATTCGGTAAGCCAATAGCCTTCTTTCAGAAGATACCAATAGAAAATAGCTCTGGCTGTACGGCCATTGCCATCTACAAAAGGATGGAGGTAGTAAATAAAATAATGCAGGATAGCTCCTTTGATTATCGGATGAATGAATACAGTTATGTCGTTGGAATTGGCAAACCGACAGAACCAATCAATGGCTGCCGGAATCTCCATGAATGATGGCGGCGTATGCACAATCTCATTGGTGACAGAGTTTGCCACAACTACATTGTCGTTCCGCCGGAATTGCCCGGCATCTTCCGGATTATCCATTGTGTTATAAGTCATCAATGAATGTATATGAAGAAGAAATTCGGGGGTCATCATTTGGTCAAGATTCTCCGAAAGAAACCGGATGGTTTGATAGTTGTTGTATATCATCCATTGTGACTTGTCCTTTGGTGCAATCTTATTTCTGAGCATTTCCTTTGCCACCTTTCGAGTAGTTGACGCTCCTTCCATTTGGCTTGACGAAATGGCCTCATCAATCACAGAGTTCATCAAGTATATTTTACGGCTATCGTGTGGAATGAGAGATTCACTACCCCAAGAGCCGCCAAATTGCATGTCGAAATTATGACATAGTCTGGCCATAGAGTTTGTCATACTGAAATGTATCCTGTAATTGGGATTCACTGTGATTTGATTACTCAAACGCAATTGTTTAAGTGCGTTCCAAATAGCTTCCGGAGAATCAAAGCCCTTGACTTTCTTATATTTTACCTTGCTCCAGTAAGGGTACTCTTCTTGAAATTTACGAATTCCCTCCAAAGATTCCGGAGCGAGAACTTCAGAAACTGATTTTGTGTCAGCATTATATTTAGGCGGTTGCTCTATCATAAAATCGTTGTTTGTTCAATTGCAAAGATAGCAGAACTATGAAAACTTTGCAAATATTTTCATAGTTTTTGATAGTTGCAAAAAGCCGAGCAGCCTAACGGCATTAAGAAATGTGCTATGTAACTGTTCTTTGGCTATCTTGACGGAGCGGCCCAGTTCGCCCGGACCCGCGGTGGCATAGGCGCATCTTCCGAGCTCCCGTGGGGTCGCAATCCGGATGAAGACGATCGCCGTATCGCCTACCGCTGCATGATACAAGACGCAAGATGGTCTCCTATGAGATGGAATTGATTAACTCATAGCTCGGGGAAAGAGGGGTGGGCGCTCCCCAAAAACGGGCATCTGCCCGTTTTTGGGGAACTGATATTTGAAAGATTAAAATAAACACCTAACGGAATAGCAAATTTGAGTAAAGCGTAGCGAACAGACTGAAAAAGCGTTCGTTACGCTATATTTTTCTCTTGTTCAAAAGCCAAGAAGAGACAGAATATGGACAAACGCAGCAAAAGTTCAGTTACTTTATCATTACCCGTGCGATGATGCAAATTTCTTGCGAAACCTAAATTTTGCATCGTTTGGCGTTATGTGTCGTATCTGTCGGTAACTCACTATGAATTAATTTTGTAACCAAAAAAAAGTGAGTTATGAGAAGTACATTTAAGGTATTGTTCTACGTGAAGAAAGGCAGTGAGAAACCCAACGGCAACCTGCCTTTGATGTGTCGCATTACGGTGGACGGAGAGATTAAGCAGTTCAGTTGCAAGATGGATGTTCCCTTGCGCCTGTGGGACGTGAAGAACAACCGTGCTTCGGGTAAGAGTGCCGAAGCGCAAAGAATCAACCGTGCCGTTGACAAAATCAGAGTGGAGATAAACCGCCGTTATCAAGAGTTGATGCAGACGGACGGTTATGTCACTGCTGCCAAGTTGAAAGATGCCTATCTCGGCATCGGTATCAAACAGGAAACCTTGCTAAAACTGTTTGAACAACACAACAGCGAATTTGCCAAGAAAGTGGGACACAGCAGGGCAAAAGGAACATTCCGACGTTATGTTACCGTCTGCAAGCACATCCGTGAGTTCCTACCCCATACCTACAAGCGTGAAGATATTCCGTTAAAAGAGTTGAACCTCTCGTTCATCAACGACTTCGAGTATTTCCTGCGTACTGAGAAAAAATGCCGCACCAATACCATTTGGGGCTACATGATTGTGCTGAAACACATTATTTCCATAGCGAGGAATGACGGTCGTCTGCCGTTCAATCCCTTTGCAGGGTACATCAACTCTCCCGAAAGCGTGGACAGAGGGTATATTACGAGAGAGGAGATACACACAATGATGAACACCGATATGCCCGACAAGACACACGAGCTTGTCAGGGATTTATTTCTGTTCTCCACCTTTACAGGTTTGGCATATTCCGATGTCAAGAACCTTACGGAAGACAACCTGCAAACATTCTTTGACGGAAATCTGTGGATTATCACCCGAAGAAAGAAAACTAACACGGAATCCAATATCCGATTGTTGGATGTTCCCCGAAAGATAATAGAGAAGTACAGGGGTATGACAAGAGATAATAAAGTATTCCCCATGCCGAGTAACACGACTTGCAACAAGAAGCTGAAAGCCATTGCCAAGTTGTGCGGTATAAAAGTCCACTTGACCTATCATGTAGCAAGACATTCGGCAGCGACCACTGTGCTGTTATCCAACGGAGTACCCATTGAAACCGTCAGCCGACTTTTGGGACATACCAACATAAAAACGACCCAAATTTACGCAAAAATCACAGCCCAAAAGATTAGTCAGGATATGGAAACATTGTCGCACAAACTGGAGGATATGGAAAAGAACATTTGCAATGCCATTCAGTAACCCTTAAATCAAACGATAATGAAAGAGGAAAGAAACATCATAACAATGAACGAGTTCGGCAATGTAGTTATGCCGAAAGATATACAGGCAACCGCCATGAGTGAGTGGGAGCTTTGCGAGTTGTTCAATGTAACCGCCCCGACTATCAGGGCAGGGATAAAGACACTCTGCAAGAACGGCATTCTGAATGAGTGTGAGATAAGGCATACCATCCGACTGTCCGACAAGTGCAGCATGGAGGTTTACAGCCTTGAAACGATAATCGCCCTTGCGTTCCGTATCGGCACATACAGTGCGAAGCAGGTGCGCAATGCCGTTCTTGAAAGACTGTACTTGCGAAAAGAGAAAACAAGCATCTTCTTTTCGCTGAACACCAACGGCATAGCCAAAGCCGAATACTTCTCGTAGCTGAATTGGTTGCACGACTGACGGAATCCATTCATTCAGTCACGAATAGAGTAATCAAGCCAGCGTGTCAGCATATAATCTGACCGACATATCAACAGGAACTCCAATTTTTTCTCCCGAAAAGCGTAATCCCCACATTCGTTTTTTGGGAGTTTTTTCGTCTGTCCTGCCCGACTTCCGTTCCAAACCATTGAAAGTTTTTTCTTCGGGGGCTATTTGTCACCGTTCTGCCGCGTTTTGCGTAACAACTTATCCGATAAATGCTTATACTTTTGTAGCTGGTATTTTTCAAACTTAAAACCATTTGATTATGTCAGCTAACAAACAACAAGACAGCCACAGACCGCCATCGGATGGTGGCATGGCAAAGGAGGAATTCATCCGAGTGGGGACTACGCTTTACAAGATTGTGGAGCAGCCCAAACTGAACGGAGGGTATGTAAGGAAACGCATAGCATGGAACAACGAAACCCTGCGCCAAGACTACGGCAAGGACTACATCGGCAGCGTTCCCAAGTATGACGGCTTCTGCACCGTACCCGAACACATCGGCTACCATCCCGTGGTCGGCAAGTTCCTTAACCTCTATGAACCGATAGACCACCAACCTAAAGAGGGCGATTTCTCGCATATCCAATCTTTGGTAGGTCACATCTTCGGGGAGCAATACGAGTTGGGCATGGACTACCTACAACTGCTCTACTTGTACCCCATTCAAAAGCTGCCTATCCTGCTGTTGGTATCAGAGGAACGCAACACAGGCAAAAGCACATTTCTGAATTTTCTAAAACTCCTATTTCAGAACAATGTAACCTTTAACACCAACGAGGATTTCCGTAGCCAATTCAATTCCGACTGGGCCGGCAAACTGCTTATCGTGGTGGACGAGGTGCTGCTCAACCGTAGGGAGGACAGCGAGCGGTTGAAGAACCTAAGCACCACACTTTCCTACAAGGTGGAAGCCAAAGGCAAAGACCGTGACGAGATAGCGTTTTTCGCCAAGTTCGTGCTATGCTCCAACAACGAGTACTTGCCTGTAATCATTGATGCAGGGGAAACACGCTATTGGGTACGCAAGATAGACCGCTTGCAGTCTGATGATACCGACTTCCTGCAAAAGCTGAAAGCGGAGATACCCGCCTTTCTTCATTTCCTGCAACACAGAACACTATCCACCGAAAAGGAAAGCCGTATGTGGTTTGCTCCATCGCTGTTGCATACCGAAGCCTTGCAGAAGATAATCCGCAGCAACCGTAACCGACTGGAGATAGAGATGCACGAGCTGATACTTGACATCATGGATAGTGTCGGCACGGACACATTCTCGTTCTGCTACAACGACATTCTTCTGTTGCTGGTACACTCGCAGGTAAAAGTGGAGAAGCACCAAGTCCGAAAGGTGTTGCAGGAGTGTTGGAAACTTACGCCTGCACCCAACGGACTGACCTATACCACCTACCAATTCAACTACAATCGGGAGTGTCGGTATGAGCCTGTAAAACGGGTCGGTCGTTTCTATTCTGTCACGAGGGAACAACTTGAATCCCTGTAATATCATTCTTTTTTTTGTTGAATTGATGAATAAGGATATAACTATGCTGACAATAAACAATATACACTCTCAACAAAATCTCAACAATCGAAAAGAGAAGTTGAGAGAGGAACAGCACCCGATTGTTGATTTCTCTTTTGGCGAGTGGTTTGTTGAGAAGATGTTGAGCAAATATCTTTCTGTAAATAAATGTGTTATATAAGCCATTCAACAAATCAACGTTTTTACAATCATCATCAAATCTATAGAATATCATGAACATACAAGAAGTTAAACAAATCAGAATCGCAGACTATCTGCAAAGTTTGGGTTACACGCCCGTCAAGCAACAGGGCAGCAGCTTTTGGTACAAATCACCGCTGAGAGAGGAAACGGACGCATCTTTCAAGGTAAACACAGAACTCAACAAATGGTACGATTTTGGACTTGGCAAGGGCGGTAACATCATCGCATTGGCAGCGGAACTCTACCATACGGAAGATGTAACCTGCCTGTTGAAGCGCATAGAGGAACGGACACCATACATCCGCCCTGCATCGTTTTCTTTTGGCAAGCAGCAATCCGACAACCGCACTTATCGGGTATTAAGAGTTGGCGAGCTGTCATCACCTGCGCTCATTGCCTATCTGCAAGAAAGGGGGATAGACATTGAACTCGCCAAAAGGGAGTGTAAGGAACTGCGGTTTGAGAATGCCGACAAACCCTATTTCGCCATCGGCTTCCCGAATATGGCAAGAGGGTATGAAGTGCGTAATAGATACTTCAAGGGATGTGTCGCCCCGAAGGACATCACCCATATCCGACAGCAAAAAGAGCCACGAACCGTCTGTTATCTTTTCGAGGGCTTCATGGATTATCTCTCGTTCCTGACCATCCGAGTAAAGAACAATCCGCAACACCCACGATTGAATGCACAGGATTACGTCATTCTCAACTCCGTTTCCAACCTCTCGAAAGCGGAAAGCATATTGGCAACCTATACCCGAATCGGCTGTTTCCTTGACAATGACACAGCAGGACGGAACGCATACGCCAACCTGCAACGGATGTTGGGTGACCGCTTGCAGGATATGTCGGTTCACTATGCAGGGTATAATGACTTGAACGAGTACCTGTGCAAAAAACTCTTGTCCCAATCGACAGAGCCGATAAAGGAGGAGAAGCAAGTACAATCCGCAAGGCGGATGATGCAGCCACCGAAAAAGAAAGGGCTGAAAATATAGAGGGGAACAGGTTCGCTTTCCCAAGGGTATTTAGACAGAAATACCATAGCTCAATAGGGCGTTTTCTTCACGCATTACACGGTAATGCTAAAAACTCCCTATCGAGCCAAAGGGAAATCCCTTTGGAAACCCTGAGAGCCAATGCCACAGGCAGAGAATACACTCATAACAATAACCGTAAAAATCAAACTACATGGGATATTTTTCATTGGACATAAAGAAAGCAAAAGGTTCATCGGACACCGTACAATCCGACCATATAGAGAGAAGAATCATACCTAAAAACGCAGACCCGACAAGAACGCATCTGAACAGGGTACTTATAGAATACCCCGATGGCGTTCATGGCAGGGATGAAGCGATTGCCCACAGGCTGAACACGGCAGGCATCAAGCGGAAGATTACACATGACCAAGTCCGTGTAGTCCGAGTGGTTCTGTCGGGAACACATGAGGACATGATGGACATACAGGAAAACGGAAGACTTGACGAATGGTGCAGCGACAGCATCCAATGGCTGCAAGCCACATTCGGCAGGGAGAACGTGGTTGCCGCCCATCTTCACATGGACGAGAAGACACCGCATATCCATGCAGCCATTGTTCCCATCGTGACAGGTGAAAGGCGCAAAGCCAAGAAAGAGCAGGAAGACGGCAAACGGAAGTATCACAAGAAAGCAAATACCGTCCGTTTGTGTGCCGATGACCTGTTCAACCGTCAGACCTTGATTGCGTACCACGACAATTATGCAAGGGTTATGGCTAAATACGGATTACAGCGAGGTGTGCGAGGTTCCGAAGCACGGCACACCACCACGACACAGTATTATCGGGACATACAGAAAAAGAACGCTGCCCTTGATGCAGAAAACAAGCGGTTACAGGAGCAGAAAACCGAAACCGAACAGGAACTCAGACAAGCCAAGAAAGAGGTACAGACCGAGAAACTGAAAGGTGCAGCCACCACCGCAGCGACCAACATAGCTGAAAGTGTCGGTTCTCTTTTCGGGAGCAACAAGGTCAAGACTTTGGAAAGGGAGAACACCGCCCTGTATCGGGAAGTTGCCACCCATGAGGAAACCATTGAGATACTGCAAAACCGCATACACACGATGCAAACCGAGCACAACCGCCAGTTGTTGGAAATACAGCAGAATCACCGTAAGGAGATGGCGGAAAAAAGTGTCAGACACAAAGATGAAGTATCAGGTTTGAAACGCATTATCGAAAAGCTGTGTGCATGGTTTCCTATGGCAAAGGAAATTATGAGAATAGAGAGCCTGTGCCGCCTTGTCGGGTTCAATGAAAGGCAGACCACGACATTGACTTATGGTAAGCCTTTGATATACGAGGGCAAACTTTATTCGGAGGAACATAATCGGAGTTTTACGACAGAAAGAGCAGGCTTTCAAGTGGTGAAAGACCCTGCGGACAAGTCTAAACTGACACTCGTAATCAACCGCCAGCCCATAGGCGAATGGTTCAGGGAACAGTTCGACAGGCTACGGCAGAGCATACGACAGCCAATTCAACCACAAAGGAAAAGTAGAGGAATTACATAAGTAGTTAAAACAGATTGCAATAAGCCTCCGATAATCGTATTTCCCTATCAGAGGCTTATTGCTGTTTAGATTTAGTTACGTTTCATAAATCATGATTTTTGTTTTTGATTGTCGACCTTTCTAAGTTGTGGAAGACATAAGGCTATTATAGCGAGAAGCAGAATAGCCATACCTGAGAACAAAAACCAACGGTTTACCCCGATTTGGTCTGCAAATGCACCCGACACTACCAACCCAAGCGGCATGGCAAACGACATGATGCTGCCAAGAAGTCCGAAAACACGCCCTAAATACTCGGGTTGTATCTGTTCTTGAAATAGCGCGGTCTGTACTCCATTATAGAATGGGGCAGAAAAGCCCATCAACGTACAACATATCGCAAATATCATAAAACCATTGGTTGGTAGCAAGCCGGAAACAGTCAATGACACTCCCATAAGAAAGATAGAGCCGATGATATTTGCCATGCGCTTTTTGAAACCTCCCCATGCGCCCAATAGAAGTCCGCCCAACAACATACCAACTGCAAAAACAATTTCCACCACGGAAGCATGCAAGGTACTTCCCTCGAAATAATTCATACTCATCAGCGGAAATAGCGCATTGATTGGCATATAAATGAACATATTGATTGCTCCTATCCAAAGCAATGTGAAAAGAGCTTTATTTTGTCGTATTGCGTTATAGCCAATGCGCAGTTCGGTGAAAAAGTTTTCTTGCTGCAGCGCTTCAATCGGTTGTTTTGGGATGTGAACCATTGCAACAGTGATACAGGCAATTATTGCTCCGAATACGTCAAGGGCAACCGCAGAATTCAACCCCCATTTTGCATAGAGAAAAGCGGCAATTGCCGGACTTAGGATGAAACTTGCCGATTGGATGGACTGGGTGTAGCCGGCACATTTGACTAACTGTTCTTCAGGCACTAAAAGAGGTGTTACCGCACTTAACGCAGGGGAATGGAATGCAGTGCCAACGCTTCTAATGAAGAGGATGAGCATTACTATCCATACAGGTAGTTCCGCTGACAGGGAAATTACGGTAAGTACCAGTCCAGCACAAGCTATGATGACATCTGCACCAATCATGACCATTTTCCGGTTCCAGCGGTCAACAAGTACTCCGATTGCAGAACCTAAAACCGCTTGAGGTAGAAACCCAACCAAGGTCGCCATTGACAACACCATCGCAGACCCTGTTGTATTTGTCAGATGCCAGATGATGGCCATTTGAAGAACCCCACTTGTTATCAGGGACACAGCTTGCCCCGCCCATATTGTATAGAAATCTTGTTTCCAATTTCTGATTTTTTCCATTTGAATTTTTCCTTTTATCTTTTGAATGTTTCTTGATTTTATAGCACAAAAAATCTCTCGACAAGCCTGAAATAGCATGCCGGATTACAAAGACAATGACATTCAAATCGAATTAATTAGATTTGAATGTGGAAAAATTACCAAGGTTTATGATATGCAATATTAACGGTGTTTTTACCTGTTAATATTGTACAATTGTTCATAATCATATTGAAAACCACTATATATGTTGCGACTTATCTTAATTGGGATGGTATTATATGCACACCGAATCCGCTGCAAAGTTACAATAAATTATTCGATTTTTGCACTAACTAAAGTAAAGAATTTCAATGCTTCCTGAATTTTGCCTTTCCTTTTTTATCCAAATCTGCAAAAAATAACGGCATAAGCAAATAGGTATATATCGAAAGGCAAAAAATGGCGAATACTGTTTGTATTGGATACTATATCAAAGATTTGTCGTATCTTTGCACCTGAAAGAGTTATTTGATAGTAAAACACCGCAAAACGCTGAAAATCGCACGGTTTCCTAGTCGTTACCATTACTTTTCAGATACTCCGTTAAATGTTTATTCATCAAACGGTTAGACGAAACCGTTCAGAATTTAAAATAAAATGAATATTTTTGCATTCCAGTAATCTGGCCAAATGACCGATATTTTGGAATAGAGTATGACTATTAAACGTGACAATTATCTAAACCAGCTCATTGCCAGCCGTCACAATGGGCTTATAAAAATTGTTACCGGGTTAAGACGATCCGGTAAATCGTATCTATTGTTCCATTTATTCTGCGATTACCTGAAAGGGCATGGAATTTCTGATAGTCATATCATTAAAGTAGATTTGGAAGACAGACGTAATGCACTTCTGCGGAATCCGGATGCATTACTCGCTCACATTGACTCCCAAATGGTGGATGATAATATGTATTACATACTTCTTGATGAGGTCCAGCATGTGCCGGAGTTTGAGGATGTTCTCAACAGCTACCTTAAGATTGATAATGCCGACGTATATGTTACGGGGAGTAACTCTCGCTTTTTGTCCACAGACATAGTCACAGAATTTAGAGGACGTGGAGATCAGATTCATGTATATCCACTCTCGTTTGCCGAATTTATGTCTGTTGATGACAGACATCCTATTGAAGCGTGGAGCGATTATTATACCTACGGTGGTCTTCCACATATATTGACGCTGGAAACTCCCCAAAAGAAAATTGATTATCTTAAAAGATTATATTCAACTGTTTATATCAATGATGTAATCGAAAGATATAAGATTAAGGGTGAAGCTGAATTAAGGGAATTGATTCAGATAATAGCTTCTGCCATCGGATCTCCAACTAATCCCAATAAGTTGGCAAACACTTTCAAGAGTCTTAAAAACGTATCTCTAACCAATAAAACTATTGACAATTACCTGACATATCTCTGTGAGGCTTTTTTAACTGAGAAAGCAATTCGTTATGACATCAAAGGGAAGAAATACATAAACACCCTTTCCAAGTATTATTTTACTGATGTAGGCGTGCGTAATGCAATCCTCGATTTCAGACAGCAGGAAGAAAACCACATTATGGAGAATGTCATTTATAATGAATTAAAAATACGTGGGTTTCAGGTAGATGTCGGAGTAGTAGAGTTTCGCACTACAGATAATGAGGGCAAAAGAATTCGCAAGCAATACGAGGTGGACTTTGTAGCTAACCAAGGCAGTCAACGATATTATATACAGTCTGCATTCATCATGCCAACCGATGCCAAGGAGCGTCAGGAATCAGCCTCATTGCTCAATATTGATGATTCTTTTAAGAAAATCATTGTAGTTAAGGACTATATCAAGCCCAAAAGAAACGAGGAAGGAATCGTTACAATCGGGTTAATTGATTTTCTTCTCAAGCCCGAATTGTTAAATTGGTAGAATATACTATTTAAGTAATATTATCAGTATTCCTCTCTGCAATAGCCGAGCAGCCCATGAGATATTGAAATGTGCAATGTATCTGTTCCTCGGCTATCTCGATGGAGCAGCCCAATTCGCCCAGTCATGCGGTGGCGGAGGCACCTCTTCCGACCTACCGCGGGGACGCACTCCTGATGAAGACGACAGCGGTTTCGCCTACCGCTGCATGATGCAATCCCACAAGATGTTCCGACCGGCAGCTCCCAAACGCGGCATGGGCGGTCGTCGACACGAGGGTGTATTAAAATTCGCGATAAAAATACGTTTAATTGTGATTTCGTGAAATATAGATATAAATTCCACTCGTCTTTTGCCAATTCAGGATATTTTGCTAATTTTGTATCATATGGGGTGGATTTTTCCTTATGTCTAACCTTCTTTCAATTACGGTATTCCTTATAATTCTTTTAAGCACCATGAATGAGAACACTTCCCAACTCCGGCGCATTATATTGTCCGTCTTTGCAATTATGATTGCCGGCATTGTGTGGGCATTCACTCCCGTTGGGATTCCCGGAAAATTTGTGAAAGTCAATCCAGACTCCGTATTCTATCTTAATGCTCCGTCTGCGAAAGCTATTTATGACTACTCCGACGCTAATGCCGTCAACCGGATTACTATTTTTACAGATGCGAACAGTCAAATCCGTGTGGCCGAGGAAGCGGCGTTTTGCCCGAGGAGCGGCATAGAAAGGATGGACTCTCTGATGTTTGACCCTGAAGGCAATCAATTCCGCAGTGTATTGAAATCAGAAGTCAACGGACAGACGAAAGATGACATGGTGTATGAAGCCGAAGAGCGCACTCTCCGCTGGAATCACCACTGCAATCTTTACGTCAACTCTGACATGCTCGTCTGAACAAACCTTGACGACCACGGCAACTGGACCGAACTGCACAAAGGATACGGCGGGGAAACCATGGGTCCAGAGCCAATCATCACGCGCGAAAACTTCTATTCGCTGACCGCCGGGGAAGAGCGCATGTTGCAGGGATATGAAAATGTGCTTCAGGACATCAACACCGGCAAAGCGGGAAATACCGGTATCGGGTTGCTTCTGCTTCTCACGGGTCTCGGACTGGGGCTGTATGTTTTGCTGAACAAAAATATGGATTTCCGCCGTCAGGCGCTGCTCGGCGGCTGGTTGGCCGGACCGGTTGCCATTGTGGGATTCTACGCGATGTGGGAAAACATGCGCACCCTCTTCGGAGACATACCGGGCGCAGTGGCCGGCGCGGTGTTTATCCTTCTGATGTGCTATTATTTCCGCGTGATCATCATACGTTTTGAGGATAATGAAGAACTGGACAACGGACAGGTGACAACGCCGTTTGTGCTGGCAAAAGTGCTGCTGCTCTTTGTAGGGTGGATGGTAGGAGGCGTGTTATGGGGCACATGATGGGCGGCACTCCTCACCACAGACGCTTTCGCCCTGCCCATATTTGCCGTGCCCGACCGCGGCGAGCGTTGTCCGAAATGTCATAAAATGGGTAAAATCCGAAAGGTGGAAACCATCGTTTGCGGTCAGAAGACCAAAGAGCGAACCTCAGGAAATTACATCATTTCTACCACATACGAACGCTACAAAACCCGTCGCACCTGTTCGCACTGTGGATATTCATATTTAACCTCGGAGCAGGACGGCAGGGTATTAGCCGAATCGCGGCGTGAGATACCGCGTCAGGCTCGCCCCAAAGCAACGCCGGCATCTCCCTCATCCGCAGAGCCTAAGGAGGACCGTACGTGGCTCGGTTGCGCCAATGAGGCCAGTGGTAGCGGTGTCTGTCTTTATGAGAGCAAAGGCTATAAGTGCCCCTTCAACGGCGCATACGACCAAACTCAGTGCCGCAACTATCGCAGCAAATAGGGCGGTGGTCAGATTAATTGCCTTCACCCCGGCCTTTATCTGTCTCCTTTTAGGGAAAGACAGCATCAATTTTAAAGATTCAAAGACACCATGGAGTACTATGAAGTTTTAGGAGTAACATTCTAAGTTTGTTTTCCGTCCTTCTCACAAAAGAGCAAATTGCAAAATTCTTCCCTGACATCCAAATTGAAAGTGTTGGGCCGCACATTTGTTTGAAATATCCTTGAGATAATCCTTTGCAATCGCATTTAAAAGCCTTTTATAGCAAAGTTTGTTGGCGCACCAATTGGCAATATGACATAATGCGCTGATTTCCAATTGATCCAGCTCTTTTCAACGAGGACGAATATTAACAGAGAAGCTCCCTTACGGAAGCTTCTCTGTTAATTTCGCGGGTCGGAACTTAGCGCAAGTCGGCCACAGGCCGGTACGCACTCGACGCAGCCGAAAGTTAGTCCCCACAATACTAAACCACGAAATTAGCATAGATAGCTTATAATAAAACAGTAATTGATTTTAAGGTAATTACAAAATCAAGGCTGAATAAACTTATCTTTAGTTTGGCTAAAATGCGAGCATATTCCGAGGTTTATCTCTGTCAAGCCTCGATGAGCTAAAGGTTGCGAGTATTGGTAAGGATGCTCTTTCGAAGACGTTGTGATTGTGATGGCACTTGTCAGACTATAAAAATGTTTGATAGACTTTTATCGTTTTTGATGACATTGTAGATTGTGCTATCAAAGTCGGGGCCTTTGATATATCCGCTTTTCTGCTTATTCAGTTTGATTTCAGTCAAAAGGCCTGATTGGACTAACTCAGATAAATCCTTTTTTGCGTGGCATAAGTCTGCCATGGTATCTTGTGGCAACGGGTAACTGTAGGCGGAATTACATTTGTTATCAGGTTTCGTTGGGAGTAAATACCGGTGCTAAGGGTGTGAATTTGCGCATGGAGACAGTTTATCCACAAAATATTCCGTAAATTTGCAGCATGGATTGGTTTGAAAATCTGTTTTGGACGCAGTCGGCGCTGCAGGCGGTCTGCGTAATCTCGGTCATAATAGCTATTGGACTGGGGTTGGGCAAATTGCGCGTGTGCGGCATTTCACTGGGTGTCACGTTTGTGTTTTTTACGGGCATTCTTGCGGGACACTTAGGCTTGTCTATTGACCCCGAGATACTTAAATATGCCGAAGATTTCGGTCTCATGTTGTTTGTTTACGAGCTTGGACTGAAAGTGGGTCCCGGTTTTTTCAGCTCGTTCCGCACCGGCGGCCTCAAACTCAATATGCTTGGGCTGGCATTGGTGCTCGGCGGTACCGGGATGGCTATTGCGCTGAGCTATCTGATGTTGATTCCTATGACAGATATGGTGGGCATTCTCAGCGGTGCTACAACCAACACTCCCTCGCTCGGTGCCGCACAGCAGGCTATCAGCCAGCTGGGACTTTCTGCCGAAGGTGCAGCCCTGAGTTGTGCGGTGACATATCCGCTCGGAGTAGTCGGCGTGATTCTGGCATTTATAGTGGTGAAGAAATTTGTGGCCCGCAAGTCGGATTTCGAGGCGCGGCATATGGATGACTCCGACCATACGTATGTGGCAGAGTTTCATGTCACCAACCCCGGCATCTTCGGTATGTCGCTGCGTGAAATCAATGCCCTTGGCGCAACACATTTTGTGGTGTCGCGCATATGGCATGGAGGCGAAGTGTCGGTGCCCGGGCCTGATGATGTGTTTTCTGAGGGCGACCGTGTGCTGGTTATCACAAACGAGGATGAGGTGGCCACGCTGACGGTGCTTTTCGGAGAGAAAAGCGACCGCGACTGGAACAAGCCCGACATCAACTGGGACACGCTTGACAAAAACCTCATATCACGCACAATTGCCATAAGCAAGCCGCAACTCAACGGCAAGCGCCTCGGCTCTCTGAATCTCCGCAAGCTCTATGGAGTCAACATATCGCGTGTGTCGCGCTCGGGCGTGCGCCTGCTTGCGCGTCCCGATCTTATATTGCAGCTCGGCGACCGCCTGACCATTGTCGGCACGCCCGAAGGCGTAGGCAAAGTGGGCACCATTTTGGGCAATTCCGATACAGACCTCAAAGACCCCAATCTGGCGGCCATATTCATCGGCATGGTGCTCTCGCTCATCGTCGGGTCTATTCCAATCTCAATTCCCGGCATTTCTGTTCCTATAAAACTTGGTCTCGCCGGAGGCCCGATAGTGGTGGGCATACTCATAGGGCGCTTCGGACCGCAGTTTCATATGGTCACATACACCACCACGAGTGCCAATCTGATGCTTCGTGGCATAGGTTTGTCGCTCTTCCTTGCCTGTCTGGGTCTTGATGCCGGAGGGCAGTTTGTTGACACGTTGCTGCGTGGCGACGGCCTGACATGGATAGTTGCCGGGTTCATAATTACACTGGTGCCGTCATTGATTATGACTATCGCAGCAATGCGCTGGTGGCATCTTGACTTCGGGGTCGCTGCCGGAATGGTGAGTGGAGCTATGGCCAATCCCATGTCAATGACTTATGCTAACGAAATCACGCCGGGCGATGAGGCGCCTGTGGCTTATGCCACCACCTACCCGCTGTCAATGTTCGCCCGTGTTGTCATAGCCCAGCTGTTGGTGCTCTGCTTCCTCTAATAAGTTTGCGCTAAAACATATTGATTTTCGCACTCATCATAACTTTTATTGCGTTAATTGCCGGCTCCTGATTATAGGCTGAGGCTGAACAATCAAAATTGGAAATGGGAACAGGTGTGGAATGTGTGGAACTGTCCCGACAGCAGGTGTGACAGCGTGGATTTGGCATTGCTTCCGGTGCAGTGTCCGGTATAGATTTGCAGGCCGGGATATTGCGAACGTATGGCGGCACTCAATGCAGTGTAATCCTCATCTGTTTCAAACCGATTGTTGTCGTCAGAATCAATCAGGTGCAATCCGCCGATAAATGCGTCGGGACGAATCGGCGCACATGCTTCCAGAGTGTTGAGCAGCCCCAAATGAGTGCAGGATGACAATAAGATATGTCGGTCGGCCTCACGGACCAGCAGGGCCATTTCGTGACTGAAATTGTCAGGCTTTTCTCCGGCCAACAGTGTGCGGTTGGCTTGCGGAATGCTGTGGCTTACGGGTATCTTGCTGATGATTTCCACGGATGGAGTAAGTTGGATATTGTCGGTGACAGTTACTATGCGATGCATATTTGTCTGCACCAAACCATAGTCAATTGATATATCACGCATGTGTCTCCGTCTGTTGGAGTAGTAGCCATAAGCATTGATATTTGATGAAAGATAGATTTGTGCCCTACTGTTGTGTTGCAGAAAGCAGGCGAGGCCGCCGGTATGGTCATTGTGCGCGTGCGACAATACGAGACAGTCCACATCGGCAATGTCAATGCCCAGCTGCCCGGCGTTGTTCAGAAACTTGTCAGATGCTCCCACATCAAGCAGTATATTGCTCTTGTCGGTTTGTATATAAAAGCTCAGTCCATGCTCGGTTTCCAGAGAGGGGCGTTCCGGATCAGGCTGATTGTCTATGAGTACGGTTATTTTTGTCATATGGATTATTCAATTTTAAGCTTTCTCATGGTAGTAAGATACCGATAGGCAGGCAAAAACAAATATCGCAATTTATAGCAACTTATCAAAATTTGCAATAAAATTGGTCCTGAGCAATGGCCGTAACCATATTCATTGATATGCTTTTAAATTTTATTGTCGTGAGATAGTAATTTTTTAGGCAGGTTTGCGTCCAATTAAGAAAAGACACATTTATATGGATTGGCAATTAATAGTCGCAATAATTGTTTGGTCATTCTTGGTCGGACCTATTCAGAAGTGGTTGAAAGAAAAGCTCAACTCTACGTTATGGAGTTGGGTATTTACTATAGTTATCGGCATCGGGGGCATGTGGGGCCTCACTGAGCTTTTGCGTTTCATTACCGGACAGATTAACCGGTTCTAAAGGCGTTTGTATAGCCCTTAATCATATCCATGTTTTGCATAACTCCTGTGGATGGACTATTTTTGTGACATGGAATTTGATGTAAAGCATTATCACGGTCGTCCTTTAGAGGGGAATGAAAACCGTACTGAAGCTGAACTTGCCGTATATGACTTCCTTGACAATCTTGGTGTTGAATACGACACTCTATGTCACCCGGCTGCATTTACAATGGAGGAATGTGAAGCGGTGAGAAGTCGTGCAGGAGCCCCAGTATTCAAGAATCTATTTCTTACCAACAGGCAGCAAACGCAGTTTTTTCTGCTCATGATTCCGGCAGACAAGCCTTTTAAAACCAAATATCTCAGCTCTCAGCTGGGCTGCGCAAGGCTGTCGTTTGCCGATGAACAGCATATGGCTGACTATCTCCATATCCATCCCGGAGCTGTATCGCCAATGGGGCTTATCCATGACACGGAAGGCAAGGTGAGACTGATTATTGACAATGATCTTCGCGATTGCGTGAAATATGCCTGCCACCCGTGCGTCAACACCTCCAGTATCGTACTTTCACTATCTGATTTGCTTGAGAAAATTATTCCGGCAACAAACCATGACTTCACTTGGGTTACCCTGAAGCCTGAATAAAAGATGTGCTGTCCAAGTTCTGATAAGCAAAAACCGTGATTTTTCTAAATGTTGGCTCCATCGGATAGGGCCGAAAACAGCCACGGAACGAATACTACAAGGCCCAAAAGTATGGGAGCTATCATGCTTATTATCCAGATAATAAGGACTACCACAGCGAGGGTAGCAAGTATGCATGCAATAATTTTAACAGTGTCGGATATTTTCATGTTAAATGCAATTATCGTTGGATATGGCAAATATATAATCCTGCATGGGCAACAAACACGCACAATATTGTTAAATAAGTGCTAAATTTGTGTGTTCGCCATAAAATTCTGTATTTGTATGGATCGTGCCTTATTTTTGTTTGCATTATTGTGCTCAGTCGTTGTGCCGAAAGTTTATGCAGTGGATTTTACGCGCGTCATGTCCAATGTACCAACAGTGGAATTTGGCTCTATAGAGCGATATTCCGTCTGCATGACGGGCGAGAGTATTCCGTTTATCATTGATATTTGGTTGCCTGAAGGATATGATGCAGGCAGTCGGTATCCTGTGGTGTATATGGCTGACGGACAGAATCTTTTTGACAAAAATCACTCTTTTGCCGGTGTTGCATGGGAAGTGGAGCAGAAAATCACGCAACTGGTTACCGGCGGCAAGATTCCGGGACCTGCCATAGTGGTGGGGATAGGTAACCGTGGTGCCCGGAATCTTCGTGAGGAGGATTATTTCCCGGAAAAAGCGCTTGACAACATCCCTGCCGATGAGTGGAGCCGGACCCATTTGCCATCAGATTTCCGTCAAACATGCCGTGGTGATGAATATGCTTATTTCGTGGCACATGATGTGAAAGAATTTGTTGACGGCCGTTACAGCACTATGGTGGAGCGCGAGCACACTTTCACCATGGGTTCCAGCATGGGCGCCCTGATTTCGCTGTACATAATGTGCGAATATCCCGACATAGTGGGAGGCGCGGCGTGCATGTCAACACACTGGGTGGGTTCCGTTTCCTCTTCTGCCTCCAACGGTTACACGATGCTTGACGACCCGGTATGTGCCGCCGCTATACTGAAATATTTCGGTGAGAGCCTGCCGGAGCCGGGAGCGCACATACTTTATCTTGATGAAGGCGACAGCGGGTGGGATGCTCTTTATGTGAAATACAACCAGCAGATGACCACATTGGCCGAGGCAAAAGGCTACTCCCAAAGCGCGGGAACGCTTATGGTAAAATACTGGCCGGAAAGCGGCCACAATGAATGGTTTTGGCAGCAGCATTGCAGTGTGCCATTGGAATTTCTGCTTGCCGCACACTTAAGCGGCATTGACCGTATTACCGTATCGCCGACTCCCTCCGCCACAATCCACACCCTGCTCGGCGTTCCCGTGGGGCATTATGCCGAAACACTTGCACCGGGCATCTACTGCAATCCGGGTAAAAAGTTCCTTAAAAGATAGCCGCCTCACCATCCTTAAGCCGGATTGGTGATGGTGAGACGGTCAGTTATGAGGGGTCAGAAAGTGAAAGCGAGCTGAGTTTGGATTCGGCTGTCGTCAGCACCTCCAATATTCCATGTCTGGCGGTGACCATAAAGATATTCTACGCCCACCTGAAGATAAGAGGTGATGTTGTAGAAGCAGTTGACAGCTCCGTAAAGTGCATATTTGTAGTTCTGGTCCTCCGGAAGCGCATTGCAGTAGTCGGACACATCCCATATGCGTGCCTCTGAGAACATGGCGTTGAACTGAAGTTTGGGCGTGGGATTGATGCTGACACCTATATTGGCGCCCATCATGGGTGCGGTTTTCATTTTGCCGGGTGCAGCATTGTCGGGAACAAAGGAGATGGGTTTGCCTGCAATGTCCTGAATGTAGGCGCCTATGCCATGTCCATAAACAAACTGATAATAGAATGTCACAGGCTTGGCCGGTTGGAGATTGCCGGAGAGCATCGCGCCCCATCCAATCACACCACGGCGTTTGTCGGCCACAAGGTCGCGATAGGCATAATGGCGGAAGAGTCCGGACAGTCGCACTCGGTTCATCTTTGACCATGAATATTCCACCCATGCCGGTATGTCCGGAACCATTTCCTCAACATTGCCGTTGAGCACCTGTTGACCGTCAAAAATCGGATAGTCTTTGCCACGGTAGTATCCCTGGGATGTGTAGTAAGACGGCATGTCAATAGCCACGGCAAAACGGAATCCGTTGTAGGATTTGGAAGTGTAGCCTATTTCATAGGCTGCAGTTGTGGCGCATCCTGAGGGTCCTTGCGGGTCAATGGTCGGAGGCTGGCATGCGTTGGCATCCTGAAACAGGGTCAGTTTCAATCCCGCTGTGAAGTTGCGCCATGACATATAGGCTCGCTTGAGCACGATTTTGGAGTCCTCACCATTGGTCCCTGCTTTCAGGTATGCTGAAATTTGGTTTGGCGTGCCGGCGAATCCTACAATCTGGAGAAACAGATGCCCATTGAGCGGATTGATGAAGTAATCGCTGCGGTGTCCTTGCATTGAGGGTACCGGAATTGAGGAAGTAACGAAGCTGATGCCCGCACCATCCTGTTTATAAAGGTCATTGCCTATATCCCAGCCGAGTATCGGGTTGATTTCACCCCCAATAGTCATTACGAAATTATTGTTGTCGGTTTTTATGACAAATGACGGTGCCGGCTCGCGGCCCGGTTCTTCCGCACGCGAGGATTTGAGCAGCTCACGGTCACTTGCCGTGGCGCGGTGTAGATGAATGGAATTGCCCGCATCAGTGGCAGGGATGCTGTCTTCTGCCACCGCCGGCAATGCGGCAAGTAATAATATGCCGGCTCTCAGGAGTTTCGTTGCAGTCATCATGTATTTTAATAATTAGTAGATGGATTTAATGAGTAAGGATTCCGGAAATAATTGAATTTGATTTTTACTATAAATAAACAATTTGACCGGGATTTGGGTTCGTGGTTTTCTGCCATTTCCTATGGCCCGGGACACAATGTTATAAGCGAAATTATATGCGAAGAATGGCGTAATTTGTATGAAATATTCAAAAGATGTGATTAAATTTGCAGTGGCTGTAGGCCTTAAATCTTTTGCCGATGGTATTGCCTGATTTAATCAGTTTTTCAAAAGTTGATTTGCGCGACTATCTGATGATAGTGATAGGTATGGCATTGTATGCCATAGGGTTCACTGCTTTTATCCTGCCGCACGATATTGTGGTGGGCGGAATGGCGGGGTTCAGTACGCTGGTGTATTTCGCGAGTGCGCAGACCATCCCCGTAGCGGTGACGATGTATGTGGTGAACATAATGATGCTTGTGTGCTGGTACAAGCTGCTCGGGCGCAAGTTTGTGGTGCGCACGGTGTTCGGCGCCACGCTCCTGTCGCTTATGATAGGAAGCATCGAGGGATACTTCACATCTCATCCGCCCATTGTCACCGACACCACTATGAGTGTGCTGATGGGCTCGGTGATATGCGGCTGCGGCATAGGACTGTACTATGTACACAAAGGCTCGGCGGGCGGCACTGACATAGTGGCTGCTATTTTTGATAAGAAATCCAATGTGAGCATAGGGCGAACAATGATGGTGATAGATGTGGCCATAGTGACATGCTCATTTTTCCTGCCTTTTGACGGTGACATGGATGCCCGTATTCAAAGCCGCGTGGAAACCATCATCTACGGTTGGGCGTCAATCGCGGTTTACTCGTTTTTGGCCAACTACATAGTGAATGCCGACAAGCAGACGATACAATTCCTTATCCTGTCGCCGAAATGGCAGGAGATTGCCGACAACATAACCCACAAGTCGGGGCGCGGTGTCACCACTTTCGACAGTCGCGGATTCTGGACGGGTGAGAACCGCACCATGCTTATAGTGTGGTGCCGCCAGTTTGATGCCGACCTGATATATGAAATAGTGCGCCGGATAGATGAGGGCGCATACATAATTCAATCCGATGCCAAAAGCGTTTACGGCAACGGATTTGACCCATTGCGCTCCAAGCCCCGAAAGACGATAGAAGCCAGGCACTGATAGCCGTAAGCGTGTTTAGCGGATATATCCGGTACGTTCAAACAGCTCGTAATCGCTGTCCACCTTGTTGCCTACCGTGGTGAGCATGTCGCCCACAAGTGCGCCGTTGATGCCGCCACGCAGCATACGCTCAGTGGCCGCCTCACTTAGCCGCGCACGTCCGCCGGCAAATCTCAGCACGGCATCGGGGGCGATAAGCCGCATCAGAGCTGCGGTACGCACAATCTCTTCTTCCTCAATAAGCGGAGTGTTTTCAAGGGCCGTGCCGGGAATCGGGGAGAGGATATTGACCGGAATGGATATGGCACCGGCATCGCGGGCCTCGGCACATAGCTCCAGACGCTGGCGCATGGTTTCGCCCATTCCTATAATGCCGCCGGAGCACACTTGCAATCCGGCACGCTTTGCTGCGGCTATGGTGCGCAGTTTGTCTTCATGAGTATGGGTGGTGCAGAGTTGCGGAAAGTATGATGATGCAGTTTCAAGATTGCAGTGATACCGTTTTACGCCCGCCTCCTTGAGCTGCTGCATAGCCTCATCGTCAAGCAGCCCCATTGATGCGCATAAAAACAGCTGCGGATGTTTCGCGCTAAGGCTTTTGAACATGCGGCATGCTTTTTTGAGTGCCTCGCCTTGCATCCTGCGTCCGCTGGTGACCATGGAAAACCGGTGTACCCCGCGTGCGGCACATTGGTCGGCAGCCGCCATGAGTGTTGGCTCAGGTATCAGGTCATATTCCTCAATGCCGGTGTGGTGATGGCGGCTTTGCGCGCACCATTTGCAGTCTTCCGAGCATCGTCCGCTGCGGGCGTTGACAATAGAACAGGTGTCAATGCGGTTGCCGCAGCGTTCGCGGCGCACGCGGTCAGCAGCCTCGCACAGGGTATCTGTGGTGCAGGTATCGTTGAGATGCAGGGCTTCCTCCACTGTGGCTCCTATACCGTTGAGGGCGCGTGCAAGAATTGATTCAAGTGTCATGGCTTATGGTTGTTTTCAGGGTGCAAAGGTACATTTTTTTTGGCGTAAAAAGAATAAAAATGGTGTGTTTGGGAAAACGCTGTTTGTGCGAAACATTATGAGCCTGAAATGAGTTATATTTGCAAACCTGTATTCATAACCAAAGCTATTTATTTATGATATATCGCCGCATAATCCAGTCTCTTGCCGCCATAATTATGGCCGCACCCGTGGCGTTGGGCGCTTCGGATGCCGTCAGTCTTGATTCTTGCCGCAGCATGGCGCTGCAACACAACAAACAGCTCAAGGTGCGTGCAGAAGCCGTGCGCATGACCGGTTATCAGAAAAAAGAAGCCCTTGCAGCCTATCTTCCCGCCATTGATTTTGAGGGTGGCTACATGTATAATCAAAAAGAACTGTCAATATTTGATTCCGACCAGCTTCTTCCCACAAAAAGCTTTGATCTGGCCACGCAGAGCTATCAGTTCAATGTAGTGAAAAACCCCATTACAGGACAGCCCATAACCACCCCCGACGGCACCCCAGTGCCTGAAACCGTGGCGCTGATACCTAAGGAGGCAATGACATATGACATCCATAATGTGTTTTTCGGTGCCGTTACTCTGACTCAACCCATATTCATGGGCGGTAAGATCATAGCCATGAACCGGCTCACACATTATGCCGAAGAGGCCGCCAAGGCACTCCATAATCAGGAGGCCGAAAATGTGATTTATGCCGTGGATGCCGCTTACTGGCAGGTGGTGTCGCTCAAAGCCAAATACGAACTTGCCACAAGCTACGTGGCACTCCTTGACACTCTCCAAAGCAATGTCAAGGCTATGGTGCAGCAAGGCGTAGCCACCAAGAGCGACCTGCTTAGCGTGGATGTGAAGCTTAATGCCGCTCAGGTTGACTTGGTGAAGGTGGAAAACGGGTTGTCGCTTAGCCGAATGGCTCTTGCACAAGTGTGCGGACTTCCGGTAAATACCCAAATGACGCTTGCGGACGAAGGTGCTGACCTCAATGCGCCGGCCGCACCTGTGGCCAAGGATTATAATATGGAGGATGTTTATGCCCGGCGTCAGGATTTGCGCGCCTTGGAAATGGGTGTGAAAGCTTTGGGCCAAAAAGAGAAGGTGGCTATGAGCGACATGCTCCCCAAGCTGGCACTGATCGGGTCGTATTCATTCTCCAATCCCAATATGTTCAATGGGTTCAAGAAGCGTTTTGACGGCGCATTTTCAGTAGGTGCCGTGCTCTCTATCCCGATATGGCATTGGGGCGGCAATTACAATAAATACCGGGCTGCAAAGAGCCAGACCAGAATAGCCGAGTTTGAGCTTGCCAATGCCCGTGATCTCATAGAGCTGCAGGTCAACCAGAGCAGCTACAAAACTCAGGAAGCGCTCAAAACCTTGCAGATGACCACAACAAATCTTGCCAAGGCAGACGAAAATCTCCGTACCGCCACTCTCGGATTTCGCGAGGGTGTACTTACTACCGACAATGTGATGGAGGCCCAGACCGCATGGCTCAAAGCCAACAGCGAGCATGTGGATGCCCAAATAGAGGTGCAGCTGTGTGAGGTTTATCTATCCAAAGTGCTTGGCACTCTTCCTTATCCCACCGATTATTAATTCAGTAAATTCAATATATCGTTATGGCTGACATTAACGCTAACGCTGCTGAAAAGCGTGAAAACCGCACACTGCTTATGGCATTGCTGCTGCTTACCTTGGGAGCCGTGGTGCTCGCTATCATAGGTTTTGTGTTTCTTAAAAAACCTGCTGAAATCATCGAGGGGCAGGCCGATGCCACTACTGTCAGGGTGTCAGGCAAGCTTCCCGGCAGAGTCGCCGACATTTATGTGAAAGAGGGCGACATGGTACATGCCGGAGACACCCTCGTGCATATTCATTCATCACTTGCCGAGGCTAAGCTCATGCAGGCCGAAGCCATGAAACAGGCCGCCGCCGCTCAGAACCAGAAAGTGGATGCCGGCACAAGAATACAGATAATCCAGACAGCCCAACAGCTTGTAGCGCAGGCCGCCGCCGCAAAGGAGATAGCGTACAAAACCTATCAGAGAATGGAGAACCTGTTTAAGGAAAACGTGATTTCCGCGCAGAAACGCGATGAGGCAAAGGCCGCTTATGATGCTGCCACTGCTGCCGAAAGTGCAGCCCGCAGTCAGCTGGCACTTGCCAAGGCCGGCGCGCAGAAAGAGGACAAGGAAAGTGCGGCAGCCATGGTGAATGTGGCCCAAGGTGGCATAGCCGAGGTTGAGAGTCTGCTTGAGGACCAGTATCTTACAGCTCCATGCGACGGTCAGATTGATCAGATATACCCTGAGGTCGGTGAGTTGGTGGCTCTTGGCGCACCTATCATGAATGTGCTCAAAATAAGTGATAAATGGGTTACATTCAACGTGCGCGAGGAGTATCTTAACAACATGAAGCTCGGTCAGAAAATAAAGGTCATGATACCTGCGCTTGACAAACGCGAAGTGGAGGCTCAGATATATTATGTGCGAGATATGGGCAATTATGCCACATGGCGCGCCACCAAAGCCACCGGCGAATGGGACAGCCGTACATTTGAGGTGAAGGCCCATCCCGTTGACTCCATAGCTGATCTCCGTCCCGGAATGACAGTTGTTTATCATCCGTAATCCAATCGAGTCATGAAGTTCACTCCGCTCATACAATCTCTGCGTCGGGGATGGCTGTCACTTGGCCGTCGCTGGGTAGTGGTTACGCTGATGGCGCTGGTGCCTTTCGGTATCACATGGTTTTTCATCAACATGATGGATTCCGGTTTGCCCATGAAAGTGCCTGCTGCGGTGGTGGATCTGGATCAAAGTGCGTTATCGCGCAAGGTGACACGCAATCTGGCTTCATCGCAGGCATTGGCGGTGGACTACAAAGCCGAATCATTTCATGAGGCTATCGACGATGTGCGCGCGGGCAAAATTTTTGGATTTTTTTACATCCCCGAAAATTTTCAGCGCGATGCGATTTCTGGCCGCGGACCCACACTCAGTTATTATTCCAATATGACTTTCTTTGTGCCCGGCACGCTGGCATTCAAGGGGTTCAAAACCGCTGCCGTGACCACGACCGGTGGTGTGGTGCAAACCACACTTGTGCAGTCGGGTGTCAACGAATTAGCGGCGGGAGCATTGCTTCAGCCGGTGGTTATCAACGAGTTTGGTATGCACAATCCGTGGCTTAACTACAATATCTATCTGAGCAATTCGTTTTTGGCCGGAGTGGTGGCTCTGATGGTGTTGCTCGTCACCGCTTTCACCGTGTGTGATGAAATGAAGACAGGCTCGTCACCTCAATGGCTGCGCACGGCCGGCGGCTCCATGTTAATAGCCCTGTTGGGCAAGCTGCTTCCGCAGACCATAGTGTTTTCGGCAGTGGGCATAGGCATTCAGAGCATACTCTACGGCTATTGCCATTTCCCGCTCAACAATCATGTCATGCACATGATTATGGCCATGGTGCTGTTTGTCATAGCATGTCAGTCATTGGCAGTGATAATTTGCAGCATACTGCCCAACCTCAGGCTGTCGCTCAGTATTCTGTCGCTCATCGGCATATTGTCGTTCTCTATCACCGGTTTCTCATTCCCGGTTCAAAGCATGTACGGGTCGGTAGGCGTGTTCAGCTATATAGTTCCGTTGCGCTATTATTTCCTGATTTATGTGGATCAGGCCCTTAACGGTATTCCAATATTTTATTCGCGCTGGTATTATGTGGCATTGCTTATTTTCCCGCTGGTGTCGTTGCTCGGGTTGCCGAGGCTTCGCCGGAAGTGTCTTAACCCAGTTTATGTGCCGTAAGTTATGAAAAGTATTAGAAATTGGTTGGTGGCACTGTTCAAGGTGTGGCGTCGGGAGTTTTACCTTGTGTTTCACGATGCCGGGGTGATGTTGTTTTTCTTCGCGTTGCCCACAGTCTATCCGGTTGTGTACACCATAATATATAATCCCGAAATCGTGACCGATATGCCCGTGGTGGTGGTTGATGACAGCCGCACGGCATCAAGCCGCAATCTCGCCCGGATGGTTGATGCCACGCAGGCCATGGAGGTATATGATTATGCTCCCGACATGGCGGCTGCACGTGATATAATGAATTCCCATAACTGTTTCGGCATCCTGCATATTCCGTACGACTATGACAAGAAGCTGGGTCGTGGCGAGCAGACGGTAGTGAATTTCTACAGCGAAATGAGCTTGCTGCTGCGCTATCGCTCGTTTGTGGCCGCACTCACGGACATTCAGCTGGAACTGGGAACACAGATACAGGCGCAGAAAATCTCAGAAACCGGCATGGAGTCGCTCAGCAGCGTTGCCGCCCCGGTGCAGAGCGAATCGATAATGCTCGGCGATCCCACACAGGGTTTTGCCTCGTTCATCATTCCCGGCATCCTGATTCTCATATTGCAGCAAAGTCTGATACTCGGCGTCACCATGCTTGCCGGCGGTGCCAAAGAGCGTCGGCGTGCCAATGGCGGCATCGACCCCATGTCGGTGGATGCTCCCCTAAGCGCGCAGATGTTTGGCAAGCTGATGTGCTATCTGTGTATCTACACACCCATGGTGCTTTATATACTCCATATAGTGCCGCTCATGTTCTCGCTGCCTCAGGTAGGCAGTCTGGGCCAGTGCTGTCTCCTGATATTGCCCATGCTCATAGCATCTACTTTCCTCGGTTACTGTCTGAGCTGGTTTGTGAAGGAGAGGGAATCCTCGCTGCTCGTGATAGTGTTCACCTCCGTTGTGTTCCTTTTCTTGAGCGGGCTTACTTGGCCGCGATATGCCATGAATGGCTTTTGGAGGCTCGTAGGTGATGCCGTTCCCGCCACATGGGGTGTGGAAGCGTTTGTGCGCATGAACTCCAACGGCTCACCGCTGTGGGAACAGGCTCATCAGTATCTGATGCTTTGGGTGCTCGCTGCCGTATATTTTGTGATAGCCTACTGCCTGCAGCGGTATTGTCAGGGAAAGCGGAAATTGTTACCTTTGCAGCATTAACCCCCTAACGGATACATTATGTTTTCAGGAATAGTGGAAGAGGCCGCCAAGGTGGTGGCTGTGAAAGATGAAGGCGGCAACCGTCACCTCACCGTGAAATGCTCGTTTGCCGACGAGCTGAAGATTGACCAGTCTGTGGCCCACAACGGCGTGTGCCTCACGGTGGTGGAGCTGCATCCCGACAACACATACACTGTCACTGCCATTCAGGAGACTCTTGACCGCTCTAATCTCGGCAAGCTCACCGTGGGCAGCGAGGTGAATCTGGAGCGTTCAATGGTGATGAACGGGCGCCTTGACGGACATATCGTGCAGGGCCATGTGGACTGTACCGCCGTGTGCGAAAACGTGGAGCATGTGGACGGCAGCATCTACTATAAGTTTACCTATGATGTCCCTGATGAAATGGCTGCCAAAGGGTATGTCACGGTGGAAAAAGGTTCGGTTACGGTGAATGGAGTGAGCCTCACGGTGTGCAACAGCGAGCGCCGCTCGTTTCGCGTGGCAATAATACCCTATACCTATGAGCACACCAATTTCCATGCCATTGAGCCGGGAACAGAAGTGAATATTGAGTTTGACATTATAGGCAAATATCTGGCGCGCCTCGCAGAATTCTCGCGTTGACAGCCTATATCAGATTTCAGAAACTTTAAACTATCTCCAAATACATCAACCGCGCTCTCTCACACAGGGAGCGCGGTTGACATTTATCAAAAAAATGATGCTTATGGTATATACACCTTTGTGGACTTGTTGCCCTGGCGGCGGATGTATAGGCCGGATTCAGGGTTCTCAACCCTGATGCCCTGTAGATTGTAGTATTCCACCGAGGCATCGCTGTACTCATCGCTCTTCACCCCGTCAATCCCCGCAAAATCTATCTCCTGTATGTTGTGGAAATACATCCAGGGCGACACAAGCAGGAAATTGTCCGAAGATCCTTTAGGCACATAAAGAGTTGTGTTGTCATAACTCTTTTGCGTGAATATATTTTTGTCACCTTTTACGGGTTTTGTGGTGTTATAATATATTTTTTCAATAGGAGAATCGGAAGAATTAGTAAAAGCTTCTGAACTAATGGAGGTGAGAGAGCCGGGAAGATGTATGGTTTTAAGCGATGAGCAATAGGCAAATGCCTGTTCATTTATTGATTTCACACCTTCAGAAATTACTAATGTTGTCAAATCAGTGCAATAGTAGAAAGCGGTCGTTCCAATTCTGGTAATGGACGATGGCACCGTATATTCCTCAGGAATAACTCCACAGCTCGCATATCTTATAGCACTTTTGGAACTGTCAAAAATCATGCCGTTTTCCACAATATCCTTTTCGTTATAAGAAATCGGAGCTACTGACGAGCTTGTAATTATTGTTGAACAGTCCATCCCTTTTGGGCGGCCATATTTTTTAAGGGTAGAGAAGACTTGCTTTCCCATTTTCGGCACTTTAAGAGGAATTATATAATCCATCAGATTGGAGCCGTAAAAAGCTTGTGTGCCGATGGAATCAATCTGCTCACCTAAATGAAGGGAATTAAGTGATGTGCTCATAAAAGCAAAGTTACCTATGTGAATGATATTTGGCAAATCAACGGTTGATATTCCACTTGCATTTTGAAATGCCCCCTGTCCAATTGTGGTTACAGAAGATGGAAGAGTGATGCTTTTAGTGTTGCATTTATATAATGCATAATAACCGATTTCGGTGACCGTGGAGGGTATGACGAGACTTTCAGTATAGGAGTCGGGAACGAAAAATAATTTTGTATAGTCTTTGGAATACACTATACGATTCTCGTAAACTATGGCATCGTTGTCATACCAGCAAAATTTACCGGAATCTCCAATCCAATTTGTGTAACCGCTTTTCAACCTTATTGGGGCGGCCACTCTCTCTCGTTTGCCCCTTGTTGAATAGAAAGCAGATTCGCCTATTGATGTCACATTTTCAGGTATGAACACGTTTCCCACCTCCGTCCAGCAGAAAGCTCTTGAACCAATTGAAACGAGAGAAGACGGTAAGTCTATACTTGGTAGGTAAGTACAGTTGTAAAAAGCATAATCTCCAATGGAAACTATTGTGTTGGGCAGCGTAATCCCGGTAAGATACGTGCAGCTCTTAAATGCATTGTCGCCAATTTCTGTCACTTTATAAATATTGTTCTCATAAGAAATTGATTCGGGGATGTCAATGGCTGTACTTTCGTTAAGTACGTTTCCTATCACAACAGCGTAGTTATTGCCGGATTTGTCGGTGTTGAGGCTATAAGTAATATCGTCCTGACGATAGCCGATCTGAGCAATGGCAGATGCCAAGCATGCCAGTGCGCATAATGTGGTTATAATTATCCTTTTCATAATATTTATTTCTAACAGTTTATTTTTTGATGAATACATCCCAGTCGGTTTCGTTACCGACATTGAATATTTTGTCCCCGCGGTTCCACGTGTCCGGCAGCGAAGTGGGTTTGGTGGTGGCTGTACACTCCACGGATTCGTTGAGGTGGGTCACATTCTGAATCTTCAGCGTGTCGGTATCAGGCAAAGAATTCAGAGGATTCGCCTTACTGCATTCCTGCCAAACGTATCCTGACAGGAACAGTCCGTTGTCATAGAGCATCATGGTATTTACTACCGGAACATCTACTGTGTTCCAATCTGTTCTTATTGTATCTTGTTCAACGCGACACCGGTACATTCTGAGATAGCCTGACCATGATGGATAATACGATCCTCCTTGAATCGGAATTAGTGTGCTTACGGCATTGGAGGATGTTGGCTTGTCAATAAAATTGTCTTTGGAAAGCGATGGCACAGAGGTCACAGGAGATACTTTGTAGTTGGTGTACATCAGTTGTTTATAAGGCTTGCCATTAGGATATGCAATAATGTTGCGCTGACGGTCGATTACAAACACGGCATAATATTCATACTTGCCCGATGGAGCATACCATCTGTCGTTGCTGTTCGGCCTCATGGCAGCCGTACGGCGATTGATGTTGCGCAGCTGATGGTTTACATTGTTTACTGCGAATCCGGCATTGATTGTGCCGGAGCCGGATAGGTATGGCGACAGGTCATTGAGTAATGTGGTTGCGATTGTATCGGTTAGAAATATTGAGTCGTTTTGATTTTCTGCTCTAAACTGTATCCCAACAGTGAGAGGCCATGTCACGGAATTCAATAATGCCACTTGCCTGTATTGGTTGGAGATGTTGACTGTTGCTCCATCACCTACAATGATTTCCGGTGCAGAGTAACGCGCAAGCCAAAGCTTCTTTTTTGCCTCAAACTCCTTAATTCTTTCATCATATGGTATTTTATTCACTTGTTTGTCATCTTTGCCATAGAATAGGTCATGAAAAGTGCACAGGTAGGTGTTGTTGTGGATTTCAGCTACACTTGGCGTCCCGTAACCGCTTCCGGCAATATATATATTGCCTCGTTCACTTTTATAGAAGAAATTGTCGGAAATAGTGACTTGAGAATTAAGTACACGGATAAGCATACCTTCGTTTGATTCCATTGAAGATTCCATATGGTTGTTGGAGAACGTGAGTCCCCGGCAACCATTCAACACTATTTCACCACCGGTTATGTTGCAGGATATCAACCCTCCACGGTTCTGCCCTACATAAAGGGTGCGGTTGTTTAGGAACCGAGAGCCCATGAACGCATTCCCGGTAAATTGGAGATTATCGCTGTCACCGTTAAGATATATCATCCATTTTGTGTCATAAACAGTTGTATCGGTGGCTGAAGTTGTTCCGGGAGGCGCGTAATGAACTATGTTGACACCGGAAAAACGGCAGTCTTTGATTACAAAACCGTCGGCATAATCACGGCTTTTCACTATGGCCTGCTTGAAGTTAAGAAACCTGCATTGCTCTATGTCAAGTCCTCCGGCGGTAAACAGACCATTGAGTTGCGGAATGATCCGTTCGCTTTTGTCGCCGTTCATAAAAGTAATGTTGCGCACTACGGTTGTGAATGCCGGGTATGGATGTACCCACATGTTAAACTGTTCCTCAATATGCTCCGAGGAGGGGTATTGTTCAACAGGCTTGGTGTTGACAAGCACCATGTAGCCTGATTGGAAGTTGGAGCAGGATGATGAATTTTTGTTTGCCACTATAGTGGTTCCGAGAAGATCGGAGTTGGAGCCGTTGCTCGGATTGGAGATGAATCCGTTTTCGCCTACAAGCTCTATGCCGTATCGCACGCGAATGGAGTGCTTTGTGGGGTAAAGCCCACGCTGCAGAAACACCTCACCGGTGCGTTTTAGCGTTATGGCTTTGTTGATTGGTCCTGACCAGTCATCGCACCCCGGAGCTGCAAACCATTGCGGGTATGCACGGTCAATATGCCACATGCCGGTAACCTTGACTTCATTGAAAATATATGCGCATGGGGCGTCAAGGAATGCGTATTCATGCTGTTCTTCTTTCAGTTCTCCATATTCCGGTGCGGCAATAGTGCCGGAGCCGGATACTGGGATAACGCCCAACGACAGTGTGCAGTCAGCCGACAGGTTGAGGCGACTGTCGTTGTCGCATAGTATCAGATTGCCGTTCTTGCAGTTAAGAAGACTTTCATTGCCAAGAGTGAGAGATGAATTCCCTTCTATCTTTAGTGTGCTGCCGGGTTCAAGGATGATTTTACAGTTGGACCCGGTTGTGGCTTTGCCATTGCCGATAATCAGATTGGCGAATTCACCTATAACAAGGGTGCAATTGTTGCCTAATGTGATGGCTTCGATGGTTGCTGAGGTTTTTGGCTGTACAAATATTTTGGAACCATCTGAATAATTTTTCGGGAATTGCCCTGAGCTGATGGTGTCAACCGGTGTGGTTGCAGATGCCAAGCCAAATACGAGCAGCATGATTAGCAACAGATATTTCTGAAGCTTTAGTGTGAAGGGTGGCCTATAGGTTGTTGCTGTGTGATTGCTCATAGTTTATTGAATATTTTATGCGTTTGTGTGAATGTTATGCCTTTTAGCAAAGATAAATAGATTGGCGGTGAGTCGCAAGCTAAAAAGCTTAATTCACAAAGTTAGAAAGTGTTAATTTGTCCTCTGTCGGGATTAGAAATTGTAATTGAAGCTGACCATTACTCGGAGTCTGTTGGCTTTTGATGCGCCTGTGGTGGCAAAAGACACTAAGGGTGAAACATTGAGGTTGCCGGAATGAAAATCAAAGCCTACGCGCACTCGTTTTTCCGACATGCGGTATTCCGGGATTGTGCTGTAGCCGGCAATGAAATCCAGGGTTTTGATAATGCCTACCCCACCATATGCATTGAAGCAGGTTTTGTAGCCATATCCTGAGTCGTGGTGAGGATTGATGGTGCCTTTTAGGAACAGTCGTTTCAGAAAAGAATATTTGGCGGATAACATTGCTCCTTCGCTATGATAATTCCTGTTGAATATGCTGCCGAAATATCCGTTTGCCATTAGGCCCCAGTTGCGTACATGAGTCTTGTAGCCTAAATATCCGCGCATATACTGATATCCGATAGACTCGGAATAGATACTTTGTTCAATGCGGCCAAAGAAATGCTGATGAAGAGTATATTGCCCGTAAATATAGCGGGTGTCTCTGAGTCCGACACTGAATTGTGCTTCTCCGGGCATAGGTAGCATTACTGCCAACATAAGTATGAGGATTAATCTTTTCATTGGAGAACGTGCAGGAGTTTCGAGGTGAGGATTTCGTATCCCGAGCTGTTGAGGTGAAGACCGTCAACATAATAGGCTTGATTGATGTCTGTTTTGTTGAGAAAATCTGAATAGGCATCAATGTATATGATGTTGGGGTGCACTTGCATCTCAGCTTTCACATATTCGTTGAATTTTGAAATATCGGTATTTATATTCTCTCTGTCGTTTTCGTATTTTCGCGGGAGCACCGAAAACAGATAAACTTTGGCTGCATCCAGTCCCAATATCGCGTTGCAGTATCGGGTCACATATTCTTCGCGCGATTTGTCACGCATTAAGGAAGAATTATTGGTGCCAATCATTACCACAATCGTTTGATTGTGAAAGGCTCCGCGTTTGTTCTCAATGAGAGATATGCCGGCACCGGAAACGCCAAGATTGTATGTTTCATAAGTGGGAAAGAACGCTGCCGTGTCCCATCGCTCTATCAGAGAGTCCCCGATAAAGGTGAGTCTGTCACTGGCGTCTTCACATGCCGACATGAGTAGTGAAAGCGTACATGCAAGTACTATTTTTAGAACTGTTTTTAACATAGGTAAGTGCAAATATAGATAAAATCATTAAATGGCAGAAAGTTAAGAATATAATTCTGTATATTTGTGCGTATTAATCTGTCATTGTTTATGCGCACTTATTATCCGTTTGTCAACATTGCCCGTTTTTTTGCAATCTTTTTGGTCATAGTGGGACATGTTACTAAAAATGAATTTCTGTTCAACAGCATATTCTGTTTTCACATGCCATTGTTTTTCATCCTGTCCGGTTTTCTGTTTGTGCCTGACGGGAACTTGAAACAGGTTGCCGTCAAGAAATTCAAAAGCCTTATTGTGCCATATCTGTTCTTCTATGCCCTGACGCTGGCATATTTCTGGATTGTGGAATCCCGCTTTCGTGAATCGCTTGTGGATAGCGAGTGGATGCGTCTGCTCCCTTTCGTCCTTGGCTGTAATTATGGGGCGTCCATGTCTCATAATATCGTATTGTGGTTTCTGCCGGCATTGTTTTGCGTGGAGCTGCTCGCTGATGTGTTGTACACTCGGGTCAAAAACGAGGGCATAAGAGTGGGCATTGTTCTGGCTATAGGTGCAGCAGGATTTGTGATGTCGGAAGTCGGGATATGGGAATTGCCGTGGGGCATCAGTCAGGCCATGGTAATGTTGCCGTTTTTTGTGCTCGGCATATACTTCCAATCACTTTTGCAGGCATTGCAGTTGTCAAAATTAAAATCGTGGATGCTGTTTGTCGTGTCGGCGGCCGTGTTTGTGTGTTTGCTCGGTGTCGTAGGGAAAAACAGTGTGCAGAGTGGCTTGTTCCCCTCCATACCGTTGTTTTTGCTGAGTTCGGTGATCGGGTCGCTTATGGTTATATCGCTGGCCATGATTTGTGGCCGTGTTCCTGTGTTTGAGGCTCTTGGTGCCGGTAGCGTGACGCTTGTGGTTATGTGCATTCATGAGCCGTTGTATCGTCCATTGGTAATAATGGCAAGCCGATTGACCGGCATTGATGCCCGCAGCGATGTGATGCTTACGCTGGTGGTGTCGGCAGTCACGTTTGTTTTATGCTATCTGGCATCAATTGTTTATAACAAATATATTGCTTCTCGTCTTGCACGGAGTGCCGATAGGTTATTAGGGGAAAGTGTGCAAATTGGTATAAAATAATATAAAATATGTTAACTTATTGTTAATTTTTTGGCGATATAAGGCTCGGAGATGTGATTTTATAGCGATTGGATTGCGTATTGGCGCGAAAATGTGTATCTTTGCGGCATAAAAGTCACGGAGGAGGCAGCTGCTTCCTCCATTTTATTTATATTAAGATGATTGACAAGCAAATTGTGGCCGATGTGGTGCGTGATGCCATTGCCAATACCGATGCATTTTTGGTGGAGGTGACGGTAAGCCCCGCAAACGAAATAAATGTGGAGATAGATTCGCCGACAGGCGTGGATATAGACGCATGTGCCGACATTACCCATAAAATAGAGTCCGCTTTGGACCGCGATGTTGAGGATTACGAACTGACTGTGGGCTCGGCAGGGCTGACTGCCCCGTTTAAGGTGGCCGGACAGTATCTCAAAAACCTTGGCAACGAGGTGGAGGTGCTGACAAAGGATGGCCGGAAGCTGTGCGGCGTGCTCACCGACTACAATGAGGCCGCAGGCGAGTTTACCATAGAGGTGCAGAAAAAGGTGAAGCTTGAGGGGAAGAAACGCCCCGAAATGGTGGCAGAGCCTGTGGCACTGAAGGTGGACGAATGTAAATCAGTAAAATATTTATTAAAATTCAAATAACGATATTTTCTCATGGCTAAGAAAGAGGAAGCTCCCAATATGGTGGAGAGTTTTGCCGAGTTTAAGGAACTTAAGAATATCGACAAAGCCACTATGATAAGTGTGCTTGAGGAGTCGTTTCGCAATGTGCTGGCAAAAATGTTCGGCACCGACGAGAACTTGGATGTGATAATGAACCCAGACAAAGGTGATGTTCAGATATTCCAGAATCTCAAAGTGGTGCCCGACGGTGAGGTGCAGGACCCCAACACCGAGATTTCGCTCAGCGATGCCCGTGCCGATCAGGACCCCGATGTGGAGATTGGCGAGGAGCATACACGCGAGATTATCTTTGCAGATTTTGGCCGTCGTGCTATCCTGAACCTGCGTCAGACCCTCCAGAGCAAGATTCTTGATCTCCAGAAGGAGAATATCTACAAGAAATTCAAGGAGCTTGAAGGCGATCTGGTGAGCGGTGAGGTGTATCAGACATGGAGCAAGGAGATTCTGCTGCTGGATGATGACAAGAATGAGCTGCTGCTCCCCAAGAGTGAGTCTATACCCGGCGACTTCTTCCGCAAGGGCGAGACCGTGCGCGCGGTGGTGGCCAATGTGGACAACAAGAACAATAACCCCAAGATTACCGTAAGCCGCACCAATGAGAATTTCCTGCGTCGCCTCTTTGAGCTTGAGGTGCCCGAGATACATGACGGCCTGATTAACATACGCGCCGTTGCCCGTATCCCGGGTGAGCGTGCCAAGATAGCCGTAGAGAGCTATGACGACCGTATTGATCCAGTAGGAGCATGCGTAGGTGTGAAAGGGTCACGTATTCACGGTATTGTACGTGAGCTGCGCAACGAGAATATTGATGTGATCAATTATACCGCCAATCCGTCGCTGTTTATTCAGCGTGCCCTCAGCCCCGCTAAAGTGTCGTCAATACGTCTGGATGAGAACGAGAAGAAAGCCGAAGTGTTCCTTCGTCCGGATGAAGTGTCTCTGGCAATAGGTAAAGGCGGCCTTAACATCAAGCTCGCCTCCATGCTTACCGGCTATGTGATTGATGTGTATCGCGACACTGAAGAACCCAACGAAGAGGATATTTATCTTGACGAATTTAAGGATGAAATTGACGGCTGGGTTATTGATGCTCTCAAAAATATGGGCTGTGTCACTGCCAAGGCCGTGCTCAACACACCGCGTCAGGTGCTCATAGACAAAGCCGACCTTGAGGAAGATACTGTGGATCAGGTGATAGCAGTGCTTCGCGCAGAGTTTGAGGACGAATAATAACTCGGCATCCTGTCCCGGATTGCGGCAGGCTTATCTGTGATCACCAACCCACTCAAAATTGATAATACTAAACTTATATATGGCGAAAACTAAAATCAGTAAAGTAGCAAAGGATATCAACGTGGCGCTCCCCACCGTTGTGGAGTTCCTGCGTAAAAAGGGTATTACTGTGGAGGATAATCCCAATGCCCGAATAGATGATGATGTCTATGATCTGCTTGTGAAGGAGTATGCCCCTGATAAGGCCGTGAAAAGTCAGGCCGCACAGGTGCTCTCCGAACGGCAGAAGGAGAAGGTGAAGCCCGCAACTACCGAGCCTGCCGAAATAAAAACCGAACCCAAAAACACCCCCGGAGTGAAGGTGGTGGGTCATATAGATCTTAATCCGAAACCTGCAGCTCCCAAGCCTCAGCCTGCGGCTAAGCCTGCACCGGCTCCCAAACCGGAGCCAAAGCCCGCGCCCAAAGTTGAGGCCCCCAAGCAGGAAGAACCCAAACCGCAGCCCGCACCCAAGCCTGAGGCACCCAAGCCCGAGGCAGCAAAAGTGGAAACTCCCAAAGTAGAGCTTCCAAAGGCAGAGGCTCCCAAGGCCGAACCCGAAAAGCCGGTAGTTTCCAAGCCTGAAGAAGCGGAAACCGATAAGGTTGTCGAACCTGAGATTTTCACTATGGGCAAGCCCAAGCTCGGGCCTACAATCAATGTGGTTGGAAAAATTGATTTGTCTGCCATAAACCAGTCAACTCGTCCCAAGAAAAAATCCAAGGAAGAGAAACGCTCCGAGCGCATGGCCAAGAGCAACGGCAATGCTGCCAATGCTGCAGGCACTCCCGGTCAGAATGGCGACCGCAAAAAGCGTAAGCGTATCGGCGGCAAGGAGAAGATAGATATTGAGAAAACAGCCCAGCAGAACAGTGGCAACAATGGTGGCCAGCAGCGCAACAACGGCGGTAATAACGGCGGCGGCAACAATAATCGTCGCAACGACCGCACGCAGCGTGCTCAGGGCAACGACCGCGCCAAGCGTCCTGTTCACAATGAAGTGAACGAAGAGGATGTACAGAAGCAGATTAAGGAAACTCTTGCACGCCTTACCGCCAAGGACAAAAACCAGAAAAAAGGTGTGAAATGGCGTAAGGAGAAGCGTGAGGCTGTGGCTACACGTGAGCGCGAGGCCCACGAGCAGGAAGCAGCCGAGAGCAAGGTGCTCAAACTGACCGAGTTCGTGACCGCCAATGACCTCGCATCAATGATGGATGTGCCTGTTAACAATGTCATTGCCACATGTATGAATCTTGGCGTGATGGTGAGCATCAACCAGCGTCTGGATGCCGAGACCATCAATATCGTGGCCGAGGAATTTGGTTTCAAAACCGAATACGTGTCGGCTGAAGTTGTGGAGGCAATAACTCAGGAAGCTGATTCGGAAGAAGATCTTGAGGCCCGTCCGCCTATCGTTACCGTGATGGGCCATGTGGACCACGGTAAGACCTCGCTTCTTGACTATATTCGCAATGCCAATGTGATTGCGGGTGAGGCCGGAGGTATAACACAGCATATCGGTGCCTATAACGTGAAGCTTTCCGACGGGCGTCACATCACCTTCCTTGACACCCCCGGTCACGAGGCGTTTACTGCCATGCGTGCCCGTGGAGCCAAGGTGACCGACCTGTGTATCATCATTGTGGCAGCCGATGACAATGTGATGCCGCAGACAGTGGAAGCCATAAACCATGCTTCGGCAGCCGGTGTGCCTATTGTGTTTGCCATCAACAAAATAGACAAGCCCACTGCAAATCCTGACAAAATCAAAGAAGAACTTGCAGGAATGAATTATCTCGTTGAGGACTGGGGCGGCAAGTACCAGAGTCAGGACATTTCCGCTAAAAAAGGTATCGGCGTGGACGAGCTTATGGAGAAAGTGCTTCTTGAAGCTGAGATGCTTGAGCTTAAGGCCAATCCCAAGCGCCCTGCCACCGGTTCCATCATTGAGTCTTCTCTTGACAAGGGTCGCGGTTATGTGGCTACGGTTCTCGTGCAGAACGGAACTTTGCGCGTTGGCGACATAATACTTGCCGGCACTCATTTCGGTAAAATCAAGGCCATGTTCAATGAGCGCAATCAGCGTATCAAAGAAGCCGGCCCTGCTGAACCGGCTCTGATTCTTGGACTTAACGGTGCTCCGCAGGCCGGTGACACATTCAATGTTATGGAGACTGAGCAGGAAGCGCGTGAAATTGCCACCAAGCGTGAGCAGCTGCAGCGTGAACTCGGTTTGCGTACCAAGAAGATACTCACACTTGAGGATATAGGCCGCCGCCGTGCTATCGGCAATTTCCAGGAACTCAACATCATTGTCAAAGGTGACGTGGATGGTTCTATTGAGGCGTTGAGCGATTCGCTTATCAAGCTTTCTACCGAGGAAATACAGGTAAATGTGCTCCACAAGGCTGTAGGTGCGATCAGCGAAAGCGATGTTACACTGGCCGCTGCATCCGATGCCATCATCATTGGTTTCCAGGTGCGTCCGAGCCTCGCCGCACGTCGCGCAGCCGAGAGAGAAGGTGTCCAGATTCGTCTCTATTCCGTAATCTATCAGGCTATAGAGGAGGTCAAGGATGCTATGGAAGGTATGCTTGCTCCTGAAATCAAGGAAGAAGTTACCGGTAATGCCGAGGTGCTTCAGGCATATCATATCTCCAAGGTTGGTACCGTGGCCGGCTGTATGGTGCGCGACGGTCGCATCAAGCGTGGCAGCAAGGTGCGTCTGATACGCGACGGAATCGTGAAATACACCGGAGAACTTGCTTCTCTCAAACGCTTCAAGGATGATGTGAAAGAGGTGGTTTCGGGTTACGACTGCGGTCTCAGCATAGCCGGTTACAATGATATCCACGAAGGCGACCTCATTGAGGCATTTGAAGAAGTGGAAGTTAAGAAAACACTCAGCTGATGCCCACAGCATATGTGAACATCGGATCCAATATCGGCAACCGCCGCTCCATGCTGGAGCGAGCGGTTGCTTGCATTATGCGGCGGTGGAAAGGTGTGCGTGTCAGTTCCATAGTCGAGAGTGAGCCTTGGGGATATGATTCGTCAAACATGTTTCTTAATCAGGGTGTGGCTTTTGAGTGCAGTGAAGGTGATACTTCGGTATCGGTGCATAATGAGTTGCAGCATATTCAAAATGAGATATGCGCTGCCTCTCACCGCACTGCTGAAGGGAGATATGCAGACCGTGCGATTGATATTGACCTTATAGCAATTGATGATTTTGTGGTTGACTCTCCCGAGTTGCAGTTGCCGCATCCGCGCATGCACTTGCGGGAATTCGTGCTCCGGCCCATGCTGGAGCTGGAACCTGATTGGGTTCATCCATACTCCGGCAAAAAAGTTACACAAATGCTTGCTGAACTGACAAAATAAAGCTTAAAAGCCATGTGTTGTGGCATTTTGTTTACAGCTGCTTGCTGGTGTCAAATAAATGTGCAATATTTGCAGGCGATTTTACCAAAAAGAAAAAATACTACAGATAATTGCATATGAAAAAATTCTACTTCTTAGCTTTAAGTGCTATTATGGCAATGGCCGTTAATGCCATAACGCCTAAACTTACCTATCTCGGGCCGAATCTCCCGGCCAAGATTCAGACTGAAACACCAGAAAAGTTTGTTATGGATCAGCGTAATCTGCGCGTGATGGGTCATGCCGTGCATAATACGCCGATGCAGGCCCCCTGTGCTAATGAACCCAAGGCCGTGGACATGTGGGAAACTCTGGAAGGAACTTGTACCTTCACCGATGATGCGTTCACCACATTTTTCTCTACCAGTATGGGATTAAGCCCGCGTACATGGGATGTGACCATTCAGAAACACAAAGCTCAGAATATATACCGCGTGGCTGACCCTTATGCCGGCGACAGTTTCTTTACCGGTTATCATAATGCTGATGCCAATCGCTACCTTTATCTCAATGCCGAGGATCCCGAAAGAGTGTTTTTTTGTGATGAAACCGGCAGCGCGATAACTCATTTTGACACCGGTGTCAATATAGGCGGTGGCTATGGCAACGGAGTCATAACCACAGCTGCCAATCTTTATCTCGTGGCAGGCGAGGCAGTTGATGATGACATGTATGCCAAACTGTGTTACGGCGCATTTGAATTCCCTGAAGGAGTTCTTGGAGCCAGTTTCGTTAACCTTATAAGCCAAATGGGATATTCGGCTGCCAATCTTAACGGCAAAATGCGTATCACCCTTCCGGATGCCAAGGACTACAGCTGTGAGTTGAGCTTCGGTCATTACGCCGTGCGCGAAAACAGCTTGACGATATACCTTGAGATAGGTGCGGATGTGGCTACAGCCAAATTAGGCACGTTTGCTAACGAGCCTTGGATATCCCTCAATGCCATTCAGTCTATTATGGCTGCCCAGGGTGAAGTAGTAACCGCTGGTGGCTACAACATTGATGTGAGCGGTGTTAACCACCGCACCACCGCCACTTTCGTGCTTATATGTTATGATGCCGATGGCAATGTGGTCAGTCACGATTACTCCGAAGTGATAGTTGACGGTAAGGACGATGACAGTTGGGTTACACTTGAAGGCGAGGGCGAATATATGGACGGCGTTTATGCCAATATTTATAACGGAGTGTCACCGCAGACTTATAACGTAACCGTGCAGGAACATAAGGATTATAAGGGTTACTACAGAATCGTAAACCCATATACCAACGGGAATTGGACTGCTGCAAGTAGCATCGAACCGGCTCTTGACACATCGCAGAACTACTATCTGTATATTGATGCCACATCTCCCGAAAAGGTATTTGTTGAGGACAGTCCTCTTGGTGTGAATTTTGGCGACGGCGAGGGTATGATAAGCTCAATGGCTTTTGTTTATCATTGCTATGACCAGGATGCTCCCGAGTATTATGGCACCCGCGATGATAACGGTTTGATAACCTTCCCCGATGGTTCTATCACATTCAGTGAAAAAGGGTATTCCAATGGTGCGCGTCTTCCCATCTACAATGCTCAGACCAATCCCGGCGTAACATCACCCATCACCCTGCAGCTTCCGGCTTCATGGAGCGGTATTAACAGCGTTATGAACGATGACTGCACATCATCTCCTGTAGAATATTACAATCTTCAGGGTATGCGCGTGTATGATGCTGAGAGCAATTCCGGCCTCTATATACGCAAGCAGGGTGGCAAAGCTCAAAAAGTGATTTTGAGATAACAGGTATCAACCCTACAAATAAAAGAACGGGCTCGCTGATATCAGCGGGCCCGCTCTGTGTAAATTAATTGGGGAATTGTTTACTTGATGTTGGGGTTGAGTTTGTGCCAGTCAGCGATAGGAGGCAGCACACCCATAGCTATTACCTCGTCGCGCAGTGTGCAGAGGTGCTTGTAGCTTTCGTCAAGTTCCTTCTGTTCTTCAGGAGTACCCTTGATTTCTTTGTAAGATACACCGTTTTTGTCTATGGTGGTTTCCATAGCCATCATGATGTGCTGATACTTGTCGTTGTTGACATAGCATCCTGCAGGCCAACGGAAAGGCTTGCCACCCATGGCAGCTGCAATCATTTCAATTGACAGGTATGCCGGGCTCTGGAATGAGGAGCGTCCGCGCAGGTCAATGATATGTTTGCCACCCTGAATAACGCGTACCTTCAGGTCTTCCCATTCTTTGGTAGGCAGGGCTTCGGTGCCGATGATTTCGCTCAGAGGCTTTCCGTCAACCATGGTTGTGGATGCGAATACGGCCATCTGTTCGCCATGACCGCCATAAGTGCGGCAGTTCACGATCTTGTCAGCGGGCACATGGAGCTGTTTTACCAGTTCGTGCTGCAGACGTGTGCTGTCAAGAGCAGCAAGAGTGGTAACCTGCGAGGGTTTGAGGCCGCTGTAGATAAGAGTGATAAGACCGGTGATGTCGGCGGGGTTGAATATTACCACGATGTGTTTCACATTGGGGCAGTATTCATGCACGTTTTTACCGAATTCTTCAGCTATTTGGGCATTTCCTTTAAGCAGATCCTCACGGGTCATGCCGGCTTTGCGGGCTGCACCACCGGAAGATACGATATAGTCAGCTCCGGTAAGAGCTTCTTTGATGTCGGAAGTGAAGGTAAGGTTTATGCCTTCAAATGCACAGTGGTAGAGTTCTTCTGCCACGCCTTCCAATGCAGGTGCATAGGGATCGTACAGGCAGATGTTGGGGGTCAGGTGCATCATCATGGCGGTCTGAGCCATGTTAGAGCCGATCATACCGGCTGCACCTACAATCACAAGCTTGTCGTTAGTTAAGTAGTTCATAGTTTAAAAAAAATGATTATGAGAGACTTTGACAGATGGCTGTGGCCAGCTGCTTTGTTGATTCTATAGTTTCGGGAGATAATGTTGAGCGAATTGACACCAATGGGCCAAGGATATTGATGTTTTTCATTTCGTTGAGCATGGCAGTCATTTGTTTGCCTGCGGTGGGTGCCCATGATCCGTTTTCCATCACTCCTACAGTGCGGTTGCAGTAGCCTTTGATGCCAAGATGATAGAGAAAATCATGCATGGCCGGGTAAATACCGGCATCGTATGTGGGAGCTGCCACCACCATATGGCTGTAGCGGAAAGCTTGGGCCACCGCTTCTGACTGACTGCATACACACAGATCCATTAGTGCGATTTCCTGCACACCAAGCTCCATAAGTGTTCTGGCCATCAGTTGCGCACCCTTGGCTGTGCCTCCGTAGATGGAAGCGTAAGCTACGAGAACGCCTTTGGTTTCAGGTTGGTATGCGGCCCATGTTCTGTAGAGACTGACATACCGCCCAAGATCGCTGGAAAGCCACGGGCCATGAAGAGGAGCAATGATGTTGATTTGAGGTTGCTCAAGCTTATTGAGCAGGGATGTGACCTGTGCCCCGTATTTGCCTACAATGTTGAAGTAGTAGCGTCGTGCTTCGTCAGTCCAGTTGTCCGGGTAATCAGCCACGCCGAATTTGCCGAACGCATCGGCTGAAAACAATACTTTTTCGCTCTGTTCATAGCTTACTATGACTTCAGGCCAATGCACCATCGGGGCGGCAAAAAATTGCAGGGTGTGCGAGCCGAGACACAGCGTATCGCCTTCGCGCACAGTTTTGACGCGACCCTCAAATGCATCTTTTCCAAAAAATTGTGACAGCATTTTGCCGGCAATAGCGGAAGTCACTATAACGAGTTCAGGATAGAGAGACATGACAGTCCTGATGCCGGCGGTGTGGTCAGGCTCCATATGATGCACTATCAGATATTCAGGCTTTTTGCCTCCAAGTTCATGCTCAAGCTGAGTTAGCCATTGGTCAACGCAATGCGCGTCAACAGTGTCGGTTATGGCGGTATGCTCATCAAGAATCAGATAGCTGTTGTAGCTCATGCCGTGCGGCAGAGGGTATTGGGATTCAAACAATGTGGCATGCGCATCGTTTACGCCTATACATCGTATGGATGAAGATATATGCAGGGTCATGATAATGACTTGTTTGGTTTGGTTGATGTATCGAATCCTACTTCAGTGCGTAGGTTATAATTGTTTCGCAGCTGTTCAAAAAGTCGCGGTGATTTTTTGAGCGCGTGAGTGTCGGCCGCCGGATTATAGCTGAGCATAATTTCGCAGGCGTTGACTTGGGTAGGTGCCGGACCGGGAGTCGGTTCTGCAAAAATCGGTTGCGGAAGGTGAAAATGTCGTGCCACGGCATCAAGTGCCATATGGGTAGCCCTGATTTTGCCTTGCTTGGAATACCCCGCTATATGCGGAGTGGCTATGACGGCGGCATCAAGCAGTTCCGGCGAGATGTCAGGTTCATGCTCCCAACAATCAATAACGGCATGGCTCACCTTACCGTCAGCAAGTGCTTTAACGAGAGCCGGGGTGTCCACCACTGCTCCACGTGCGGCATTGATTATTACCGGTGTTCTGGCACAATTGTCAAGGAAGGCAGCATCGCACATATGGTACGTGGGGTATTCACCGTCACGAATCAGAGGGGTATGAAAAGTGATTATGTCGGCTTCCCGGGCTATCTGGTCCATAGTGTTCCATTTGCCGCCTTCAGCCTTTTGGCGCGGGGGGTCGCACAGCAGCACTCGCATACCGAGTGACTTCGCCCATTGCTGTACTATCTTGCCCACATTTCCCACGCCTATAATACCCAGCGTCAATTGGCTTAAATCTGAGCCCTTCAGCGCCATTATGGAGCTGAATACATATTGCGCCACAGCAGGGGCATTGCACCCCGGGGCATTGGCCACCTCTATGCCATGCGATTCGCACCATGCGGTGTTAACGTGGTCAAGCCCTATGGTGGCCGAGGCAATCATGGAGCATCGCGAATGTTCCAGCAGCTCTTTGTCGCATCGTGTGCGTGTGCGTGTGACAAGAGCGTCAGTATCCTGCATTGCTTCGGGCGTGATAAGCTCCGGTGCCAGATACCGCACCTTTACTCCCATAGGCTCCAGAATGGAGCGGCTATAGGGAATATTAGCTTCTATTATCACATTCAGATCCATAGGGTCAGTATATATAGGGCGGTATAAACCGTTATCATTATTATTACCGGCAGATATGCGCGCTGACGCGTGTAAATCCTGAAAAACATTCCGGTTTGGAATGCCGTGGTGCAATTGAGCAGCGGAAGTGTGGCCCACAGGTTCCCGAAGCCAAACACGCACAGAATAGCCGTTACAAGCCACACAAGCAGCAGCAATCCATTATGTGCGCGGGTCATGGCATTATAGCCATAGACTTTGACAAGGTTGGCCGACATCATTATCAGTCCCGTTACTACGGTGAATGCCATGGCAATGCTTGTTGTGGGATTAGCCTTAATTATAGCCATGGTGGTGATGTCAAACTGTGGAGCCGCAACAGTGGTGAAATCCACCACCGAGAATGCCCACAGCAGCCATACCGGAACCACAATGCCCACGCCGGCAGCAAGAAGCGACCTCAGGCTCACGGCACGCATTTGTACCAGCCCTGCCAAAAACACCGGCAGATATGCCAGATAAGCATAATTGCAGCATCCGAGGCAGGTAATAATAAAAAACAATAGAAACACTCGTTTTGTTTGTCCCGGCTGTTGATAGATGCTGACGCAAATCCAAATGCAGGCAAGCATGCAGAGTGTGGCACAAAGCCCGGTTACGGCATGTGTCATGGCATCGGGAGTGCCGAGTTGGCTCATCATCCACATGGCCAGAAACAGCCATGAGGTGGTGCGCAGGAGATTGAATTGTCCGTTGATGAGCGACATCACCACTATCACTACAGCATTGAGAGCCATGCACAATCCTACTGTGGCCGATTGTGAAAGCTGATGAAACTGCAGCAGCTCCATGTGAGCCGATATGAGTGGCCGCGCATCACTTGCAATGAGTGATGAGGCAAACGCTGCCACGGCTGCCGCTATCATAAGCAGCAACGCAAACGGGCGGCTCTTTATCAGCTTGGTTATGGTGATTTCGCGGACATTCATGGTCTGGTGAGTGCCTTATTTCAGGTCCTGGCCTATGTCGCGGCGCGAATATTTGCCTTGGAAATTTATGTGTCCGAGAGCCTCGTAGCTGCGTTCCAAAGCTTGCATCATGTTGTCGCCTATGGAGCTTGCGGTAAGCACGCGTCCGCCGGAAGTGACGATGTCGCCATTTTCAGCAAGTGCTGTGCCGGCGTGGAATACAATGGTATTGGGACACAGTTGTTTTGCATCCTCCAGGCCCGAAATCACACGTCCTTTGGGGTAAGAACCGGGATATCCTTCGCTCACGGCCATGACGGTAACTGCTGTCTTGGGACTGTGTTTGAGCTCGAGATTGCCGAGGTTGCCTTTGGCAGCAGCTTGCATCAGCTCTACGAGATCGCTGTCGATACGCAGCATCACAGCTTCGGTTTCAGGGTCTCCCATGCGCACGTTGTATTCTATCACCATAGGTTCGCCTCCCACGTTGATTAGGCCAAGGAATATAAATCCCCTGTAGGTGATGCCCTCTTTCGCAAGGCCGTTTATGGTGGGTTCTATTATGCGTGTGCGCACTTTTTCCATGAACGCGGTGTCGGCAAAAGGCACAGGGCTTACGGCTCCCATGCCGCCCGTGTTAGGACCGGTGTCACCTTCACCTATGCGCTTGTAATCTTTTGCCACAGGCAGTATGCGGTATCCTCCATTGCCGTCAGTCAGCACGAATACCGAGCATTCTATACCGCTGAGAAATTCCTCAATGACCACCGTGGAACTTGATGCACCGAACATTCCTCCAAGCATCTCTTCAAGGGATTTTTCAGCTTCTTCCAATGTGGGGAGGATGAGGACTCCTTTGCCGGCTGCAAGGCCGTCAGCTTTGAGCACATACGGGGCTTTAAGAGTGGCAAGGAATTTTTTGCCCTCATCTATAGTGGCTGATGTGAACGAGCGATAGGCTGCCGTGGGGATATTGTGATCGGTCATGAATCTTTTTGCAAAATCCTTGCTGCCTTCAAGCTGCGCACCGGCAGCAGTCGGTCCCACAACCAGAATATCGGGTGCATTGGCTGCCATGTAATCCACTATTCCTGCCACGAGAGGGTCCTCATTGCCCACGACTATCATGTCTATGGCATGTTCAGCGCAAAATTGTTTCACGGCAGGAAAATCCAGCGGCCACAGGGCCACATTGGTGCCGTATTGAGATGTGCCGGCATTGCCGGGGGCTATGTATAGTTTGTCAAGCAAGGGGCTTTGGCTCATTTTCCAGGCCAGTGCTGATTCGCGGCCACCGCTGCCAAGAAGTAATATGTTCATGTCTTATGTGATGTTATTGGAGATGAAAAATGTGCAATGGATTAATCTTTGTTGTCTTCGGTCTGATCCGGAGATGAGGGCCGTTTCCAGCCTCGGCGCGGGCGCATCAGAACGCCGTCTGTTGGCGGAAGACTCGGGGCGCGGTTGGTGAGCATTTTCAGTGCATGCTCATTGCGGCGCTGCGCAAGGGGATTTTCGTTTTGTGCCGGTTGGTCATCGTGGTCAAAACGGCTGGGCTTGCCTGCGGTGCGGGCAAAGCGTCCTTTGGTGGGGCGATAAGGCGAATCTGCTCGCTGCTCTTTGCCACGCTGTTCTTTACTGTGGGAGTTCTTGCCTCCGAATCCTTTGCGGCGGGCATCGTCGGTCCATTGTTTGTCGCTCATGCGTTTGGGGCCTTTTTTATCGGGGCGTTTGGCATTGGATTTTATGCTTCCGCCTTCGGCGCGGAACGACTGATAATCGCCATCAAAAATTATGTATTCTCTCAGCTCGCATTCAAGTGCTCCGTTAAGAAGCTGCATTTTGATTGACAGTGTCAGACCTATTTTGTGGAAATACTCTTCGTGGTAACCGATGATCCATGCATGGTAGCCGCCGAACACATGCTTGAGTTTTGATCCTATCATGGCATAAAGGCCATCCATATCTTCGGCACTTATGCGCTCACCATAGGGCGGGTTTGTAATCATTATACCGGGTATGCCATCTTCCGGAGCCTCATTCCATTGTGACAACGGTTTGACTTGGAGGTCAATATATTTGGCTACGCCTGCGCTTTTGATGTTGGCCTGGGCTATGCTCACAGCCTTGGGCGAAATGTCGGCACCGTAGATTTTGTGGCTGAATGTGCGTTCCTGCGAGTCATCATTGTAGATGGAATCAAATAGCTCGGCATCAAAATCAGCCCATGCTTCAAATGCAAATCTTTTGCGGTATATACCCGGCATGATTCCGGCTGCTATCAGGGCTGCTTCAATAAGGAATGTGCCGGATCCGCACATGGGGTCAACCAAAGGACAGTCGCCACGCCATCCGCTTCGCAAAATTATTCCGGCTGCAAGCACTTCGTTGATGGGCGCCTCGGTCTGTGCAACTCTGTAGCCACGTTTATGAAGTGATTCGCCCGAAGAATCAAGGCTTACGGTAATACGTTCGCCGGCTATATGCACATTTATCATCACATCGGCATCCTGTAAGCGCACTTTCGGGCGGCAATCCGGGCCAAGACGATCCTTGAAAAAGTCCACTATGCCGTCCTTCACTCTATATGTCACGAAGCGCGAGTGTGTAAATTCGTCACTGTTGGCAACGGTGTCAATGGAAAATGTTTTGTCAAGCGACAACACTGTGGTCCAGTCAAACTCTTTGATTCGCTCATAAAGATCATCGGGATCATGAGCTATAAACTTGTAGATAGGCTTAAGAATACGCAGTGCTGTGCGGCAACACATGTTGGCGCGGTAAAGCATGGCAAGATCGCCTTCAAACGATACCATGCGGCGTCCGGGTTCCACGTTCAACGCTCCAAGCGAACGCAGCTCTTCGGCAAGAATGTCTTCCAACCCCTGGAAGGTCTTGGCCACCATTTCAAATTGTTGGGTGCTCATATAGAAATGCTTGATTGAATACGGAATAATGTCATATATAGCAGGAAAGAAAGTGGCGTGCTGTCACTCCTGAAGCACGCCACAAAAATACATAGAATTTTTGAGTTTATCACTCCAATTTCCATACTTTTACCCAATCCACTCGCATTTCTGCCGGAAGCTCTGAATCTACCAAGGATCCTTCTCCCGGCCATCCTTTGCCGCCTGCGTGATTAAGAATGAGATAGAATTTGGTGTCAAAGGGCCATTGTTTGGCTCCTTCCATATCATCATACTGGCGCAGACGCGGATAAGTGAAGGTTTTGGTGCCGTTGACATAGAAGTCAATTTTGTCCGGTGTCCATTCTATTCCATAAATGTTCCATCCGTCTTCTGTGCCAATCTCTGTAGTGGTGGTGTTGGGTGCATTGGGATCACCGGGATTGAATGTGTCGGTGTAGTGGGTGTGAATGACATGATGCACATGGGTGTCGTGGTTAAGACGCTCCATTATGTCAATTTCACCACATTGTGGCCAGCCGCTCCATATAGGTTCCGAAGGCATCATCCATATTGCCGGCCATCCGCCTTTGGCAGAAAGGGCAAAACGTGCCTTAACCTCCACCTTGCCGTATTTAAATGCTTTGTCGGCTTTCATCTGCACACCGCCTGTGGCATAGGATGAACCTGATTTTTCACAACTGAGCACGAGTTCGCCATGGTCAGTGTCCACATAAGCCTGATTGTAGCTTTCCGACAGATAGAATGCCCATGCCGGACTGCCTTGCGGACAAAGTTCCCATCGCGATTTGCGTGGAATCCATGACTTTTGATTGAAGTCATCGTAGAACAGTAGGTTGGGGTCGGTGATGTCAAAGTCATGAGTGATAGAAGGATCGTTCTCGGGTTCTTCCACATACTCTTGGGGTGGTGTGGGACCTGAACCGTTTCCGCCCGGGTTGTTCCCCGGATCCTGAGGGTCATCGTTGTCATCGCCGCAGGATGTGCATAATGCCAACAGCACGGCAGATGCAAAATAGTAAAACTTTTTCATGGTTGAAGAATGATAGTATTTAATGATTGATTATGTTTTTAATGTGCTTCAAGCCAGTTGCGCCCTGTACCGCTGGCTACTTCCAATGGCACGGCCCCATGATAGGCATTCTCCATGCAGCGCGTCACGAGCTCTTGCAGTGCGGGCAATTCTTCCGGCACCACATTGAATATAAGTTCGTCGTGAACCTGCATTATCATTGTGGAGCGCATGTTAAGCCGGTTCATCTCTCTGTAGATATGAACCATGGCTATTTTTATTATGTCGGCTGCTGACCCTTGTATCGGGGCATTGATGGCGTTGCGCTCAGCATATCCGCGCACCACGGCATTGCGTGAGTTTATGTCGGGAAGCATTCGTTTGCGCCCCATTATGGTAGTCACATATCCTTGCTTGCGGGCAAGTTCTATGCTCCTTTCCATATATTCCTTTATGTGGGAATATGTGCGGAAATACCCTTCTATTAGTTCTTTGGCCTCGGCACGCGGAATCCCGAGCCGTTCCGAAAGACCGAATGTGGAAATGCCGTATATTATGCCGAAATTGGCGGTTTTGGCATTGCGCCGTTGATTGTCGGTGACCTCGTCAAGGCTTTTGTGATAGATTTTTGCTGCCGTGGTTCTGTGGATGTCTGCTCCCGAAAGGAATGCCTCAATCATGGCAGGGTCTTTACTGAGGTCGGCCATAATTCGCAGCTCGATTTGCGAATAGTCAACGCTCATGAATATGTTGCCAGGATCAGCCACGAATGCACGGCGAATCTCGCGTCCGTCATCACTGCGCACAGGAATGTTTTGGAGATTGGGATTGGTGGATGATATGCGGCCCGTTGCCGTAACGGTTTGATTGTAGGAGGTGTGTATCTTGCCCGTTTTGGGATTGATTAGCGCAGGGAGGGCATTGATGTAGGTGGTGAGGAGTTTGCGCAAGGCGCGAATACGCAGAATGAGATCCACTATGGGATGATTGGCACGGTGCTTTTCCAGAATCTCTTCGGTGGTGGAGTATGCTCCGCGTTTGGTGCGTTTGGCCTTGGGATCTATTTTCATTCGGCCAAAGAGCACTTCTCCCACTTGCATGGGTGAACCTATATTGAACTCTCCACCCGCCAATTCGTATGCCTCTGCTTCCATGGCGTGGAGGCGTTGGGTATAGCTGCGTGAAAGCTCTGCAAGTTCGTTGGCATCAACGCGGGCACCGTTGTATTCCATTGATGCGAGAACACGTATCAGCGGCAACTCTATGTCGTTGAGCAATGGCATAAGTCCCTGCTCGGCTATCATTGGCTCAAATACGGCCTGAAGTCGGAGTGCCACATCAGCACGCTCGCAAGCACATTCAGGTGCAGAGCAGGCGTTCTCCATCATTTCATAATTGAGATAACGAGTGGCAAGCATGGGCATCAGATGCTTCATCTCCGGTTCAAGAAGATAATGTGCCACAGAAGTGTCGAAATATTTGTCGCTCAGCTCGATGCCGTTATTGCGCAGGAGCAGTATGTCACGCTTTATGTCGTGACTCACTACCATTGGTCGCGACTCAGACCCGAACAGTGGCTCAATCGCGGCAAGTGCTTCGGCTCGCTCGGTGGATGATGTAGGAATACGATAGTACCATGCTTCTGACGGTTTGGCGCTTATGGCAATTCCGGTCCATTGCGCAGTCATGGCCTCGTTGCTGTCAGCCTCAAGAGATATGCCGATTTTTGACTCTGCGGCAGCTTTTGCCACTTCCCGTTCAAGCTCGGCAAGTGAAGTGAGGGTTATATAGGTGTGCGGTTGGGATGATGCGTTGTGCGAGGGTGCCGGTTCGGGACTGTTGGTGTCGTCAATGTCAAAGAGTGAACCCATACCGTCCGTACCGATTTTGGAGGATACTTGTGACTCGGAAGTGGATCCGGTATCAAGACGCTGAATGAATGAGCGGAATTCAAGTTCCTTATAAACCGATATGAGACGGTCCACATCTATGGGCTTTCGCACCAGCGATTCGGGTGTGATGCCGGTAGGAAGTGGCACATCGGTTCGTATTGTCACGAGAATCTTGGACTGAAGAATTTGATCTCTGTTGTCCACAATTTTGCGTTGCAAAGCTCCCTTGAGCATATCGGTATGGTCCAGCAGATTCTCCACCGATCCCCATTCGGCTATGAGCTTGGATGCGGTTTTCTCGCCTACTCCCGGACAGCCCGGAATATTGTCGGAGACATCTCCTTCCAGTGCCAGCAGGTCAATGACTTGCGATGGAGACGATATGCCGTAGCGTTCGCATACTTGTTGCGGCCCTCTTACCTCAAATCCCTGCCCTTTGAGCGAAGGACGATACATCCACACTTTGTCGGTTACAAGCTGCCCGTAGTCCTTGTCAGGGGTCATCATATATGTGTCATACCCCTCTGCTTCGGCCATACGGCTAAGTGTGCCTATCACATCATCGGCCTCGTATCCCTCTACTTCAAGCACCGGAATGCGGTAGGCGGCAAGAATCTCCTTGATATACGGTATGGCTGCCGTGATGTCTTCCGGTTGTTTGTCGCGTTGGGCCTTGTATTCAGGATACATGTCATGGCGGAAAGTGTGTCCTCCCGGAGGGTCAAAGCATACTGCAATGTGCGACGGGTCCTCCTTGCGGAGTATTTCATCAAGCGTGTTGCAGAAACCGAATATGGCTGAAGTGTTGAACCCCTTGGATGTGACTCTCGGGGCACGTATGAGCGCATAGTAAGCGCGGTATATCAGCGCATACGCATCAAGCAGAAACAGTCGTTTTTCATTCATATTATATCGTCTGGCGATAACAGACGCTAAAGTTACGAAAATCCGCCAATCCGGCAAAATCTTTTGCCCCTAATGCACTCTAACCGCTATTGAGCAATCGCGAATTTGAATTTGTTGTCGCATAGGTGGCTTTGTATGTAAAAAATTTGTAAATTTGCGCCGAATTAACATCTCTATGACAAGTATTGACGATATAAAAAATGCTCTCAAGCCTGAACTTCAGCTCCTTAGCAAGCAGCTTGAGGATTCCTTGATGTCGTCAAACAAGCTTATGAATCAGGTGGTCGAGGAGTATCTTCGTTCCAAGGGAAAAATGATTCGTCCCATACTTGTTATTCTCACGGCAAAGCTTTTTGGTAACGTAAACAATAATGTTATAGCTTCGGCTGCTGCTGTTGAGCTGCTTCACAACGCTTCGCTCATACATGACGATGTAGTGGACAACAGCGCTATGCGTAGAGGATTGCCCACTGTCAATAACGTATGGGACAATCACATAGCTGTGCTCGTGGGCGATTTTTTTGTCAGTAACGCTCTCCAGCAGGCTTTGTCAACTGATGACATACGCATTGTGGGTTCGCTTGCCATGTTGGGCAAATTGTTGAGCCTTGGCGAAATCGATCAGATTTACAACGCCCGTTATCACAAATTGAGCGAGGATGCTTATTTTGAAGTTATTTCAAGAAAAACGGCTTCTCTGTTCGTGTCGTGTGTTGAGATAGGCGGATATGCAGTGGGAGCGGATGGAGAAGCGTTGGCCGCTATCAGGGAGTACGCCCGTCTCTTGGGTTTGTGTTTCCAGATCAAGGATGACATATTTGATTATTATCATGATGAAGCTGTTGTGGGTAAGCCTACCGGCAACGACTTGCGTGAAGGTAAAATCACTCTGCCGCTGTTGTATGCCCTTGAGCATTGTTCCGGCAAAGAGTGTGAATATATGCGTGAGCTTTCACGCAAAGAGTGTCTGAGCGAAGACGAAATTGCCGCCCTCATTGAGTTTGCCAAGGCCGAGGGTGGAATAGATTATTCTTATAAGGTGATGGATGATTTGCGGGCCAAGGCATTTGAGCAGCTTGCGTTGCTTCCGCAGACTGAGGCTACTGATGCTTTCAGAGCCATATTCTCGTATGTGATTTCAAGAAACAAATAGTTAACACTATTTAAATGTTGGCGGCTATGAGTTTGCCCACTTGGTGAGTATCTTTGTAGTTGCTATGAATCGTGTGTATATATTAATCTGTTTTCTGATGCTTGCGGCAACTGCTGTAGGCAAGGTGATTGTTGGTGCTGATCGTGAGGATGTGTGGGTGCCTGCGCTTGAAGGAAAGCGTGTGGCCTTGCTGAGCAATCATACCGGCTTGCTCTCATCGGGAGAGCATGTGGCGGATGCCATGCTGCGCCGTGGTATTAATGTTGTCACTCTGATGTCACCCGAACACGGGTTTCGGGGAGATGCCGATGCCGGAGAGCATGTAAGGGGAACGGTTGACCGTGCCACGGGACTTCCTGTTGTGTCGCTTTATGGTGGCTCTGCTTCGCTTGACGATGTGATAAAAAATGTGGATGTGGCGGTCGTTGATCTTCAGGATGTGGGATTGCGCTTTTACACTTATTATATCACGATGCTTAAAGTGATGAATGTGGCCGCAAAATACAACAAGGAGGTTGTGGTATTTGATCGCCCCAATCCCAACGGCATGACCGTTGACGGTCCTGTACTGGACATGAGTTTGAAAAGCGGAGTGGGTGCGCTGCCCATTCCGGTACTTCACGGTATGACTATGGGCGAATTGGCTCAGATGATTGTTGGCGAGAACTGGCTCGCCGACAGCGGATATGTGCATTTACAGGTGGTGCCTTGTGAGGGCTATACCCATGCCACTCGCTATGAGTTGCCCGTGCCGCCGAGTCCTAACCTCAAGAATATGCAGGCAGTGTGGCTTTATGCAAGCACTTGCCTTTTTGAGGGTACTGTTATGAGCCTTGGCCGGGGCACGGATATGCCATTTTGTGTTTACGGTCATCCTGCTATGCGGGGTGGAAACTATGACTTCACTCCACGGTCTATGGCTGGTGCAAAAAATCCTCCTTTGTTGGGTAAATTATGTCATGGGGTGGATTTAAGCAAAGAGAATCCCGACAGTGTTATTGCGCATGGTTTGAACCTGCATTATGTGATTGATGCCTATAACCGCATGCCGCGCAAATATGGATTTTTCACGCCGTTTTTTGATAAACTTATAGGCACGCGTTCTGTCCGTCGCATGATAGAGCAGGGGCGCACTCCCGAGCAGATACGTTCCACATGGACTGATGATGTGGCGCGTTTTCGCAAACTTCGCGAACCATATCTTTTATATCCTGAATCATGACTCCTACTTTAGTAATCATAACAATAGTGGCGTATTTTGCGTTGCTTCTCGGCATATCAGCCCTCGCATCACGACGCACTGACAGTGCCACGTTTTTCACAGGCGGCCGCAAGGCCCCTTGGCCTGTCGTGGCGTTTGCCATGGCGGGAGCAGCAATTTCGGGTGTGACATTTATCTCCGTACCCGGGATGGTTGCAGCTCAGGGCTACGCTTATTTGCAGATGGTGCTCGGTTTCATAGTCGGCTACGTAGTGATAGCCGCAGTGCTCGTGCCGTTGTTTTATAAGCGCAATCTGGTGTCTATTTATGGCTATCTCGGCCAGCGATTCGGTATGAGGAGTCACAAAACCGGGTCATGGCTGTTTTTTGTATCCAAGATGAGCGGAGCCTCAGTACGTTTCTTTGTTGTGTGCGCCGTGCTGCAGGTTCTGGTCTTTGAGCCGCTCGGAGTGCCGTTTGTTCTCAATGTGGCTGTAACCGTGTCTCTCATATGGCTCTATACAGTCAGGGGAGGAGTGAAAACCCTCATATGGACTGATCTGCTCAAGAGCTTTTGCCTGATAGCTTCGGTGGTGCTGTCAATATGGTTTATCGGCACCAAGCTCGGGCTGGATGCTTCTTCTCTCATCGGCACTATAAGTTCTCATCACACTTCTCAGATATGGCATTTTTCTGACCCGATGAGCGGATTGTATTTTTGGAAACAGTTCATTGCCGGAGTATTCATGGCAATAGCCACCAACGGTCTGGATCAGGATATGATGCAGCGTCATCTTGCATGCAAGAATTCGGTGGCGAGTCGAAAAAACATGATATTGAGTGGCGTGATGCAGTTCTTTGTCATAGCACTGTTTCTGATGCTTGGCACATTGCTGATGGTGTATTGCGACAATGCCGGTCTTGATATGCCTGAAAAAGGCGATGAATTGTTTGTTAGCGTGGCCGCGCACGAGTCCATGCCAGCCGTGGTGGGTGTGCTGTTTGTGCTCGGGCTTATAGCCGCTTCATATTCAGCCGCCGGTTCGGCCCTTACTTCACTTACCACCACATTTACTCTTGACATCATCCCCTCGGTCCAGAAGTCTGAAACACAGATGAAGCGTACACGCCGCTATGTGCATGTGGCAATGAGCGTGTGCATGGCCCTGTTTATAATAGCCTTGTACTATCTCAGCGAAGAGTCTGCCATAAGTGCCGTATATACGCTTGCATCCTACACATACGGCCCGATACTTGGTTTGTTTGCTTTCGGGCTTGTGTGCCGCCGCAAGGTGCGCGACCGCATGATACCGCTCATATGTGTGGCAGCACCGTTGCTGTCATGGCTCGTGCAGTGGGCACTTCATGCCGCGTGGGGATATGAAACAAGCTTTGAGCTTTTGATAATCAACGCATTGTTCACTATGGCCGGACTTGGCATATGCTCTTACAAGGCCGCCGAAACCGATACCGCCTATGCCTAAAAATATGCTCAACACCTATATATGGCTTGTGGATACAATCCGCAGTCACGGTGCTCTCACACGCGAGGAACTCAACAGGCTGTGGGTGCGCTCGCCATTGTCAAACGGAATCCCAATGGCCCGACGCACATTCTACAATTATCGCGCAGCCATAGAGGAATTGTTTAAAATCAATATTGAATGTAACAGTTCCACATTCCAGTATTACATTGACGGCAATGAGGACGAACATAAAAACAATGTTACTGACTGGATGCTTAATACAGCCTCAATAAGCAATGTGCTCTCTACAGCCCGCGACATCAGCCATCGTATATTTCTTGAGGATGTACCTTCGGCACGTGAGTTTCTTAGCCCGGTCATGTCGGCACTCCGCGAAAATCATGTCATAACATTTCTGTATTCTCCATACACCCGTTCCGGTGCAGGAAAAAAAGTGGTGCTTGAGCCGTATTTCCTGAAAATATTCCGTCAGCGTTGGTACATCACCGGCAGAAACACGGTAGAAAACACAATCAAGACCTATGCGCTTGACCGCATGAGCGCACTTACAATCACTACTCAGAAATTCAACCTTCCGCCTGATTTTGACCCCGAAACATATTTTCGCGATGCATTCGGCATAGTGTTCAGTCAGGGTGAGGTGCGCAAAGTGGCACTGAAAGTGGACAAGCAGCAGGCCAAATATCTGCGTGCTCTCCCGCTCCATCATTCTCAGTCGGAGATGGTGGACGACAATTATTCAATATTTCACTATAACCTGCGCTTGACTCCCGATCTGGTGCAGGAGCTTATGTCGTTCGGACCTTCGGTCACCGTGTTGTCCCCACCCGAGCTTCGTGCTATGATGATAACGCGATTAAGTGAAACCCTTAAAAATTATCAGCAATGAGAATTGACATACTTACGGTTCTGCCTGAGATGTTTGACGGGCCGTTGAACTGCTCCATACTCAAGCGTGCCCAGACCAAGGGCCTTGTGGAGATTCAGGTGCATAATCTCCGCGACTATACTACCAACAAGCACCGCAAGGTGGACGATTATCCCTTTGGAGGGGAAGCCGGAATGGTGATGCAGATAGAGCCTATCGATCGTGCCATATCAACGCTTAAGGAGCAGCGCGATTATGATGAGGTGATATTCACATCGCCCGACGGTGAGACCTTCAATCAGCCCATGGCCAATGCCATGTCGCTTCTAAACAACATGATAATTTTGTGCGGCCATTACAAGGGTATTGATTATCGCATACGTGAGCATCTGATAACCAAGGAGATTTCAATTGGCGATTATGTGCTCACCGGTGGCGAGGTTCCCGCTATTGTGATCGCAGATGCCATTGTGCGTCTGATACCCGGGGCCATAGGCGACGAGCAGAGCGCGCTGAGCGATTCGTTTCAGGATTCGCTGCTCGCTCCGCCCGTTTACAGTCGCCCGGCCGAATACAAGGGATGGAAAGTACCTGATATATTGCTTTCAGGACATCAGGCCAAAATTGACGAGTGGCGCTATGAGCAGGCTCTGGAGCGTACCCGTCGCCTGCGTCCCGACCTTTTGGATTCCAAATAGGCTACAGCGACGCAATGATTAGCGCATTGGCATTGTCTATTACGGCAGTGTCAAGTGATGCAAGATATATCTGTGTGGTGCTTTCGGAGTCATGCCCCATTCCTTGGCTTATCACGCTCAATGGTATGCCCTTGGCTTTGGCTGCGGATGCCCAGCTGTGGCGTGCCACATATAGTGTCAGCGGCATGCGTATATCCGCCATGTTGGCTATGGCTTTTAGCCTGCGGTTGATGGTGTAGGACATGTTGTGATACATGTTTCGTTCGTTTTTTCCGGCTCTGCGGATTATGGGGAGCAGATAGGAAGTAGGGTTCGGCGGATATTTTTCTAATATTTGTGCCATTTCAGGGGTCCATGCTATTGTGAGCAGTTGGCCGGTTTTGCGTCGGCGGTAAGTGACATAGCCGTCTGACAAATCCGATTTTCGCAGAAATGCCATATCCACAAAACTCATTCCACGGAGATAAAAACTCATCAAAAAAATGTCGCGCGCAAAATCAAGATCAGGAAACATGTCGAGATTGATATTCTTGATTTTGCGCAATTCCGGCAGTGATAACGCTCTCTTTACGGTCTTGTCTATCCCTGTATAAATGTGACGGAATGGGCGGCGGTCGGGGGTTATGCCCTGATCAACGGCACGGTTGTAAACGGCTCTTAGGATGCGTGCATAAAACGACACGGTGTTGAGCGTGATGTCTTGTTCCACAAGCCATACCTGATACAGTTCCATAGTGTCGCTGTGAATGTGGTCAATCATCATTGCCTCATCGTTGCAGAATCTTGTGAAGCTGCGCAGCGCGGAGGCATAGGCCTCGGAGGTGCGTATTTTGCCCGTTTGCTTTAGTTTAAGTATAATCTGCTCCATAAACTTTGCAAGCGTGAATTGCCGTGAATAGCTGATGAATTCATTCACAATGTCATCGGCGGTATAACTTCTGGAGGAGGTTTCAAAAGTGGTGATTATACGTATAAACCGCTCTTTGTCAAACTCTATTTTGCGGAAAATGATTTCCGTCTCCGGTTTGCTGGGTGGAAATTTTTCTGATTTGGAGCCATTTCTTGACTGCCACTCGTCCCCCTGCATGGTGTAGCCCGAAGCTATCTGCCTTATTTGATTGCGATGGTAGATGCGATAATACACTGAGCCCCCTTGCTCTGATTCGGCAAACTGGCGAAATTTTACTTTGATTGTAGCCATAGCGTGAAATAATTAGAGTTAAAAAAATCTTCTGTTAATGAAGTTAGCTCTAATAATCCTGCAATGGCTAACAGTGGCTCAGTTTTGTTGTTGCTCCAATTTCTTCTTTTCCAGAAATTCGTTTATGCCGCAGAGATGTTCTCTTACTTTTCCTCCTCCAAATTCATAAACTTTAGTGACAAGTCCGTCCAGAAAGTCGCGGTCGTGGCTTACAAGGATGAGCGTTCCGTCAAAATCTTTGAGCGCTTGTTTGAGTATGTCCTTGGTTTTGAGATCAAGATGGTTAGTGGGCTCGTCAAGGATCAACAGGTTGATAGGCTGCAGCAAAAGTTTTATCATGCACAGCCTCACACGCTCTCCTCCCGACAGCACTTTCACTTTTTTCTGGTTCTCTTCTCCGCCAAACATGAATGCCCCGAGCAAATCGCGGATTTTCAGTCGCGCATCTCCCACCGCAATATCGTCGATTATCTGAAACACCGTAAGGTTCTCATCAAGGAGAGATGCACTGTTTTGGGCAAAATAACCTATCTGCACATTGTGGCCGAGGGTGATGGTGCCGTCATGCTCGATTTCACGCATTATTGCCTTCACCATAGTGGATTTCCCTTCTCCGTTACGTCCGGCAAAAGCCACTTTGTCGCCTCGGTGTATGGTGAAAGACGCATTGCTGAACACTGTTTTGCCATCATAGCTTTTGCCTGCGGTTTCAGCTATCACGGGGTAGTTGCCGCTTCTGGGGCACGGAGGAAATTTGAGCCTCAGTGCGGAAGTATCCTCTTCGTCCACCTCCACTATATCAAGTTTCTCAAGCCATTTCACTTTGCTCTGAACCTGATAGGTTTTGGAATATGTGCATTTGAAACGCTCTATGAATTCCTTGGCCTCTGCAATCTGTTTCTGTTGGTCGTCATACTGTTTCTGCTGCTGCTTGCGCCGGTCGCGCCGTAGTTCAAGGTAATGACTGTAAGTGGCCTTGTAATCATAGATTTTGCCTAATGTAACCTCAATGGTGCGCGTGGTTATATTGTCAATAAATCTGCGGTCATGGCTTATCACAACCACTGCCATAGGGCTGTTGATTATGAAATCCTCAAGCCACCCTATTGACTCAATGTCAAGATGGTTGGTTGGCTCGTCAAGCAGAAGCACATCCGGATTCTGCAAAAGCAGTTTTGCAAGCTCTATGCGCATGCGCCATCCTCCTGAGAATTCCGATGTGGGGCGATTGAAATCCGATCTCTCAAATCCCAGTCCCAACAGGGCTTTCTCCACATCCTCTTCAAAATGAGTCATGTCAATGGCATAGAACTTTTCACTCATTGTGGCTACTTGTTCTATCAGAGCCATATAGGAATCGCTTTCATAATCAGTGCGTGTGGCAAGTTGCTCGTTCAGAGCATCAATCTCTTGCTCCATCTCTCTTAGGTGGGCAAATGCCATGGACGCTTCTTCAAACACAGTGCGGTTGTCAGGAGTCATCATATGCTGTGGCAAATAGCAGATGGTGCAGTCCTTCGGCACTGATACCGAGCCGCGTGTGGGAGTGCGCAGTCTGGCAAGAATTTTGAGGAGTGTGCTTTTCCCGGCTCCGTTTTTCCCCATCAGGGCTATACGGTCCTTGGGATTGATGACAAATGACACATCTTTGAATAAAGTAGTGCCGCCAAATTCCACACTTATTGCGTCAACAGAAACCATAAATCAAATTTTTCTTTTTTTTAGGTGAGGGGAGAGATGCGTGTGCCCAAGGATAAAGGACATGCTCAAAGTTAGCCAAATTCTCCCGATTACACAAATAATCACAGCCACCATAAAAGCTTGTTGACAATACGGGCGTTAACTAAAGCATGGTTCTGTAGTTTCCTTTCGTGTGTGTCGGATTATATGTTTTTTAATAAGCGTGCCGGGACACCGCCCACCATAGTGTTCGGCTCCACATCTTTTGTCACAACGGCCCCTGCGGCAACGACCGCACCATCGCCTATCGTCACGCCGCCAATAATTGTGGCGTTGGCCCCTATCCAGCAACCGTCGCCAATAATGACTGGCTTTGCGAATGTCTGCCAGCGGTATTCACCCGAAGTTGGATTCCAATTCGGGGTAAGCCGTTCCGAAAGTTTTGTGGGATGTGACGCCGTGTTTATTTGAACTCCCGGAGCTATAAGCACATCATTGCCTATCACAATAGAGTTGCAATCATTGAGTATGCAGCGATAATTGATGCTCACATTATTCCCTACGTGTATGTTGTCGCCGAATCCTATTATGGTTCCGTCACCCACAGACACATTCGTACCTACACTGCCAAAGATTTCGCGTATCATGTCGTAACGCTTTGAGCGCTCGGAGTAAGGCAATGAGTTGTAACGCTGCATCCAGTCGGTTGCGCGGGCCTTGCGTTCAAGAAACACATTGTTATGGCAGTCATAGATTTTGCCGGCCATGCATTTGTCTTGTTCTGTCTCAATATACGACATGTCGCGGCATCCGCCCTCTCGCGATATTATACATCTCAATTCTGTTTCATATTGTCCGGCATTTTCAAAGCAGATGCCGTGCATCCCGAATTTTTGCGCCGCCTCCACATTTGCCATAAGGTCATCGGCAAATACACACTCTTGCGCTTTTAACCCAAACTTTTGGCAGACGCGCTCATAGATAGCCTCCGACGGCTTTACGATGTGCTCTTCAGAAGATACGACCCATCCGTCAAGCAATTGGAATATCGGATATTGCTGCATTGTGATATGCATCTTGCTGCACCAGTTGGACAGGCCATACAACTTATATCCCTCAGCTTTAAGCTTGACGAGCAGTGCACGCATCCCTTTAATCTCGCCCAACACAAAATCCGTGTATCGGTCGCCGAACACTTGTATTTCGTTCCGGTAATGCGGCATTGCCTGCTGCATTTCGCTGATTGTTTGTTCAAAGGGATGATCTTCACGGTCAATACGGATACTCCATTTCTCCGATATGAGTCGTTGAATAAAATTTTCCGCCTGGCAGTGAGTGGCGAAAATCTTGTCAAGAACAGAATAATAGTCATAATCAACAAGCACTTTGCCGAAATCAAATATCAAGTTCCGTATCATATCTATTGCAGTTGTATTTTTTCAGATATATCATATCGCGAAGCGTTATACCCTCCTCAATAATCGGATAGGCATAATTGTCAGTGAAGAAGTTGGGGATTCTGTGTGAATAGACATAACCGCAAGAATTATAAAAACGAAGTGTTGAGGGCGTTTCGCCGGTTCCGAGAATGATTGTGCTCTCGCGATTCAGCTGCTCTACATGCTGGAGCATCACGCGTCCGCATCCATGGCATCTGAATTCAGGAAGTACGGCAAGATTTTTGACCTCAACCTCGGCACCATTGCCTATGGTTACGCACACGGCTACAGGTTCGTTATCAATGAAGCCGACATAGAGTCTCCCTTGGTCAATATACCGGTCAATCATAGATTCTGATTCATCTCCTATCAGTAGCAGCGGAAGATATTGTTTCTTGTCGCCGACCACCTCTGTTATTACGAATCTGTCTGTTCCCATTCTGCAAAGCTAATATTTTTTCTTCTTTAGTGCCTGTCATGTACCCCAAAAATCCGGATATTCGCTATTTTTGCATTCAAATTAATTTAAAGATGGCGAGCAATAACACAAGACGCAATATTTGGCTGACACTGACGGTTTTCTCAGCGTTGGCTTTCTTTGCCGCCGGCTGTACCGGTGCCGGAGAGAATAAAACGAATGGCGATGCCTCCACCCACACCGGCGACACCGTGGGTGATGTCATTATCCGAGGACAATGGTATATAGATAACATCGTGTTCAGCGATTCCGACTATGTGCGTCCCGATGAAGTGGCACCCGGAGCCGCGCAATATATCGTTTTTGAGGACAGCACCTATTATATCATGACCAACTGCAACTCTATCTCCGGTACGTATAGACTTGAGGGCACCTCTATCACCCTCGGCGATGGTGCCATGACAGAAATGGCTTGCGACAATATGGAGTCAGAGGATGCTTTACGCCGCATCTTGCCCCACATCGCCACAATCGACCTACAGAACGATACGGTTCTCAGACTCAACGGCGCCACCCCTGTCGAGTGCATACTTCTCCGCAAAGCAACCCCTGAAATAAAGTAGCCGCCGTCTCTTTCACTTTTCGCAGCCAGTAACATCCCGCAATGCCTTAAAAACTCATAATGAAATAGACTTTTTGCGCTTGATTGTAATTAATAGCTTAAATTCGCGTCTAATAATAAAAACTTCAAAACAAAAAATTTGACAATGAGTTGGTTCATTTGGATGCCCGTAGTGGCAGGTATAGTCGGAGGCTTAATAGGCGGTCACTATTATAAGAAAGACCAAAAGAAGAATAAAACTTCAAAATAAACCATCATGAGCGAACATTGGCTTGGTTATATAATAATTGCGGTATTTGCGGTTCTTTTGTATTTGGGTTGTGATAAGTTGCAAATTCTAAAGTCGAAGCCCTTACGTACCTTCGTGGTTATTTTTATTTCTTGCATAATTGGCTGGGTCGTTTACGACCTTCTCATCGCCCCGTAATAAGCCACCGGATTGGCATCTTATGAGTCGTTGCCAATTGCAGGAAGATATGCGTTTGCTTTAGAATAGTCTCAAGTCAACCACTTCTTTTTGGAAAGTCGAATATAGGCTAATCATTATTTTATCAATAATAATCAATAGAGCAAACCGTATATAATAGTTTTCGTAAACAGATTCTATGCTGGATAGAATTTCTAAAGATGGTCTGTTTTGTTGATACGAAGTGAGATTGTGGGCACACCTGTTTCTGTGAAGATACAAGCAAGAGTACATTTCATTAAGTCCTTTTTTTATTGTGCAGGAAAACGGTTTGTTTGTGTCCCTGTTGTGAGCGCAATTGCTGCAATTTTTAAAGAATGTGGAGATGTCAAGACAACTCCCTCCAGTGCTATTGAAAATTTCCATATATTCCTGATACTCCCTTTCACAAAACCCCATGCCGGAAGTGTTTGCGTGAAAATCGTCCAGAATATTTTTGGTGCTGTTCCATATGTCATTGATGTTTATTGCCAGTTACGCAGTCGATTATCTATGTTTTTGGCACTAATTCGGCACTAAAACCGGACAAATCCTCAATTAGTGCCTTAAAAAGACGCTTATTTTCGTGTTTCTGTCCGAGGTATGTCTTGCTGTAACACTCTGTACTGCACTTTGTTAGGCTCGTGTTTGGCACTATTTTGGCACTAAAACAGAGATTGAAATTCTTAGTGCCATTTTAGTGCCAAAACTTTGTCCGATTGGGTCTTTTCTTGGTCTGATTTCAGTCCTGAATTGAAAGGATAAGACACGAAAAAACCGCAGAACTATTTGATAGTCTGCGGTTTGCCGCTTCCGGACTGATTTTTGTCCGATTAGGTTGCGGAAAGACAGGAAATCTCACCCTAATATCAGTTTGTATTAACGAATATCTAAAATACACTGATTTATAGTGTTATAAAAAATGGATGAATGAATAGATTTTAATAAATACTATTTGGATATGTCAAAAATTGGGTGTAATTTTGGGTGTAACTTTTTAAACTCTCCAAATATGAATCTCAAACGGAATATCACCTTCCAACTTGAATCCCGCAAAAAGGACGGGGTATTGGTAACTGAAAACGTGCCAATCAGAATGCGCGTGGTCTTTGATGGCAAGCGCATTGAGTTCACCACAGGTTACCGTATTGAAGCAGCCAAATGGGACGCAAGCAAGCAGCGCGTCAAAAATGGTTGCACCAATAAGCTCAAGCAGACATCTTCCGAAATCAATGCAGACCTCAATCGTTACGAAGGTGAAATCCAGAATATCTTCAAGGAATTTGAGTTGCGTGAAATTATGCCTCTCCCGGAACAGGTAAAAGAACAATTCAATGCCCGTATTGCCGTCGCACGTACTGAGGCACCAACTCAAGAGGCAGAACCGCAGAGGACCTTTTGGGATATTTACGATGAATTTACTTCTGAGGTGGGCAGAAAGAATGACTGGACTACTGCGACTTATGAAAAATTCTCGGCATTGAAAAATCATCTTTTGAAATTCAAAAGAGGCAAAATTTCTTTCGAAACATTTACAGAGAGAGGACTGAACGACTTGGTAGATTATTTTCGCTATAAGTGCGACATGCTTAACAGCACTATCGGGCACAAAATCAGTCTCATAAAGTGGATTTTGCGATGGGCCTATGACAAAGGCTACCATGATAACCGTGCATTCCTGACTTTCAGTCCCAAGCTCAAATCCACTCAGACCAAAGTTATCTTCCTGACAGATGAAGACCTTGAAAAACTGACTTCGTTTCACATCCCACCAAACAAGACATATCTTGAAAGGGTGCGCGATGTGCTAATCTTCTGCTGTTACACCGGTCTGCGATATTCTGATGTAGCCAATCTCTGCAAGAGCGATGTTCGAGAGAATCATATTGAGTTTACGACCGTGAAGACCGCTGATACCATCACTGTTGAACTGAACAAGCATAGCCGAGCTATACTTGAGAAATACAAGGACTGCGAGTTTAAGAACGGTCGCGTACTCCCTGTAATCAGCAATCAGAAGATGAACGATTATATCAAGGAGCTTGGAGAACTCGCAGGTATCGACACACCTGTAAGAATAACACAGTATCGTGGGAATGACCGCGTTGACACCATATATAAGAAGTATCAGCTCCTTTCAACCCATACAGGACGAAAGACTTTCATTTGTAAAGCTCTTGCACTTGGAATACCTGTCAATGTCGTAATGGAATGGACTGGTCATTCCGATTATAAAGCAATGAAACCTTACATAGCTGTTGCCGACAACATCCGGGCTTCCAACATGAGTCGCTTCGATGATGAATGACATATACCGCATCTTGTTATAGCTAATATGCGAGGGTCGTTTATGATGGTTCTCGCATATTATTTTTATACTTGAACATGCTCTCCATGTAGTAATAAACGAGATTAGAGAACAGTTACTAATATCGTTGTCAGTTCCGTTTTTAGGTGCCGATACTTTGATTTGGGAAAATCAAGTTAAATAATCAGCTGTAAATCAGATGATAATTGTGTTTTGGGATGAATCGTATTTCCTTTGCAGTCATAAAACCGAAACATGGGCATGGATCCACTCATGTCAGGCTGCAAATAATATACGATTAAAACAATGATAGAAAAATTATTCGATAAACCTTTATGGCAAATGACCGGTGAAGAACTCTTCACCATCGTACAGGCTGCTTCCAAACCGGGAGCACCACAACCTGATGTCGTTATCGACACCACAAACAAAAAGTATGTTTTCGGACTCAAGGGTCTGGCAGATCTCCTTGGATGCTGCAAGACAACAGCACTCCGCATCAAGAACGAAGGTAAACTCGCCCCTGCAATCAAGCAGTATGGGAGAAAAATTGTCATTGATGCTGAAATGGCTCTTGAGCTGTTTGGTCGTAAAACCGGCGGAAGAAAATAGGTCTATGGCACAAGAATTTATGTATCTTCCCAATAATTCCGCCAGCAAACAGGGTTACAGTTTATCTGACCCGCTCGGCGGTTTCATCGCCGAAGTTGAAAGCGGAGCCGGGTTGCAGGTCCCTGATGCAGCGGCTGTGCGTTACGAGCGATTATGCACTGAGGCGCAACTTGACATCGACAAGGAGGTGCCACCGCCGCCGGTTGCCATTTATATAGGCGATTCGCCGGCTTGTACCTTCGGCAATTTCAGTGCCTCGATCGGTAAACCAAAAGGCAAGAAGACTTTCAATGTGTCGGCGATGACCGCAGCTGCCATGACCAATTCCACGATTCTGAATTATAGTGGCAACATGCCGTCTAACCAGAACGGTATCCTATACTTCGACACCGAGCAGAGCAAATATCATGTCTTCCGTGTATTCAAGCGTATCGCCCGTCTGACGCGCAAGAGCAATCAGGAAATCAATGAGAGGATAAAATATTTCGCCCTGCGCAAGTATTCCGTCGAAGACCGCATCGGCATGATTGACCATAAGATTCGGAATACCCCGGCTGTCGGGCTTGTAATCATCGACGGTATCCGAGACCTGATGCTTGACATCAATAGTCCGCGCGAGGCTACTCTTATAGTCAACTATCTGATGAAGTGGACGGAAGAATACAATCTACACATCCACACCATCATTCACCAGAACAAGAGCGATGAGAACGCACGCGGACACATCGGGACTGAAATCAACAACAAGTCCGAGACCGTTCTCCGTGTCGAGAAGGACAAGAACGATGATGCCATAAGCACCGTCGAGGCAGTCTATATCCGTGATATCTCATTCCCTTCGTTTGCCTTTCGGATTAACACCGAGGCTCTGCCTGAACTTATCAAGGACTATGTGCCGATGCCCGAAGCCAAAGGTAACGAGGCTTGGGATCCGTACCATGACATATCCGAAGACACTCACCGAAGCGCACTTGATTCAGCGTTCTCGAATCCTGATACATTGCTTCGTCATGGGGAACTGATGGATGCGCTCCGTGACGCATACGCAGATGAGGACATCGAACTCAGCGACTACAAGCTCAAGATTCTGATAACTTTTCTGAAGAACAAACGGATGATCGAGCAGGTGGACAAGGGCAAGAAGAAAGGCAATCCTTACCGCTACCTTCAGGATTTTTACTATTGAAAAAGTTAGTTGGATGAAGCGGGCCTATATATACACGACACCTCACCCAACCAAAATTCGCCTTACAATGACTAATGATTACAGATACCGGCTTGACAACTCCCGTCCTCGCATCAAAGTGACATGCCCTGCCTGCGGACGGCAGAAGAAACTTGTGCGATATATTGACACACAGACGGGGCGGTTTCTTGCCGATCATGTGGGCAAATGTGACCGTATATTCAAATGCGGATACCACTACACGCCGTCCGACTATTTCCGGGACCATCCCTGGCTAAGAGAGGCATCATCGTGGCTGCCCTCGACATCGCTGCATCAGCGAGCACCTCAACGGGTAGGACCTATAAGAACACCGTCCTTCATAGACACGGGCTTGATGAACGAGACCGTGAAGCATTGTCAATCCTCCACGCTGTTCCGATTCCTCAGTTCATTATGGGGTGAGGATGAAGCCATGCGGTTGTTCCGATTATATAATGTAGGAGCAAGCTCTCGGATGAACGATGCGGCGGTATTTTGGCAAGTGGATATCAACGGATGTATCCGCACAGGAAAGATAATGCGATACGGCAACGACGGACACCGCATAAAGGAAGATGGATTGGTAAACTTCATGTGGGCGCACCGTATGAAATCAATGGTTGACAATACCGAAGACTTCAATCTTGTGCAATGCTTCTTCGGCGAGCATCTGCTTTCTGCCTATCCCGATTCAAAAGTCATGATAGTGGAATCCGAGAAGTCAGCGATAATCGCTTCTCACTATTATCCCCAGTACCTTTGGCTGGCGAGTGGCGGATGTTGCGGATGCCTCAATCAGACGGCTTCGCAGGTATTGAAAGGCAGGGAAGTGTGGCTTGTGCCTGACCTTGATGCCGAAAACCGTTGGCGCAGCAAATTGGCGATGCTTCGCACAATAACTCCGACTGTCGGAATTGTGACTGCCATATCCAATATGGCAACACCGGAGCAAAGAGCCGCCAAACTTGACATCGCCGACTTCCTTTTGGATACGGCAAGCCGGAATAATCCCATTGTAGGAGCTGCCGACAAAGCGGGTCAGCTTGCTGAATGTAGGGAGGATTTTAGTAATAAAATTCCGTAGCTTATTATGGCATTTTCATCCGAAGTCTCCGACCTCTCCCGAAAAAGCCATCAAGCATCGAGCCTCCTCCCGGCTCTCATTTGCGATTGATACGGAATTTTATCATAACCAATTTAATTCAAGATTATATGACTACACAATATGCAGTGTGCCACCTGGAGCGTGGCGCAGGCAACGATTCGGGCATGTCATGCCACATCGAGCGCAAGACCGTCGAGGGTAAACCGCACATTCCCAACAACGCCGACGAGAGCAGAACATACCTCAACCGTGAACTTATCACTTTCCCGGACGGTGTTCACAACCGCACTCAGGCGATTCAACACCGTATTGAGACCGCCGGACTTCAAAGAAAAGTCGGCAAAAACCAGACCCGCGCCGTCCGAGTGCTTCTGACCGGCACACATGAGCAGATGATGGCTCTTGCAAACGGCGGTCGCCTTGATGACTGGTGCCGTGCCAACATCAAATGGCTGCATGACACCTTCGGCGAGGATAACCTTGTGTCATGTGTGCTTCACATGGACGAAAAGACTCCCCATCTCCATGCGACTGTGGTGCCTGTTGTATCGTCTCCTCGCAAGCGCCGGGAGCGCGAGGGCGAAGTGAAGTATAAGGAGAAAGCTCCGGCACCGAGACTGTGCGCCAATGAGTTGATGACACGTGGCAAGCTCCGGCAATATCAGGATACATACGCACAGACGATGGCCGAATTCGGATTGAAGCGTGGTGTCGTTGCGAGTGGTGCGAGACATCAGACCCAACAGCAGTACAACCGTCAGCAGGCACTCGAATTGCAGGCTGATATTGAAAGCCTGACTGCCGAGATTGAGAAACTTGCAGTCGAAAAGGATAAGGTCAAGAAGGAAGCTAAGGACGGTAAGAACCGTATCCTGTCATGGCTCGGAACCGGTGAACTACCGAAACTGGAGAAGGAAGTTTCTGATAAGGACAAACAGATTGCCGGATTACAGAAGCAGCTCGCCGATATGCAGAAGCGGTACGATGATCTGAAAGCCAACTCGCTTCGTGAACGCAACTCTTATCAAAAGGAAATCGACGCGGCGACCAAACGAATTGCTGAATGGGAGGCGCGTTACAAAGCCGAACAAAACCGGGCTAAGGAGCTGCACCGCTTGGCATATCCCGAACGATACCGTCTGTCATCAGGAGCGGAGCTTGTAAGCGGCTGGATTCCCAACCGTATGTATCCCAGTCTGTCAATCACGACGCTGTTTCATGGCACCGAGTTCAAGAACACCTCTTATAATCTTTCTCAGAATCTTCTCGACAAGTACGACAGCGGTGCGTTAACTCTTCATGAATTGGTAAACGAACTGTTTGAGCCGTGGGAGCAGGTGGATGAATCCCAACACAGCCTTCTCGCCATCGCACTCCAGACAGCCGCCGGAGGAATCCCGACACCGCATGTCGGCACCGGCGCAGGCGGTTCCTCTTCCGATTTGCCTTGGAACGATAACGACAAGAACAAATACCAAAAAACGAAGTTCAAAGGACGGCGATAAGGAAGTTTGGAGTCGTATGAATACTACTGAAAATATTCAGTTAATTATATAGGATTACAGGAGAATATTAAACAGATACCCTGAGATTACAGCCGTCAGGAATATTACAGCGACAATCATGGCGACAAGTTTCTTTTTGAAGATACTTGCAAGCATCGACATTTCCGGAATTGCCATGCCTGCGCCACCGATAACAAGCGCTATCACAGCCCCGACACTCATGCCTTTGCCCATTAATGCTACGCCGATAGGTATTGCGGTCTCTGCACGGATATAAAGTGGCACTCCGATGATGGCTGCGACAGGTACAGCGAATGGATTGTCCGGTCCGGCGATTTTCAACACCCAGTCGCTTGGCATATATCCGTATATCACAGCTCCTAATGCAACACCGATTATAAGATACCAGAAAATCGGGCGTAGCGTGTCCCATCCGGCACGAAGTGCTATAGCTATTTTCTGACTCCACGGGAGCTTCTTGGCCTCAATGGGCTTTTCACCCGCCGAACAGCAGGATTGCTTTTTCAACCTTACGTTTTTGACATATTTCTGAGCATCTACTTTTTGCAATCCCCAGCCGAAGAACACAGCGCAGAGGAAGGCAATCGCCACATATATGAGCATAGCTTTGATGCCTACCAATGCTCCCAACATTGCTATAATAATCGGGTTAAGCAACGGAGATGCAATAAGGAATGACATCGTGGCTCCGAAAGGTACGCCGGCATTGAGGAAACCTACAGTCATGGGGAGAGTAGAACATGCACAGAAAGGCGTGAGTGCTCCGAATCCTGCGGCTATAACATTTCCGAAGAATCCGGCCTTTTCAATTTTCTTGCTGATCTTCTCCTGAGGAATATACATCAGGATAATCTCAACAATCGCCGTTATCACGATGAACAATACGACAAGCTCAACCGTGATATAGCAGAAATACCAAAGGGTATCGAGTAATGTATTCATATCATCAGTTTTTAAAATATTTTCTTGTGTTGTTTGCAATCTTAACCAATGTGAGCATCACCGGCACTTCTACCAATACTCCCACAACTGTAGCAAGCGCTGCGCCTGACTGTACTCCGAATAGAGAGATGGCTACGGCAACCGACAGTTCAAAGAAATTACTTGCTCCTATCATTCCTGCCGGAGCTGCAACATTATGTGGGAGTTTCCATACTTTAGCCCATCCATAAGTAATGAAGAATATTAAGAAGGTCTGTAATATCAATGGGACAGCAATCAAAACGATATGAAAAGGATTTGAAAGGATCGTTTTCCCTTGAAAAGAGAAAAGTATTATAAGCGTAAGCAACAAACCAATAATGGTCCACTTGTTGAATTTGTTGACAAATACAGTATTAAAGTAATCAATTCCATAGCGGCGGACTACTAATATCCTTGTGATTATTCCAGCGACAAGCGGAATTACCACAAACAATACGACTGATAGTATTAGTGTCGCCCACGGAATAGCTACACCTCCTATGCCAAGGAGAAAACCTACTATCGGAACAAAAGCAACCAGAATTATGAGGTCATTGACAGCAACCTGAATAAGTGTATATGCAGCATCTCCCTTTGAAAGATAGCTCCAAACGAATACCATTGCCGTACAGGGTGCCGCTCCGAGAAGAACAGCTCCTGCAAGATATTGGTCTGCAAGTGATGTCGGAATAAGGGGCTTGAATATAACGAAAAAGAAAAGCCATGCGATACCGAACATCGTAAACGGCTTGATAAGCCAGTTAGTGATACAGGTAATAAGTATTCCTTTAGGTCGTTTCCCTACATTTTTAACACTTTGGAAATCCACTTTCAGCATCATAGGGTAGATCATCAGCCATATCAGTGCAGCTATCGGTATTGACACATTGGCGTATTCCCATTTTCCAAGTGTTTCAGGTATAATCGGCAGCAATTGCCCGACCGCAATTCCGACAATAATACATAGGGCTACCCAGACGGAGAGGTAACGCTCAAAGAATCCTATGCCTCTTTTATCATTCATTTCAAATTGTCATTCATTAGTGTCCACTAAAAAATCATAATAGTTCTTTGAAACTATTGAAATTCAAT
>ENA-ORMN01000063-ORMN01000063.1-human-gut-metagenome-genome-assembly--contig:-NODE-63-length-121460-cov-15.968428_pt1 | contig 121460 bp, 95 predicted proteins | sample MGYA00242102_ERZ508993 | MGnify/ENA primary metagenome ERZ508993 (study PRJEB26280, sample SAMEA2338770) | human gut metagenome | biome: human gut; feature: human-associated habitat; material: faeces...
TTGATTGATGAACATATACAGCCTCGGGGATAAGTCCATAATATCGTAGTGCAGTGGACATTGAAATATACGAAGGTGTATAGAGATGATTGGCAATCAACTCACTTGATAGAGTCTTTCCTGAATGTTTGGGATTAGCCACATAAAGTCCCCGCTTCAGTCTGATGATAAATCCTTGCTTCTCAAGCCAAGTTACTTTCTTGTTGGCAGACTTCAGTTCCGGATATGACGATTCAATGATTGAAGTTGTTACTGGAATGGTTCCTATTTCACTTAATTCTATCTTCATGCTGCAAATATAGCAATAATTTGAACAATAAAGGAAATATTACTTCTTTTTCTGTTCGGAATATTACTACTAAGGCTATCTTAGCGACCGCTGTCACATAAGTCAGAGGCAGCCTTTCTTGAGAGCGACATGTCCGCCAGGGTATTCCGCAGACAAATCGGGATGAATGAAAGCCACTTCTATTACTGAAGGGTAGAACTATAATCTGTTGGGAGACATAATTCTGGAACTTGCCGGAGTGAGAGCGGCTGGCTGATTGCAGGTTTTTGCCCCCGTCGTTGGAACCACGTGTGCGGATCGGGCTCTTTTGCCCCCGTCATCCTGTTACGCGTTCTTCTTGGGTGCAGATCGTAGGTTTTTGCCCACGGCAGAAGGCGAGGTGAACTCCTAAAACGCACCGTTCGAATTCACGGGGGAGGGTGTGTCACGGGGAACGGATGCCGAGGGAAAGGCGAGTGAGCCGGAAAGGTCAAGCCGATATGCAAACATTTGCAAGGGACGGTTGGCTCATCTGTAAGGTGTGGCAAAAATTTGGAATTCAGTATAATTGTTTATAAATTTGCCACAGATTAAAAACAACTAAAGCGCACGGAAACGCCATGGACGAAAGACTCATAATTGCAAAAAACATCAGATTGATGCGTGAAGTCAGTGATTTCACGCAAGAGAACGTCGCTTCATTTCTGGGGATAAATCGCTCTGCATATTCTAATTATGAATTAGGCACGAGAGAGTTGCCACTGGAATATATGGAAAATTTAGCTGACTTGTATGGATGTGATGCTTACATTCTATATGAAGAGAATCCAGATGTGGTTAAAAACATGTTGACTACGGCATTTAGGGTGGACAACTTATCTGCCGATGATATGGCGCAGGTAGCAGCGTTCAAGCGTATGGTGAAGAATTCTCTTATGATGGATAACTTATTGTCAAAATGAAAAAACTATCAATACAGCAAGCGGAAATATTAGCTGGTAGATTTCGTGCTTTGAATGAATTGGGTCCGTCCGAGCCAATAGAAGCAAAGACCTTATTGCGCAAGCTTCAGATTTCAATTATGTATCGCCCGTTGTCCAGCACGTCATTTGGCATAAGTTGCAAGTCACCAAGCAATAAAATGTTCATGCTGATAAACAGCAATTCTACCAGAGGACGACAGCATTTTACGATTGCTCATGAATTGTATCACCTTTATTTCGATGAAAATCCCACACCACATATGTGCAGCGGAGCCACGACTATGGAGGAAAAAAACGCAGATTTGTTCGCATCGGTTCTGCTTCTTCCTAGAGAAGGAGTGTATGCGATGCTCAGCACAGATGAAATACTGCAGCATGATGTAAAACTCGCAACCATCCTAAGAATAGAGCAGTTGTTTCAGGTCTCCCGGTCAATGCTGCTTATCCGCTTGAAAGATATAGGGGTCATTTCCGAGAATAAACGTCAGGAGCTACAAATGATACCGGTAAAAGAGTCTGCTATGAATTACGGGTACGACAAATCATTGTACGAATCAGGAAACGATGGCGTTTTTATCGGAGATTTCGGAGAAAAAGCCAGATTGCTTTTCGAAACGGGAAAGATTTCCGAAGGGCATTATACGGAACTGCTAAACATGATATCGAATGGGAGAGAAAAAGACTAAGATAGTGCTTGATGCAGACGTAATCAATCACTTCGTCAGAGGGGGAAAACTATCATTGCTACCGAAGATATTTCCGGAATTTCAGTACATCGTTCTCGATGTTGTAAAAAAGGAACTTCCGATGTTGATACTTTCAGAATTAATCAAACAGATATCTCATGGAATAGATATTCGCGAAGAACTATTCAATGTTTCAGGAGAAGCGAAAAAGGAATACTTCAGATTAACGGCTACAAACGGGTTGCATCTAGGTAAAGGGGAAAGCGCCTGCATGGTGTACTGCAAATTTCACAACGATGTTGTAGGCAGCAGCAACACCAGAGATATAACCAATTATTGTAACGAACATGGAATAACTTATCTGACCACAAACGATTTTCTGTTTTACGCTATTCAACGCGGCGTGTTGAAAAAAGAAGAAGCCGAAGACTTTATACGTATTGTGATAAGCATGGGCAGCAATCCTCCAAAAGTAGACTTCGATCAGTATATTTGTTCAAAAATATAACTATCATTACCACTAATACTATCTGACAAGAGTAGAGTAGGGTAGGAGCTGTTTGGCTTGGCACCTTAGTGCTTGGCTTGAGCTACGCTTGTGCTCCTTTCATTTAGCTAGCTCACGCTTAGGCTTTCGGCTTTAGGCATGGACGCTTAACTTCTAAGATAATAATGAAACGTTATTCTCAAACACTTGAGCTGGTTGGGGACAGCCAGATGATTGAGAGCTACATCGAGGCTCACCGGCACGTTTGGCCCGAGATTCAGGAGGGGATCCGCTAAGTCGGCATCCTTGACATGCAGATCTACCGCCTTGAACGCGGGGTCTTCATGATCATGGACACCAGCGATGACTTCGACTTCGTCGTGGACAACGCCCGTCTCGCCACCTTGCCCCGTCAGGCAGAGTGGGAAGCCTACGTCGCCCGCTTCCAGGGCTGCGACCCCTCCATGACCTCCACCCAGAAGTGGCACCTCATGGAAAAGATCTTCCAGCTGGATCCTGCGGCAACCACGTCTGAAGGGCAGCGACCGGCAGAAGGATAAGTCTGGCTAAGTGAATATGCTCCCTCGTGCGCAGGAAGAGCAGTCTTGCTCACGAGAGGTTGCGGAGCGGTTCCCTGGTGCGCAGGAGGATCGGTTTTGCTCACGAGAGGTTGCGGAACTGTTCCATGGTGCGCAGGAAGGGCTGTTTGGCTCACGAGAGCTTGCTGAGCGGTTCCCTGGTGCGCAGGAAGGGCAGTCTTGCTCACGAGAGGTTGCGGAACGGCTCCCTGGTGCGCAGGAGGATCGGTTTTGCTCACGAGAGGTTGCGGAACTGCTCCCTGGTGCGCAGGACGGGCGGTCTTGCTCACGAGAGCATGCTGAACGGTTCCCTGGTGTGCAGGACGGGAGGTTTTGCTCACGAGAGGTTGCGGAACTGTTCCCTGGTGCGCAGGAAGGGCAGTCTTGCTCACGAGAGCATGCTGAACGGCTCCCTCGTGCGCAGGAAGGCCGGTTTTGCTCACGGGAGCTTGCGGAACGGCTCCCTCGTGCGCAGGATGGGCTGTTTGGCTCACGGGAGCTTGCGACCCATCTCTGCCTCAGTGTTCTCGGATTCGGCTTCCGTTCTGGCGGCGGCTGGGTGGGCTAGGCTTTGTCGGGCAGGAGGGAGGTGCCGGAGAGGGATTGGTAGAGGGCTGGCTGGTAGGTGTAGGTGTCCTCAAGCCCGGACAGATGGGCGTTCCGGCTCTGCCTCAGGGAGATGTTGTTCTCCACGGCGTAGTCGATGCATTCCGGCAGTGTCCATTTCTTGTTCTGCGCGCCGGCGGCCATGCCTGTGACCGTCAGTGCGGTGATTAGGATGATTGCTTGTACTTTCATGTTCGTAAGAATCTTGTTCCGGATGCGAAACTAACGTCGGCGGAAAAGAATTTCAACTCAAATCGACGAACGCCCGCTTTTCATCGATGAAAATTCGTATCTTTGTCTCCTTCCAAAGGGGCGCTCGTCCCTTTGCGGACACGAGAACAATGATCAATGTATATTACAATGAAACTTTCAAATCTTATCAAGATGGCCGCCGTCGCGGCCGCACTGACTCTCGGAGGCTCGCCACTGGCCGGCTCGGAGTCCCGTTCTGATTGGAAGGCTCACTGGATCACCCCATCCCTGAGCCAGAGCGCGACCAACACCTGGATCTCCTACCGCAAGGAGTTCAAGGTCTCTGAATGTCCCGACAGACTGGTCGCCCGCATCTCGGCGGACTCGAAGTACTGGATGTGGATCAACGGTGAGCTGGCTGTGTTTGAGGGAGGCCTCAAGCGCGGACCGTTCCCCAACGGCACCTACTACGACAAGGTGGACATCGCCCCTTTCCTCAAGGAAGGCGACAACACGATAGCGATCCTTCTCTGGCACTTCGGCAAGCAGGGCTTCAGCCACAACAGCAGCGGCCAGGCTGCCCTGATTTTCGAGGCGGTCTCGCCCGAACTGGAGATTCTCTCGGACCAGTCCTGGGTCTGCGCCCTCAATCCTGCCTATGGCAGCACGGACGCTCCTCATCCGAACTACCGGCTCCCGGAGAGCAACATAAGGTTCGATGCGAGAAAGGATATGCCGGGCTGGAATATGCCTGGGTTCGATGTCCGCGGCAAGATGCACGGAGCCGACAATGTGGACGAGATGGCCTGGCCTGCGATGGGGCGGATGGCCGAGCGTCCGATCCCGATGTGGAAAGACTATGGGCTAAAGGAATATGTCTCTGTGCGTCAATCCAATGACACGCTCTATTGCAAGCTGCCCTACAATGCGCAGGTCACTCCTTACCTGAAAGTCGAGGCCAAAGGCGGCGAGATGGTCAGGATCATGACCGACAACTACTTCGGCGGCAGCGCGAACAACGTGCGCGCCGAGTACATCACCCGGGACGGGGTGCAGGAATATGAAAGCCTGGGCTGGATGAACGGCCACGAGGTGTGGTACATCGTGCCTTCAGGAGTGAAGGTCGTGGACCTCAAGTACCGCGAGACCGGCTACGACACGGAGTTCTCGGGGACGTTCGAGTGCGGGGACCCGTTCCTCAACGAGCTTTGGAAACGCTCGGCCAGAACGCTTTACATCACCATGCGCGACACCTACATGGACTGCCCGGACCGCGAGCGCGCGCAGTGGTGGGGCGATGAGGTGAACGAACTTGGAGAGGCGTTCTACGCTTTGTCACCGTCAGGCCAGCTGCTTGCCAGAAAGGGTATCCTTGAGCTGGTGAACTGGCAGGAGGCTAACGGGGTGATCTATTCTCCGGTGCCGGCCGGCAACCGTGTGATAGAACTCCCGCTCCAGATGCTCGCATCCGTGGGCTGGTACGGTTTCCACACCCAGTACTGGTTCAGCGGCGACAGCACCTTCGTGGCCGAGGTCTATCCTAAGGTGGAGCGCTATCTGCTCGGAAGCGGTCTTTGGGAATTCAAGGACAACGGTCTTCTGAACGTCCGTCCGGGCGACTGGAACTGGGGCGACTGGGGCGACGACATCGACACCGAGGTCCTGACGAACTGCTGGTACTATCTTGCCCTTAAGTCTCAAAAGGATTTCGCCCGCATTCTCGGCAAGCAGAAGGATGTTGAGATGCTTGAGGCTTTGATGAAAAGAATCTCCGACAGTTTTGACGCTCAGTATTGGACTGGTTCGGCCTACCGTGATCCGGACTACAAGAAGCAGACTGATGACCGGGCGCAGGCTATGGCCATTGTTTCCGGCCTTGCCTCACCGGATAAGTATCCGGCTCTGTTCGAGACTCTTAAAAAGGAACATCACGCCAGCCCTTACATGGAGAAGTACGTCCTGGAGGCTCTTTTCCAGATGGGGCACGCTGATTTCGCCATTGAGAGGATGAAATCCCGCTACGCCAAGATGCTCGCCTACGACTACACGACCTTGTTCGAGGGTTGGGGCATCGGCAGCGAAGGCTTCGGCGGCGGCACGGTCAACCATGCGTGGAGCGGAGGCCCTCTGACCATCCTGAGCCAGAAACTATGCGGAATCGAGCCGACGGCTCCTGGCTTCAAAGCCTTCGAGGTTAAGCCTCGGATGGGTACTTTAAAGACCGCCTCGGCCTCCGTGGAGACGCACTACGGTATGATCCGTGTCCAGCTCAGCCGTCGTTCGACCAAGTCCGGCGTGGCTTCCCTCACGGTTGAGGTTCCCGAAGGGACAACGGCCACGGTGACGGCCTCCAACGGCAGACCAAGGACGCTGGCCGCGGGAACATATTCATTGAAAATCAAGGTTGACTGATGAGCGTTCGTCGTCTTATAGTTTGTGTGGCCGCCGGTATTTTGCTTGCGGCCACCGCGCTTTCCGCCCGGGAGACCGCGTGGAAGGCCCGCTGGATAGGAAAACAGGAGTACCGGAGCGAGACCAATTCCTGGCTCGCGTTCAAAAAGAAGGTCACTGTGGCGGAAGTCCCGGAAGTGATGACGGCCAGGATCGCCGCCGACTCCAAGTACTGGCTCTGGATCAATGACTCGCTGGTCGTGTTCGAGGGTGGCCTCAAGCGTGGCCCGGCTCCCGGAGACTCCTATTATGACGAGGTGGACATCGCTCCTTTCCTGAGGAAGGGAGAGAATTGCATCTCCGTCCTTGTCTGGTATTTCGGTCGCAACGGTTTCAGTCACGCCGGCAGCGGACTCGCGGGACTGCTTTTCGAGGCGGAGGCTCCCGGGCTGGAGATCCTCTCTGACAAGACTTGGGAGGCGACGGTCTTCGGCGCCTATTCGAGCGCGGGGGAGCCGGAGGCCAACTACCGTCTTCCTGAGAGCAACCTGCGCTATGACGCCAGAAAGGAGATCCCTGACTGGCGCGACCCTGCCGCCAAACGCCTCGGAAGTGCGATGGAGCTTCCGGTGATAGTCGGCCAGGCTCCTTTCGGCAAGCTTGTCAAAAGACCCATACCTCTTTGGAAGACAAGTGGTCTGCTCGACTATCCTGAGGTCCGCAGGTCGGGCGACACCCTGGTCTGCGCACTTCCGTACAACGCCCAGATCACGCCGTACCTGAAGGTGAAGGCGCCGGCGGGCAGGACGATCAGGTTGCAGACCGACCACTACAAGGTCGCCTTGGCTAGGACGCAGTGCCTTTGGGCTGAATATGTCACCAAAGATGGTGTGCAGGAATATGAGAGCCTCGGCTGGCTGAACGGCGACAAGATGTTCTACATCCTTCCGCCGGACGTGGAAGTCCTTGACGTGAAGTACAGGGAGACCGGCTACGACACCGAGATCTCCGGAACGTTCGAATGTGACGACCCTTTCCTGAATGAATATTGGAAGAAGGCGGTTCGTACCCTCTATGTCTGCATGCGCGACACCTACATGGACTGCCCTGACCGTGAGAGGGCGCAGTGGTGGGGCGACGAGGTGAATGAGCTGGGAATGGCCTTCTACTCCTTGTCACCGTCGTCGTGGGCGCTGGCGGTAAAGGGAATACACGAGCTGGTGAACTGGCAGAGGGTGGACGGTGTGCTGTCCTCTCCTGTGCCGGCGTTCAACTACTCCGCCGAGCTGCCGTCCCAGATGCTCGCCGCCTTGGGCTGGTACGGATTCCATGCGCAGTACTTCTACTCAGGCGACGATTCCTTCGTCCCGATCGTCTATGACAGGATGAAAAAGTACCTGCATGAGGTCTGGAGGCTTGATGAGAACGGGATTCCGGTCTACAGGACAGGAGACTGGGACTGGCCGGACGCCGACTCTCCGGTCGATCAGCTCGCCTTGATGCCGTGTCTGTATTACCTTGCGCTGAAAGGCGAGCTGGAGTTCGCCAGATTGCTTGGCAAGACCGGGGACGTGGCCATGATCAGTTCGGTCATGGAGCGGCTCAAGGATTCGTACAACAGGCTGTACTGGACCGGCGAGGGCTACCGCAGTCCGTCCTACAGGGACCGTACCGATGACAGGCCTCAGGCTATGGCGGTGCTTGCCGGGATAGCCTCGGAGGACAAGTACCCTGCGATCGCTCGTGTACTGAAGACCACGGACATGGCCTCGACCTACATGGAGAAGTACATGGTGGAGGCCCTGTTCGTGCTTGGAGAGCCTTCCGCGGCTCTTGACAGGATGAAAAGGAGAATGGCCACGATCATGGATGAGCGAAGCTCGACTCTCTATGAGCATTGGAACTGGACGAATTCCAGCAACCATGCCTGGTCCGGCGCCAACATCATACTGCTCGGCCAGAAAGTCTGCGGCGTGGCTCCTTTGACTCCCGCCTTCGAGACCTTCTCCGTCCGTCCGCAGATGGGCTGGCTAAGGCGCGCCTCGACCTCGTTCGAGACTAAGTACGGCAGGATCAGCGTATCCCTCTCCCGGAAGACCACCAAATCCAGGTCAGCCGTCCTTGAGATAGATGTTCCAGCCGGCACCAAGGCCGAGGTCGTCCTGAAGAATTCCAGGACAGCCATCCTGGAATCAGGGCATCACAAGGTGGAGGTCAAGATCTGACCCCATTGACAATCAGGATCCGGAGGCCTTGCTCAACAGGATTATTGCAAATATATTTGATTCAGCATGCTGAATTATCCGAAGATGTTAGTATCTTTATCAAGCGAAATGACAAAACATTTTTTTTCGATTATGACATACAGAACTGTACTGGCAGCCGCCGCATTATTCACGGTTGCCTTCACCTCGTCCGCGAAGGACGGAGCCTACAAGGTTGTCTCACCTGACGGTCATCTCTCGGCCACGGTAGTGGTTGGTAAGACAATCTCCTATTCGGTCTCAAGGGACGCTGTCGGCCTGATTGATGCGTCGGAGATCTCGATGACGCTTTCGGACGGCATAGTCTTCGGAGAGAACGACAAGGTGCGCAAGGTGCGTAAAACCGCTGTGGATCAGGTGATTCCGACAGTTGCCTACAAGAAGTCGGAGGTTCGTGACAACTACAATGAGCTATCTCTCATATTCAAGGAATTCTCTCTTGTTTTCCGTGCCTACGACGAGGGTATAGCCTACCGCTTCGTCAGCTTGCTGAAGAAAGACGGCAAGGTGCTGTCGGAGAAGGCTCGCTTCAATTTCGCGAAGGACTGGAGCGCCTATGTCCCTTACGTGGCTCAGCACTTGGAAACCCTTGAGAGTCAGTACTGGAACTCTTTCGAGAACACCTACACGGTCACTCCTCTTTCCGGTTGGAACAAGGAGCGCCTCGCCTTCCTGCCGATAGCGGTTTCCGCCGATGACGGGATGAAGGTTTTGATCACCGAGTCCGACCTTCTGGACTATCCGGGAATGTACCTCTACAACGAGGGCGACGCCACAACCCTCTCCGGACGTTTCGCGCCGTACCCGAAGACTGTTGAATATGGCGGCCACAACATGCTTCAGGGCATTGTCAGGGAGCGCGAGGACTACATCGCGTCCTGCTCGGCCGGCGAGTCTTTCCCGTGGAGGATAATCATGGTGACGACAAACGATGCGGACCTGGCCGTCAACGACATGGTCTGGAAGCTCGGAACGCCCGCCGATCCTTCGGTGGACTACAGCTGGGTGAGGCCTGGCAAGGTGGCGTGGGACTGGTGGAACGCATGGAACATCTACGGGGTGGACTTCCGCGCCGGCATCAACAACGACACCTACAAGTACTACATCGACTTCGCCCAGAAGCATGGCATTGAATATGTCATCCTCGATGAGGGCTGGGCTGTCAACAAGAAGGCCGACCTGATGCAGATCGTCCCTGAGATCGACCTCCCGATGCTTTGTGAATATGCCGCCGCACACAACGTGGGCCTCATCCTTTGGGCCGGCTACTACGCTTTCGACCGTGACATGGAGAACGTCTGCCGCCACTATTCTGAAATGGGAATCAAAGGCTTCAAGGTGGACTTCATGGACAGGGACGACCAGATGATGGTGGATTTCTTCAGGCGCGCCGCCGCCACCGCCGCCAAGTACGGACTATTGGTTGATTTCCACGGGGCATTCAAGCCGGTCGGACTCAACCGCACCTATCCAAATGTCATCAACTATGAGGGAGTCTTCGGTCTTGAGCAGATGAAGTGGAGCAAGTCCGACGTGGATCAGGTGACCTACGATGTCACCGTACCGTTCATCAGAATGGCCGCCGGCCCGATGGACTATACGCAAGGCGCCATGCGCAACGCCACAAGGAGGAACTACCATCCGGTCAACTCTGAGGCGATGAGTCAGGGCACTCGCTGCCATCAGCTTGCTGAATATGTAGTCTTCGACTCTCCTCTGAACATGCTGTGCGACTCTCCGTCCAACTACATGGCCGAGCCGGAGTGCACCAAATTCATCGCCGACTGCCCTACGACATGGGATGAGAGCGTGTCCGTCAACGGTGTTCTGGGCAGCTACATAACCTTGGCTCGCCGTAGCGGCGATGTCTGGTACGTCGGTTCGCTCAACGATTGGAGAGCCCGTGACCTGACCTTGGATCTCGGCTTCTTAGGCGATGGCGACTGGACAATGGAAATCTTCCGTGACGGCATCAACGCCGACCGTGCCGCCCGCGACTACAAGCGTGAACTCGTTTCGGTTCCCGCTGACCGCAAAGTCAAGATCCACATGGCTCCCGGCGGCGGCTGGACAGCCCGTATAACCAAAAAGTAATGCACCACCACCTGCCGTCTGACAGACAGCAGCCAGACACGCCCGCCCCGTCTCTTTCGGGACGGGCTTTTTTTGTTCTCGAGCAACATTTGCAATTGTTGATAATTTTGAATAATATTGTCATAATGAAAAATAGTCAGAGTATTGCCCATCATAGTCAGGCGTTACTTTTATGATAAAGTTTAGCGATGGTCAGCCATGCCGGACACGATGACTAAGGAGCAGCGGCATTATTGCATGTCGCGGATCAGGGGGAAGGACACACGGCCGGAGATGGTTGTGCGCAGGGGGCTGCATTCGATGGGATTCAGGTACTCGCTGCATTCAAGGAGGCTTCCGGGGTGTCCGGATCTTGTGCTTAGGAGGTATCACACCGTGATATTCGTGAACGGGTGCTTCTGGCATGGGCATCCGGGGTGCGGGAAGTTCAGGCTGCCGCACAGCAACGTTGAGTTTTGGACTGAGAAGATCCGCAGGAACAAGGAGCGGGACGCTGCCGAGGCCGCCGCTCTTGAGGCGCTTGGATGGAATGTGATTGTGGTGTGGGAGTGCGAGCTGTCGCCGGTGGACAGGAGAAAGACTCTTGAGAGGCTGGCCGCTACGCTAAGACGGAATGTCGAACCGGAGTCGATCCATCCTATTCCTTTGTCAGTAAGGAAGTTGTCCTTGGAGGAATGACGGCGGTACATGAATTTGGCAATGGTTTGTGAATATGATTGTTTGACTTTAGTAAGCGTTAAAAAATAAGTTGGTAAAGATTTGTGAAGAATTTTCGAGGATAGATTTTAAGGATTACTTAATAATTAGTTGGTTATGAAGTCTTTGAATGTGTCGCAAAAGTTGGCGGCGGCGATATTCATACTTTCGTCCGTGGCGAATCTGCTCGGCAAGCTTTTGGGTGTGAATATTCTTGTGTTATGCTCCAAGCCGCTGATTGTGCCGTCGCTGGCGCTCTTCTGCTGGCTGCTACTGACAAGGGAAGGCGTTCGCGGAAGGCGGGTGACCACGTTGATGCTGGCTATGGCGTTCGGGGCGTTGGGGGACATCCTGCTGATGTTCAACGGGCAGACCTTCTTCCTCGCTGGGCTTCTGGCCTTTCTCGTCGGTCACATATTCTATTTCCTGACGATTCCTGAGCCGCGAAAAGTTACAGGCACAAAGGAGGTGCTGATGAGGTTCATGATTCTGGCCATTCTGATCGCTGTCACGACCATCCCCGCCCACGCATTCGATGTCAAGGGATTCTTGGGAGGCTGCGTCGTGGTGTACGCAGGTGTGTTAGCATATGTCATCAACGCGGTGATTTTGGCAGCCGTCGAGACCAAAAACCGCCTCTACATCATGACCCTCGTAGGCTATGTCCTGTTTGTCATCTCTGATGCGATCCTTGCCGCCGGCATGTTCACCGGCATACGCCTTCCGTTGCATGGCTTCCTGGTGATGCTGACCTACATCCCGGCGCAGTCGCTGATCGCCCTGTCGCTCACTTCTGTGGAGATCGGAAACCGCAAGGATCAGTCAGACCGGTGATCATAGTTATTATGGCTTTGCCTCACGAGGGGCAGTTTGTATGTCGCTGACCAAATAAAGAGCGATGCGGATTGATAATTTCCCCGAAAATTGTTATTTTTGCATCGCAAAACACGGAGGATTGTCCGAGTGGTTTATGGTGCTTGTCTCGAAAACAAGTCGGCTGAAAGGCCCCACAGGTTCGAATCCTGTATCCTCCGCCAAATCGCTGTAATGAACTAATAGTCATTAGTTTTACTTTACTCTTTTTAGATGCTCTTCTTCCTTGTATGATGTGCCCTACGCATTGTAGGATGATGCTTGTTACCCATCCTCCGATCTGGTATCTCGCCCTCTGCCTCCCATCTGTGCCGCTCCGAGCGTGAAAACCCCCGAATCTCGCCCTCTGCCTCCCATCGGTGACTCTCCGAGCGTGAAATACCCCGAATCCCGCCCGCAGCCTCACGCCGCAACCTCCTTATTGCTTTACGAATATTTATTACTATATTCGTTCGATTATATTTAAGGATTACTTATCTTGCAGAAACAATTGATTGATATGTTAATGAAGAAATCATCTTTCGCCGCGACGGTGGCTCTCGCACTGGTGCTGGCCGGGTGCTCGGGCAATGGGCCTGACGAGAACATCGCATTGAACAAGGCGGCTTACGCATCGTCGACCTATGACTACAACCTTACGGCGCAACTGGTCACCGACGGGGTCGTCGAGAGTGGGGAGCCGGCCTGGCTGAAGGTCTCCACGCCCGAGGGCGAACTTCCTCGGCGCGAGAAAGAATGGACGGTGGATGCGGGGCCATATTCAGGAAACACATTGGAAGGGTACAGCACCTTTCTTGAATATGAGTGGGGACGCCAGAGTTTTACAGCGTCCTGTGTCAGGATCCGGGGATATGTCGTCTATCAGGAACCTAGCTCTGAATGGTCAATTTCTTGCCGCGCTTCAGGCTCCGGTACGGATTTCCGTGAGGTCGGATTCATCGGAGGATCCGGGCTGCCGGGATCGCCGCGCCATCCCGAGGTGATCACTGACCCTAATAAGCAGGCTGAGACTCTGACAAGGCCGGTGAGGGAGTTGGATCTGGAGATCCCTCTTGCCAATGCTGTGGATTTCAGTCGCTTCCATATTCAGTTCGAGATGGAAGGCGCTCTTTTCTGGGTCATCAAGTCCGTGGATTTCTCCTCGGAGAAGTCCTTCGGCAGAAGTTCCGACACGGGACCTTACGACTCAAAGGAGGCAAGGGGATTCAACGTGCTTCCTTCTGAGGTCTTTACCAGCGCATGGATGAGCGCGGACGGCGGCCCGCAGTGGATCAGCGTCGATCTTGGCTCAAATAGAAAGTTCGACGAGATCCGGCTGCATTGGATCCATAGAGCCGAGGGCGGCTGGGTCGAGGTTTCGGACGACGCGAAGGTCTGGAGACGAGTCGCGGATCTTCCGGCGACGGATTCGCTGACATATTCATTCAAGGCGAAAGGGAACGCACGCTATGTCCGCCTCCGCCTGACGGGAGCGGCTGATGATGGTGAGTGTCTGGCTTTGAGCGAGTTTGAGGTGTTCGGACCGAAGGTGAAAGACGGCAGGTCCGACGATGCGGAGTGGAAGCTTCAGAGAGCCTCGGCGGTGACTTCCGGCGGTGAGGAGATCTCCTCCAATGAATATGACGACGCTGATTGGCTGCCTGCCGTCGTGCCCGGAACGGTCCTCTACAGCTACATCGCCGCCGGTGCGGTTCCGGATCCGGCGATCGCCGACAACAATCTGCATATTTCCGAATCCTACTTCAACTCGGATTTCTGGTACAGGTGGACACCTGCGACCCAGTCGCTTACCCTGTCGAAGCGCTCGGGAGACCGCATCTTCCTTACCTTCGACGGAATCAACTGGAAGGCAGAGGTTTATCTCAACGGCAACCGGCTTGGAAACATCGCCGGCGCTTTCAGGCGCGCACGCTTTGACATCACGGATCTGCTCCGGGAGGACAGTAACGTGGTAGCGATCCGCGTCATCAAGCCGGCTCATTACGCGGCGGTAAAGGAGAAAAACGCCGAGAGTCCTGACTTCAACGGAGGTCAGTTGGGAGCCGACAACCCAACATTCCATGCGACCGTCGGCTGGGATTGGATGCCTACGGTCAGAGGCCGTGACATGGGGATCTGGAACGATGTCAGGATCGAGCGGTCCGCTCCGGTGTACCTCAGCGACCCTCTGGTGCAGAGCCGCTTGAAGGACGGTCTGGCATCGATGACGGTGTCCGTCAATGTGGCCGGAGTCTCTTCGGAAGACGTCGCCGGAACCCTCCGCGGAACTATAGAAGGAATTGAGTTTAAGCGGCATATCGTCGCCAAGGCGGGGACGGTCGAGACTCTGGCATTCACGCCGGAGGAATATTCACAACTGAAGGATCGCGAGATCGCTCTTTGGTGGCCGAACGGCTACGGCGAGCCGAACCTGCACAAGGCTACCTTCTCGTTCATCCCAGACGGGGCGGACGAGGCGATGACCTCCATCGAGTGGCTTGCCGGAATCCGTGAATTCACTTACGGCGACGTGATGAGCGACCTCAAAATGTTCATCAATGGCCGCCGCTTCTTCCCGAAAGGCGGGAACTGGGGGTTCAGTGAATATAATCTCCGCTACGGAGCCGATGAATATGACACCGCTGTCCGCATGCACAGAGACATGAATCTGAATATGATCCGTAACTGGGTCGGCCAGACGGGCGACGAGGAGTTCTACGAGGCTTGTGACAAGTACGGAATCGTGGTCTGGCAGGACTTCTGGCTTGCGAATCCGGCCGACGGTCCGGATCCGGACGACAATGAGATGTTCCTTGACAATGCCAGGGATTATGTCAGCCTTATCCGCAAGCATCCAAGCATCGGACTTTACTGCGGACGCAACGAGGGCTATCCTCCTGCCGCCTTGAACGATGGCCTTGTCAGGACCGTGAAGGATCTCCATTCTGACATCGTGTACATCCCAAGCTCAGCGGACGACGGTGTCAGCGGTCACGGCCCTTACCGTGCGGTCGAGCCTTCCTTCTATTTCGAGAACCCAACGTCCAAGTTCCACAGCGAGAGGGGAATGCCGGCCATCATGGACTATAAGAGCCTGTCGCAGATGCTGACATCCGGGCATTTGTGGCCTATCGATGATGTCTGGGGGCAGCATGATTTCACCAGGACGGGAGCGCAGGGAGACACGGCGTTCATCGGGATGACCCGCAGGCGTTTCGGTGACCAGGCATTGGAGTCCGCCGAGAGGTTCGCGAAGTATGCCCAGTGGATCAACTATGATGGCTACCGTGCCATGTACGAGGCTAACAATGTGAACCGCAAGGGATTGCTGATCTGGATGTCCCACAGTGCGTGGCCGAGCCTCGCATGGCAGACTTACGACTATTGGTTCCGCCCGACCGGTGCGTGCGCCGCCGTGAGGAAGGCCTGTGAGCCGTTGCACATCCAGTTGAACCCGGCCACTTGCCGGATTGAGGTTGTCAACGCCAGCTGCGGTGATCTTAATAACCTTACAGCCAGCGTGACCTTAGTTAATCCGAACGGTGAGGAAGTATATTCAAAAGCAGTTCAGGTGAGTCCTGCGGAGGACACGACGACTCCGGTGCTTGACATCGCTGATATGCCGGATGGCCTTTGCATCGTGACTCTCTCCCTGACTTCCGCTGACGGAAAACTCCTTTCGGAGAACCGCTATTTCCGTAATTTCCGGTCCGGCAAAGACACCGGCAACTATCAGGCGTTGGTCGGCACAAAGTGGCTGGATGATTCCATGCTCAGGTTCGATTGACGGGTGGGATGCTAAAAAGAAGTTGGCTGATTTTGGTAACGTGCAAAATCAGCCAACTTCTTTTTTGTATCCTTTAGTAATCCTTAAAAGATTACCTACTTGTTTTTTAACACTTACTTAGTAACGTGAAAAAAATAACCGGCCTCAGATTAGGAGAAAATTTTCGAGGATAGATCTATTTTCGAAGAAGGAGTGTGCCGGTGGCACATGACTAATGAGAAAACAGATATAGACCGAAAAGATTCCTTAAGATGAGGCAGGTTATTTTTTGAAGGTTACTAAGTTTGCGTTAAGGATTACTATAAAGTCGTGAGGCGGAAGTTGCGCCAGAGGACTTTGATGTTGTTGCCGTCGTGGATCTGGAGCATGATGCGGCCTGACTTTGATCCGATCAGCTCGTCATTGATGTCAACCATAGGCTCGCCGTTCAGCCATGTCTTCACATTGTCGCCCTCCACTCTCAGGCGAAGCGTGTTCCATTCTCCTTCCTTGAGGATCTCCTCCTTCTCGTCAGGAATCTGGACCAGCCAGCCACGTCCGTATGACTCGTAGATGCCTGCCGTGTCATAGCCCTTCGGAGCAACCTCGCACTGCCAGCCGTTCACGATGTTGTTCTGGTAGCCGCCCTCCACGAATGAGTGGAAGAAGAGGCCGGAGTTGCCGTTGGAGCACTGCCGGAACTCCACGGTGAGGTCGAAGTCCTTGTAATATTCACGGGTTCCGAGATAGCCGTAGCGGAGGTCTTCTCCGTTCTCTGTCACGAGGTTGCCTTCCTCGTCCACACCGGTGCGCATGCTTCCGAACAACTCCCATCCGTGCAGATCCTTGCCGTTGAAAAGCTCGACCTCCTTGCCGGCCTTGCGTGGCAGTTCCTTGATCTTGATGTTCCTGAAAGAGGCCGGGTCGCCGTGGTCCTGAAGACAGATCACGCCTTCGTGAGCGAGACCATATTCAGTGGCGTCGCCCCATTTGCCGCTTGCCTTCCTCTCGAACCAGTCGTCCGTCCAAGCTTCGAACTCAAGGATCTTCTCGCCGTTGAGCCAATGCTCCACGTGGCCGTTGTCGAAGACAATCTTCGAGTTGTTCCATTCGCCCTGAGGGTTGACCTTCATCTTGCTGTAGTCAGGAAGATGCATCGCGTAGTCCACGCCGAGTTTCTGCCACTCTTCCAGTCTGGTAGGGGCATTGACTTCTTCCCAACCCTCATTGTCAATCAGTTGGTACTCCGGTCCGGTGACATACGGAACCTTGAATTTAGGATTCTCGACCACGTGGTAGAGCATTCCGCTGTTTCCTCCGTGCGTGAGTTTCCAGTCCCACGAGAGTTCAAAATTCTCGTACTTCTTGTCCGTGACGATGTAGCCAGACTCGTCGGCTCCCTCTCCGGAAGCCTGGATGCAGCCGTCCACGACGGTCCAGCCGTTGGTCAGAGAGTCGCCGTTGTAGTCACGCCAGCCATTGAGGTTCTCTCCGTTGAAAAGGAGTACCCAGCCGTCAGCCTTCTCGGCGGAGGTCAATGTGTTCGGTTTTGTGCCGCAGGATGTCACCGCTGTCGCTAATCCGGCGACGGCAAGTGCCAAAATGATCTTTTTCATGGTAGAAATATTAAATATACAGTTTTGTGTCATTGTGAGTGATGGTTGTAAGCCAGTCAATTCAAGTGCAAAAATATGCAAATCTCCGAACGAATGCAAATAATGCTCAGGCGCGGAGTGGCTTACTGATGGTTGAAAAGCGGCTTCCAAGCGCTTCCTGGCGTGTTTCGAGGCGCGGACAGTGTGTTTTTTTATGTTGAAAAAAAAGAGAATCTCGGGGAAATTGTGTAAACTTGCAACTAATTTTTGAAAAACGGACTGTATGAAGAAGAATCTGACAAGATTTGTCTATGGCTTTATGCTTTTGATCGCCACCTCTTGTGGCAAGAATGGAACAACCCCTGATCCGGCTCCCGCGCCGGAACCTGAGCCGGAGCCGAGTCCGGAGGTGGTTGCCGACAACCTAAGCAAGGACGGAACCTCCAATTGCTATCTCATCACCAAGGAAGGCGATTATTCCTTTGACGCGACCGTTAGAGGGAACGGGGCCGCCACGGAAGGTCTTGACGCTCCGGAGAAACTGTCGCCGGCATCAGCGGCGCTGGTCTGGGAAACATCCAAAGGGATGATCACGAACGTCGCTTTCAAAGACGGGAAGATAACCTTCAAGGCGGCCTCTCAGCCGGGCAACGCTTTGATCGCGGCCTGTTCGGAGGACAAGACGATCATCTGGAGCTGGCACATCTGGTTCCCGGAGGAAACGATCGCCACGTCAACCTCAAAGACGGGTTATGAGGTTATGAATATGAACCTTGGCGCGATGACTTCCTCTTTCGGCTCGACTCCGGATGTAAGGCCCTATGGCTTGCTGTACCAGTGGGGACGTAAGGATCCGTTCCCGTCCTCTCCGACTCTCACCGGGGACATCAACACGGTCGGCTCGCCGGTCTACGGACCGGAAGGGAAGGAGGTCAAGATCTCTTACTCTCCTCGTAATTCGGTAGAATCCAACACGTTGGCATATTCAATAGCGAACCCGACAAAATGCTTTTCCAACAACGCGCAGTACGTCTCGTGCCGGGATTGGCTGAAATCGTCCGACAGCAACGACGCCTTGTGGGGGAATCCTTATGGCTGGGAAAGGGATTCCGAGAACAAGTACCCGAACAAAGGTGCCAAGTCTTTCTATGATCCGTGTCCTGTTGGCTACCGTGTGCCGCCTGCCGATGTTTTCAGGACGTTCGCCGTGCCGGGAGGATATTCGGAGAACCTGGCGGAATTCGATGTCGATGATGTCGATGGTGACGGTTTGGTCACCGCGAAGGACTTCAATTACGGATGGTCATTCAAAATGAAGGAAGGTTCCCTGCTTTTCCCTGCCGCCGCCCGCTATGACGGCACTTATGCGATGCTGTATGGCTCCAAGAGCGGACTTTGGGGCGCCTACTGGGGAAACTCCTCCGCCAAGTCCACCGCAGCCAAGGGGCTTGGGTTCTGTGTCCTCGCCTTCAGGTGTGAGCCTACCGGAGTCTCCGTGTCGCCCATCGCGGCGGCTAGTCGCGCCGACGCCTATTCCGTCCGCTGCGTCAAGGAGTAGCGGAGTCGGACATTGTCGCCTTGCCTGGCGGTTGGCTTATTCCATGAACCTGATCATGTCCTCACGTCTTGGCTTGGCCTCCGGAGTTTCGTCCGGGTAGCCCAAGGCGATGCAGTAGAGCAGTTTGTAGCCTTGTGAGAACGCCATCCGGTCGAGATAGGGCTTGGCCGATGGCGAATCGAGGAGCCAACGCGCTGAGCTTCCCAAGCAGCAGGATCCGATGCCCTTTGCCCAGGCGGCGAGGATGATGTTCTCGCCAAGCAGACCGCAATCGATCTGTGCCATGTCGTACTGTGTGTCGTAGGCTATGCAGACGACGCACGGGGCGTTCACGAAGATATTCTTGAAGCCTTTCCGCTCCGCGATCTTCGGATTGTCCTTCACCACGGCTCTTGTGATCGAGTCGATGAGGGTGGGGGAGTCGATCACCCTTATCTCATACGACTGCAGGTTCTGACCGTTCGGCGCGTTGACGCCGCATCTCAGAATGTCGTTCAAGGTCTCCCGGCTGATGACGGAGTCTTTGTAGGCGCGTATGCTTCTTCGGCTCATCATCAAGTCGGTCACGACAGTTGCGGTATCAACATTTGCCGTAGCTTCCTGCCGCTTGTTTTCGTTGCATGCCGGCAGCAAAAACAGTGTGGCGGCTATGCCTAAAAGTGTCTTTTTCATAATCGTCTTATTATCAATAACCTATTAACTGCTGTGCTGTTCAGTGCGGCCTGAAGGTCTCGCGGACGAAGCGCCGTCAGTCTTCCATTTTCTGCCACCCCCGATCCGTCCCGTCTGAACAAAAATACACTTTTTCCGAACATCATTCAAGCGCTTGCCGTTTTTTCAACGACTGTCCGATGATTTTTTTTAAATGTATTCTTGTCCTGAATTTGTGCCTTGCTGATTTTGAGGCAAACCTGTTGGGTGCCGAAGGCTCGTAGATCGATGTGGGCATGGCATGGTGCTTAGGCAGATTCGGCGACCGACGAGGGAACCTGCGGGAGTCTTCGGCGGGTGCGTTTTACAAAAGACGTTCAGCCCAAATGGCTTTTGAAGGCGGTGGGACTATGAATATGTTGAAAAAGTATAGGGTAAGATCGAGAGTTTTTCAGCATATTCTTTAATTGACGGCGTTCTATGCCCTTTCGCCCTGAACGTGTTTTGTAAGATTTAAGATTCTGGTGCTGGTCATGTTGCCAGAATATGCCGCCGGCCAGCGTTAGATCACTGCCGCACATCGCCGCGGCAGGCCGCTTGGATGGGGGACTCAGAATAAAAATGCCTCTCAGGTGACTGAGAGGCGGATTTTTGTGGAGCATAGGAGGATCGAACTCCTGACCTCAAGATTGCGAACCTTGCGCTCTACCAGCTGAGCTAATACCCCGATTGGACTGCAAAGATACAAAAAACTTCATTTATACAATGAATTTCATTCGAGAATATTGCGCAAAACATTTATTGATTGTGACAACGGAAGTCCTGTGTGCGATTCCAAGTGGAGGATGGCTACACCATTATAGCAAGTTAGGAAAATTGCCTGCACGCGTGATGTCCTGTGTGCGATTCAAAGTGGAGGATGGTTACCGTGTGGAGGCAATGAATTCCTTATACTTGATGAAATCATCCGGAAGCGGCATGTCATAGACCTTGCTTCTTAGGAATGCTCCGTAATCCTTGATGTCTGAATATTTCGACTGCTCCTCCACGGTCAGAGTCTCTCCGACGCCGACTCTGATCCTTCTGTACCTCTTGTTGACAAGCTCGTGCGGAAGCTGCATCAGGCGCACCCTCCAGTCTATCAGACCCAGGTTGTAGAACCAGAGTGAATTGTGGTCGAAAAACCGGATAGGGACAATCGGAACCTTGGCTTTCCGGATAAGCCTCAGGACTGCCTCCTGCCACTCCCTGTCCTTGATTTTCATCTCTTTAAGGCTGAGATCCGAGACCGCTCCAGAAGGGAAGAATCCCACCGGTTCACCATCGTGAAGCCTTTCCAGAACCTCACGGACTCCCTGGATGTTCTTGGCTGTTATTCCCTTGTTCAAGTTGTTCTTCGGATTGACAACGATGAGACTTGGGCGCAGCGCTTCGACAAGGGCGAGGAACTCGGTCACCATCACCTTGAAACCAGGCCTGATGTGTCCGATAAGGTCAATGAGAATGACACCGTCCATACCTCCGTAGGGATGGTTGCTGACCGTGATGAACGCCCCGTCGGGCAAATTCGCAAGCCTTTGCGAGCCTCCCAGCTGGTAGTTGACCCCAAGCTTGTCCAAGAGTGCGCCCGCGAAATCCGTCCCTTGATGTTCATCAATCGTGTCGTAAATGTCGGACAGTGTCTTGATGGACAGGACTTTTCTTAGGAAACCTGCGACAGTGTTGCCGATTTTTCCCTTGAAAACCGGCGCAAGTTGCTCAATCTGTTCTACTGGAAGAAGAGGCATTATTTGTCTTCCCTCTTAGGCATCGGATCCATCTTGGCGTAACCCTTTGCGTCACTGATGATTGTCACCAGATAAATGATCACAAGCAAGGCCAGGATCACAAGACCTGCCACGTCAAGCGCCATGAGGTCGATGTCCTTGCCGAATATGCTGACCACCGTGCTGAACTCCCTGAGCGGCTCTATGAATATAAAGAGAGATGTCAAGATAATGGCGATCACTCTGAACTCAGTAGGTCCAAGTTTGGCGTAGGTGAGCCTGAACTCGCTCTTGAGGTGGGCGTTCACGCTGACGTTGACAGTTAGGCAAAGATAGACCACGAATATCATCAGCGCCAGATCCAGACGCATAAGGTATGACAGTCCGAGTCCGACGAACATAAAGGCTTCGTTTATGCAATCTACCGTGTGGTCGAGATAGTAGCCGTAGATCGGTCTCTGGGTCTTGCGGACTCTGGCAAGAGTGCCGTCAAGGGAGTCTCCGTACCAGTTGACAACGAAGCCGAAGCAGCTGAGCCAAAGGAAGTTGACGTTCACGCTGCAGAGGATGTACCCGGCGCCGATCATTATCGCGCCAAGCGTGCCGATGAATGTCAGTGTGTCCGATACGACCCATTTCGGCTGCCTCTCGGCCAGCCAGACAAGGGCCTTCTTCTCGACCCCGTTCAGGATGGAGGTCTGTATTCTTTCCGCTTTCTTGTCTGCCATATTAATTATGTGTTAGATGTTTTTGACGTAAATCCTGGCTCTCTTGTGGAGGTGATGCTCGAATTTGCCCCAAAGGTTCTGGACATTGTGGTTCTCCTCAAGCTCACGGGTGCTCTCGACGTATTTGATACCGTTCTTGTGCATCCCGCGGCCGATCTTGGAGATGATCATCGCATTGACACCCTTGTCCTTATATTCATTGGAGATGGCTATCAGCAGGGCATCAATCGTGTCATTGTGGTGCAAAGCCTTGAGAATGTGTATGAACCCGAACGGGAACATATGCCCTTTGGCTTTCTGCAGAGCCTTTGACAGTGATGGAAGGGTGATTCCGAATCCGACCACCTTGTCGGTCTCGTCAACGATGACCGAGACGTAGTCCAGATTGAGGTTCGGGAAGAACTGGTCCTTGAGATCCTCGCACTGGGCAGGGGAGAGCTCCGAGAATCCGTGCAAGACAGAGTAACATTCGTTCATCACACGGAATATTCCGTCGGCATATTTGTGGAGCAGCTCATTCTTGTTCTTGTAGTCGCCTTCCTTGAGATTGTAGCGCTCACCGATCATTTCGGCGAAGTGGAAATAACGGTCAAGATTGTCCGGAACAGTGATCTTATATTCCACGAAATCAGTCTCTTTCGAGAATCCTTCTTTCAGGAGCATCGGCTCGTAGTAGGGAGCGTTGTACTTTCCGTAGGCGGTGGGAAGTTGGTCGAAACCTTCGACAAGAACTCCGGAGATGTCAAACTCAAGGAAACCGACAGGGCCTTCAATGATCTCCATTCCTTTTTCCTTGCCATATTCCTTCACCCTTTCCATCAAGGCATGGACAACTTCCTGTGATTCTATGAAGTCTATCCATCCGAAACGGCATATTCTCTTATCGACTTTCTTATTGTACTTGTAGTTGATGATCCCGGCGACTCGTCCGACGATCTTTCCGTCCTCATCGTAGGCCAGCCAGTACTTACCCTCACAAACCTCGAACGCCCTGTTCTTTCCCGGCGTCAGAGTGTCCATGTCCATCGACTCGATCTGAGGGACGTAGTACTTGTTGTCCGCGTATAGTTCGTTAGGGAACCGGACAAAACGTCTCAGATCTTGCCTGCTTGTCACTACTTTGGTTGTAATAGCCATTATTTCTTGTCTTAAACCACAAAAATAACAAAAAACGACAAATATTCCTTTTTTTAGGGATTACTTAGAGCTCCACTTTTTCTAATGAGCGGCCGAGCGGCTCCGGTTGACGACTGCCACTCCGCTGAAAACCATAATGATGGCTACTATTTTCTGCCAGGTCATCGTGTCCATCCCGCCGATGACGCTGAGCAGGCAGGCCAGAATCGGCTGAAGGTAGGTGTACATCGCCACGATGGTCGGGCGGACGCTTTTCTGGCCGACCGGAATCAGAAAGTATGCGACAAAGGTGGCAAAGAAGATAAGATAGCCTATCTCAAGGACTTGCGGCAACTTGATGGCGGCGTAGTCGGTGTGGAGCAGATCCTCAAAAGACAGCGGCAGCGACATCAGAAGCGAGAAAAGAAACATCCACTTCATAAAAGTGATCACTGAATATCTTTGGATCAGCGGCCTGAACGCTCCGAGGTACAGCGAGAAGCTGATGCTGTTCAGGAACAGCAGAATAAACCCTAAAGGCTGCGTGGCCTCGACCCCATTGTGACTATGTACGGAATTGAATATCAGGAATATGATTCCGATGAAACTGATTCCGACTCCGGCGGCCTTCTTCGCGGTGATAGGCTCTTTTACGAATATGAACGCGAAGAACATGGTGAAGATCGGGCCGAGTGTTCCGATGATGGACGCGTCTATGGTCGTGGCCATCGTGATGCCTTTGAGGAACGTGTATTGGGTGATGAACAGACCGAATATGGATGCCAACGCAATCTGTATCAGATCTTTGATCGGGACTTTCTCTTTAGGCGTGAACAATGAGATCAGCCAGAACAAAGCTGACGCTCCGATGGCTCTCAGCGTGAACAATGCGATAGGGGAGACAACCGCCGAATTGGAGATGTCCTTTGTCAGTACGATGTTGACGCCGAAGATCGTGTAGGCCGCCAGCAGTGCCAGATGCCCTTTCAGATTGCCGCCCGCCATTCCATTCCGATTACTGTTCGCCATAGCCGTCCTCCGAGCATTGCGGGCATATTCCTTTAATAAGGTAGTTCGCCGTGGTTTCTGAATATCCCGCCGGGAGCGTCACAGGGGGGATGTGGATGTCCTCAAGGCAGAAGGTGCGGTGGCACTTCTCGCAGAAAAAATGCACGTGCGCGTCCTCGTCGCGCGCTGAGTCGTGGCTCAGGCAGAGCTCGTAGCGGGTGCCGTCGCCGCCGTCCTCGATCGCGTGCACGAGGTGGTGCTCCTTGAACAGCGTGAGGCTTCTGAATATTCCAGACTTGTCGATCGTGCCGATCTTGTCCTCCAGCTCCATAAGGCTCAGCGGACGGCCCTCGGTAAGGAGCGCCTTTGCCACAATCAGCCTGTTGGCCGTGGCTTTCACCCCGTGCCTCTCAAGCAATTCTGTCAGGTCTATGTTCGGCATATCTCCTATCTGTTTTTATATTACGCATCGCAAATTTACTTAATTTTTTGAAGTATTGTATTCCGTTCGATAGAATGACAGGAGCGAAGCGACAAGTCGGCTTCTGCCGACCGGCCATAGGCCGAAATCCTCCAAAGGGGGTGCAGGGGGGTATATGTTGCAAATTTTAGTTTGACCAAACCAAAATTTGCAACCAAGTTGCAGAGTTGTTTTCCGACCTTTGCACCGTTGAAATCAAAGTCAAAGAAAGAATATGGAAAAGGAAAACAAAATCAGATTCGCGAGAATCATTCTTTCAGCCGCCCTGCTTGGCGTGGCAGTCTTGGTCGAGAAGAAGTGCGACCTCAGCGTCTGGCAGCTTCTCCTTGTTTATTTAATCCCTTATCTCATCGCCGGTTACGACACCTTGCTTGAAGCCGGAGAGAAAATCGTCAAGGGCGACTTCTTCGACGAGGACTTCCTGATGAGTATCGCCACCATTGGCGCTCTCTGCATCGGGTTCCTTCCCGGAGCGGAGACACAGTTCCCCGAGGCTGTCTTCGTGATGCTCTTCTTCCAGGTCGGAGAACTGTTCGAGGACATCGCCGAAGGACGCAGCCGTAAGTCAATTTCTGCCTTGATGGACATAAGACCCGACACCGCTAACGTGGAACGTGACGGGAACGTCTTGACAGTCAATCCGGAAGAGGTGAAAGTCGGCGAGACGATCGTTGTGAGGCCTGGAGAGAAGGTTCCGATGGACGGTTTAGTCCTCGAAGGAACCTCAAGCCTTAACACCGTGGCCCTGACCGGAGAAAGCGTTCCACGGAGCATATCTAAAGACGATGACATTATCTCTGGTTGCGTGAACCTTACCGGAGTCATCCGCGCGAAAGTCACGAAGGCTTTCGGTGAGTCAACCGCATCCAAGATCCTTGACCTTGTCGAGAACGCTTCCGAGAACAAGTCCAAGAACGAAAGCTTCATCTCAAGGTTCGCAAAGATCTACACCCCGGTTGTCGTGATCGCCGCATTGGTGCTGGCTTTCATCCCGCCAGTCCTCTCCGGAGATTTCGGCGGCACTTTCGCCACCTGGCTCTACAGGGCTCTGACATTCCTGATCGTCTCCTGTCCGTGCGCCCTTGTGATTTCCGTTCCGCTCTCATTCTTCGGTGGCATCGGCGGAGCGTCATCCAAAGGAATCCTGATCAAAGGTTCCAACTATCTAGAGGCTTTGGCCAAAGTCGGAACGGTTGTCTTTGACAAGACCGGCACACTTACCGAAGGCGTGTTCGATGTGACCGCCGTGCATCCGGAAAAGATTGACGGGAAGGAGCTTCTGCATCTTGCGGCGCACGTGGAGAGATATTCCACCCACCCTGTGGCCATCTCGCTGAGGAACGCCTACCCCGGCGAGGCTGACGGATGCTCGGTGGAGAATGTGGAGGAGGTCGCCGGTCAAGGAGTGCGCGCGCTGGTGAACGGAAAGACTGTCTGCGTCGGCAACACGAGGATGATGGACGCTGCCGGAGCGAAATGGAAGCCTTGCGAGAAGAACGGAACCATCGTTCATGTCAGCGTGGACGGCGACTATGTCGGTCACATCGTGGTCTCTGACAGAATCAAGGCTGATTCCGCCGATGCGATCAAGGCTCTCAAGGCCGAAGGCGTCACAAAGACTGTGATGCTCACCGGAGACAAGCGTGAGGTCGGTGAATATGTCGCCTCGGCCATCGGGCTTGACGAGTTCCACGCCGAACTCTTGCCGGCAGACAAAGTCTCTGAGTTAGAGAAACTTCTTGATAATAAGCCGTCCGGAAAGACGCTCGCCTTTGTGGGTGACGGCATCAACGACGCTCCTGTGCTCGCAAGAGCCGATCTCGGAATAGCGATGGGCGGACTCGGATCCGACGCCGCGATCGAGGCCGCCGATGTCGTGCTGATGGATGACAAGCCGTCAAAGATAGCCGTCGGCGTGAAGATCGCCCGCAAGACCCTTCGCCTGGCAAGGGAGAACACGTTCTTCGCCATATTCATAAAACTTCTCGTCCTCGTCCTTGCCGTCCTTGGCATCGCCACAATGTGGATGGCCGTCTTCGCCGATGTCGGCGTTACCGTCCTCGCTGTCCTGAACGCGATGCGCGCTCTGAAAGTTTAGGAATATTTCGGATTCCCCTTACTCTGCGTCGTCCTCCGGCTCAAGGTGAAGGGAGATCTGGGTCTCAGGGCCGAATTCCTTGCGGAGGGACTCCTCGACCTTCTTGGAGATGTTGTGGGCTTCTTTGAGGGAGATGTCGGAGTGCAGGACGAGGTGTCCTTCCATGATTATTCCCGGCCCCTCGCGTCTGGTCTTAAGCTCGTGAAGCTCAATGACTCCGGGGATAGTCTTGGCTGTCGCCTCGATCCGCTCCTCAACCTCGTCCGGAAGCGACACGTCCAGAAGTTCCTTGATCGCCGGCACGGACATCCTCACCGCCATGACGAAGATGAATATGCTGATGACGCAGCCGGTGACCGGGTCGAGGATGACAAACTTGTTTCCAAGGAATATGGCGCCGCCGATTCCGATCAGCGATCCTATCGAGGACATCGCATCCGAACGGTGGTGCCAGGCGTTGGCGATCATCATCGGGCTGTTGAGGGCTTTTCCTTGGATGATTGTGTAGTGGTAGAGCGCTTCTTTAAAGACTATTGAGGCCACGGCGGCCCAGAACGCTATCATACCAGGCGAGCTGACCTGCTCTCCGCCAAGGATGGCCTTGATCTTCCCTATGCCGCCGGACATCAGGTTCGCCGCCACGACAATCAGCATCAGGCTGATGATCAGCGTTGCGAAGGTCTCGAACTTGCCGTGGCCGTAGTCGTGGTTCTTGTCTCTTCCCTTGGATGAGATCTTCACGAACACTATCACGATGATGTCGCTCAAAAGGTCTGACAGCGAGTGGATACCGTCGGCGATCATAGCCGTGGAACGCCCCATGATCCCCGCAAGGATCTTGAAGACCGTAAGCACGATGTTGACCACCGAACCGACCAGTGTCACAAAAGTCACTTTTGATGTCCTGTCCATTATGAGTATCGTTTTGGGAATCTGAATATGATCGAGAGACATGCCACCGCACATAGCACGAATGGATAGAAGAGGCACGGGATGATCTGCGTGGCCGCGATGCCGGCGAATCCTGAGGCCATCAGCAGCTGCGCTCCGTAGGGGATTATGCCTTGCACGATGCAGGAGAACGTGTCCAGCAGACTGGCGGATTTCCTTGGGTCAACGCCGAATCTTCCGGTGATGTCGCGGGCGATGTCTCCCGTTGTCAGGATGGCTATCGTGTTGTTGGCCGTGCAGAGATTCGACAGTCCGACGAGACCGGCGATGCTGAATTCGGCTCCACGTTTGCCTTTGATGCCTTTCGTAAGGCCGCGGATGATGAAATCCAGGCCTCCGTTATGCCTGATCAGCTCCAGCATCCCGCCGGAAAGCATCGTCACGATGATCAGCTCACCCATTCCGCCGATTCCGTCCCCGACACTGCCGAGAAATCCGAGCCACGTCATCCCGTCCAGGAATCCGATCACGGCGCTCAGGACCAGACCGATGCCAAGCACCACAAGCACGTTTATCCCGCACAGCGCCAGCACGATGACCGTCAGATAGGGGATCAGCTTGACATATTCGATCTGCCCGATCTCCGGGGTGGCTCCGTGGTTGAGACCGATGATGAGATAGATGATCGTGACAATCACCGCCGCCGGGCCGCAGATCCAGATGTTGGCCTTGAACTTGTCCGACATGGAGCATCCTTGTGTCGTGGTCGAGGCGATGGTCGTGTCGGAGATGAAGGACAGGTTGTCGCCGAAGAAGGCTCCGCCGACAATCAGTCCGGTGAGCATCGCCAATGAGAGGCCGGACTGGCCGGCGATTCCGGATGCGATCGGTACAAGGGCCACAACGGTACCCACACTGGTGCCTATGGACATCGAGATGAAGCACGACGCCAGGAACAGCCCGGCGAGCAGCCATTTGCCCGGCAGAATTGTAAGAGTGAGATTGACAGTCGCTTCCACGCTTCCGATCGCTTTGGCGGTGGTGGCGAACGCCCCCGCCATCACGAAGATCCAGATCATCAGCAGCACGTTCTTGTTGCCCGCGCCGCTTGAGAATATGCTTATCCTCTCACTCACAGTGCCTTTCGTGATCAGCATCGCATAGACCGACGCGATCAGGAACGCCGAGGCGATCGGCACCTTGTAGAAGTCGCGCGCCACCAGCGATGACACCAGATAAGTCACAAGAAAAACAGCCAACGGGCTAAGTGCCAGCCAGCCGTTCATTTTCAGTCTGTTGATAGTTCGTTCCATAATACTTTGCAAATTTAGTAAATTACAGAATAATATCTATCTTTGTCTAAAACCAAATACTATTTGAGATGAATAAGAGAATTTTACCATTCGCCGTCGCCGCGCTGGCACTGACCTTGGCTTCCTGTTCTGACAATGAGACTGAGGTCGCCACTTTTGCCAACACTTACGAGCAGACGCTCGCGCAGAGCGACTCCGCTTCGGTGCAGATAGTTCATTCTGTCGAGTACTACAAGAGCTTCGAGGGCGGCAACGCTTTGAAGAAGAAGATCAACAACTCTATCGTAAAGGCTTGTTTCGGAGATCGATATGACGGTTTTTCGGTGGAGGAGGCTTCCGATGCCGTGTCGGACACGTTGATGGCCAACTACCAGAGGGAGGCGGGTAGTGTCTACGACGATGCCGTCGCCTATGCCAAGGAGATGGAACTCGACCATTACTATGACCCGGCGATGACCTGCAAATGGTACTACACCGTTCAGGGAAGGTTCGCGGAAGGGTTCATGGATCTCCAGACCTACCAGGTGTACAGCGAGGACTATCTTGGTGGAGCCCACGGAATGCATTATCTGATCCCGAACATCATCAACCTGAAGACTGGCGGAATCGTGACGGAAAACGAATTGTTCAAGCCTGGCTATGTCGCTCCGGTAACGGAATTGATCAAGTCCAAGCTTGCGTTGGACAGGGGAGTTGAAGACATTAATGAAAGTGTGATGTTCATTGAAGGCCTGGTCCCTAATGGACATTGCGGTGTGTCAGGCGCGGGAGTGACTTGGTACTACCAGCCTTACGAGATCGCGAGCTACGCTGAAGGCATCATCGAGGTCACGGTCTTCTGGATTGACCTGAAACCGTATCTCAATCCTGAATTCGTGAAGTTCTAGACGGTCTCCAGCTCGGCAAGGTTGCCGGCGATCCAGACAGTGTCTCCAGCCCGGAATCTGAAATCAGGTTCCGGGTTTGTTATGAAGTCATTGTCCCTCAGGACACTGATGACCATGCAATGATACTTCCTGAGGTTGATGCCGCGCAAAGTCTTGCCGGTCAGGAAAGAGTCCTCGGTAAGCACCTCCGGGACAATCCGGAAGCCCCAGCCCGACCGCATGGTCGCGGATTCAGGGATGATCGCCGAATCCAGCATATTCCTTAATGACTCCAGTTGCGCGGTGGTGCCGATCGCGAGCATCCTGTCTCCCGGGAACAGCACCTCGTCGCCGGATGGCACGATGATATTCAAGGATCCTCTTGCGATCTTTATGATGTTGGCTCCTGTCCGCGCCCTGAACGGAATGTCCTTGAGTGCCTTGCCTGCGTAGGTCGAGTTCGGGCTGAGTGTCATCGTCTCCGTGTGCACGTCGTAGTCGGCGAGCTTCTGGCTGACGGAGGACGCGATCGGCTTGCTACGGCGTTCGTTTTCTTCCTTTTCGTTGTAGTTCGAGAGGAAGCGCATCTCAAGGGCGGAGTACTTGTGGAGGGAGCGTCTGGCGAAGAGGATGAATATGATGCCGGCGATGAGGATGGCCAGCACCGTCCATCCGGCAAGCTCGAAATAGGACGAGAGGACGCCCAGCACTATACCTACGGCGAGAAAGGATCTTGCCAGGATCAGTCCGATCAGAGGCCAGATGTTGCTTGGCTTCTCTTTCAGCAGCTTCGGGGCCGACATGCTGATGGATCCCGTGTGCACTCCGAGTCCGAAGAGGAATGGTACCATCACTATGAGGGTTATTCCGACCTCTATCATCTTCTGGACATTCACTCCAAGTTCCGGAAGGAATCTGGCGACCGCCGGTCTTAGGTACAGTTTCGATCCGATGTAGATGGCTATGATGATGACTCCGTAGAGGATGATTCTGGTAAAGTAGGCGTTAAGTAGGGATTTCCATTCGCTGCTCTCGGCGGCGGTGTGTCTGCCGGATGAGTCGTCCGTCTGCCTGAGCCGGTTGATCCAGGACGGCGGAAGTCTCTTGTTCAGAAGATTATAGCAAGGTGTCGCCAGCTTGATCATGAACGGTGTCGAGAATGTCGTGATCACCGAGACGGCGATGATTACAGGGTAGATGAAGTCCCTCATCACGCCCAGCGTGCAGCCGACACCGGCGATGATGAATCCGAACTCTCCGAGTTGAGCGAGGCTGAATCCTGTGTGTACGGCGTTGTCAAGCCCGTTGCCGGTAAGGATGATACCAGCGCCTGCGAACACGATGTGGCTGATGATGACGATCACCGCAAGCAGGAGTATGATGCCCCAATGCTCAATGATCACCGACGGGGCGACCATCATCCCGACGGAGACAAAGAATATCGCCCCGAAGAGGTTCTTGATCGGTTCTACGATGCGGTCAATATGCTCGCTCTCAGCTGTTTCTGCAAGGATGGATCCCATCACAAACGCTCCCAGAGCGGAGGAGAAACCGACTGACGTGGCCAGCGCCACCATTCCGAAGCATAGTCCGATGCTGACAATGAGCAGGATCTCGTCGCTGAGATATTTCTTGGCCTTCTTGAGCAGTGTCGGGATGATGTAGATTCCGACGAGGAACCAGAGAATGAGGAAGAAGACCAGCTTGGCGATGTTCATTATCAACTCTTTGCCCGCGAAGGATTGGGAGACGGCCATCGTCGAGAGGAGTACCATCAGGAGGATGGCGATCAGATCCTCCACCACCAATGTGCCGAACACCACACCGGCGTAGGGCTTGTTCTTCAGCCCGAGATCGTCGTAGGATTTGAGTACCACCATCGTGGAGGACATCGACAGGAGTCCGCCGAGGAAGACGCTTTCCATAAAGCTCCATGAAAGGGCCTGTGCGGTGACGAAGCCGATAATGAACACGCCGACGAATTTTACCGCCGCCGTGACGATGGCGCTTACGCCGACCTTGAGTAATTTCTTGAAGCTGAACTCAAGACCAAGTCCGAACATCAGGAATATGATGCCTATCTCCGACCATTGGTGCATGGTGGCCTCGCTGGATATTCCAGGAAAGAAAGTCACGTTGGGGCCGATGAGGAAGCCGGCGAGGATGTAGCCCAGGATGAGAGGCTGCTTCAAGGCTTTGGAAATTATGGTGAACACTCCCGCCGAGATCAGTATCACGGCGAGGTCACGGACTATGTTCAATTCTTCGGACATCGTTCTTTGTCTTGGTAGTATGTGACAAATTTACAGAATAGATTGGCTTTTTGTTCATGGAGAAGGCATATTTCACGAATTTTGTGTAAGTTTGCCGACCGAAACACAAGTCTGATGACTGGAAAGTGGTTTAAGTTAGGCAAAAGATTCATCGAGTTTTCCGCGTCGAGCCTCCTTGGAACGATCGTGGACACTTTCGTGCTTTGGGTCTGCTCCAAGTGGCTTTTCAGCACTTATGTGGGCGAGTACATCATCTCGCCGGTCATCTCTTTCGAGTGCGCCGCCGTGACCAATTTCGTCGTGGCCTATTTCCTTATCTGGAAGGACAGGGTGTCGCGCCGTACCGCAAGGTCGTTTTTCCGTCACCTGGGCGGCTACAACCTCTCCTGTGTCGGTGCCTTTCTTGTCAAGATGGCCTTCCTGCTTCTTATACAGAAAATGTTCAAGTGGAATGTCGTGTGGTGTAACCTGCTGGCGCTGTGCGTGTCCGGTGGCCTGAACTTCTTCATGAACGAAAGGGTCATATTCCGTAAGAAAAAGGCTCTCCCACCGCCGCGCGAGGAGAATTCCTGACCGATAGCCCGCCGCGCGTCTGATTCCGGAGAATCCACCGTGACTCCGCTGGCGCTGTTTGCGGCGAATCCCGCCCGTAGCGTCACATTTGCGACTCCGCGGGCGGCTTTTATGGTGAATATGTTCCCGTCTAATGTTGAGTCTGCCGATGCATAAGAACAGAGTCTGAACCATAAACCTCCGGCATAGTTTCTAAAAGATTTATTGTATTTTTGCACTATGGTTGAGACAGAAAACACGACCGAGGTTCTGGAAGTCGCCTCGATAGCCGGACACATCCTCCTTGAGAACGGAGCGGAAATCTCCCGTGTGGAGGACACAATGGAACGGATCGCCTCGCATTACGGGGTGGATTCCGGCCATTTCTTCGTGCTCAGCAACGGCATATTCACAACCGGCTCGCTTGGTAGGTACGCCAACGTGGAATTCATCCCCATACGTGGAATACAGCTCTCCAAGGTAGTGGAAGTCAACAAGCTGAGCTATGAGATCGCCGCCGGGAAACACACTCTCTCCCAGACCCGCGAGCGGTTGGAGGCGATAAGGACCGCCCCTCCGAAGCCCGCTTGGGAACAGATTCTCGGATCGGCCTTCGGAGCCGCCGGATTCTGCGCCGTGTTCGGTGGCGGCTTCATGGACTGCGCCGCCGATTTCGTCATCGGAGCCCTCCTCTATGTCTTCTGCCTCTTCGTAAGCGGCTCGTTGTCGAAGATTGTCGGCGGCATCTGCAATGCCCTCGTAGCCACCGTCCTGTGTCTCGTCTCTTTCCGTCTTGGCTTCGGCGAGAGTCTCAGCAACATCATCATTGGTGCCGTGATGCCTCTGATTCCGGGAGTTCCGTTCGTGAACGGTGTCAGGGATCTGGCGAACTCCGACTACATCGCCGGCCTTACAAGGCTGACGGACGCCATGCTCGGCTTCATCTGCATAGCCCTTGGTGTCAGCATCAGTTTCGTGGCCGACGGATGGCTGTTCGGCGGGATGATCAAACTCAGCGGGATGACAGTGAACTCTCAGACCGCAGGTATCCTTTGGCAGTGCCTCGCCGCCTTCATCGGGACCTTCGCTTTCGCCATCCTCTTCGGCGCGCCGAGAAAGCAATACTTCTCCGCAGGAGCCATTGGCGCGATCGGCTGGGTCATCTACCTGATGCTCACGAGATTCTGCCACTTCGGCCCCACAGTCTCGATCATAGCTGCGACCACCGTCATCTGCATCCTTTCCCGCTTCACCGCAGTCAAGGACAGATGCCCAAGCACCGTCTACCTCCTTTGCGGAATATTCCCGCTCGTCCCCGGTGCCGGAATATTCTGGTTCACCTACTACCTTGTCTCCAGCCAGTTCTTCCTCTCCGCCTCAGCCGGCTTCACCGCCGTCAAGGCCGCCATCGCGATAGTCCTGGGCATAATCATAGCGATGGAACTCCCTCAAAGAGTATTCTCCGGCAGAAAATGAGTACCACCCCGCCATCCTTCCGGCTTGAATGCTCAACCTCATCCAGTTTGACACGCTAAATAGCTTGTCTTGCCATGTCCGTTGCCGGCACACCTTCCATGCGTGGGTGGCGGATTTAAGGATTTGCGGAGAAGTGGTCGAGATGTGTTAAAATCTGAAAGAAATTTTTGAATATTTAAGAATTTTCGTAACTTGTAGCCGTAATAACACAAAAACTATAAAACTGCTATAAGTTATGTCGGAAAAGAAACTTCTTTTGGGTGACGAGGCTTTGGCTCTTGGAGCGTTGCATGCAGGGCTTTCCGGCGTGTATGCCTATCCCGGCACGCCTTCGACTGAGATCACGGAATACATCCAGGCTCACCCTCTTACCAAAGAGCGCGGAATCCATTGCGACTGGTCTTCCAATGAAAAGACCGCGATGGAGTCGGCGCTTGGCGTTTCATATTCGGGTAAGCGCGCGCTCGTGTGCATGAAGCATGTCGGGATGAACGTGTGCGCCGATGCCTTTGTCAATTCCGCGGTGACCGGAGCGAACGGTGGTCTCGTGGTCGTGGCTTGCGATGATCCGTCGCAGCATTCCTCGCAGAACGAGCAGGATTCCAGATTCTACGCTGACTTTGCAATGATGCCGTGCTTTGAGCCGTCCAACCAGCAGGAAGCCTATGACATGGTGCGTGAGGCGTTTGACTATTCCGAGGCCAATCATATTCCTGTACTGATGCGGCTTACTACACGCATGGCGCACTCCAGGGCTGTCGTGGAGGCAGGGGAGATCCGTCGGGAGAACGAGCTTCACTTCCCTGACGAGGCACACGAGAAGAATTGGGTGACGCTTCCGGTCAACGCCAGGAAGCGCATTCTCGGACTGGCCGGTGAACTGATCGGCTTTGAGAAGGACTCGGTTGCCTCAAGTGACAACAGCTATGTTGACGGGACCGACCACGGCATGGGTATCGTTGCCTGCGGCATCGCCTATAACTATCTGATGGAGAATTATCCGGATGGATGTCCTTATCCGGTCCTCAAGGTCACGCGCTATCCGTTCCCTAAGGCTCTCGCCAGGAAGATGGCGGAGTCGTGCGGCACCATTCTGGTCATGGAGGAAGGCCAGCCGCTGATCGAGGAGCGTCTCCGCGGCATCCTCTACGATCCGGAGGCCAAGGGAGCCAGGATCATCAAAGGCCGTCTGGACGGCACTCTTCCGAGGACGGGCGAACTGAATCCGGACAGCGTACGCAAGGCTCTCGGGCTTGCGCCTGCGGAGACATATTCAAAATCAGAGGTCACCGTTCAACGCCCTCCGGCACTCTGCCAGGGCTGCGGTCACCGCGACTTCTACACCGCACTTAATGTGGTACTTAAGGAATATGCCCCTTCGGCCCGTGTGTTCAGCGACATAGGCTGCTACACGCTTGGCTACATGCCGCCGTTCAACTCCTTCCAGACCTGTGTGGAGATGGGAGCTTCCGTCACGATGGCGCTCGGGGCCGCCAACTCAGGCGTGTGGCCGGCTGTCGCCGTGATCGGTGACTCGACCTTCACCCACAGCGGTATGACCGGTCTTCTGGATTGTGTCAATGCTGGGGCGAGCGTCACGATCTGCATTTCCGACAACCTTACTACCGGCATGACCGGAGGGCAGGATTCCGCCGGCACAGGCCGACTTGAGGAGATCTGCAAGGGGCTTGGAGTCGATCCTGCGCACATAAGAACCATTGTTCCTCTCCCGAAAAACTATCCGGACATGGAGAAGGTCATCGACGAGGAGATCAATTACAGCGGCGTTTCGGTCATCATCTGCCGCCGCGAGTGCATACAGACCGCCAAGCGCCACGCCGCCGCGGCACGCAAATAGATTTAAGGAGTAACAGTTATGGCAAAAAAAGACATCATACTTTCAGGCGTTGGAGGACAGGGCATCCTCTCCATCGCAACAGTGATTGGTTGGGCGGCGCTCGACCAGAACCTTCACTTGAAACAGGCTGAGGTGCATGGCATGAGCCAGAGAGGCGGGGATGTGCAGAGTAATCTGCGCATCAGCACCGACACGATCTGGAGCGACTTGATTCCTGAAGGGGAGTGCGATCTGATCCTCTCCCTGGAGCCGATGGAGGCGCTCCGCTACCTGCCGTGGCTTTCCAAGGGCGGCTGGATAGTGACCAACTCCACACCGTTTGTGAACATTCCGAACTATCCTCCTGTCGAGGAGATCACCGCTGAACTCCGGAAAGTAGGCAACGTCATCACCCTGGACTGCGACGCCATAGCCAAGGAGGCGGGATCGCCTCGCAGCTCGAACATGGCACTTCTTGGAGCGTCGGCTGCCGTCATGGAGATACTTGAGCCGGAGAAGCTCCGCGAGGGTATCGCCAGTGTGTTCTCCCGCAAGGGCGACGCGGTGGTGGAAATGAACATCGCTGCCTTCAATGCCGGCCTTGAGGCCTCCAAGAACTTCTCGAGATGAAACCGGTTTCCAGACAAGTTGTAGATGAGGTTCTCCGGAGTCTTGACATCGCTGACATAGGTCACGCGACAATCCGTCAGTGCGTCAATGTGTCCCATGAGCTGGAAAGGATCTCCGGCGAAAAGTTCGTCCATCTGGAGTTCGGTATCCCTGGCCTGAAGGCCTGCGGAATCGGCGTGGAGGCGCAGATGCGCGCCTTGGAGGACGGCGTGGCCTCTGTCTATCCTCCGGCCTGCGGAATCAAGGAGATGAAGGAAAACGGCTCCCGTTTCATCAAGGCCTTTGTCGGTGTTGACATTTCACCGGAAGGGATCGTGCCGACGGTAGGCTCCATGCAAGGATGCTACAACCTCCTTTTGGAAAGTGTCCAGGCAAATCCGGAGAAAGACACGGTCGTCTATCTGAATCCGGGATTCCCGTCGCATTATGGCCAGGCCAAGGTGCTTGGCGTGAAGTCAAGGATGTTCGATCTCTATGATTTCAGAGGCAAGGCGTTCAGGGAGAAACTTGAAGAGGTGTTCGGGGACGGACGAGTGGCCGCGATAGTATATTCAAATCCTAACAATCCGTCCTGGTGCTGCCTGACGGAGGAGGAACTCAAGGATCTCGGAGAGCTTTGCACCAAGTACAATGTGATCGCCCTTGAGGACATGGCCTATCTATGCATGGATTTCCGGAAGGATCGCTCGGTGCCGTTCCAGCCTCCGTTCCAGCCGACGGTGGCGCGCTACACCGACAACTGTGTGCTGATGATCTCCGCATCCAAGATATTCAGTTACGCCGGGGAGAGGATCGCGATGGTGGCGATCTCCGACAAACTCTTCAATCGTGAGTATCCTGCCCTTCGCGAGCGTTACGGCATAGGCCGCTTTGGCGACAACTTCTCTCTGACATACATCTATGTCAACTCGTCAAGTTGCTCACATTCCGCTCAGTACGCCTTCGCTAAAATGCTCGGAGCGGCGGCGGACGGGGAATATGACTTCGTGGGCGAGATGCGTGAATATGGCCGCAGGGCTACAAGGGCCAAGGAGATATTCCTTCGTCATGGCTTCCACCTTGTGTATGAAAAGGATCTGGACGAGGATGTGAGCGACGGCTTCTTCTTCACGATCGGCTACAAGGAAATGACAGGCAGCCAGCTGCTTCTGAATCTGCTCCGCTGCGGAGTCTGCGCGATCACCATGGTTTCGACAAGAAGTTCCCGTGAGGGGATCAGAGTCTGCGTGTCGCTCCTGAACTCCGAGAAGGATTTCCGCGGCATGGATGAGAGGCTTGGAGCGTTTGTAAAGCTTCAAGAACTTGGTAATTAATTATTTACTCAAGTTTCGCATTTGCGAAACACCACTCTTCTTCACTGCTTGCAGTGAAAGCAAGTCCCTCCCCCGAGGGGAGGGATTTAGGGAGAGGGTAACGTGAAAAGATGTGGGTGGGCAATCACCTCCGAACGTGAGATAATGTATTTGACAGCAGGTGATTGCCTACTTGCGAAAGTTGAGTTATTTATTGAACATTATTTTATGAAATACGTTAGCGCTGACGAGGCCGTAAAACTCGTAAAGTCAGGTGACTGGGTCTTCTTTCAGGGCAGCACCGCCGTTCCTGTGATCATCCAGGAGGCTCTTGCCCGACGCGCGGATGAGCTTCGCGGAGTCAACATCGTCTCCGGATTCAACATCACCAAGGCCCCCGCTCCTTTCTGCAGGCCGGAGTACAAGGAATCATTCTTCGTGAACAGCCTTTTCCTCTGCGCGGATCAGCGGGAATATGTCGCACAGGGCTACGGAAGCCTTATTCCGGGTTTTCTGGGCGAACTCCCGTCGCTCATCCGCCGTCATGAGATTCCTGTCGATGTGGCGTGCATCAACTGCTCGCTTCCTGACGAGAACGGCTATTGCAGCTACAACATTTCCGCGGATCTGGCGCAACCTGCCGTGGAGTCCGCCAAGATTGTGATCGCACAGGTCAACAAGAGCATTCCGTACCTCTACGGCACCGCCATGATCCATGAGTCGCAGATCACCGCCGCTGTTGAGTGTGACGATCCGCCGGTGGACATGCAGTTCGGCCCGCCGACGGAGATCGAGTCGGCGATCGGCTCCTACATCGCCGCCGAGATTCCTGACGGCGCCACCCTCCAGATCGGTGTGGGCGGCATCCCGAACGCGACTCTGAACGGCCTGAAGGATCACAAGCACCTCGGTCTCCACACCGAGGCGATGACGGACGGCGTGTTCCGCCTTATGCAGTCGGGCGTTATCGACAACTCCTTGAAGAAGATCGAGCCGGGGCGCAGCGTGGCCTGTCTGGCTCTCGGCTCCCGCCACATGTATGAGTACCTGGACCATAACAAGGATGCCGTCTTCTACGATGTCAGCTGGACTAATGACCCGCAACGGATCCGTCAGAACCCTAACGCCATGGCCATCAACTCGGCTATCGAGGTTGACCTTACCGGTCAGATCTGCGCCGACAGCATAGGCGAGAAGATCTTCTCCAGCGTCGGGGGACAGCACGACTTCATGTACGGAGCCGCCCTGTCCGAAGGAGGCAAGACATTCATAGCCCTCCCTTCCCGCACCGGGAAAGGCCGCGGCAAGATTGTCGCCAACCTGGCTCCGGGAGCCGGCGTGGTCACCACCAGATTCCAGACGCAATACGTTGTGACTGAATATGGTTGTGTCTATCTCCGCAACAAGAATCTCGCCGAGCGCGCCCGTGCCCTGATCTCCATCGCCCACCCGGACGACCGCGAATCCCTTGAGCGCGCCGCCTGCGAACGCTTCGGCTACTCCTTCCTCCGTATAAAGTAGATCCGATCTTACGGAGTAAGGTTGTGTGTTAGGCGAAGAAGGTTCGATCTCCGGGATATTTGTGAGTCAGGCGATAGTATTTTAGGCGGAAAGATGAAATTTGTGCTATATTTGTAGGAGATATTAAGAAATCCTATGGCTCTGCTTATAGTTTACATGCTGGCGACGCTGGGTGTGTCGTTCCTCTGCTCGCTACTGGAATCGGTGTTGATGTCGACGCCGATCTCTTTCATCACGATGAAGAAGGAGCAGGGGTACAAGCCGGCGGAGAAGTTCCTCAAGTACAAATCCGATCCGGACAGGCCTCTGGCGGCGATCCTGTCGTTGAACACGATCGCCAACACCTTGGGTGCGGCGGCAGTGGGCCGTCAGGCCACAATACTGTTCGGTAGTACTTGGTTCGGTATCATCTCTGCTTTGACCACATTGCTTGTGCTGGTCTTCTCGGAGATCGTGCCTAAGACCATCGGAACTACTTACTGGAAGAATCTGATGGGCTTCGTGACCTCGGTGATCTCTTTCCTGACTGTGCTGATGTGGCCTCTTGTGATCATGGTGCAGTTGATCACCAACTTGTTGAGCAAGGATGATGACGAGGCGACCGTCAGCAGGGAAGAGGTGACCGCAATGGCTAACATCGGATTGGAGGAAGGCGTGATCGACTCCGACGAGAACAAGGTTATCCAGAACATAATGAAGCTGGACAACGTGCAGGCGTGCGACGTGATGACTCCGAGGATCGTGGCGATGACCGCCCAGGAGAACATGACGCTGAAGAACTTCTACAAGAACGAGACTTACCTGCATTTCTCCAGGATCCCTGTCTACGCCGATTCGCCTGAATACATCACCGGCTACATCCTTCTGAGCGATGCCCTTGAGGGACTGGCGGACGATGAGTTCGACAAGAGGCTGGTGGAGCTGAAACGCCCGATCTCCTTCTTCAAGGAGGAGGACTCCTGCGGCTACATCTGGGAGGAACTGCTCAAGAAGCACGAGCAGATCGCCCTCATCATTGATGAATATGGCTGCTTCCAGGGCATCATCACCATGGAGGACATCATCGAGACGATCCTCGGTCTGGAGATCATCGACGAGAACGACCAGGCGATCGACATGCAGCAGTTTGCACGCGAGCGTTGGGAACGCCGTCAGAAACGCTTCCGCCCCATCGTGCTTCCAAAGGAAGACGGTGGCAATCAGGAATCTGTCAAGTAATTTTTTCCCTGAACCGGCTGCTTAGTAAGCGTTAAAAAATAAAAGGATTACTTAACGGTTGCCGAAGCGCCAGCCAAGACCCAGCATCAGATTGTTCGGGTCGTGGAAGTCGTGGAGTTTGTAACCAATGTGAAGGTACAGCCCTTTGTGGATGTCGGTTTTCAGGGCAAGAGTCTGATAGAACCCCTTCAGCTCGTCTCCTTTATAGATCACGTTGCGGCCAAAGCCGATGTTGACCGAGAAGACCGGCATGACGAACTCGGCCCTCAACGAAACACCTATGCCCAGCTGTTCGTTCAGCGGCGGGCGGTAGAAACGGATGTTTCCATCCTCATCGGTCCCGGCGACATGGTCGATGACATTGGCGCTCTCGTCGTACTGGACATCAAGTGACGCGCCGGCTCTGAAGAATTTGTTCACACGGTATAACGGGCTGACATTCAGTCCTAATATTCCGAAACTGCCTTCTGCGATGTAAGGGGAGTCGTGCCAGATCAGCCCCTTGGTCCTGCCGGCTCCGTACAGAAGGATGTCGTAGGACATCCTGGAGGCAGGTCTCGTGCCATCAGTAAAGGAACAATCCGAAGATCGCTTTGCCTTGGATGTCAATAGGTGTCCCGAAGGACCGAAACTCCGTGTCACGCCGACTCTGCCTCCTATGGTGTTCACCCCGGCGTTCGGATAGCTTGTGTTGCCGTTGGAGAAATGGGTCAGGTCGGCTCCGGCGGAAAGTGTCCAGTTGTCAAAAGGTTGCCACGAAAGCAGCAAGCCGAAATTGATGTAGGCGTTGACCCTTGATCCGACAACGAGGTTCATGCTGTTCTCGTAGCCGAGAATCTCGCCGTTCGGATCGTAGGGGTGCCATCCGAAGGACACGCCGAAATTCCATTCGTAGTCCAGGGACAATCTGGGCGCGATGCTTGCCAGCCTTGCTCCTTGAAAAACGTAGACGGCGGCTGGTGAGCCTATTTCCTTTTGGTCGAAAAAGGTGTTCCAAGCCAGTCCTATTCCTTGATAGGCAGTCGGATATGTTTTTCCGAAACGGCTGCTTTGCGGAAATGAGAAGGAATACTGAAGGTGGGCGGATCCGCTTGCGGAGAGCCGTTTCCCCAGTTCGTTCTCACCCCTGAAGAACATGTGCGTCGGCATGATGTGCGACGGACGGACATTCACTCCGACACGGTGCGTGTACTTTGTCGAATCTGCCTGCCGCGCGGAGGCATCAATCCCGCCGATGAGGACGGGAAGAAGCGCCAGGAGTGGTTTTATGAATATTCTTAAGTTCATTTTTTCTCGTTGATAAGGAATGACTTGCCATTTGGGGATTTGCTCGTCATCGTCCCTTCTATGCTAAGGACATTGCCGGTCGATCTGTTCCTTATCCTGAGCGTGTAGCCGACCCGATAGGCGTCAATGCTCCAGAGGATCCGGTAGCACTTGGTGTAGGAGCTGTCAGGAGGAAAGAACATCCTTGCGATCTTGTCATTTTTATAGGCATATTCAGTGTCTGAAAGGCGGTAGTCTGCCCTTTCTCCGCTGAATTTCAGAGTGTTGTCTTTAGTCAGCACTCCGTCCGGCACAGGGATGTCAAGGTTGCCGCCATACAGACCGAAGCCGGAGTCTCCCGTAAAGGTTATAATCCTTTTCGCCCCTTCAAAAACCTTCTTCTCAATCCACAGCGTGTCAGAAGTCTGATTCTTGAAGCACAGCCCCCATGCCTCCTCGATCTCATTCCATGAATTCAGGCGGACGACATCCTCGCTCCAAACCAGATCCTCCAAGTCGTAACCGGACGAGGCCGGCTGCCGGACAAGTACGGAATCCTCTTCGTAGTTGTTGGCAATGAATATCTTGACTTCGTTCTCAGCATCGGAGAAGTTAGGATCGAAGGTCACCGCCAACTCTTTCACGCCGTTTTTTCTGAGATGGATTGTGAAGTCGCCGAGAGTCATCTTGCCGTCTGATGTGGAGGCTTGGATGCCGGGGTAATATCTCTGGCCCTTTCTTTCGACAGCCGTGACTCTCCAATCACTTGACTTGAAGCGGATGAGCAATGAGTCACCGTCTTCCTTGATAGTGAAGTCGCGTTGTGACGGGTCAATGTGCCTGACGAAAACGTCCTGGTTGCAGCCTGTAAGCACGGCAAGCCAGAGGATCGTCAGCGAGAAGAGCACGGAAAGCTTACGCCTTGTCGGCTCATGAGATGTCTTATAAGAGAAAATCCTGAAGTTCATCATAGAATCTTTGGGTAGGAAAGCCCATGACATTGTAGAATGATCCGTCCAGACGAGTGATGCCGATGTAGCCGATCCATTCCTGTATGCCGTAGGCACCGGCCTTGTCGAATGGTTTATAGTTGTCGATGTAGTAGTCTATCTCACTGTCGGACAAGTCTTTGAAATAGACATCCGTACTGACGGAGAAAGTCTTTTTCCCGTTTCTGTCGCGGATTGTCACGGCAGAGATCACCTGATGCTCACGGCCGGAAAGCAGTCTGAGCATTCTTACCGCGTCCGCCCTGTCTTGGGGCTTGCCAAGAATCTCGCTTCCGCACAGTACCATCGTGTCGGACGTGATGAGAATCTCGTCGTCCTCCAGCTCGCGGTGGAACCCCATGGACTTGCCCTCCGACATCAGCTCGGGGATCTTAACGTGCGGAGTGTCAGGAGAATATTCCTCGACAAACGAAGTGTCCGCATCGACGGTGAATTCTATGCCAAGGCCGGCGAGCAGCTCGCGTCTTCGAGGGGAGTTGGAGGCCAGGATGATCTTATTTCCGTGTGTGTCCATATTCAGGGAACTTTTAGAATTTTTTCTTGTAGGCGAGCGCGTCGAAGACCCAGCGTCCCTGCGCCTTCATGGTTTTCTCCATGTACTCGCGCACGCAGCCTTTTCCGCCCGGGCGTTCCGAGACGATGTCGGCGGCTTCCTTGACTTCATCGACGGCATCGCTCGGACAGACACCGATTCCGGCTGCCCTGATGACTTCGATGTCCGGGATGTCATCGCCGAAATACATTACTTCTTCAGGCTTTAGGTTATGCCTCTTGCAGAAATCCTCAAAGTCCTCGATTTTGTTCCGTGAGCCGAGGTAGATGTCCTCGGGATTGATGCCGTTCGTAGTGAACCGCGCTCTGATGCTTTGTGAGCGCCCTCCGGTGATCACGCCGATAGGGAAGCCGTTCAGACTGGCCATCCTGACGGCGAACCCGTCCTTGGCGTCGAAAGTCCTGTAAAGCTGTCCCTCAAGATCGGCGAGTATGCCACCATCCGTCATCACGCCGTCTATGTCGAACGTAAACGCTTTGATGTTCTTGAAGTCGTTCATCTTAAGTTATGATTTAGCTCCGTTAGGGCCGAAGTTAGGCAGGTCACCGAGGTTGAATGTCCCGTCGCCCTGCGGCTGTCCGCCTCCGAGCTTGATGAGACCGAACTGCGATTCGTATTTCGTGACATTGTCCATCAAGGCGTTCAACAGACGCTTGGCATGCTCCGTTGTCATCAGGATGCGGTTGCTGATGTCCGGTTTGTCCAAACCCGGCAGGATGGTGGCGAAGTCGATGACGAATTCGCTGTGCGAGTGAGAGATGATCGCAAGGTTTGAGTATGTGCCTCTTGCGATTTCCGGTCTGATCTCCAATTTGATTTCTTGTTTCCCTTCCATAGTATCTGTGTGTTTTTAAGGCAAATTTAGTGAAAAATGTGCTATATTTGTAGACTTTGTATATTGTTAGCAAAATATGAGCGAGAAAAAAGAGCTTTCCGCGAAGTACAATCCGGCGGAAGTAGAAGACAAATGGTATGCCTGGTGGACCGAGCATAAGTGCTTCCACTCGGAACCGAACGAGAAAGAACCGTACACTATAGTGATTCCGCCACCTAACGTGACGGGAATCCTTCACATGGGCCACGTGCTGAACAACACGCTGAATGATGTGCTGATCCGTAAGGCGAGGATGGACGGGAAGAACGCCTGCTGGGTGCCCGGCACCGACCACGCCTCCATCGCCACCGAAAGCAAGGTTGTGGCCAAGCTCAAGGGTATGGGAATATCGAAGGAGGATCTGACCCGCGACGAGTTCATGAAATATGCCTGGGAGTGGAAAGAGGAACACGGCGGCATCATCCTCCGGCAACTCCGCAAGCTGGGGGCTTCCTGTGACTGGGATCGCACGCGCTTCACGATGGAGCCGGCCTTGTCGGACGCTGTGATCGCCACTTTCTGCTATTTCTATAAGAAAGGTATGATCTATAGAGGAGTGAGGATGGTGAACTGGGATCCTGTGGCTCTGACCGCTATCAGTGACGACGAGGTCGTGCACAAGGACACGAAGAGCCATTTCTATCACCTCAGGTACTACATCTCCGACGGCAACGGCAATCCGACCGACAAGTATCTCGTGATCGCCACCACACGTCCGGAGACCATCATGGCCGACGCCGCCATCTGCGTGAATCCCGCGGACGAGAGGCATCATTGGCTGAAAGGGAAGAAGGTTCTGATCCCATTGATCAACAGGGAGATCCCTGTTGTGGAGGACAGCTATGTCGAGATGGATTTCGGAACAGGCTGCCTTAAGGTCACTCCGGCGCACGACGCCCACGACTACGAGATCGGACTGCGTCACAACCTTCCTGTCCTGGACATCATCGATGATCACGGCAGGTTGAACGAGAAGGCTCAGATCCTGGTGGGTGAGGATCGTTTCGAGGCCAGAAAGAAGATTGTCAAGATGCTGGAGGAGTCCGGCAATCTTGAGAGGATAGAGGAATATACCTCGCCTGTGGGTTATTCTGAAAGGACGAACGCCGTGATCGAGCCGAAGTTGTCGGCCCAGTGGTTCCTCAGGATGGAGGATCTCGCCGCCAAGGCTCTTGAAAGCGTGGAGTCTGGCAGGATCAAGCTCATCCCCGACAAGTACCGCAACACTTACCGCCACTGGATGGAGAACGCCCACGACTGGTGCATTTCCCGCCAGCTCTGGTGGGGACAGCGTATCCCGGCCTACTATCTTCCTGACGGACAGATCGTTGTGGAGGAGACTCCGGAAAAGGCCCTGGCCGCCGCGCGGAAGATCGATCCGTCGCTTACCGCGGCTGACTTAAGGCAGGACGACGATGTGCTTGACACGTGGTTCTCAAGCTGGCTGTGGCCGATCTCTGTCTTCGACCCTGAGAAGCCTGGGCATCCTGACCACAAGCCAAACAAGGATCTTGCTTACTATTATCCTACAAATGACTTGGTTACGGGTCCCGACATCATCTTCTTCTGGGTGGCGAGGATGATCATGGCCGGAGAGGAGTTCATGAACGACATTCCTTTCGGGAACGTCTATTTCACCGGAATCGTGCGTGACAAACTGGGCAGGAAGATGTCCAAGACTCTCGGCAACTCCCCGGATCCGCTTGACCTTATCGCCAAGTACGGCGCAGATGCCGTGAGGATAGGAATGCTCCTTTGCTCCTCTGCCGGCAACGACATATTCTACGACGAGTCTCAGGTGGAGCAGGGCAGGAATTTCTGCAACAAGATCTGGAACTCTTTCCGCCTCGTGCAAGGATGGACTATTGATGCGTCGCTTCAGCAGAGTGATGTCAATAAGTTGGCGGTCAAGTGGTTTGACAGTAAACTTAACCAGACTGTCGAGGCAGTCGAGGATCATTATTCGAAGTTCAGGATCTCCGACGCGCTGATGAGCATCTACAAGCTTTTCTGGGATGACTACTGCGCCTGGTACCTTGAGGCTGTCAAGCCGGCTTTCGGCGAAGGCATCGACAAGGAGACTTACGACGCCACGATCATATTCTTTGAGAAGCTTCTGAAGATGATTCATCCGGTGATGCCGTTCATCACGGAGGAACTCTGGCAGTCGATGGCTGAGCGTAAGGAAGGGGAGACCATCATGTACCAGCCGACCCCGCGTGCCGGGGAGGTCGATCGCAAGGTCATCGAGGAGTTCGGCATCGCCCAGGAGTCCGTCAACGGTATCCGTGGCATCCGCCAGCAGAAGAGCATATCTCCGAGGGAAAGCCTTTCCTTGAAGGTGAAAGGTGACTTCCCTATGAATATGCTCCCGCTCGTCACCAAGCTCGCCAACGTCTCTTCGGTCGAGAAGGTCGCTGATTTCGGCGAGTCCGCCGGAGTTTCGATGCTTGTCCGTACGGTTGAGCTGTTCGTTCCACTGGCCGGTCTTGTGGATGTGGAGGAAGAGGTCAGGAAGATCGAGGCGGAGCTTGAGCACCAGCGCGGATTCCTCGCTTCCGTGAGGAAAAAACTCGGCAACGAGAGTTTCGTTGCCCATGCGCCTGAGAAAGTCATCGCTCTCGAACGCAAGAAGGAGGCCGATAGCCTTTCTAAGATTGAAAGCTACGAAAAGGCTTTGGCTACATTGAAAAGCAAGTAGTGAAACAAAGTTGTTTTAGGTGTTAACATTTTTGTTATGGTATATTCCGAGACTTCTTTCCCTGTCAGGTACTATGAAACCGACCAGATGGGCATTGTCCACCACACGAACTACATCCGTTATTTCGAGTGCGCCAGGAACACCCTGATGATCGACTGCGGGTACCCTATAGAGAAATGTGAGGAGGATGGCGTGACCATACCGATCGTCACGGTAGAATGTCGTTACAGGCTTCCGGCCAAGATGGGTGATGTGGTACGCGCTGTCGCCATGATAGATGAGGTTCCGATGGCCAAGCTCCATGTAAGGCAGGCGGTCTACAATCAGGACGGCGCGCTCTGCGTGGAGGGTAAGGTCACCCTGGGCTTTCTCAACAAGGCTACCGGACGCCCTGTGCGCTGCCCGGACAAGTTGGTCAAAGCCATCGAGGCCCACATCAATGACAGATGATTTGGATAAACTTTTAATCTTTGAATTGTTCCTTGAGGTGAAATAATCCTCGGACAGACAAAGCTGATTCCTTAATTTTTGAAGAATATGTTTTTTATTGTTCCTCTGGGCGTTGTAGGCCCTTGGCAGATTGTGATCATTGCCCTTGTGATTGTTCTTCTTTTCGGAGGCAAGAAGATTCCTGAGCTCATGAAAGGCCTTGGAAAAGGTGTGAAGAGCTTCAAGGATGGTATGAATGAGGTTGAGAGCCAGATCTCTGACATCGACAAGGATCTCAACTCCACGGCGAAGACTCCGGACAAGATCGAGAAGATCGACAAGAAATAATGGCGGCAGGAGACGCTGAGATGTCCTTCTGGGACCATCTGGAAGTACTGAGGGGAACGTTGTTCCGTTCGGTGCTGGTTGTTACGCTTGTCAGTGTCGTGGTGTTCTGCTTCAAGTCCTTGGTCTTTGACGGCATCATCCTGGCGCCGACGCACAGCGACTTCTTCATCTACAGATGGTTGCGGATGGGCGACATGCAGATGTCGCTTGTCAATCTGGACATTTCCGCCCAGTTCTTCGTGCACCTCAAGGTGGCTTTCGAACTGGGTTTTATCCTGTCTTTTCCCTATGTGTGCTTCGAGATCTGGAAATTCATAGCCCCGGCCTTGTACAAGAATGAGAAGAAGACCATAAGAGGCTCGTTTCTGGCGGCTTCCTTCCTCTTCTACCTTGGGCTTGTGATCGGTTACTACCTGATCGTGCCGATCTCGCTGAATTTCTTCATGGGCTACAAGATCAGCCCGGAGGTGGTGAACACGATCTCGCTGAATTCCTACATCTCGATGTTCACATCGACAGTCCTGGCTTTCGGAATAGTTTTCGAGTTTCCTATCGTCGTCGTGATCCTGTCCAAGCTGGGAATTGTCACACGGGACACCTTGGTGAAGTACCGCCGTCATGCGCTGGTGGTGATTCTGTGCATAGCCGCCATAATCACTCCTGCCGACCCGCTTTCGATGTTGATCGCCGCGGCTCCTCTCGTACTTCTGTACGAGGTCTGCGTGTGGTGCTGCAAGCCGGCGTCTGATCGGGAGGGAAACGAAAACGAGATTATAGAGGAGGGGAAGGAATGATCTCCATAAACGGATTGACAGTGGCCTACGGAGGCTACACGTTGCTCGACAGCATTGACTTTCACATCAGTGAGAAGGACAAGATAGGTCTTGTCGGCAAAAACGGTTCCGGCAAGTCAACCATAATGAAGCTCATCTGCGGGCTTCAGTCCCCGACTTCCGGAAGCATAGACAAGCCGAACGACCTTCGCATCGGCTATCTTCCCCAGATCATGGAGCATCACAAGGGTAGGACGGTGCTTGAGGAGACACTGACGGCCTTTGACCAGATCTCCCAGATGCAGTCCGAGTTTGACAACATCAATTTGCAGCTTGCGCAAAGGACTGACTATGAGTCGGATGAATATCTTTCGCTCATCAATCGCCTCAATGACTTGACGGATGCGATGGCCATAAGCCAGTCAGAGCCTCCCGAGGTTCTGGCCCAGAAGACGCTGCTCGGTCTCGGCTTCAAGGACGAGGATTTCGGCAGGAAGACCGAGACGTTCAGCCAGGGATGGAACATGCGCATCGAACTGGCCAAGATTCTGTTGTCGGAGCCTGATGTCCTGCTTCTTGACGAGCCGACCAACCATCTTGACATTGAATCTATCGAGTGGCTTGAAGACTATCTGAAAAGTCACCGGGGTTCCCTTCTTCTGGTTTCCCATGACAGAAGGTTCCTCGACACCGTGACCAACCGCACGGTGGAGATCATGCTCGGGCATATTCATGACTATAAGGTTCCTTATACCAAGTACCTGGAATTGCGTCAGGAAAGGCTTGCCCAGCAGACCGCCGCCTACGAGAATCAGCAGAAGATGATTGAGAAGACGGAGGATTTCATCAACCGCTTCCGCTACAAACCGACGAAGTCGAATCAGGTCCAGTCCAGGATCAAGCAGTTGGAAAAGCTTGAGAGAGTGGAGATTGACGAGACCGACAACGTGACGCTGACTGTCAAGTTCCCGCCCGCCCCTCGTTCGGGCGACATTGTTTTCCAAGGAAAGGATCTTACTGTGGGCTATCCTGGAAAGGTGGTTTTCAGAAATGCCGGGATTGAGGTTAGAAGGGGAGAGAAGGTTGCGCTGATAGGTCGGAACGGCGAGGGTAAGACAACACTCATGCGGGTGATAATGGGACAGTTGCAGCCGATCAGCGGCGAGGCCAGGATTGGCCACAATGTCTCCATAGGCTATTACGCCCAGAATCAGGAGGACATCCTTGACCGCAATCTGACGGTCTGGGAGACCCTCGACAACATCGCTGTAGGGGATGTCCGGAACAAGCTCCGTGACATCCTTGCCCAGTTCCTTTTCCGGGGTGAGGACATCGACAAGAAGGTCAGCGTGCTTTCCGGAGGCGAGCGCGCGCGTCTTGGCATGGCGAAGTTCATGCTCCAGCCGTACAATGTGCTGGCGCTTGACGAGCCGACCAACCACATGGACATAAAGTCCAAGGATATTCTCAAACAAGCCTTGAAGTCCTATGATGGCACTCTTATTGTTGTCTCCCATGACCGTGACTTCCTTGAGGGATTGGTTGACAAGATGTACGAGTTCCGCGACGGACGCGTGAAGGAGCATCTTGGGAGTGTCCATGAGTTCCTGGAAGAGAGGAAGATAGAGAACCTTCAGGAGCTTGAGAGGCGTTTTGCGCCGTCTAAGGATTCTTGTGTCAAGGGCGGATCTGCCGATGATCGCTCAAAAGGGGAGGCGGCAGTCCAGAAGGAGCAGGCGCAGAAGGAATTCGAGCAACGGCGCAATGATTCCAAGGAAATCCGGAGGATCCGCCACAGGGTTGAGTTACTGGAAACGGAGATAGGCAAGGTGGAAGCCAGGATGAAGGACATCGAGAAGATCCTCTCCAACCCCGGGCCTGATGACGACATCATGGAACTTACGAGAACCTACCTTGAGGACAAGCGCGAACTCGACCACAAGACTGCCGAATGGGAGTCCTTGATCGAAAAATTGGAAGAATAATCTTTAAATAGTTAGTGTTATGAACATCAAGTCTTTGCTTGCGGCTACCTTTGCCGTCGCTTCAATGTCGACGCTTTCAATGGCGCAGACCAGAACAATAGAGCATGAATATTCAGAATTCGACGCCATCTCGGTGTCGGACGGTTTTAAGGTGTCATTTGTCGAGAGTGATGGCTACAGCGCCAAATTCAAGGTCAACGATGCCTTTGAGAGTTATGTTCAATGCTACGTCAAGGCTGGCACACTTTACATCGGCGTTGATGACAAATCAATTCCGAAGGAGGTGAAAAAGTCGTTCAAGGGAAAGAACAGTGATGATCCGGTACTTGAAGCTACGGTTTATGTCCCGTCACTTAAGGCTGTTACGTTGAGCGATAACTGCACGTTCTCCTGCGATAAGGACATCAATGCTCCGAAGTTCACGCTGGAGCTTTCCGGCACATCGAGCGTCTCGAATCTTAACATCCATGCCGGTGAATCCGCCGTGATTACTGTCAGCAAGAAGGCGAAGCTGTCGTCCGTCAATGTCAAGGCGGAGGACAAAGTCACTGTCAATGCAGAAGGAAACGCGAGCGCTGTTCTGGAATATTCCGCCAAGACACTTGAGGTCAACAATTCGGGTTCCGCCGAGCTTGCCATCAACGGTCAGGCGGAGACCGTCTCCGTCAGTACGGCCGGCAGCGCCAAACTATCCCTTTCCGGCAAGGCCAACACATTGAATGTCACTGGTAAGGGCGGCTCCTCAAAGATTGACGCAGTCTCCGTGTCTGTTGACGATGTGGCTGTCTCATTGGATGGGGCCGAGCTTACCGTCACTCCAGGCATGAATCTCTCATTGGATCTCGGCAAAGGCGCGAGTGTCTGCTACTCAGGAGATCCTAAGATCAAGATCGTGAAGATCCAGAACGCTTCAGTGACACGAATATAATGTTCGTCCTTGACTCTCATTGCGACACGCCCACGATGATGATGCGCGGGCGTGACATCGGAAAGAACAACAGCAGGGGGCATGTCGATCTGCCGAAGCTTAAGGCCGGCGGGGTCGATGCCTCCTTTTTCGCCTTGTACACCTCTCCTGATCTGGCTCCGGATGCCTCCACAAGACATGCGCTGGAGATGATCGGCGCCATCTATGATCAAGTAGGAGCGAACCCTGATCTTGCGGCGATCGCCACGAGTCCGGAAGAGGCGCTTGAGAACAAGGACAAAGGCTTGATCTCCATATTCATAGGCATGGAGAACGGTGCGCCCATCCAGAGGTCGCTCCCGCTTCTTAGGGTATTCCATCGTCTGGGAGTAAGGTATTTGACGCTCACGCACAATGCCGACAATGAGATTGCTGACTCGGCAGCGCAAGGCACACGCTGGCACGGTCTCAGTCCGTTCGGAAGGGAGGTGGTCGCCGAGATGAACCGCCTCGGAATGATCATAGACATCGCCCATGCCTCCGACGAGACATTCTACGATGTGCTGCGATGCTCAAAATCACCGATTGTCTCCACGCATTCCTGTTGCAGAGCCTTGGCGTATCATCGCCGCAATCTCTCGGACGAGATGCTTAAGTCGTTAGCGGACAACGGCGGAGTGATACAGATCAATTTCTATCCCCTCTTTCTGTCGGATTCTTTCGCGAAGATCCTGGCTGATTCCGGCCTTGAGTCCAAAAGCTGGACCGAGCAGGACTGGATAAGCGACCCGCTTAATCCGGAGAAAGCTGCGGCCTGGAACGCCGTTCAGGATGAGCTGGCTGCTTTGCCGCGGCCTTCCTACAGGGATGTCGTCGATCACATCGACCATGCGGTGAAGGTCGCCGGCATCGACCATGTCGGCCTCGGATCTGATTTCGATGGCATAGAAGTGACTCCCCAGGGTCTTGAGGACGTGTCTAAGATACGGGTGATCTTCGATGAAATGGCGAGAAGAGGCTACACCGATGATCAGATAGGGAAAATCGCGGGCGGGAATTTCCTCCGGGTTTTCAATGAGGTGATTTCCAAGTCCTTAAGATAGGTTTTATTGGCTACAGTCAACACTTGTAACAAAAATGTTTATGTGTTAAACTATTTTGTTACAAGTATTGATTGTTATTTAGATAGGTCTTCGAGAACTAAGAGCCGCAATTCATCGAGCGCGGCTGCCGCAAATCTCTCGATGTTCCTCTTTCGGTCATTCTTGTAGACCTTTTTCACCGTCCTGGTCCCGTTAGGTCCGGCGACTCCGATCCAGACTGTGCCGACAGGGTTGCTCTCGTCGCCGCCCGGCCCGGCAAGTCCGGTGGTGGAGACGGCGTAGTCGCTTCCGGTCAGTTTCCTGACCCCTTCGGCCATCGCTGCCGCGACTTCGGAACTGACGACACCGTGTTCATTGATCGTGGATCCTGGTACCCCGAGCACTTTCTCCTTGACCGGGATGGCGTATGATGTCACTGAGCCGAGGTAGTACTCTGATGAGCCTGGCACGGAGGTGATCAGCGAGGAGATCTTGCCGCCCGTGCAGGATTCAGCCGCGCTGAGTGTCTTCCCGGAGCCTCGGAAAATCGCCCCTATGGCGCTTTCCAGCGTGTCGTCCTTGTATGAATATATCTTCTCTCCAAGAAGCGGTCTCAGCCGTGCGAATTCCGCGTCTATGCGCTTTTCCTCATCCTCCTTGCGGCCACCGTAGATAGAGAGCCTCAGGCGGACGCCGGTCAGCGGGTTCGGAAGGTACGCAAGATGCATGTCCTCCGGCAGACTGTCCTCCCATGACTCTATTACCTTCGACAGGGCGGATTCGGCAAAGCCGAAGACCATCACGCATTTATGGAATATGTCGGAGAGGCTTTCGTGCGTCCTTATGTCTTTGATGATGTCCGGAATCGCGCCTATAGCCTCGAACGGGACTCCGGGGAGCGCATAGAGGGTGGCTGCGTGGCCGAAGCGCGAGGCAGGGAAGCGGAACACCATGATGGGTGCTGTACCGAGGTGATTGACAATTACTTCGCAAGTGTCGGGAACAAGGGCCTGGGCCTTGTTGATGTCCAGTACATCGAGTCCCCGCGCGTGAAGGATCTCGTGGACGATCTTGAGCTGAGCCTCGTTCACCACGTAGCCCTTGCTCCCGGAGATCTCGGCGAGGGCTGCCTTCGTGATGTCATCCTTGGTCGGTCCGAGGCCTCCGGTGGTGATGACTATCTGATTGGCGCTCAGTTCGTTTGTCAGGTTGTTAACGATCTCGTCGCGGGCGTCTCCGATCGAGAGCATCCGTGTGACCTTGACTCCTATGTCCTCAAGGGCGGAGGAGATGTGCGATGAATTGGTGTCAACTATCTGGCCGATCAGAATCTCGTCGCCGATAGTGCAGATTGACGCTTGTGTCATGATGATTCAGAATTACTTAGCCAAACTTGTGGCTTCCAGGTACTTGTTGATTTTCTTTACAATTGACGGCCCCTCGTAGATGAATCCCGTGTAGATCTCTATCAGGCTCGCTCCCGCGTCAAGCATCTCCTTCGCCTGCCCGGGGGTCATTATGCCGCCCACGCCGACGATCGGAAGCCTGCCGGAGGTGAATTCATGAATATGCTTGACCGTGGCGAGGCTTTTCTTGAACAAAGGCGCTCCGGAAAGCCCTCCGTTGCCGATCTTGTCCACTTTTTCCTTGCTTGTCCTAAGTCCTTCCCGTGATCTGGTCGTGTTACCGGCCACAATGCCGTCGATACCTGACTGGAGGCAGTACTTGAGAATCTCGTCCAGTTCCTCGAACGGTATGTCGGGGGAGACCTTGACCAGAATCGGCCTGTACTCGTCGTAGCAGACTCTCAAATCAAGCAAAGGGTCGAGAATATCAGATAGATAGGAAACATCCTGAAGGTTCTGCAGCCCCTGCACATTAGGACAGGAGACATTGATCGTGAACAAGTCCACGAAGTCATACATGTAGGAGAAGGCTTTCTTGTAGTCCGCGATGATGTCCTCGTCGGAGGCGCTCACGCTGTTCTTCGCTATGCTGGCGGCGATGATGGTCTTGGGAGGGTCTTTTTGAATATGCTCGATCGCGTTGTGGACTCCTTTGTTGTTGATACCCATCCTGTTGATGATGGCGTTGTCCTGCGGGAGCCTGAACAGTCTCGGCTTGGGATTGCCTGGCTGGGCTTCCGGAGTGAGGGAGCCGATCTCGATGAACGAGAATCCGAACCACGACAGCTCATTGTAATGCTCACCGTTCTTGTCCAGACCGGCGGCAAGGCCTACAGGAGAAGGGAAGTCTATCCCGAAGAGGTTTCTTGACAGGGAAGGTGTCTTATGCCTGTAGATAAGTTTCATCAGCTTTCCGGCGAACGGAACCCGGCGAAGGAGATCCAGTCCTTTGAATGTCAGGTTGTGTGCGGTCTCCGGCGGGAACTTGAACAAAATCGGTCTGATGAGTTGTCTGTACATTTTGCGCTTTTGATTAATCGAACACAAATTTAGACAATTTCAACAGAACGCCGAAGACTTTTTCTCCAAACATTTCCCCACCGACGAACTATTCAATCTCCTTGAACGTCCCGTTGTCGTAAAACACCAAAATTTTGGTGATCCTTGGCGGATTGTCTTTAGGTTCGGCAGGGGAGACTGGAGTTGTCAGCGCCTTATTCTCAGAGACTTCCGTCTCTTTTGGGAACAAATCAGGCTCGTGGGAATCGAATAAAAGACCGCTGTCCTGGTCATAGGCAGGGGATTGGCGATTCTCAGGGACTTGCGGAGCCGCCACCGCCGGCTCTGTCCCCTTGTACATTCGGCCCTTGCCTCCGATCAGCCAGTCAAGGTTCAGATTCGGATAGCAGGCTGCCATATTCTCAATAAAATCGAACCCCGGTTTGTTTCTACCGGAAAGGATGTGTGAGACACTCGCCTTGGTCACACCGATCCTGTCCGCGAACTGCGATTGGGTGATGTTCTCCGCCGAAAGGAACTGCTGCAATCTCTTGTTCATTACAAATGTGATTTGTTTACAAAGATAACATTAAATGGTGTAAATACAAATAACATTTGTAAAGTTACAAAAGTGAACAAAACTAAAAAAGTAAGACTAACTTATTTAGAATAGAATTTAGATAGATTAGTATAATATTCTTGTTATTAATGATATTCATTATAGACAACAGCTTAATTTTACCCTCATTCCCGTACTATCCGGCTAATTAACACGAAAGAAGTTATCCACTTATGTAGGTAAATAGATAATATTCTCTGATAATCAATAGTTTAGATATTTAAGTTACGTTTAATCAGAATTAATTATTATACGATTCTTAACTTTGTTCGTATTTAAGTTTTGTAATCAAATATTATTATAATATTTACGATTGTAAACCCAAATTTCCAACTAAACATTTTAATAATATTTACACAATTATAGAAAAGTCCCGCTGTCGGTGGCAATGATGAGAATTTGATATTTCTATTACTTAAGTTAACTTTGTGCGGATTTTAAACTCTCATGACGATGATACCTTCAATACATATTGAGGACTATAATTACAATCTTCCCGACGAGCGCATCGCAAAATATCCCCTCGCCGAGCGCGACGCATCCAAACTGCTCCGCTATGAGGACGGCAAGGTCGATGAATATGTCTTCAGGAATATTCCGGAATTGCTTCCGGAAGGAGCCTTGATGGTCTTCAATGACACCAAGGTCGTGCCGGCCAGGCTTCATTTTCAGCGTGAGACCGGAGCGCACATCGAGATCTTCTGCCTTGAGCCGATTGATCCACCGGAGTACAACACCGCTTTCGCCTCGACGGAGCGTTGCAGATGGAAATGTGTGATCGGCAACGCCAAGCGTTGGAAAAACGATTCCCTGACTCTTTACAATCCCGATTCAGACGAGATTGTCGCCGCTATGGGGCTGAAGGCTGATCTTGTCGAGAGAAACGGCGAGACTGGCATAGTGGAGTTTTCCTGGCGGGACGGCAACCCCTTCTCGCGCGTTCTGGAGCTTTGCGGAACCGTTCCTATTCCTCCTTATCTGAACAGGGCTACGGAATCCATCGACACCGAGCGCTATCAGACTCTTTACGCCAGGATCAGGGGCTCTGTCGCGGCGCCTACCGCCGGTCTCCACTTCACCCAGCGGGTGCTTGACGGCATTTCCGCCAAGGGAATCGACCGTGAGAATGTCTGCCTGCACGTCGGAGCCGGCACATTCCTTCCCGTAAAGAGTTCCGATGTCGCCGACCACCCGATGCACCGCGAGCCTTTCGTGGTCTCATTAGACCTTCTAAAGCGTATCAGAGACAACAAGTCAAAGCTGATAGCGGTCGGCACCACCTCCGTAAGAACGCTTGAGTCATTGTATTATGTCGGTGTCAGCTGCATCGAGAAAGGAAAACCCGAGGATGTCGGGCAATGGGTTCCGTACGAACGGGACTATGAATATTCAGTGAGGGAATCGCTCGGCGCCATCATCTCCTATCTGGAGAAGAATGATCTTGACGAACTGAAGGTCGGCACCAGGATCATCATCGTGCCGGGCTTCCGCTTCAGGCTTGTGGACATTCTGGTCACGAACTTCCACCAGTCGGAAAGCACACTGATTCTGTTGATTTCGGCATTTGTGGGCGGAGACTGGAAGACCATCTACGACTATGCGCTTTCCCATGGTTTCCGCTTCCTCAGCTACGGTGACAGTTCGCTCCTTTTCCGCCGCGGTTCCTGATGGACGCGGTCCAGCCTTTGTAATATTAAGTAATTTGATTACATTTGCACCTTAGAAACGATGATTTATTATGGCTGATACATCTGAATTTGACAGCATCTGTCCTTATAATGACGCCGAAGCGGTCGAGGCCTTGAACAAGGTCGCGAATCATCCCGCGGTACTTGCTATTTCTGAATATCTTTTCCCTGACGAGCCGATGACATTCCTTCGGAATGCCTTGAAGAGTGTTCATAATATTGATGAGTTTCAGGAGATTGTGATGAACAGGGCTGTGTCATGGTGCATGGATCACACCATCCACAACTTCTCCTATGACGGCATCAGCTACATCAAGGAAATGAAGGGTAAGTTCCTGGCGATGTCCAATCACAGGGACATCATCCTGGATCCCGCCATCACCCAGGTCGTTTTGTTCAGGAACCACATTCCGATGACCGAGATCTGCGTGGGCGACAACCTGATCAAGCAGAGCAAGACTGTAGAGTACCTCCTTCGTTCCAATAGGATGATCCGCGTGATCAGAGGCATCTCGGCAAGGGAACTATATCTTTCATCCCAGGTGCTGTCCAAGTACATCCGTCAGACAATCACTTCAGGTAAATCTTCTATCTGGTTGGCACAGAGACAAGGACGCACGAAGGACGGCATCGACACGACGGAGCAGGGACTCCTCAAGATGCTGGACATGAGCGGTACCAAATCCTTCGCGGAGAACTTCGCCGAGCTGAACATCATCCCTCTGAGCATCTCCTATGAATATGAGCCGTGCGACATCCGCAAGGCTCGTGAGATACTGATCTCCAGAACCCAGAAGTATGTGAAGACCAAGACGGAGGATCTGCACAGCATTGTTATGGGCATCAGGCAGCAGAAGGGTGACGTTCATCTGAACTTTGGCCTTCCCATCACTCCGGACGAGATCGAGCTTGCCTCGCATTGCGACAAGAACGACCGCTATCAGGCCATCAGGCATGCCGTGGACAAGCGGATCATCGCCGGCTACCAGCTTTGGAAGACCAACTACATCGCCTACGACCTTGTCAACCGTTGCTACAAGTACGCCGAGCTATACACACCGGAGGATGTGGAGAAATTCACCGACTACACCGAGCATAAGCTTGACAAGGTGGAGCGCCGCCTGAACCGCGCCGACCTCCGCGACATATTCCTAAGAATCTACGCCAACCCTGTGGAGTCCAAGGAGCGTCTCGTCTCTGGTGAGCCGCTTCGTCAGGAATAATTAACGCTTTTTCCGAAACGATAAGGGCGTTCAAAAATAGAAAATTCCAAAATTTTGCACGTTATCAAAATTTTGGAATTTTTATTTTCTGAACGCTGTGTATATTCTGCCCAATAATTTGGTATGGAGTATATTTTGCTGTCTTATAAGTATTGAAACAGATTAGTTATCTATATAAATATTTTTTTCTATAACACTTTCAAGCAGCAGAAAAACTGAATTTCAAATTTTGGTAACGTGCAAAATTTGAAATTCAGCTTTTTGCTGCCCGAACCTGGCGATATATCACGATTTAAAACAGTCGGTCGACACTGGCGATCACCTCTTCGGCGGAAAGATCCGTGCTGAGAATCAGGTCTGGCTTCTTCATCTCGAAGCCTTTGCTGGTGGCGTTCAGCATACCCGCGCCTGTGATGTTCAGCATCACGGTCTCGTCTCTCTTCACCACACCGTCCTCCAGTGCATTCTTCAACGCCGCGACAGCGCAGGCCGCCGCCGGCAAGATGTCGTATCCCTCCTTGTTGAAGAACTGGAGCATCCAGTAGACGATCTGGTCGTTGGACACCTTGTAGAAATCTCCGTTCGACTCCTTGAGGACATCGAACAGGCCGCCGGCAAGGCTGTAAGGCGGTTTTCTGTTGGACAGAACCTTGGCGAGAATCACCTCGGCCTTTCCTCTTGACTCCTCGGGAGTGATTGGTACAAGCTCTCTTGACCCGGCTTTCCATGAATCGTACATCAGGGTGAAAGGAGAGTTCTGCGCGCAGTAGACCCTCATCCTGTTCTCGCCGAACCTACCGTCCTTTGCCAGTCTGCATGCGTTCTCCCAGGCCGCGATGGCTCCTGTTCCGCTGCCGACCGCCTGGAAATAGGCGTCAGGAATACGTCCGATCACCTCGACAGCGCTGAGTATGGTGGTTCCCATGCCGTCTCTGCGGGCGACGTTCTTCGCACCTCCTTCCGCAAGATAGCGAGGGTCCTTACAAAGCTTCTCCCCGAGCGCGATAGCGTCGTAGTAGTCCGTGCCGTTCGGTGTCGCGATGACCTTTACGCAGGACTTCAGCTTCTTAAGGAACCAAAGGTCGCTGATGTTGTCGTTCGGGATGCAGATGACGACAGGAATGTCATTGTCCGAGCATACGCGGGCGAATGCCCTTGCCGTGTTGCCGGCTGACTGGACGACAAGTACACGCTTGTCGTTCTTCGGGAGCCTCGCGCAGACGGAGAAAGCCTCTGTTTCCTTGAACGAGCAGGTTTCCATCCTTGCCCCGCGCTTGGGAACATAGCCGGACAAGGTGATGTAGAGGTTCTCCATGCCGAGCAGATCCGCCAGCCCCTTGCTCTTGTAGGTCACAGGGGCGTGGGAGTTTCTGAGTGTACGTCTGACCGGAAGCCATTCGGCGTACCTGTAAAGCCCCTTCAGGTCGTCTCTGGGCGTGAATTTCTCGTTTTCGTAGACAGCTCTGACCAAGGAAGGTGAGGGAGCCTGCGGGTCTGCAAGCGACCAACCGGCATCCTCGAACTCTTTTCCGGTGCCGACATTCACAAGCCGGTAATCAGTGGGTTTGAATTTCATTATTTATGTAAGTTAATATATTCATTTACAGATTGATGATCAGCCAGGCCATGTAGGCGGCGTAGCATGCGAGGAAGACCAGGCCTTCCGCTCTGTCCAGTTTCCGTCCCTTTCCCGTGAAGGCGATGACAGAGAGGAGGATGGCGCTCAGCAGCAGGATGCCGAGATCTGCGAATGTCATACCGCCGAAGGACAGGCCGGAGGGAGAGCCGGCATGAGGTCTGAACGCTACGGACGAGGCGCCGAGTATCAGAAGGATGTTGCAGATGTTGGATCCTATGATGTTGCCGAGTGCCAGCTGGCCTTTCTTCTTGGCGGCGGCGACCACGCAGGTTACAAGCTCCGGCATGGAGGTTCCTCCCGCGAGGATCGTCACGGCTATGAATTTGTCGCTGATGTTCAGCATACGGGCTATGCTGGTCGCGCTGTCCACGAATTTGTCGCCGCCGAAGATCAATGCCGCAAGGCCGCCGACAATCATCAATGCGGCCACTCCGGTTTTCCTGTTTGACTCTTCCGGCACTTCCTCGTCGGACTTGCCTGACTTGAAGGACCAGTACATGTAAGCGGCGAAAAGTATAAGGAATATAATGCCGTCCATTCTGGTAAGGGTGTCCTCGCGTCCGATGCCGAACAATGTAAGATGCATTCCGAACACTATCAGCAGCGCGGTGACACCGATGTTCAGCGGTATGTCGACGCGGACATTGTCCTTCGTCATCTCTATAGGCCTGAGCAGCGCGGTTATACCAAGTATTAGAAGAACGTTGAATATGTTTGAGCCTACAACATTGCCTATGGCGATGTCCGCGCTTCCTTTAAGTGCGCCGGTCATACTCACCACGAATTCCGGCAAGGATGTTCCGATGCCGACGATCGTGAGGCCGATAACGAACTCGCTCAGGCCGGCTTTTCTGGCTATTGTGGAGGAACCCTCGACAAGCCAGTCGGCTCCGAGAACAACCAGCGCAAGGCCGGCGAGCAGGATGAGAATCTGAGTAATCATCTTCTTTGGATATATTAAGCTACAAACTTACAAAAAAAATAGTAAAATGTGTTACTTTTTGGAGTAGTACTTTGGCCAGCATGCTTGCAGATAGGCTTTCAGCCTGTCTTCCTGAGGGTTAGATGCAGGTTCGTAGAACACGGTTCCCTCAAGTCCCTCCGGCATGAACTCCAGATCAGCGAAATGTCCCGGGAAGTCGTGGGCGTACTTGTAGCCGTCGGCGTAGCCAAGTTCCTCCATCAGCTTCGTGGGGGCGTTCCTCAAATAAAGAGGCACTGCCGCCTGCTTGTTCTGGGAGGAAAATTCAATGGCTTTATTGATAGCAAGATAAGCGGCATTACTTTTAGGAGAGCTTGCAAGGTAAATTGTGGTTTCCGAGAGAGGGATGCGGGCTTCCGGCATGCCGATCTGATGGACGATCTGGTAGCAGGAGTTCGCAAGCAGCAACGCGTTCGGGTTGGCAAGGCCGACATCCTCGGATGCCGATATGCAGAGCCTTCTCGCTATGAAAAGGGGATCCTCGCCGCCGTCCAGCATCCTGGCGAGATAGTAGACCGCGGCGTTCGGATCGGAGCCACGGATTGACTTGATGAATGCCGAGATGATGTCGTAGTGCATCTCGCCGTCCTTGTCGTAGATCGCCATGTTCTCTTGAAGGCAGTTTGTAACCGTCTCATTGTCAATGACGATGCGCGACCCGTCGCCGGCGGATGAATCGACCACAATCTCAAGGACGTTGAGCAGTTTCCTTCCGTCGCCTCCGCTGTAGCGGAACATTGCCTCGGTCTCCCTTATCTCTATGTCCTTGTCCCTCAGAAGCACATCGTTTTTCAGTGCATGATCCAGCAGAGTTTGCAGATCTTTGATTTCCAATGGTTTCAGCACGAAGACCTGACAGCGGGAGAGTAGCGGTGTTATCACCTCGAACGACGGGTTCTCGGTCGTCGCACCTATGAGTATGATGGTACCGTTCTCCACAGCGCCGAGCAGAGCGTCCTGCTGGGCCTTGTTGAACCGGTGGATCTCATCTATGAACAGGATCGGAGCCGCCCCGTTGGAGAACACGGAAGCGCTTCTGGCCTTGTCGATGACATCTCGCACGTCCTTCACGCCGGCGCTGACCGCCGACAGGGTGTAGAAGTCTCTGGACAAAGTCTGGGCGATGATTCCGGCAAGAGTAGTCTTGCCGACTCCCGGCGGCCCCCAAAGGATGAACGACGAGAGATTCCCGTTCTCGATCATCTTCCTCAGGATGCATCCTTCCCCTACAAGGTGCCTCTGCCCGACATATTCCGACAGGCTTTTAGGCCTCATCCTTTCAGGAAGAGGGGGGAGCATCATGCTTTTGCCCGAATCTTGGTGCATGTCTAGCATATTCTATAAATATATTGTCTAATAATATGTAAAACAAAAATGTTTACTATCGGAACATTTTTGTTAGTAGTACTTTGGCGTTTATTTTTGGCTTATCATAACGCAAATTTAAGAAAAAGCGGAATAAGTTTCGTAAATTTGTCTATTACTTGTCGAGGTGCGGCCAGCGAAGAACCGGGCCGCATTCGGACAGAAGGTTTTATAAACGATGAGACTATCTGAAAGAATCCGTTTTGTGGGAGTCAATGACCTGCAGACAAAACTCTTCGAGCGGCAGTGGCCGCTTCCTTATGGAGTCAGCTACAATTCCTATCTTGTTGTGGACGAAAAGGTCGCGCTGATTGACACGGCAGCGGTGGCGTTCAAGGACGAATTACTGGCCAACATCAAGAGCGAGATAGGGGACAGGAAGGTTGACTACCTGATTGTCAACCACATGGAGCCAGATCATAGTGCGCTTCAGGCGGTTGTCAGACAGGAATATCCCGAATGCGTGATTGTCACCAACGCCAAGGCTGTACCGATGATCGAGGGCTACCAAGGCATAACGGACAACATCAAGGTTATCAGGGAAGGCGAGTGTCTCTCCTTGGGAAGCGTTGATCTTCAATTCTTTATGGTTCCAATGGTACATTGGCCGGAGACTATGGTCACATGGTGTCCGCAGGAGCGCACTTTGTTCTCCGGTGACGCCTTCGGCTCCTTCAGAACCTTCCCGGAAAGCGTAGTAGACTCGCAATCAGACATATTCAATGAATATAAAGACGAGATGACGAGGTATTACTCGAACATTGTCGGGAAATATGCCGCTCCGGTTCAGGCTGCGCTGAAGAAGCTTTCCGGTTTGGAAATATGCCGGATTTGCAGCACCCACGGCCCTGTATGGGAGAATCATATTCCTGAGGTTGTCTCATTGTATGACAAGTTCAGTCGTTATGAGCCGCTTGAGCACGGTGTCTGTCTGGCTTACGGGTCGATGTACGGCAACACGGAAAAGGCCGCTTTGGCGTTGGCTGAGTCCTTGAAAGAACATAACATTCCATTCTCGCTCCATAATCTGAATGAGGAGAGTTATTCGTTCGCTTTGCGCGACGTGTTCAGGTACGACACGGTAATTCTCGGCTCGCCGACATATAATAATGGAATATTGCCGCCTGTCCGTCAGTTGATGGAGGCAATCTGTGACAGATTGGTCAAGAACAGACGTTTCTTTGCCTTCGGATCGTTCACTTGGGCAGCCGCCAGTGTTCGATTGCTGAACGAGATGGCGACCGCGGCCGGAATTGAGATTCTCGGTGAGGGAATTACATTCAAACAAGGATTCTCGCCAGCCAAATTCGATTCTGAATCAATAGTTTCCCTTGTGTAGCGGCACTCGCCTATTTGTTATACAATTTGGATTATGTTAACTTACATGTGTGCTAAACACTTCCCTGTGATATGATTCTTCAACTGCTGACTTTATTTGGTGCTCTGGCGCTCTTTGTCTTTGGACTTGAGATGCTTAGCTCCGGTATTCAGAAATCCTGCGGCGACCGGCTGAGGAGATTTGAGAAATGGATGACCTCCAGGTCGCCTCTGAAACAGATTTTATCCGGTGTCGGCATCACCGCTGTCGTCCAGTCTTCCAGCGCTACGACTATCATGGTGGCCAGCCTCGTGGGTGTCGCTACCCTATCGCTGCAGCAAGGTATCAGCGTGATTATGGGAGCGAACATCGGTACGACCGTAATCGCTTGGATCATAGCGGCTACGGGCTTCTGGATCAACACCGTTGTCCTTGCTTTCGTGCTTCTGGGAGCCGGTTTTGTCATGTCGTTGACAAAGAGGCCGATTGTCAAGAACATCGGCCAGGCCATCCTCGGACTTGCGCTTGTTTTTGTCGGACTGATCTACATAAAGTCCTCAGTACCAGAGATTGACACTGTTCCGCAGATGGCCGCCTCCATTGCGGGAATTTCTTCTCACGGAATCGGTTCCGCGCTGATTTTCATGCTGATAGGTGTTGTGATAACCTTCGTCCTCCAGTCCTCAAGCGTCACCGTCGTGCTCACTATGGTACTCGTCTATTTCGGCTGGATCTCCTTCCCTATGGCCGCGGCGATGGTGCTTGGCGAGAACATCGGAACCACGATCGGCGCCAATCTGGTCGCCAGCAGGGCAGGTGTCCAGGCCAGCAGGGCCGCGCTCGCCCACTTCATATTCAATGTGCTTGGAGCCGCTTTCGTGTTGATTTTCTTCAACATGTTCATTAAGATCAATCTTTGGCTTGTGTCGCTTTTCGGTCTGGACGCTCAGATGACTTCAGTGTTCGGTGTCGCTTGCGTCCACACCCTCTTCAACGTGACGGCCACCGTTGTTCTTGTTTGGTTCAGAAAGCCTTTCGCTGATTTTCTTGCCAGATGCATCAAGGAGCCGGCTCCGAAGAAAGGCGATTTCCGTCTGAGGTTCATCGGCAGCGGAAGGATCATCGGCACGCCGTCCATCTCGATCGAGCAGGCGTTCAAGGAGACTGTCAATTTCGCCGTGAACGCACAGGAGGGTTTTCAATACGTCAAACTGGCTCTGAATGAGGCGGATCCTGACAGGTTTGAGGAGTACCGCCAGCGCCTTGTCAAGTGCGAGGAGGTGACCGACCGGTTTGAATATGAGATAGCTGCGTTCCTCAATGGGATCCCAACTGAGTCAATGAACGACCAGGAGGCCCGTGAGGTCAAGGTCATCTACCGGGTAATCAGCGAGCTGGAGAGCCTTGGCGACAGTTGTGAGAACATCAGCCGTCTGCTTACCCGTCTGCGGGTCCACAAACTGGAGTTTGACGAGGAAACGATCAGCAAGCTGAACCTTCTGCTCGGCAAGGTCAACCATGCCTTCGCTGTGATGGTCTCCAACATGAAATTGGCCGTGGAGGGAGAACTCAAGGACATCAGCAATGCCTACAACGCCGAGGACATCATCAATGTGACCCGTGACGCCCTTCGGGATGAAGGCATCCTCCAGATCGAGAAAGGTGCGGACAAGTTCCTGGCAATCAACTACTACCTTGACATGTTGGCGGAGCTTGAGGCCATGGGAGACTTCATGATCAACATCTCCCAGTCGCTTTTCCATGAATTTGACAATTAAGTAATGAATATATGTCCCGTAAAAGAGTAGATCTGCTTTTAGAGAACATAACTATCGAGGCTTGCGCCGCCGAGGGCAAGGCGCTCACCCATTGGAACGGAGTCGTTGTCTTTGTCCCTTTCGCCGTTCCCGGCGATGTGGTTGACATCCGTGTGACCAAAAAGAGCAAGAATTATTACGAGGGGTTCGTGGAAAGGATCGTGACTCCGTCCAAGGATCGTCTGGAGCCTTTCTGCCGGCATTTCGGGGTGTGCGGCGGCTGTAAATGGCAGCCTCTCCCCTATCCTATGCAGCTTGAGGCCAAGCGGCAGCAGGTTTATGATCAATTGGTTCGTATTGGTCATCTGGATGTGCCGGAAATCCGCCCGACCATTCCTTCGGACAAGACCCAGTACTATCGTAACAAGCTGGAGTTCACGTTCTCGTCGAAGCGTTGGCTGCTTAAGGGCGAGGATCTTGACAGCGTGCCGGAGAATGACCGTATGGGGCTTGGCTTCCACGTGGGCAAGTTCTTCGACAAGGTGCTGGACATCAGGCATTGCTACCTCCAGAAGGATCCGTCCAACGACATCAGGCTCTTTGTCAAGAAATATGCTGTCGATAACGGTCTGGATTTCTTTGACATACGTCAGAATGTCGGCTATGTCAGGAATATGTTTGTCCGGACCACGGACACAGGCGATCTGATGGTCATCATGTGCTTCTTCTACGAGAATCGTGAGGACAGGGAGAAAATGCTGGATGCGATCGCTAATGCGTTCCCTCAGATAACCTCTCTCTACTACATCATCAACAATAAGTTGAATGATTCGATCGGTGATCAGGAGTGCATTTTGTACAAGGGTGAGCCGACAATCCGTGAGACAATGGAGGAGCTGACGTTCCGCATCGGGCCAAAGTCGTTCTACCAGACCAATTCCGGGCAGGCGTACAAGTTGTATTCCGTTGCCAGGGATTTTGCGGAGCTGACCGGCGGCGAGATTGTTTACGACCTTTACACCGGGACCGGTACGATCGCGCAGTTCGTCTCGGGCAAGGCCGCCAAAGTGATTGGCATTGAATATGTTCCCGAGGCGATTGAGGATGCCAAGGTGAACGCTGCCAGCAACGGGATCACTAATTGCGAGTTCTTCGCCGGTGACATGAAGGATGTCCTGAGCCGTGACTTCATCGATAGGCACGGTCAGCCGGATGTAATCATTCTGGATCCTCCTCGCGCCGGCATCCACCCGGATGTCGCCAAGGTCATCCTTGAGGCCTCCCCTGCCCGCATGGTCTATGTAAGCTGCAACCCGGCCTCCCAGGCCCGTGACCTGGCCCTTTTCGCCGACAAGTACGAAATCACCGCCGTCCAGCCGGTTGACATGTTCCCTCACACTCAGCATGTCGAGAATGTCTGCGCACTGAGGTTACGATAGGTGTTGTCATTTGAAGACTATAAACACATAGATCCTTCATAATGAGCGGAGACCTCCAATTCCCGAATTTTGGTAACGTGCAAAATTCGGGAATTGCGAGTGTCTTGCTCATCAAAACAGAGATGTTTATGTTCTAGAACGGGTACCCGACACCGAAGTGTAGGGAGTAGCCGTCTTTCTTCAGCCATTGGGACGGGGCGCGCCAGCGGTCGGTGTCTTGAGATGGATCGTAGAGTTTCATGCCCATGTCTATGCGCAGTATCAGGAAGTTAAGGTCCACACGGAGGCCTATTCCCCAGTCGGCGGCAAGGCTGGCGGCGAGGTTCTTGAGGTCGAAATGGGTGTGGGAGCCATCGTCTCCGTCGGTCTCTTTCAGGGTCCAGATGTTGCCGACATCCGTGAAGACGGCACCGCACAACTTCCAGAACATCGGGAAACGGTACTCCAGATTGGCTTCCAACTTCACGTCACCGGTCTGGCTTGGGATCACGAACGTCGTGTCAGCCTTTGAGTTGCCCGGGCCAAGGGAACGGGCCTGCCAGCCACGCATACTGTTCGCGCCGCCGCTGTAGAACTGTTTCTCGAACGGAATTGTGGATGAGTTGCCGTAGGCGTAGCCGACACCTCCGAGAAGGCGTATCGCCAAGGCTTGCCCTCCATTCTTGCCGAACACAAACGTCTTGCCCAACGTCAGTTCCGTGCGGATGTACTGGGAATATGGAGTGTTCCAGATAAGCCTGGAGCCATATTCATCACTTTTCATTGCTTTGTTGAACAGGCTCAGGACATTGCCGGATGCATCGAGTTGCAGACGGGCATATTCATAGGTCTCCTTCGGAACCAAGGCTGTGCTGGTCGTGTAGTAGGCCACGAGACCGGAGCCGACATCGAAGTGGTTCTGGTAGGCGTCCCTCATAAACGGGTTGCCGGAAAGAGTCGTGTAGAAGTTCGGGTCGAGATTCGTCAGCCTGACGATCTTGGCCTGTATCGGGTAGAACTGATAGAAGAACTTTCCGTTACGCAGAGATCCAGAATAACCGTAAGATGTCGAGATCATATTCCTCGTATATTCAGGACGGTTCTGGTAGTTAAATGAAGCGTTGATTTCGGTGCGTGGCACGGACGGGCCGTGGAAAATGGAGTTAGGCAGCCCCAGGAACTCCGGGAAACTGAGTCCGGCGGAGACTCCGAACTCGTTGGATTTCACACTCCTGTCGTCGTACTTGAACTGGAAATTGCCGAGGAATCCAAGATTCAGCCATTGGCCTCCGTGGAATATGTTCTTGTGGTAGTAGGAGACCTGAGGGGAGATGCCGATCAAGCCTGTGGAATTGGTGGAACCCTCAAGGTTGACCTTGAAGCCCTGCATCCTTGATTTCGTCAGGCTGATGTCGCAGTCCACTATTCCGGAGTCGCGGGGATTGAGCGCCACGTTCACTCCGCTGAAAAGCCTGAGGGCGGAGAGCCTTGAATATGTCGTGTTCACTTCCCTCTCGTCGTACATGGCGCCCGGACGGATGGTGCAGATGTTTTTCAGAACCCGGTCATTGAATTTCAGATCGTTGTCGTAGGAGATGGAGACGTCGCCGAAGAAGTACTTCCTGTGTGGGCGGGCATATTCGGCGGTCTGGTTCCTGGTATATTCCTTGACGGTCATGAGCAGGTCGGCGGTGTCCCTGCGCGCGAGGGTGTCCGCCTCGAATGAGAAGTAGTTCTTCGTGAAGCCGAAGTAGCCCTTGCGGCGGAACATGGACGCGGCGCGCTCGGTTTCTTTCTCAAGCGCGTCCTCCGAAAGAAAGTCGCCTGGTCTGATGGAGACCGCGGCGGTGTCGGCATAGAAGTCCTCCTTGAACTCGCCATCGGGGACGGCGAAGGAGACGTTGCCTATCCTGTAGCGTCTGCCAAGTGTCACTGAATAGGTTACCGTCACTCTTTTACCATTGACTCTCACCTCGCTCCGTACATCCGAGCCATAGTAGCCGAGGTACTCAAGATGCCTGTTGATGTTCTCCACGGACGCTTCCACCTGCGATGGCTGGTAGACCACCGGGGCGGTGCCTATCTCCCTCAGGAACTTGTTGATCCCCTTGTCGGCGTTCTTTCCGGACCAGTTGTAGATGTTCAGGAAAGGGTTCCAGCCGAAGATTATGTAGGAATTGGGCTTTTGCTTGATGTAGGATTCGATCTCTTTCGTGTTGAATTTCCTGTCATTGTCCACAACGACCTTGTTGTCGGCAAGACGGAACTGCCCGTCCCCGAGAACCCGTGTGGTGCTGCACGAGAAACTGAGGACGGCGGTGGCCATAACCGTGGCCGCGAAGAGACAAAACGAAGGTTTTTTCCTCATATTCTACAAAAATAGCAAGCCTTTCTGACTTTTTCTTCAAATATGAGGTAAAAAATGATTTTTCGTACCTATATTTGCACCCCCGTATCTGTTTTTGCCGACGGATACATTATTTATGTCGAACATTTAGGTTACAGTTGTTTTTAGAATGAAGAACAAGTACATTGATCTTGTCGATCAGACTTTTGATTTTCCTCAGGACGAGTTCAGGGTTGATGACGGCAACCTTTTCGTCAATGACATTGACATGATGGAAATCATCAAGGAGCATGGTACACCGTTGAAACTCACCTATCTTCCGAAGATCACCTCACAGATCCAGAGGGCCAAGAGAATGTTCCGCAACGCCATGTCGAAGGTCAGCTACGAAGGTGACCATCACTACTGCTACTGCACCAAGAGTTCCCAGTTCAAGTTTGTCATCGAGCAGGCTCTCAAGAGCGACGTGCATCTTGAGACATCGTCCGCCTACGATCTTGACCTGATCCGCAAACTGGAGTCGGACAAGTTGGTGGACAAGAACTTGATCATCATATGCAACGGTTTCAAGAGGCCGCAGTACGTCCAGAACATCGCTAACATGCTCAACGAGGGCTGGCACAACATCATCCCTGTGCTGGACAACAAGAACGAGCTGGAGGATCTTGACGACCTGATCGACGTGCCGACGCAGCTTGGCATACGCATCGCCTCGGAGGAGGAGCCTTCATTCGACTTCTACACTTCCCGTCTGGGAATAAGGTACTCGGACATCATTCCGTTCTACCGCAACGGCATCAGCAAGAACCCTAAGTTCAAGCTGAAGATGCTCCACTTCTTCATCAACACCGGCATCAGGGACACCTCCTACTACTGGAACGAACTGGCGCGCTGCCTGAACCTCTACTGCGACCTCAAGCAGATATGTCCGGACCTTGATTCTTTGAATATCGGAGGAGGTCTTCCTATAAAGACTTCATTGGCAGTCGATTATGACTACAAATATATGATCGAGGAGATCGTGTACCAGATCAAGTCCGTGTGCGACTCCCACGGTGTGCAGGTTCCGGACATCTACACGGAGTTCGGCAACTTCACCGTCGGCGAGAGCGGCGCGACAATATTCAAGGTGCTGGATGTCAAGCAGCAGAATGACCGCGAGTGCTGGTATATGATCGACAACTCGTTTATGACGAGTCTCCCTGACACCTGGGGACTGCACCAAAGGTTCATCCTCTTCCCTATCAACAAATGGAATGAGGAATATCATAGGGTGTTCATCGGCGGGCTTACCTGTGACAGCAAGGACTTCTACAACTCCGAGGCGCACTCCAACGCGATTTTCCTCCCTGTGATGAAGAACAGAAGGGATCCGCTCTACATCGGATTCTTCCACACGGGAGCCTATCAGGAGGCGATTTCCGGTTACGGTGGAGTAAAGCATTGTCTCCAGCCTTCACCTAAGCACATCCTGATCGACAAGGACAAGGACGGCAAGATCACGACAAGGGTCTTCGCTCCTGAGCAGAGCTCTGACTCGATGCTTAAGATTCTCGGATTCTAAGCGATGACGTCACCTGTATCCCACAATGAGATAAAGTTCGTCAAGTCTCTTGAACAGAAAAAGTTCAGGGACGAGAACGGACTTTTCATCGTTGAAGGGGAGAAGATGGTGGCCGAGGCTTTGGCGTCTTCTTTCGAGGTCGAGAAGGTCTATCGGGCTGACGAAACCGGCAGTGCGGCCATGGCACGGCTGAGTCTCCTGTCCTCCCCTTCTCCGGCTTTGGCCATTGTCCGAAAACCGGCCGACATTGAAATCGGGAATATTCATAGCGTGCCGTCCAAGGGTTTGTTTCTGGCTCTGGATGGAATCAGGGATCCCGGCAATCTGGGCACGATCATCCGCACGGCCGACTGGTTCGGGATAGATGCGGTCTATGCCTCCAAGGACACTGTTGACATATTCAATCCAAAGGTGGTGCAGTCAACGATGGGAGCCATATTCAGGGTCAAGTTCCATTATTGCGACATTTGCGGCTATTGCGGTGCTGTCGCTGCCGCCGGTGGCAATGTGTACGGTACTTTTCTGGATGGCGAGGATATGTACGCCAAAGAGTTGGCTACAGGAATGGTCTCCCCTTCCGTCATCGTGATCGGCAACGAGGCCAAAGGGATTTCCGCCGAGGTCGGCAAATTTGTGACTGACAGGCTTTTCATACCATCCTGGCCTCGTGACGAGAGAGGATCGGAGTCTCTCAACGCCGCTGTAGCCACCGCAATCACCATAGCTGAGTTCCGCCGCAGGGTGTGAAAAGTGGCTCCTGAGGCAAATCTTGTCCATATATTCCAAGAATATTCAGCGGATTTTTCGTAATTTGCGGTTCGTTAGCAAAAACGGAAGCAAATGAACGAAGAATCCTTGATGCGGTCCAGAATCCGGAAGATTCTGATGATCTGCAGCAACTACGACGCTTTCGCCCTTGAGGAGGACGGACGCATTGAGAATCAGGTCAAGAACGAGTATCGTGAGCTTAACCTGAGCAATCCTCCTAAATTCATCTGGGCAAACTCATCGGCACAGGCCAGGGATATTATCGGTTCCGAAGAGGATATCGATATGATCATCTGTATGTACAACGAGCAGGACAAGGAGATATTCCCGTTCGCTTCGCGGTTGAAGGATGAGGGGCGAGGGATCCCGTTCATTCTTTTGATCCACTACTCCAAGGCGGTAAGACAGAGGGTGTTGGAGTCTCCGCATCCTGGTGTGGACTTTGTGTTCAGCTGGCACGGCAACGCCGATCTTATCCTTGCGATCGTCAAATTGCTTGAGGATGCGGCGAACGCTGACAACGACGTGTTCGAGGTAGGCGTCAAGGGCATTCTTCTGGTGGAGGACTCGATCCGCTACTACTCGAACTATCTTCCCGAACTCTACAAGATTGTGCTCACCCAGAGCCGCGAGTTCCTCAAGGAATCCCTCAATGAGGACCAGAAGAAGTACCGCAAGAGGTCGAGACCGAAGATATTCCTTGCCACCTGCCTTGAGGAGGCACTCGCCTACTTCAAGAAATACGGGCGCAACCTGCTGGGTGTCATCTCCGATGTCGGGATGGTCGTCCATAAGGGCGATGATCCAAAGACCGAGAAGCTTGACGCCGGCATTGACCTTGTCAAGGTCATCCGTGAATATGATCCCCTGATGCCAGTCCTTCTCCAATCCTCGCAAGGCGGCCTTGCCAAGGTGGCGGAGGAACTTGGCGTGGGATTTCTTAAGAAATATTCAAGCACGCTCTTCCTTCAGCTCGGCGACTACATGAGGGAAGAGTTCGGTTTCGGTGACTTTGTGTTCAGGGACGCAGGCGGTGTGGAGTGCGGCAGGGCCGCGAGCCTTTCGCAGCTGGAGAGGATCATCAATGACATTCCGGACAAGGTGCTGGTCAGCAACACATCCAGGAACATGTTCTCCAAATGGCTCTACGCCAGAGGTTTGTTCAATCTTGCGGAGACTTTCCGGGCCGAGCATCATACCGACGCATCCGAGTTCAGGAGTTTCCTGCTGGACAACATCCGCCGCTATCACAGGAGCATCGGCCAGGGCATCATCACCGAGTTCCACAAGGACTCCTACGAGGACTATTTCTGGTTCTCACGTGTCGGTGACGGCTCGCTGGGCGGCAAGGCCAGAGGTCTGGCGTTTCTTAACCACCTGATCCAGAAATATTCACTGACAGACAAATACGAAGGACTGAGAATCTCCATCCCGCGCACGATTGTGCTTACCTCGGACTGGTTTGACAAGTTCATCCTCGGCAACGGACTACAGTATGTGATCGACTCGGAGCTGTCTGACGACGAGATCCTTTCCGAGTTCGTGGCATCGACGCTTCCGGAGGAGCTGGCGCAGAACCTCAAGGCCTTTCTGGCGACGGTGGACGGGCCGCTGGCGGTGCGTTCAAGCTCCAAGCTGGAGGACAGCAACTATCAGCCTTTCGCCGGTGTCTACGCGACCTACATGTGTCCACCTGTCGAGAACAAGGACAGGATGCTCCGCGAGTTGGGAAAGGCTGTAAAAAGCGTCTATGCGTCCACTTATTTCAGGGGAAGCAGGAATTACATCCAGGCCAGCGGCAACCTGCTCGGCGAGGAGAAGATGGCCGTGATCGTCCAGACTATCTGCGGCACGGCGCACGGGAATGATTTCTATCCGATGATGTCCGGTGTTGGAAGATCCCTCAACTCCTACCCTATCGGGGCGGAAAAGGCTTCCGACGGGGTTCTGAACGTGGCTTTCGGCCTTGGCAGGACAGTGGTTGACGGCGGCAGATCCCTGAGGGTGGATCCTTTGCATCCCAAGAAGATACTCCAGCTGTCCAATCCGCGGCTTTCACAGCGTGACACCCAGAACGAGATGTTCGTGCTGGATATGAGTCCGGCAGCGTTCAAGATCTCCAGGAATGACGGCGTGAACCTGAGGCGGATTCCTGTCGCGGAGGCCTTGGACTCCTACGACCATCCTGAGCTGGTGGCCTCCACCTATGACGCTCTGGATGACAGGATGGTGCCGGGAATCGGGATCCGGGGGGCGCGGGTGATCTCCTTTGACGGAATATTCCAGTATGACAGGCTGCCGCTTGCGAAAGCGCTGTCGGAGGTCATGTCGATCTGCAGGAACGAGCTGATGAGCGAGGTTGAGATAGAGTTCGCACTTGACCCGGATCCTTCCTCCGCCGGACGGGAGGCTGATCTCAAACTGCTTCAGGTGCGCCCGGTGTCAAGCGGTACCGGCTCGCAGACATCCTCGATCGAGGATGCGGAATCCTCTATCGCCAACAAGCTGATACGCAGCGACAGCGCCCTGGGGAACGGCTACTTCACGGAATCGTCCAGGATAGTTGTCATCATGCCGGAATCCTTTGACAAGATGAAGACCGCGCTGATGGCGGAGGAGGTCTCCGCGATCAACTCCGGGATGATTGCCGACGGCCAGACGTACTTCCTTGTCGGCCCGGGCCGCTGGGGATCCTCGATCCCCACTCTTGGCGTGCCTGTCGCCTGGACAGACATCTCGGCGGCGAGGATGGTTGTGGAATATGGAATCGACGGGTTCAGGATAGATCCGAGCCAGGGAACGCATTTCTTCCAGAACATAACCTCGCTGGGCGTGGGCTACCTTTCCGTGGATCAGTACGCCGGCTCGGGAATGATTGATTTCGAGGCGCTTGGGCGCTTGGAATGCGTGCATGACGGACAATTCGTCAAGGTGTTCAAAGTCGATGGGCTGACCGGTTTCATCGACCGTAACAAAGGAAAGGCTTTGATCGGTTTCTGACAATGGGCAAGATGATTGTTTATCAGGTCCTTCCCAGGTTGTGGGGAAAAGGCAAGTTCTCGGAGTTCGATCCGATGACGCTGGATTACTACAAGTCCCTTGGCGTGAGCCACGTCTGGTACACAGGTGTCATCAGGCACGCCACGACAGTCTCCGCGGAGGGTTGTCCGGCCTCCGACAGTCAGATCGTGAAAGGTGCCGCCGGCTCTCCCTACGCCATCACGGACTACTATGACGTGAATCCGTATCTTGCTGACACTCCGAATGAGAGGATGGATGAGTTCGAGGCTTTATTGAAGCGCACGCACGCTGCCGGACTCAAGGCCGTCATCGACTTCGTGCCGAATCACGTCTCCCGTGACTATGGCAAGGTCGGCCTGGTCCGTCCGGACGTGGCTCCTCTCGGGGCGGACGATGATCCGACCGTCCACTGGAGGCCGGAGAATGATTTCTACTACTATCCCGGTCAGCCTCTCGCTCTTCCTTTCGCGGGACAGACCTACTATGAGAATCCGGCGAAGGCATCGGGCAACTGCTTCTCGCCCTCCCCTTCCGTGAATGACTGGTACGAGACCATCAGGCTGAACTATTGTGATTTCCACACACGGACGTGGGACAGGATGTACGAGATCGTGCGCTACTGGTGCGGCAAAGGTGTGGACGGGTTCCGCTGCGACATGGTCGAGATGGTTCCATGGCAGTTCTTCAAATGGCTGATCGGCCGGATCAAGGCCGAGTACGGCAACGTAATGTTCATCGCCGAGGTCTATAATAAGGACTTGTACGCCAAGTACATCCACGAGGTGGGCTTTGACTTCCTCTACGACAAGTCCGGGTACTATGATTCGGTAAGGTCGGCTGTGGAAGGTCACGGCACGGCAAGAAGCCTGACCTATAACTGGCAGTTCCTCGGTGATTTGCAGCCTCGGATGCTGAACTTTCTGGAGAATCATGACGAGCAGCGTTTCGCGTCCGATTTCTTCGGGCGGGAAGCGGGAAGGACTTTCGCGGCGCTCGGAGCCGGCCTATTCCTCAACACTGCTCCGTTCATGGTCTACTTCGGTGAGGAGATCGGCGAGCGTGGAATGGATGCCGAAGGCTTCAGCGGAAGGGACGGAAGGACGAGCATATTCGACTGGTGGACGATACCGTCAATCGGCAGGTTGATCAGGTATATTCATAAAAAAGAGGGACTTACGCCAAAGGAGACGGCGCTTCTGGAAAAGTGGCGAGGCTTTTTGAATATGGCTTCGTCGGTTCCGGCGGTAGCTTCCGGCAGGACATTCGATCTTTGCTACTACAACCAGGATTCGCCGGGATTCGACCCTGACAGGCATTTCGCCTTCCTGCGCTCCGGCGGCGGTGAGGTATGGCTTTTCGTCTGTGACTTTTCCCGTGACGCGGCGCTTCGGCAGGAAGCCTCCCGGCCACTGGACTTGCCGCAATGCCGGCAACGGGAACGGGTGTCCATCCTCATCCCGCGTGAGGCGGTCGGATATCTTTGCATAAAAAACCTCGACCCGGAAAAACGGATCGAGGTTGAAGTGTCATGTGACGACTGTGCTATCGTAAAGCTCAACTAACTGAGCCTTAGGTGTTCAAGTCTTACCAGTTAAGGATCTTCTTGAAGTCATACTCCTCAGGATTGGCGATGAAAGCCTTGGCGGCCTCATAGTCGGCGGGAGTGATGTAGTGGCAGATGTGTCCGTAGTAGTTGCGGGCTATTCCGCCTTCGATGTCCACACGGCGAGGAGGAATCTTGCCTTCCTCGTTCTGGAGATCCTTCAGGTAGAGAGGGTTGGCGTTGCCGTTCTCGTCCACGTAGACCATGCATCCGGTCTCGCCCTTTGAGAAGAGCTCATAGACTCCGAGTGCAAGCTCCGTGCAGTAGGACAGGTCGTAGGCCACAGGATCCTGGCAGCGGACATCGTAGCCGATCTCCACAGGACGGGTCTTCACCTTGATGCCGATCTTCTTGAACTCCTTCTCAAGGATGTCGTTGAAGAGGACGGCCTTGGAGATCTTGCCGAGCTCCGGATGGCCGTGCTCGTCGTAGGTCATGTGCACGCCGGTGGCCTTGATGTCCTCAGCATCAAGGTCATGGAACACGCCTTCGGCGACAACGACCGTACCGTAGTGGATGCCGAGGATCATTCTCTTGATGATGGTCGAGACTGTGAGCTTGATGATCTTGTCAACAGTGATCGCGGTCTTGTTGAACATCTCCGGGATGATGGTCATCGGGCAGTGCGTGGCCTCGCCGATTCCGAGGGCGAGATGACCCGCGCTGCGGCCCATGGCCGAGATGAGGAGCCAGTTGCCTGATGTGCGGGCATCCTCATAGACGGTGCGGGCGATGTGCGCACCCTCGTTCTTGGCGGAGTTGAATCCGAAGGTAGGGGCGTTGTGAGGCAACGGAAGGTCGTCATCAATCGTCTTAGGAACGTGGATGTTGCAGATAGGATAGTTCTTGGCCTCAAGGAACTTGGCGATCCTGTTGGCTGTGGAGGCGGTGTCGTCTCCACCCACGGTGACGAGAAGCTTAACATTGTTGTCCTGGAAAAGGGCCAGGTTGAAATTCTCCTCGAAATCCTTGTCTGTCGGCTTGAAGCGGCTCATCTGGAGGTAGGATCCACCCCTGTTGAAGTAGGCGTCAGCCTTGAGGAAATCGATGTCTTCGGTGCGGGCGTCCTTACGGAAGAGTCCGGTGTAGCCTTCGTGAAGTCCGATGACCCTGTAGCCGTTGGAAAGGAAAGTCTTGGCGACTGAGAACACGACGGTGTTCATTCCCGGTGCCGGGCCGCCGCCGCACAGAATGATGATAGAATCTTTCATATACGAATGATTTAGAAATTTGTATGTTCGTTAAATCCGGCCACAAATTTAAGAAACACTTTTAATTTTTCAAAAACTAATCAAATGAGACCTGCCTTGGCCATGTCAGAAATCTTCAATAATCTTCCGGGGTGATTTTAGTAAAATGCCGACATTTTTCGTTAAATTTGTAATCTTTACATAGAATATGGTCAACATGGATCACGGGCAGGCAAAAATACGTATCGAGGAACTCCGGAAGACTCTCTGGGAGAACAGCAGGCGGTACTATGTCGACAACGCTCCCACGATGAGCGATTTTGAATATGACCACCTGATGCGCGAGCTGGAGGATCTTGAGAGGCTGTACCCTGACCTTCAGAGTCCCGACTCCCCTACCCAAAGGGTCGGAAGCGATCTGGACCAAGGTGTTGGCGCCAACGCCGAGCCGGCTGTACGCAAGGAGTTCGCCCAGTACCCCCACAAGTATCCCATGCTCTCGCTTGGCAACACCTACAACATCGGCGAGATAGAGGATTTCGTCCACAGGGCCGAGAAGGATCTCGGAGATGTGCGGTTCACATATTCATGCGAGCTTAAGTTTGACGGGACGGCTATCTGCCTGACCTACAGAAACGGTGTGCTGTTCCGGGCGCTCACCCGAGGCGACGGTGTGGTTGGTGATGATGTGACGGCCAACGCCTTGAGGATAAGTAATATACCCGAGCGGCTGAAAGGCTCCGGCTGGCCCGGGGAGTTTGAGATCAGGGGCGAGGTGCTGATGCCGTACGAGTCCTTCGACCGTCTGAACAAGGAAAGGGAGGACAACGAGGATCCGCCATTCGCCAATCCGAGGAACGCCGCCTCTGGATCGCTGAAACTTCTTGATCCTTCGGAGGTCGCGAGAAGAGGACTCATGTGCACGCTCTATCATATTCCTAGTCAGGGAGTCTCTTTCGCCACCCACGACGAGGCATTGAACGCCGCCGCCTCCTGGGGGCTGCCTGTCTCGGACAAGAGAAGGATAGTCCACGGGATTGACGAGATCGAGGAATATATCCGCTACTGGGACACAGAAAGGAAGTTCCTTCCCTATGCCACTGACGGTATCGTAATAAAAATCAACGAGCTGGCTTATCAGAACGCGCTTGGCTACACCGCCAAGTCGCCGCGGTGGGCCGTGGCTTTCAAATTCCAGGCGGAGGAGGCGCGCACAAAGCTTCTTTCGATCACCTATCAGGTCGGACGCACCGGAGCCGTGACCCCGGTCGCCAATCTTTCGCCTGTCCAGCTGGCCGGAACCGTGGTCAAAAGGGCGACGCTTAACAATCAGGACTTCATCCGCCAGATGGACATCCGTGTGGGCGACACCGTCACGGTCGTCAAGGGCGGAGAGATCATACCGAAGATCATCGACGTGGATCTGTCGCAGAGGCCGGCCGGCGCATGCCGTCCGGTCTTTCCAGAGGTTTGTCCGGATTGCGGCACAGCCTTGGTCAAGGAAGAGGGAGAGGCCAAGTGGTTCTGTCCCAACATCGACGGCTGTCCTACGCAGATCAAGGGCAAACTGGTGCATTTTCTCAGCCGCAAGGCGATGAACGTGCTGGCCGGCGACGCGACGATCGAGCAGATGTACAATCTCGGCCTCGTGAGGACTCCGGCGGATTTCTACTCATTGACTAAAGGGCAGCTCCTGATGCTTGACGGCTGGAAGGAAAAGTCCGCCCAACGCTTTCTGAGCAGTCTGGAAGCGTCCCGGAAAGTGACGTTCGACCACGTTCTCTTCGCCCTCGGAATCCGTTATGTCGGAGAGACCACCGCCAAGGAGATCGCCCGGCATTTCGGCGACATCGACGCGGTCGCCGCGGCCACCAGGGAACGGCTTCTTGAGGTCCAGGACGTGGGCGAGGTCATAGCGGACAGTGTCTATGAATATTTCCGTGACCGGAAGCACCTCGAAGACATCGACAGGCTCAAGGCCGCAGGAATACGCTTCTCGATGGAGAATGGAGCCGCCGCATCTGACGCGCTGGCAGGGATGACGATAGTGATTTCCGGCAATTTCAGTGTCTCCCGTGACGAGATGAAGCGTCTGATCGAGGCCAACGGAGGCAGGAACAGCTCATCGGTGAGCGGCAAGACTTCCTACCTGCTGGCGGGAAGCAAACCGGGACCGGAGAAGATGAAGAAGGCTGAGGAGTTGGGCGTGAAGGTTATAGGCGAAAACGAGTTCAGAGCCATGATCCCATCAGCTGCCACAGGCAGCGGGCAGGCCGAGGCCGAACCGGATTTGTTTTCAGGATTACTATAAGGGAAGATGATGCTTAAGTGTCTTGTGGATAATTGCGTAAGGTTTTTCCGGAGGATGGTGGATTTCTTCCGGAACGGCATCTGGTCGATCGAGGTGACCGAGCTGCCAAAGGCCAAGGCTCGCTTTGTCCGGATGAGCAGGGCCGTCACCAAGACATTCAAGGACTTCGCTGACCACGCCATCGGTTTTCAGACCGTGGCGCTCAGCTACTTCTGCACGATGGCTTTTGTCCCGTTCATCGCCGTGGCCTTCGCGGTCACCAATGGATTCGGACTTGCCGACAAGCTTAAGGATCTGCTGTACTTATCGAATGTCAATCAGGAGATCATCGACATGATCCTTAATTCGGCTGACAAGATACTGTCTTCCGCCACCAACGGCCTGTTCGGCCTTGTGAGCGCGCTGGCGTTCGTCTGGCTTGTGATCTGGATGATGATGCGTGTGGAGACAGTGTTCAACAATGTCTGGCATGTCCGGAAAAGATCTTTCTTCAAGAGTTTCGGACTGGATCTCGTGCTGCTGTTCCTGACCCCGTTTGTCGTGCTTATCCTATATTCCGGAACCATCGTCTACTCACACGTGCTTGATCTCGTGCCTAACTGGATCGGTGTCACCGCATCGATAAAATCCTTCCTGGGCTGGGTCATCACGGGAGCCGTGGCGACCTTGATCTTCTCGGCGATGTACAAGTACATCCCGGCGACCGAGGTCAGGTACGGCAACGCGTTCAAGGCGGCCATCATAGCGGGTGTCGCTTTCACTTTGCTCCAGTACCTTTACCTTGAGACACAGGTGTTTGTGATGAGACTCAACGCTGTGTACGGAACTATCGCGGCCATCCCCCTCTTCATGATCTGGATGAGGTTCGGATGGCTTATAATTATGTATGGGGCGCAGTTCTCCTGTTCTTTCCAGACATTGGACGAGGAAAGCCGCGGCCTTTCGGAGATCAACAAGACTGGTGATAATGATTTGGTAGAAGTATGAGTTTCTCACAATTCACAGAACAAGACTACGAGCTGATCCGGCAGAGTTATGCCCAGCTTAAAGCCGCGGCGGAAAAGCGCTGCGCCAACCAGCAGGAGCTGGATGTGGTGCAGAAGGCTTTCGATTTCGCCAACGAAGCCCATAAGAATGTCCGCAGGCGCTCCGGCGGCCCGTACATCATCCACCCTATCGAAGTGGCCAAGATCGTCGTCAGCGACATCGGTCTTGGCTACAAGTCCATAGCCGCCGCTCTCCTCCACGACGTTGTGGAGGACACGGACTACACCGTGGACGACATCCGGAGCCAGTTCGGCGACAAGATAGCCAGTCTTGTGGACGGTCTGACCAAAATCAAGAACGTGCTGGACAACGAGGACCGCAGCAAGAAACTCAACGAAGTCGACGCCAAGAGCATCCAGGCGGAGAACTTCAAGCGGATCCTCCTCACCCTCAATGACGATGTGAGGGTTGTGCTGATAAAGCTGGCGGACCGCCTTCACAACTGCCGGACCATCGAGTTCATGCCGGAGTACAAGCGCGACAAGATCCTCAGCGAGACCATGTTCATATTCATTCCTCTGGCTCATCGTCTCGGTCTTTACGAGATCAAGTCGGAGATGGAGAACATCTGGCTGAAGTACAAGGAGCCTGATGCCTACAAGGAGATCAGCGGCCTGATCAACAGTAACCTGAACGGGTTCGGGAAGCAGATCGACGACTTCATCAAACCTATCGACTCGGCTCTACGGAAGGCGGGATTCAATTTCGAGATCCGCAAAAGGGTCAAGACACCATACTCGGTGTGGCACAAGATGCAGACGAAGAACATCACCTTCGACCAGGTCTACGACCTCTACGCCTTGAGGATAGTCTTCACTCCCGACGCTGACAGCAAGGAAAGCGAGCGTGACCAATGCTACCACGTGTTCTCGATCATAACCGGCATCTACCGTTACAAGCCGGATCGTGTGAGAGACTGGGTGAAGCATCCCAAGAGCAACGGCTACGAGGCGCTGCACTGCACATTGATGAGCGAGACAGGAATCTGGATCGAGGTCCAGATCAGGACAAAGCGGATGGATGACATAGCGGAGAAAGGAATCGCCGCCCACTGGACCTACAAGCAGGAAGGCTACATCAGCGAGAATGACAGCGAGATGGACAAGTGGCTGGCAAAGATCAAGGAGATACTGGTAAATCCGGACGTGAACGCCCTTGAATTGCTGGACATCATCCACAATGACTTGACCAGCAGCGAGATAACCGTCTTCACTCCTAAAGGAGAGCAAAAATCCATCGTCAAGGGCTCCACCGCCTTGGATTTCGCCTACAACATCCACACGGAGATCGGCAACAAGGCCATAGCGGCCAAGGTCAACATGAAGCTTGTGCCTCTGTCGCACGTCCTTAAGAGCGGTGACCAGGTCGAGATCATCACAGCCGAGCTTGAGCATCCGAAGAAGGAGTGGCTTCAGTTCCTTCAGACAAGGCATGCCCGCAACATGGTGATTGACTATTTTAAAGGTCAGAAGAAAGAGATCGCCGAGTTGGGAAAGAAAATGCTCGCCGACCATTTGGAGTCACTGGGCTATAGGATGAACAATGACACCATCGGCATATTAATCAATCATTTCTCTATCCCGGGAGGCAATGTGGAGGAGATGTTCTTCCGCATCGGCATCGGGACGGTGAAGCTGGGCGCTGACCTGCCGGAAGTACTTGCCTCCGGAAAGGCGGACAGGAGCCATTCGTGGTCGTTCCCTTGGTTCGGCAAGAAGAGGATGAGCGTGAAGAAGGAGAATGACGGCTACACCATCGCCACATGCTGCCGTCCGATACCCGGGGATCCGGTGATAGGCATCAAGTCTCCTGACGGAACCGTCACCGTGCACAAGAAGTCCTGCCCGGTGGCCGACAGCATCGCCTCCAAGCACGGAGACTGGGTGGTTGTCCCGCAATGGGAGGATGACGAGAAGAAGTCATTCCTCGCGCGCCTGTCCATCAACGGTCTTGACAGGGTCGGTCTCCTTAACGAGATCTCACGCTACATCACGCTGGTCATGGGCGTGAACATCCGCAAGATCTGCCTGAGTTCGGAGGAGGGAATATTCTCCGGCTACATCGACCTCTATGTCCATGACAAGGCGGTTCTGGAGCGGATGATCCGTAAGCTGAGTTCCATCGATGGCATAAAAAGAGTCGTCCGAACAGAGATCTAAGTCCGATTTTTGAATATTCACGATCCGCAATGAAAAATATACTTTCAAGATTCTTTCCCATAATTCCGGCGGCGGCGCTTCTGGCGCTGTCCGTCTTCCAGCCATCGTGCGCCAACACCACGCAGGCTCCGACAGGAGGAGCGAAGGACACCTTGCCTCCGGTGATCAGAAGAGTCGTCCCGGCTCCCGGAACCGCCTCGGTACCTGTGCATGGCACCAAGGTCGTCTTCACTTTTGACGAGTATGTCACGGTCAAGGACCCCAAAGGCATATTCCTCTCCCCTCCCCAGAAGAAGAGTCCAAAGTACAAGATAAAAGGGAAAAGCCTGGTGGTCTATTTCGAGGAAGACCTTCTCCCGAACACGACCTACACCCTTGATCTCACAGGCGCCATCGCCGACAACAACGAAGGGAACATGTTCCCTGGCTTCACGACGGCTTTCACCACGGGAGAGACCGTGGATTCCATGTTCGTCACAGGTATCGTCCAGGACTGCAACAATTTGAGGCCGATAAAAGGAGCAACGGTCATGCTCTACAAGGATCAGAGCGACTCGGCGGTGTTCCTGCGGAGGCCTGTCGCCGCGGTCAAGACCGATGACTGGGGGTACTTCTCGCTGAGGAACATTCAGGACACCGTCTTCCGTGTCTACGCCATCGTGGACGGCAACGGCAACAACATCTATGATCCGGACGAGGATCGCATCGCTTTTCTGGACACATTGTTCAGACCCGTCAATGTCGTGAATGACACTGTGGCCGAACTCAGGAAATACGACATGAAGGACACCCTCGCGTGCCAGTCGAGGAAGGCCGAGCTGAGGCTCAATGTCTTCAGGGAAAAACCGTCCAAGCAGCTGCTGATGAACAAGGTCAGAACCGGCGCGCGATCTGCCTACGTCACGTTCATGGCTCCTGACACAAGGATAGACTCTCTTTGGTTCCATGGATTTCCGGCACGTGATGTGATCACCGAATTCAACATCGAGAAGGACAGCCTTCTTCTTTGGCTGAACAGCCAGAGGAGTATGCCGGATTCTCTGCACCTTTTTGTAAAGTACTGGAAGACAGACACTCTTGGCGTGCTTCAACCGGTGACGGAGAAAGTGAGTCTGGTGGAGGAAAACAAGCCGAAGTCCAGGAGCGCCCGGAAGAAAATCGAGCATAAGGACACGATCTGCGGGTTGTCCCTCAAGGCCGAGCCGGAGACCTTCGAGCAGCATGGCTTCTCCCTGGTGTTTGACAATCCTCCGATTCTGGGCAACTTCGACTCGTTGATCTTCAAGTCGATCAACCCGAAGCAAAAGGAACAGATCGAGAAATTCACCATTCGCCGGGACTCACTGAACCTCAGAAAATACGACATAACCCCTCAGGTCAGGATCCAGGCGGGCTATGAATATTTCTTCAAGGTTCCTCAAAGATCATTCATGGACATCAATGGCTATTGGAATGACAGTACGGAAGTTAAGGTGTCCCTCCCTAATGGTGACGACCTGAGTTCGTTCACCCTTAATCTTACCGGCGTAAACGGCAACAAGTACATCATCGACTTGCTGGACGAGAGGAAAGCCAAGATTCTCAGAAGCTATATCGTGGAGTCTGACACGTCGCTGCTCTTCCCTTATCTGAAGAAAAACAAGTATTCCCTGAGGATCACCGAGGACTTGAACCGCAACGGCATCGTGGACACCGGTAACCTGCTGGCTCACAGGCAGCCGGAGAAGGTCAGATTCCTGATGACAAAGGACAGCGATCTGTTTGAGATTCCGGAGCGCAGTGAGATAAGCCAGAATCTGGACTTGTCGGAGTTCTTCAAATAATCAAATGTAGGCGCATGAAGTCAATCAAACATATTCTTACATCCATCGCCGTCCTCGTCGGCTTTGTCTGCCAGGCCCAGAATCCGGTCGATTCCTTGGTTGTCCCCGTGGCTACCGCTGACAGCCTGACGGTTCCGCAGGAGTATTCGGACATCTATCTGGACACGGTCAAGGTAGACAGGGTCTTCGAGATCAACGACTATTCCATGATCGGTGTCGAGTACGGCGTGTCGTTCAACAGGATGACATTCAATCCGCCCTACACGCAGACCACATTGTTCGTGCCGAACACCTTCGGAGTCTTCTACACAAGGTACGGAAAGATGTTCGGCTACCTCCCCTACTTCGGTTTCAAGGTGGGTCTGCGCTACAGTCACGAGGGCTACAAGTTCAAGGAGAACAAGGACACGCAGACCACTCCTGACATCGAGGGCGCGACCCAGGCCATAATCGATGTGGCTGAGCTTCCTTTCATGGCCCACATGCACATCGACGGACTCCACTACAAGGTCATGGCCGACCTGGGAATCTATGCAGGCTACAGGCTTGGCATCAGAAGGACAGGCGATAACGTGGACGAGGCCATCCTGAACTCATTTCTGGAGACGGACAGGCGCCTTGACTACGGCATCTGTGGCGGGCTTGGTTTCGGACTTGTGTTCGATCCCGTCGAATTCCACATCAACGCCAATCTGAGATATTCCTGGGGTACGATCTACGATCCGGACTACGTGAGCAAAGACTATTACAGGTTCGCCTACCCGTTTGACGTGGTCGTGACCGCCGGAGTCTATTTCCAACTGACAAGAAGAACAGGCCGCAACAAGGCCCAGCTTAGACGCGAGGCCTACCAACAGGTCTACAATCCTACTGTAAAATGAGAACGATAACGGCAAAGGTGGGCGACGTGCTGATCGGAGGAGACAATCCGATCGTTGTCCAGACAATGTGCAACACCCACACCTCGGATGTGGAGGCCACTGTGGCTCAATGTGTGAGGCTGAGGGATGCGGGAGCGGAGATAATCCGCATAACGGTTCCTGGCCCGGCGGACGTAGAGTGCGTCAAGTCCATCAAGTCCAGGCTCGGAGAACTTGGAGTCACGACACCCATCGTGGCGGACATCCATTTTTCATCGCGGACGGCGATCATGGTCGCCCCGTTTGTGGAGAAGGTCAGGATCAATCCCGGTAATTTCCACAAGGATCACCAGGAGGCGCGAAGGCAGTTCGCCAGGCTGATCGAAGTGTGCCGTGAGAATGGCACGGCCATCAGGATAGGTGTCAATCACGGCTCCTTGGGCGAGTACATCACCAACCTCTACGGCAACACCTCCGAGGCGATGGCAAAGGCTGCGATGGAATGGCTTCGGATGTGCATGGACGCCGATTTTCTCAATGTTGTCCTGTCTCTGAAATCCAGCAACACTATCGTTATGGTGGACGCCTACCGCAAGCTGATGTCAATGATGAAGGACAACGGGATGGTCTTTCCTCTGCATGTCGGGGTGACAGAGGCCGGCAATGGCGACAGCGGCAGGATCAAATCCTGTGTAGGGATCTCCACCCTTCTTTCGGAAGGCATCGGTGACACCGTCAGGGTCTCGCTTACCGAGGATCCTGAAGCCGAGATTCCGGTGGCCGCCTATCTTGCGGAGAGATATGACCGCAGGATCACATCGTCGATGACATCGGTGTCTCTTGACGGCAGGAAAGCCGTGGCGACCTACGACTCCCCCACACGGATGACACTGCTGATGGATGTCGCCTGTGATTTTGGAAAGAGGCTGATGGACAGAACGTTGGATGATCTTGAAATTGTCGGTACCTATGTCGGTGACGATGGCCGGCAAGTCTCCGTCAAGGATTCCGGACTCGGATCCTACCTGACCGACGAGATGCTGCAGGCGTGCAGAAGACGTTTCTATAAGCCAGAATATGTCGCCTGTCCAGGATGCGGGCGCACGATGTACGATCTGCAGGCGGCTTTCGAGGAAGTCAAGGCCAGGACTTCCCATCTGAAGAACATCGTCATCGCCGTGATGGGATGCATCGTGAACGGCCCTGGTGAGATGGCCGACGCGGACTGGGGCTATGTCGGCGAGGGCAACCACAAGGTCACCATCTATAAAGGAAAGACTCCCGTGCTGAGACATATTCAGGACACGGAAGCCGTCGAACGTCTTGTGGAACTGATAGAGAAGGACCAGTCAGCTACTTAAGCTCAGCGATCACTGTCTCACAGGCTCTTGTGAAGTCGCCTTCCTTTACCTTTATGTCGGTGTCAAGCGGGAAATACATGTCAATTCTTGAACCGAACTTGATGATGCCGCATTGCTTGCCTCTCTCGACAGCCATGCCTTCCTTCGAGTAGCAGACAATCCTTCGGGCGAAGGTACCCGCGATCTGCTTGAAGAACACTTCCCCGTGGTCGTTCCGTATCACAGTTGAAGAGTGCTCGTTCTTCTCCGAAGCCTTCGGAAGGAACGCGAGCCAGTATTTCCCGGGATGGTACTTATAGTACGAGATCTCGCCGTCCATCGGCCAGAAATTGGTGTGGACATCGAAGAAATCCATGTAGATCGAGACCTGGATGCGGTCATCCTTGAAATACTCCTTCTCATAGACCCTGTCCACGATCACAATCTTTCCGTCGGCGACAGAGGTGACCAACCTTGTGTCGCCCGCCGGCGTGTCCCTGTCAGGTACCCGGTGGAACCAGAATACGAAGAACGCGAAAGCGAGCAGAAACAGGATGATCGGTGTAAGTATGAACAGGTTCTTTATGAAATATGCCGCGCATCCGATCAGGATGGCGGTAATCGCCCAGTTGGCGGCTATGGTCACTCGTGAGTCCTTGTCAACGATTATCTTTCTCATGGTGGTTCAATTAATAGATTGTCCGGTGTTATTGATTATAGCAGATCAAAGATAGCAAGATAGATGGCTCCTGAAGGCATCGCCATAAGCGTGCTGTCAAACCTGTCCAGGAAGCCTCCGTGTCCAGGGATGATCTTGCCGGAGTCCTTGACTCCATAGACTCTTTTCCACTGAGACTCAAACAGATCCCCGTACACTCCTGTGACCGACATGATCACGGAGAGAATCAGGCAATGCATCAATGGGAAACGAAGGAGTCCGAACTGGAAAAGCAGGTAGGCGGCGAGGATGGAGCTGACCAACCCTCCGAAGAAGCCGATCCAGGTCTTCTTGGGAGAGACCGAAGGCAGCAGTTTCTTCGGGAATATCTTTCCCAGGGAGATTCCGAAGGTGAACGCCCCGACATCCGAGCACCAGATAATAATGAAGAAACAGAGCAGCAGATTGCCGCTGAAGTTTCCTGCCTTGTCGAACGCGATAAGGTTCGAGAGGGCGATCGGTACGGCGATGTAGAGTAGTCCCGTGTAGATGTTGGAGAACTTGCCATATTCCTCTTTCTCTTTGACGTACAGCGAGTTGATCATCACGATGAAGACAGGGATCATTGCGAATGCGACAAATCTGATGGGAATATGATAGGATGAGACGGCGAACAATATTCCGAAAAGGAAGATGGCTGCCAGGATCGCCAGGATCTTGGAGAATGTGTAGCTGCCGTTCATCGTGATGTGATAGAACTCCAGAAGCATCACCGACATCACGAATATGATCATTCCGGCGAAGAGGAACTTGTTGAACATCAGGCAGGCCAACATCGCAAGGATGAAGACCACGCCTGAAATTGATCTGACAATTACATTATTCATCTTCAGTGGCGGTTTTTTCCGGTTCATTATCCGTCTTCTCCTCGGCGGCCTCATCAGGCTTCACCTTCGGCCCCAGGATCCTTTCGATGTCCTCGGCGAAGATCACCTCCTTCTCCAGCAGCAGGCGCGCCATCTGAACGAAGCCTTCCTTGTGCTCCGTCAGGATCCTCAATGTCCTGTCGTGGATCTCGTTGACAAGATCCTTGACTTCCTGGTCCATCAGCTCGGCGGTCTTCTCGCTGTATGGCTTGCTGAGGTCATAACCTCTTGAGCCTGTGGAGTCATAGAATGAGATCTCGCCGACTTTCTCGCTCATACCATAGTACTGGACCATGTTGTAGGCCATGCGGGTCAGCCGCTCAAGATCATTGAGAGCGCCGGTTGCCGGCTCGCCGTTGATGATCTCCTCGGCAACACGGCCTCCGATCAGGGCGCACATCTTGTCCATGAGATAGGACTTCGAGAGGATCTTCCTCTCGTCCGGCAGGTACCACGTAAGTCCGAGCGCGTCTCCTCTCGGAATGAGGCTGACCTTGAACACAGGATCAGAGTACGGCAGCAGCCATCCGACAGTGGCGTGACCGGCCTCATGATAGGCTGTGGTCTTCTTCTCAGCCGGTGTCATGATGGAGCCCTTGCGCTCAAGACCACCCACGATCCTGTCAACCGCATCGAGGAAGTCCTGTCTGTCAATCTCCTTCTTATCCTTTCTGGCGGCGGTCAGGGCGGCCTCGTTGCAGACATTTGCAATGTCCGCTCCGGAGAAGCCCGGAGTGTGCTGCGCCATGAATCCAAGATCGAAATCCTGTGCCGTCTTCAGATTGCGTGTGTGCACCTTGAAGATCTCTTCCCTTTCCTTAAGCTCAGGAAGGTCAACGTGGATCTGACGGTCGAAACGACCGGCCCGCAGCAGCGCCTTGTCAAGGATGTCGGCCCTGTTGGTGGCCGCAAGGATTATCACTCCGGAATTCGTGTCGAATCCGTCCATCTCGGTAAGCAGCTGGTTCAGAGTGTTCTCGCGCTCGTCATTGGATGAGAATCCGACGTTCTTGCCTCTGGCTCTGCCGACCGCGTCGATCTCGTCGATGAACACGATGCATGGAGCCTTTTCCTTTGCCTGGCGGAACAGATCCCTCACCCTGGAGGCTCCGACACCCACGAACATCTCGACGAAATCCGAACCGGAGATCGAGAAGAACGGCACATTGGCCTCTCCGGCCACGGCCTTGGCCAGCAATGTCTTACCAGTGCCAGGAGGCCCTACGAGGAGGGCTCCTTTAGGAATCTTGCCGCCGAGGGAGGTGTATTTCTGAGGGTTCTTGAGGAAATCCACGATCTCCATGACCTCCTCCTTGGCGCCGTAAAGGCCGGCCACGTCCTTGAAAGTGACGTTCACCTTTTCCTTGTCGGCAAGCTTGCCGGTGGACTTGCCCACGTTGAACACACCGCCCGGGCCGCCTGCTCCTCCTCCGCCCATGTTCTTGTTGAAGCCACGGAACATCCAGATCCACATAAGGATCAACAGGACAGGAAAAATGATCCACTCAAGGATGCTGGTCCACATCCTGCTGTCGTTCTCCATGACGATCTTGACCTGCTTCTCTCCCGCCGGAAGGCCCGCGTTCAACTCTCCGAATTCCTTCTCGGCGTCAAACTTGTCCGACACCAGGAATATGAAGTGAGGCGAGCTTGGCGGAACCTTTCCGCCGAACTTGTCGGCGTACTTGTTCAGCCTGTCAGGGCGGACGGTGATGTTGCCCTTGAAGTCATTCCTTATGAAATCGATCTCCTTGATGTCCCCGCTGCGGAACATCTCCTGGACCTCGGCCCATTCGATCTTTTGAGGATTGGCTCCGCTGTTGTTGAGCAGAAGCCAGCCGATTCCCAGAATCAGGATAAGGTAAAGCCATGAGAAGTTGAACCTCACGCGGATGACTTTACGCCTGGGGTTGTTGTCATGATTATTCGGCATCTGTCACAGTCTTTTTTGTTTTCGGAACACGCCTCGGCTTGTATTCCTTATGAGGCGCGTCGGCCCAAAGGTCTTCGAGCCTGTAGAATTCACGGTACTCCGTGAGAAATATGTGTGCGACAATGTCACCGTAGTCCAGTATGATCCAGAAGTTGTTCTCCATACCCTGGGTACGGATCGGCTTCCGGCCTTCCTCGCGCATCATTTTGATGACGTTGTCTGCAATCGCGTTGACATTCGTGGTGGAATCAGCGTTGCAGATCATGAAGTGATCCGTGATTGCCGTTCCCAGTGGCCTGAGGTCTATGTCAATGACGTTTTGGGCTTTCTTGTCGAGCATAGCGTCTGCCATAACCCGCAGATCGTGTGTAATCATATCAAGAATGTTTTATATTTTTGCATTACCAATCAAATATACAAATATACGACAAATTCTGAACCAATGAAAGAGGTTGTGGACATAGAATGGATGGAAGAAGTTGATTCCACGAATAATGAGGCGATTAGACGCCTCGACAGCATTGACAATCTGGCAGTCTTGGCCGCCGTGCACCAGACAAGCGGGCGCGGCCAGCGGGGGAACTCGTGGCTTACCCATGCCGGAGAGAACCTGACATTCTCGATGGTCGCCAGGTTCGGGGGCGACGGATTCCCCGATCTGCCGGCCAACAGGCAGTTCCGCATCACGGAGGCGGCGACTCTCGGCGTTGTGGACTACCTGGATTCTGAAGGGATCGAGAGCAGCGTCAAATGGCCTAACGACATCTATGTCAGAAACCGGAAGATCTGCGGGATGCTCATCGAGAACACGCTGAAAGGAGACTTTGTCAGCACGAGCGTGATCGGAATAGGACTGAACGTCAATCAGAAAGACTTCCCTCCCCAACTGGTGAACCCGGTCTCGATGACGATCCTGACCGGAAAGGAATATGCTCTGCGGCGGGAACTGGAGAAACTGTGCGAGTGCGTCAGGAAAAGAATGGCCGCGCCGGACAACTATGATGAATATGTCAGCAGACTTTTCCGCTTCGGTGTGTTCAATGAATATGTCATCTGCGCGACCGGCCAGCCGATAAAGGCCAGAATCATCGGTGTGACAGACTCTGGACTCCTACGTACGGAAACAGAAAAAGGCGAACGTATGGAGTTCGCCTTCAAGGAAATAAGTTATGTTATCTAACGAAGCTCGTTAATAGCTTTTGCAGGGGATTCCGCCTTGAATACGGAACTGCCGGCGACGAGTATCGTGGCACCGGCCTCGGCCAGGATGTGGGCGTTGGAGGCGGACACGCCTCCGTCCACCTCGATGTCCTTCACTACTCCCCTTCTGTCCATCTCCGCTTTCAGGGTCTTGATCCTGTCAATCGATTCCGGGATGAATTTCTGCCCGCCGAAGCCTGCGAACACTGACATTATCAGGAAAAAGTCTACATCGTCGATGTAAGGGAAAAGTCTTTCCACCGGAATGTCCGGGTTGATCACAAGACCGGCCTTGACTCCGAATGACTTGATTTGGGCGATGATGTCCCTGGGATCCTTGCCCGCCTGGTCGGCGGCCTCAAGATGGAAACTGATCATCTCCGCGCCTGTCTTCGCGAACCTTTCCACGTACTTGTCGGGATTGACGATCATCAGATGGACATCCATCGGCACGGTCACGGCCTTCGCGATCGCCTCCACGACCGGGAATCCGAAAGAGATGTTCGGAACAAACGAGCCGTCCATCACGTCTATGTGGATCAGGTCGGCGTTCTTGTTGACCATTCTGATGTCCGGCTCAAGGTTCAGAAAATTGCCGGAAAGTATTGAAGGTGCTATTCTTACCATGACTATTCAAATGTGGTGACCACATCAATGAGATGCTCGGTGAACTTCTCGAGAGAGGCGAGGTCAAGTTTCTCGCCCGGGGCGTGGACAAAGCGGAGCGTCGGGCCGAAGGAGATCATGTCCAGGTCTCCGAACTTCTCGCCGAACAGCCCGCACTCAAGTCCGGCGTGGATCGCCTTGACCTCCGGCTCGTGGCCGAAAAGCTTCTTGTAGGAATCCACGCACACGCGCAGGATGTGGGAGTCAAGATTAGGTTTCCAGCCGGGATATTCACCGCTGTGGACAACGTTGGCCCCTGCCAGCGCGAAACTGGCCTCCACCTTGGCGGCCATCATCCTGCGGGCGGACGATGTCGAGCTGCGCTGGCTCGTGATCACCTCTATCACGCCCTGCCTGTGCATTCTGACAGCAGCCAGATTGGTCGATGTCTCGACAAGACCCGGGATGTCCTGGCTCATCGTCTCCACGCCGTGCGGACAGGCGAACAAAGCCATTATCAGCTTCCTGGCGACATCGCCCTCAACCGGTTTCTCAGTGCATCGATAAGGCTCGCCACTGACCGTGACATCAGGATCCGTCTTGAGATATTCATTCCTGAGATCATTGCCGAACCCGTTGAGTCTCTTGATGGTGGCATCCACATCCGGAACGGCGATGATCGCCTCGCACTCCCTGGCGATCGCGTTCGGCTTGTTGCCTCCCTTGACCAGGATCAGCTGAAGACCGTACTCTGACTCGGAGTAGAGGAATCGCGCCATCTGCTGAATGGTGTTGACCCTGCCCTTGTTGATGTCATCGCCGCTGTGGCCGCCGATCGCACCGCCGATCTCCAGTCTTACAGGCTTGTAGCCTTCCTTTATGTCCTCCTGGGTGTAGTGGAATGTTGCCGTGGTGTCAAGTCCGCCGGCGCACCCGATGAACATCTGTCCCTCGTCCTCGGAGTCCAGGTTGATGAGAGTCCTGCCGGTGAAGAATCCAGGCTCCATCCCGAAGGCACCGTCCATGCCGGTCTCCTCCGAGATCGTGAACACACACTCGATCCTACCCATAGGAAGGTCGCTGTCAAGAAGGGCGAGCATCGCGGCGACGCCGATGCCGTCGTCCGCTCCGAGTGTCGTGTCCTTGGCTATCATCCAGCCGTCCTCGATTACATATTCGATAGGATCCTTGAGGAAGTCGTGCCTCACGCCGCTTCTTTTCTCGCAGACCATGTCCTGATGTCCCTGGAGAACGAGTGTAGGCACATTCTCCTTGCCTTTGCTCGCTTCCTTGACAATGCAGACATTGTTTGTCTTGTCGGTTTTACACTCAAGATGCCTCTCCTCCGCAAAACGCTGAAGAAAGGCTGTCATAGGCTCTTCGTGACCGGATTCCCTCGGGATCCGGGTGATCTCCTTGAAAATGGAGAGAACTTTTTCTGAATACATCTGGTTGCTGTTATTATCTCGTCACCGGCACCAGCATCCTCTCGATGTCAGTCACATACTGTCTGAACGTCTTGTCCGTGGACATCAGGTCGGACACCGTGGCGCATGCATGAAGCACAGTGGCGTGGTCTTTGCCTCCAAGTTCCATACCAATCGTGGACAGAGAGCATCCTCCGATGTGATTTCTGCTCATGAACATGGCGATCTGCCTCGCCTGCACGATCTGCCTCTTCCTGGATTTGGAAATCAGCGTTTCCCGTGTTATATTGAAATACTCGCAGACCACATCCTGCACCTTGTCGATGGTGAGTTCGTTCTTGTCTTCGCCCACGATGTTGCCGGTTACCTGCTCAGCAAGTTCCTTTGTGACTTCCTCGTGGCAAAGCGTCGCATTGGCTATCAGGGAGATAAGCGCTCCTTCAAGCTCGCGGAAATTGGACCTGACCTTGTTGGCCAGCAGATCAAGGACATCGTCGCTTACAGTGACGCCCTCCCGGACGCACCTTGACTTAAGCATGGCCAGCCTCGTGTCGTGATCAGGCTTGGAGAGCTCGATGGAGAGCCCCCACTTGAACCGCGACAAAAGCCTCTCCTCGAAGTTCATCAGATCCACCGGGGCCCTGTCGGATGTGAAGACCAGCTGCTTGCCGGACTGGTGGAGGTGATTGAATATGTTGAAGAACGCGTTCTGGGAGGCCGGCCCGATGAGTTCCTGGATGTCATCCATGATAAGCACGTCGATCCTCATGTAGAAAGCCATGAAATCGGTAAGCTTGTTCTGGACGTTCACGGCATTGACGTACTGCGTCCTGAATTCGTTGCCGGTCACATAGAGGACGACAAGATCCGGGTAGGCCTCGTGGATGGCAATGCCGATCGCCTGGGCCAGATGGGTCTTCCCCAGGCCGGGGCCTCCGAAAATGAACAAAGGATTGAACGGGGTCTTGCCTGGCTTGTCCGAGATGCTGATCCCGGCGTTGTAGCCCATCTTGTTGCACTCACCCTTGATGAGATTGTCGAAACAGTAGACAGGATTCAGCCTTGGATTGATCTTCAGCTTCTTGATGCCCGGAAACACAAACGGGCTCGGATTGCCGGACGGCTGGAAAGTGTTGATCGAGACAGGCTTGTTCTCCGGCACGTTGCCGTGCGCGGCGGTGAAGACCATCGCGCGCTCCTTCTGCACCGGGTGAATCTTGTAGAGAAGTCTAGCCTCGGGGCCGATCACCCTTCTCAACGTCATCTTTATTATAGGAAGGAAGGCGTCCTCAAGATAGCTTCTGAAGAAGTCGGTCGGCACTTCAACAGTCAGTGTCGACTCTTCCAGAGAAACCGGGACGATTGTCTTGAACCAGACCTCGAACTGCTTAGGCTCGACGTTCTGTTCGAATATGCGCAGACACTCGTTCCAGACAGAAATATGTCTATCCAATTCAACCATTGCTTCAAATGAAAAAATTACGTGAAAACTGGTAATTGATCCCTCATTTTTCGTTGTGCAAAGGTGGGGGAAAAATATTTAATAAAAAATCTTTTTTTGTATTGTTTTTGATTTTTATTTTCCGTATATACCGAAAGCGAAAAAATAATTAAATAATTTAATATACAGATACTCAATATTTTACAACTGCGAACTTTCTTAATCCGCTCATATCAAGGCAAGTTATAATTTAGAATTATTCAACAATAGTCACAGGTGAATTTTAAGTCGATGAGTATTAGCACGAACCACCGTTTATCTGACAATCTCGGTGGTTTCGTTCTCTACTTTCACAAGGAAGGAATCCTTGAAATCGCGCCTTATCTTCCGGCTCAGTTCCTTGGCCGTGTCAAGATCAGCGGAGCAGCCGATGATGTACTTGAAAAGCCGGCCGGCCTTCACAACTTTCAAGTCATACCCTTTAAAGAATGGATCCTTCCCGGTCATTGTCTTGGACGAGACAAGGACCTGCGTTCCGTAGAACACCGGATGCTCATCGCCTGCAGGTCCGCTTGACTTGTCCACGGCAGGTATCTCAGCCTGGACGGAGTCCTTCGCTTCCGGTTTGTCCGCGGCACTCGCGGTCTCTTTCTCCGGAACGCTCACGGCCTCCGAGCCGTCATATTCCTTCTTGTACTTCCTGAATGCGGCGTAAAGGTCGGACGCGATGCGCTCCCTCCCCTTCTCCGTGATCAGCGCTTCCCGGTCGGAGGAATTGGACATGAAACCGCACTCGACAAGTACGGAAGGCATGGCGGTCCTCCACAGGACGTAGAAGGGATCCTGGGATATTCCCCGGCTGTGCTGGATGGCGCCGCCTTTCATCTTCCTGTCCACCTCCTGCGCGAAGCGGAAACTCTGCTCAAGGTAGGCGTTCTGCATCAGGTTCATGAATATGTAGGATTCGGGATCGTTGGGGTCGAAGCCTTCGTAGCGTGTGGTGTAGTCGTCCTCCAGCTTGATCACAGAGTTCTCGCGCCTCACCACGTCCATGTTGCCGGCGTACAGATCCTTGTTCTTGCTCGTGTACTGGCCGAGGATGTGGATCGAGTAGCCGTTAGGGCCGTTCCTCTTGCCGTCCACGGAGTTCACGTGGATGGAGATGAAGAGATTGGCGTTGCTCCTGTTGGCGATGTCCGCCCTTCCCTGGAGAGTGACGAAAGTGTCGTCATCCCTTGTCATGATGACTTTCATGTCCGGATAGCCGGCGGCTATCTTGGCCGCAAGCCTCTTGCCGATGTCCAGGACAACCGTCTTTTCCTTCGTTTTCCCGCTGGGGCTGACACATCCGGCGTCCTTGCCGCCATGTCCCGGGTCGATGACAACGGTTGACAACTTGATGGTCGGGGCCGGTTTCTGTGCCGAAGCAGTGAATCCGGTCGAGGAAATGGAGATCGCCGTCAGCAGTACGGCAAGAAAATTGCGATATAAATCCAAAATATTGTAGTATATTTGTCTTTTGCAAATTTAGAAAATAATTGCAATTCAAGAAGCATACATATAATATTATTCTCGTTTCGGCGCTTGTGGCGCTGACAGGTCTGACGATGTTCGGCCAGGATGTGAGGAGGAACAGGAACCTTGCCAAGGCTGCTGTGTCTCATGACGTGTCGCAGTCCGAGGAGGCTGTGGTCATCGACACCGCCATTAGTCCGCAAAGGCCGGAGGGCATCGACACCTTGAGGGCCGGCCTCGATTCTACGGCGTTCAGACGTGATTCCCTTAGAAGGGCGGACTCCACCTCAAGGGCTGACTCACTATCGCTTCTGGAGAAGAGTTCGCTCACCAGGCCGGCTTTCTCGGGAGCGAAGGATTCCATCCGGCAGGATTTCTCCAACGGCCAGCGCAAGATGTACTACTGGGGCGAGGTTGAAGTCTCCTATGAGAACATCAAGCTGAAGGCAGACTACATGGAATATGACATGGCCACGGGGACGGTCTATGCCAGAGGTACTTACGACAGCCTTTCCCGCGAGTGGAAGGGGCAGCCGGAGATGACGCAGGGCAAGCAGACTTTCAGCATGGAGGAGATCCGCTACAATTTCAACACGAGAAAGGCTAGGATCACCAACATGATCACCAGGGAGGATGACGGCATACTTCACGGAAAGAACATCAAGATGATGCCGGACAGATCCATCAACATCACCAAGGGAAAGTACACTGTCTGCGATCTTGAGCATCCCCACTACTATCTTAAACTGTCCTCCGCCAAGGTGGTGACAAAGCCTTCCCAGAAGACGGTCTTCGGCCCGGCGCATCTTGTGGTCGAGGATGTTGACCTTCCGATCGGCATCCCGTTCGGATTCATTCCGAAGCGTCCTGACAGGGCGACGGGACTTCTCATGCCGTCCTTCGGAGAGGAGAACGCCCGTGGTTTCTATCTCCGGGACGCGGGAATGTACTTCGTTCTCGGCGACTACTTCGACATGTCCCTTACCGGCGACTACTACACATTGGGTTCCTGGGCGGCCAACCTTAACTCAAGGTACATGGTCAAGTACAAGTTCAACGGCAACCTGGCCATCAACTACTCGGTCGACCAGACCGGCGAGAAAGGCAGCACGGACTTCTTCCAGAGCAAGAACTTCGGTGTGAGATGGTCTCACTCGCAGGATTCCAAGGCACATCCCGGGACATCGTTCTCCGCCTCGGTGAACTTTTCCAGCCCGTCCAACAGCCGCTACAACTCGCATTCCGTGTCAGAGGCGCTCCAGAACCAGATCTCCTCATCCATCTCGTATTCAAAGAACTGGAACGGCAAGTTCAACCTTTCGGTGAACGCGCTGCATAGCCAGAACTCAAGGGACAGCTCATATTCATTCACGCTTCCTAACATTACTTTCTCGGTGTCGACTTTCTACCCGTTCAAGATAAAGAACAGGGTCGGCAAGGAACGCATCTACGAGAAATTCGCGCTGGGCTACAACACGTCCCTGCAGAACAAGATCAATTTCAAGGCGTCGGAGTTCGGCGAGCCTGGTTTCCTGGACAAGTTCCAGAACGGCATGACCCACAACTTCTCCATCAAGCTTCCGGATTTCACCCTTTTGAAGTACCTTAATGTCGCTCCGAGCGTGAGCTACGGCATGAACTGGTTCTTCCGCAAGAGCGAGGCCTATTTCGACCGCGAGACCAACAGCGTGAAGATGGAGATGGGAAAGCAGTTCGGCCATTTCGGGACCACACACAACTATTCCGGATCAGTCTCGATGAGCACCCGGCTGTACGGTATGTATGATTTCGGCAAGTTCCACAAAGTACAGGCCGTAAGGCACGTGATCTCACCGAGTGTCAGCATGAGCTTCAGTCCGGAGAAAGGCAAGGCGTTCAACGGATGGCGTACGCTCAACTATGTGGACACTCTCGGAGTCCAGAAGTCATACGACTACAACATCTACCAGGGGCAGATCAACTCCGCGCCTGGAAAGGGAAAGTCCGCGACCATGAGCCTCTCGATCGGCAACAACCTTGAGGCCAAGGTCAGGGACATGAAGGACACGACCGGCACCGGGACAAAGAAGGTGAAGATCCTCGATCAGCTGAATCTCACCACGGGCTACAATTTCCTTGCTGACTCATTGAAGATGAATAACGTGGGAGTCTCGATGTCCACCTCCGTCTTCGGCAAGCTTGGAATCAACGGCAACATGAACTTCGATCCTTACGCGATTGACGGGAAGGGAAAGAGGATCAACAGGTACAACATCTTGGAGACCGGCGTCCCTCTCAGGCTGACCAACGTGAGCGGTTCGCTGTCATATTCATTGTCTGGCAAAGGAACCGTCAAGGGCAACGACGGCTCGAAGAGCGGCGGCGGCGATTCCGGCAACGCTGCGGACTATTACAGAAGAATATACTACCACCCGATCACCGGTGAATATATTCCCGGAGGCTGGCTGTACTACACCAACCCTAACGTGCCGTGGAGCGTCAACTTCAACTATAACTTCTCGATGAACCGCACCTACGAGTTCATCAATGACCAGCTCCGGAAAAAGGACAACTACACGCAGACGCTCGGTGTGCAGGGAAACATTCAGCTGACTCCTAAAATGTCCGTCCAGGCTCAGTCCGGTTGGGATTTCACGGCCATGAAGATGACCACCACGCAGTTCTCTTTCAGATACGACCTGCATTGTTTCAACATCTCGGTGTCCTGGGTGCCTTCGGGAATGTACCAGTCATATTCATTCCTGATCTCGGCGAACGCGGCGGCGCTTGCCGATCTGCTCAGGTTTAAGAAAAGCACGAGTTATTGGGACAAATAGTTTGGATTATTACAATAAAAACCCTATATTTGCGTGCCGAAAATTAGGTACCGCCTAATGGCTTTATCCACAAACATTTCTGAAAAACAGTCCGGAACGTATGTCCGGAATCATTTTAATTTTATGCCTTACAAATTATTTGAACTCTCTCAGATGGGTAGAGAGCAACTTGAAACGATAGCAGAGGGGCTTCAGATCAAGAACATTAAGAAATTGACAGACGAGAATCTGTCTTATGCGATATTGGATGCCCAGGCTACTGCCGCTTCGCAGGAACCGATAGAGAAACCTAAGGGCAAGCGTGGCAGACCGCGCAAGAGCAATCTTCCGGAACAGGCCAAACCGGCTGTCAAGGAAGAGAAGAAGGCCGAGGAGAAACAGGCTCCGGCCAAGAACGAGAAAGAGGTCAGGCCGGAGCGCAAGGAGGTAGTGAAAGAGGAGAATCCTGTTCAGGAGCAGGAGGCCAAGCCGGCTCCTAAGAAGCGCGGGCGCAAGCCGAAGTCCGCTGCCGAGACCCCGGAGCAGGACAAGGCTGCCGAGAAGAATGTGGCTGTCAAGGCGAAGGCTGACGAAAAAATCGCGGAGCAGGTTCCGGCTGAGGGCGCTGCCGTGGAAGGACAGGTTGTCTCTCCCGAGGCCGCGGCTGACGAGGCTTCCGACAAGCCTGTGAATGGCAAGGAGTTCATCCATCAGTTGTTCGATGATCTGAAGGATGATCCGGCGGCCCAGACTGATGTGAACCGCAAGAAACAGAAGAATAAGTTCCAGGGCCAGAATCCGAACGCCCAGCAGAAGCCGCAGAATTTCCAGAATCCTAATCAGAGGGCAAGGACTCCCGAGATTGAGTTCGAGGGTACGGTCGAGGCGACGGGTGTTCTCGAGATCATGCCTGACGGCTATGGTTTCCTCCGCTCTTCCGACTACAACTACCTGAACTCTCCGGACGACATCTATGTCAGCCAGAGCCAGATAAAGAACAACGCCCTTAAGTCAGGCGACACCGTGACAGGTGAGATCCGTCCTCCTAAGGAGGGTGACAAGTACTTCCCTCTCGTGAAGATCAACTTCATCAACGGTCGCACTCCGGACTACATCCGTGACAGGGTTCCGTTCGATTTCCTTACGCCGCTGTTCCCGGAGGAGAAGTTCAACCTTCTCGGTCATGGTCACCAGAGTGATCCGTCCTGCCGTATCGTGGACATGTTCACTCCTATCGGCAAGGGTCAGCGCGGTCTGATCGTGTCACAGCCGAAGACCGGTAAGACCATGCTCCTGAAGTCCATAGCCAACGCCATCGCGGACAATCATCCTGAGGTCTACGAGATCGTGCTTCTGATTGACGAGCGTCCTGAGGAGGTGACGGACATGAGCCGCAGCGTGAAGGCCGAGGTGGTGGCCTCGACTTTCGACGAGCCGGCGGAAAGGCACGTGAAGGTTGCGAATATGGTTCTGGAGAAGGCTCGCAGACTGGTGGAGTGCGGTCACGATGTTGTGATCCTTCTTGACTCGATCACTCGTCTGGCCCGTGCGTACAACACCGTGCAGCCGGCTTCCGGCAAGGTTCTGACCGGTGGTGTGGACGCTAACGCGCTCCAGAAGCCTAAGCGTTTCTTCGGTGCGGCGCGTAACATCGAGGGTGGCGGCTCGCTGACGATTCTTGCCACGGCGTTGACGGAGACCGGCTCCAAGATGGATGATGTCATCTTCGAGGAGTTCAAGGGTACCGGCAACATGGAGCTTCAGCTTGACAGGACCTTGGCCAACAGGCGTATCTTCCCTGCCGTGAACGTGGTTCTTTCCAGCACCCGCCGTGACGATCTCCTTTACAGCCGTGAGGCGGCCAACAGGATCTGGATCCTGCGCAAGCTGCTCGCAGACATGAATCCTACCGAAGCGATGAATTTCATGCTTCAGCTGATGGACGAGTACAAGACCAATGACATGCTTCTTGAGAACATGAACAAGGTCACCCCTCGTGACGCCAAATTCTACGACTCGTTCTAATAGATTAAGGAATATATGAATAAAGGCGATTGAATATTTTCAGTCGCCTTTTGTTTTTTTGAATTGTTTCCATCGCGGAATATTTGATGCGGCAGACTTCCGCGCTGCGCGCTCCATCCCGTCCCGCCTACGGCGGGCCACCCGTTCATATGGCCACGGGCGGCCATAGTCTGCCGCACCAAACATTCCGCTAAAAGTAATGCACCTATCCTACAGAATGGCAGTCGCCTCCGGCGACTTTGGCTCCCGAAGAGGGAGAAGACCCGCATTTGCGGGGAGGATCGCCGGAGGCGACTGCCATTCTGTAGAATCAAAACATGAATCAAACATGAATCAATACTGATCCCAGGACTTGATGTGGATGTCGTTCACGCTGGTGGAGCAGAAGGCGCGGATGAAGGCGGTGGCGAGACGGGCGTTGGTGAAGAGGGTAACGTTGAAGTCGATGGCCGCTCTTCTGATCTGGTAGCCGTTCGACAACTCCAGCTCGGAGAAGTTTTTCGGAATGTTGATCACCATGTCAATCTCTTTGTTCTGAATCATTTCCAGTGCCGGCTTAAACCTTCCCTTGAAGTTAGGGTTGTCACATTCGCTTGGCCAGAGAACCTTCGTGGCAGGAACACTGTTCTCCACAAGGTACTTGTAGGTGCCGCCGGTAGCATAAAGCTCATAGCCTTTATCGACCAAAAGACGGCAGGCTCCCAGCATGTCCGCCTTCTGGAGAGGATCACCGGTCGAAAGAAGGATCCTCCTTTCCGGTATCCTCTGTCCGACAGACAGGACGGACTTGAGCAGAGCCTCGTTCAAGTCATCGCCAAGGCAGCCTACCTCACCGGTCGAGGACATGTCCACGCCGAGCATCGGGTCAGCCTCCTCAAGCCTCGCGAAGGAGAACTGTGAGGACTTGACACCTACATAGTCAAGATCGAAGGCACTCTTTTGTGGGGCGGCTGGATGAAGTCCCAGCATGACCTTGGTGGCAAGCTCGATGAAATCGATCTTCAGAACCTTGGACACGAACGGGAAGCTTCTGGAAGCGCGAAGGTTACACTCGATGACCTTGATGGCGTTCTCTCTGGCTAGGAACTGGATGTTGAACGGACCGGAGATGCTGAGCGCGCCGGCAATCGCGCGGGCGATCTTCTTGATCCTGCGGACGGTCTCCACGTAAAGCTTCTGCGGAGGGAACTGGATCGTGGCGTCCCCGGAATGGACACCGGCATATTCAATGTGCTCCGAGATGGCGTAGGCAAGGATCTCTCCATTGTCGGCCACCGCGTCGAACTCTATCTCCTTGCTGCGGGTGTAGAATTTGCTGATCACGACAGGATGCTCCTGGGAGACTTCCGCCGCCAGGCTTAGGAAGTGACGGAGCTTCTCCTCGTCGTGGCAGACATTCATAGCGGCGCCGGAAAGCACGTACGACGGTCTCACCAGCACAGGGAAGCCAACCTTCCTGATGAAATTGTCCACCTCGTCGATGGTCGTAAGCTCACTCCATTCCGGCTGGTCAACCCCGAGGTTGTCCACGATGCTGGAGAATTTGTGGCGGTCCTCGGCCTTGTCGATGTCCTCGGCGGAGGTGCCGAGAATCGGAACGTTGTGCTTGTGAAGCTTGAGGGCGAGATTGTTAGGAATCTGGCCGCCCACGGAGACAACGACACCGTGAGGAGTCTCAAGGTCGATGATGTCCATCACCCTCTCGAAGGTGAGCTCGTCGAAATAGAGCCTGTCGCACATGTCGTAGTCGGTGGAGACCGTCTCCGGGTTGTAGTTGATCAGCACTCCCCTGTAGCCCTGCTTCTGGATGGTCTGGAGGCAGGTTACGGAACACCAGTCGAATTCCACGGAAGAACCGATCCTGTAGGCTCCCGAACCGAGGACAATCACCGACTTGCCGTCACGCTCATATTCAATGTCACTCTTCGTGCCGTTGTAGGTCAGGTAGAGGTAGTTCGTCTGTGCCGGGAATTCGGCGGCGAGGGTGTCTATCTGCTTCACGACAGGGACGATGCCGTGTGATTTTCGATGTTCACGGACAACATCCATGTTGGCTGTCGAGGTTCCTTTGTCCTTCCAGATAGCTCTCTGGATCTGAAAATCGGAGAAGCCCTCCTGCTTGGCAAGGCGCAGGAGCTCCACCGGCATGTCCTCAAGAGTGTCGTAGGTGTTCATATCCTCGTAGGTCTTGACGATGTTCTCCAACTTGTTCAGGAACCATTTGTCGATCTTGGTGAGGTCGTGGATCTGATCTACAGTGTAGCCGGCACGCATTGCCTTGGAGATCACGAAGATGCGTTTGTCGGTCGGCTCCCGGAGAGCCTCCTCCAAGTCGGCGACCTGGAACTCCTTGTTGCCCACGAAGCCGTGCGCCCCCTGGCCGATCATCCTGAGGCCCTTCTGGATGGCCTCCTCGAAACTGCGCCCGATGGCCATCACCTCGCCCACGGACTTCATCGAAGAACCGATCTTGCGGGAGACACCGTGGAACTTGCTGAGATCCCAGCGAGGAATCTTGCAGACAATGTAGTCAAGCGCCGGCTCGAAGAAGGCCGGAGTGGTCTTGGTCACGGAGTTCTTGAGGTCGAACAGGCCGTAGCCGAGACCGAGTTTGGCGGCCACGAAGGCGAGCGGATAGCCGGTGGCCTTGGAGGCAAGCGCAGAGGAGCGGCTCAGACGGGCGTTCACCTCGATCACACGGTAGTCCATAGCGTACGGGTCGAAGGCGAACTGCACGTTGCACTCGCCCACTATCCCGATGTGGCGGACAATCCTGATGGAAAGCTCGCGCAGGAAGTAGTAGTCATTGTTGGACAGGGTCTGGGACGGAGCCACGACAATGCTCTCTCCGGTGTGGATTCCGAGCGGGTCGAAGTTCTCCATATTGCAGACAGTTACACAGTTGTCATAGCGGTCGCGGACAACTTCATATTCAATCTCCTTCCAGCCTTTAAGCGACTTTTCCACAAGCACTTGCGGCGAGAATGAGAATGCCTTTTCGCAGAGTTCGTCAAGCTGCTCCTCGTTGTCGCAGAAGCCTGAGCCGAGTCCGCCGAGGGCGTAGGCGGCGCGCACGATGAGCGGGAATCCGAGTTCATGGGCGGCTTTGCGGGCCTCCTCGATGTTGGACGCCGGGTGCGACTTGATGGTCTTCACTCCTATCTCGTCCAGTTTCTTGATGAAGAGGTCACGGTCCTCCGTGTCCATGATCGCCTGGACAGGAGTTCCAAGCACCTGAACTTTGTACCTGTCAAGGATGCCGTTCTCGTACAGCTCCACGCCGCAGTTAAGGGCGGTCTGACCACCGAACGAGAGGAGAATGCCCTGAGGCTGCTCCTTGGCGATGACCTTCTCCACGAAGAACGGAGTGACAGGCAGGAAGTAGATCTTGTCGGCCACACCCTCGGAGGTCTGCACTGTGGCGATGTTCGGGTTGATGAGGACGGTCTCGATGCCTTCCTCACGTAGGGCCTTGAGGGCCTGTGAGCCGGAATAGTCAAACTCTCCGGCCTGACCGATCTTGAGCGCGCCCGATCCGAGGATCAGGACTTTCTTTATGTTGGTGTTTTTCATGACTTTCTCTGGATTACAGCTTGCTGATGAACTCGTCGAACAGGAAATTGGTGTCGGTCGGGCCGCTGGAGGCCTCCGGATGGAACTGCACCGAGCAGAAAGGCTTGGTCTTGTGGCGGATGCCTTCGTTGGTACCGTCGTTCATATTCACAAACCAAGGTTCCCAGTCGGCTCCGAGGGTCTTGTCGTCAACTGCGAATCCGTGGTTCTGCGAGGTGATGAAGCAGCGGTTGGTGCCGACCATGCGGACAGGCTGGTTGTGGCTGCGGTGGCCATATTTCAATTTATAGGTGTTGGCACCCCCGGCCCTGGCGAGCAGCTGGTTGCCCATGCATATTCCGAAAATCGGCTTGTCCCCTTCCATCGCCTTGCGAAGGTTGGCGACCGTGACGTTGCAGAACTGCGGGTTGCCAGGCCCGTTGGAGATGAACAGCCCGTCGTAGTCGAGCTTGTTGAAATCGTAGTCCCAAGGCACCCTGATGACCTTCACTCCCCTTTCCATGAAGCACCTGAGGATGTTGTGCTTGACTCCGCAGTCAACCATCACGACTGTCTTGGAGCCGCCGCCATATTCAATCACATCCTTGCAGCTGACGATGGCGATCTGGTTGGCGAGGTTCGGGTCGTCGATCGGGAAATCCTTCTCCACGCCGTCCGGAACGATCATTCCGAGCATCGAGCCCTTCTCGCGCAGAAGTTGCGTGACGGCGCGGGTGTCGATCCCGAATATTCCCGGAATCCTCTGCTCCTTCAGCCATTCGTCGAGGCTCTTGACCGCGTCCCAGTGGCTGTAGTCGAAGGAATAGTCGCTGATCACGACTCCCCTTACCCAGATCTTCTCTGACTCGAAGTTCCGGGATATTCCCAGTTCGTCCGTTCCTTCCTGTGGTACGCCGTAATTACCTATCAAAGGATAGGTTACGCAGAGAATCTGCCCGGAGTACGAAGGGTCTGTCAAACTTTCCGGATAGCCGACCATCGCCGTCGAGAAGACAACCTCGCCGTCGCACGGCCCGTCATAGCCAAAGGAGAATCCGCGGAACTCGATCCCGTTCTCCAACTTTAATGTCGCTCCTTTTCTTGGTTTCATTTCCTTGCCAATAAATCTGACTTATAGTAAACTTAAACTCTTTGCTTCCATTTAGTTCCATCTTTCCAGCCGGCTCCGGGAGGGCTTTCCGGCATTTGCCGTCCCCGTGCCGCCGGTCTTCCGGGCGCACCCACGCTCTCCCCTCTCACGGTCAGGAAGAAAAAACGACCATCTCAAACAGTGATGAAATGGTCGGTGAAAGTCTGAATAATCAAAAGAACATCCCCTCTGTGCATCCTGGGACGCACTGCCGCTTAAAGGAATTGAAATCACACCAAGCATCTGGAAGTTCGTTTGTACTGCAAATTTAAACAAAAAAATGGGAATAAGCGGCAAAATATTCAATGAATATAAATTCGCGACCCTTATCCTTGAATATATTGGCGAATGTTGATAAATTTGCAGGTCGCCTAGGTTGCCTCGAAGAGAGATTTTACCTTGGTTGCCTAGCTTGTCTCGAAGAGAGCTTTGGTCGCCTCGGTTGTCTCGAAGAGATGCCTTCGGGCGGCGGATTCGAGGGAGATTATTTTGGCCACCTCGGTTGCCTCGAAATGGTGCCTTCGGATGGCGAATTTGCCTAAGGGAGATTATTTTGGCCGCCGGGTCGCCTCGAAGTGACCGGCAATATAATTGACAGGAACAATGTTGAACATCGAAGATACCATCTGCGCCCCGGCCACCGTCCCCGGAACCGGCGCCATAGCCATCATCCGCATGAGCGGAAAAGACTCCTTCCGGATTGCCGACAAGGTAGTATCCTGCAAAGGCTCTACCATCTCTGAAACAGAAGGTTATAAGCTACGATATGGAGTAGCGCTCGAAGCGGACGGCACAGATCTGGACACTGTCCTTGTCAGCGTCTTCAGGTCTCCGCACTCCTACACCGGCGAAGACTCCGTAGAGATCTCCTGCCACTCCTCCAAGTACGTTGTCGAAAGGCTTCTTCAGCGCCTGGTGGACTCCGGAGCCCGCCCCGCCGGTCCAGGCGAGTTCACCCAAAGGGCCTTTGTGAACGGCAAGATGGATCTGGCACAAGCCGAGGCCGTCGCCGACGTGATCTCATCCCAGAACGCCGCCGCCCACAGGGTCGCCTACAGCCAGCTTAAGGGCGGTTTCTCTAAAGAACTGAAAACCCTCCGCGACGAACTTCTGAAAATGACCTCCCTATTGGAGCTGGAGCTGGATTTCAGCGAGGAAGATGTCGAGTTCGCCAGCCGCCGGGAACTGTCAGCCCTGCTGGACGGCGCGCTCAGGCATATTCATTCGCTGACAGACTCCTTCCGCTACGGCAACGCCCTTCGCAACGGTGTTCCGGTCGCCATTGTCGGAGCCGTCAACGCCGGCAAAAGCACCCTTCTGAACGCCCTGGTAGGTGATGACCGCGCCATAGTCTCCGACATCGCCGGCACCACCCGCGACACCATCGAGGAGACAATGACCATCGATGGCACATTGTTCCGTTTTATCGACACCGCCGGTCTCCGCACCACCCAGGACGAAGTAGAGAAAATAGGCATTTCCAGATCCTACAAGAAGATGAGCGAGGCCGAAATCGTCCTGGCTCTACTGGACGTGACCGTCCCGGAAGAGGAAAACGAACATTCGATTTCTGACATAGTGAATAACCTGGACGTAAAGTCGCAAAAACTGATAGTCCTTCTGAACAAAGTGGACGTTTTAGGCTCTAACATAAATGTTAGCCTATTAAACAATACTGTTTCATCGCCTGACGAAAAGGTGACTAAGTTATACATTTCCGCCAAAACCGGTTTCGGCCTTGACACACTGCGCACCCTCCTCTCTGACTCCCAAAAGACCGCCACTTTGGATTCTGGCCAGACAATAGTGACCAATCTACGCCACTACCAGTCCCTGATGAGCGCCGCCGCATCCCTGGAGAAAGTAAGATCCTCCCTAGCCACCTCCCAAACCCCCGACCTCCTCTCCGAAGACCTCCGCCAAGCCCTCCACCACCTCTCCTCCATCCTCGGCGAAGTCACCCCCGACGAAGTCCTCGGGAATATCTTTGAGAGGTTCTGCATCGGGAAGTAGTAAACGAAAATCGCAGAAATCAAAAGAAAACCATCCGTTTCAAATATTGCCATAAAACAATATCCCACAATAATATACTACTGCACCAGCTCTCCATCCAATTTTCATCCATTTTCATTAGCCATCAATTAAGGGGACAATTTCACTTGATCTTGTCCCCCCCCAGACTGTCTTAAAAGTCCCGGCGAGAGTTGAAAAGTCTGTACCCCACTACAGGGGAGACTACGAATTTTCAATCCTCGGAGGGGGTACTTTTACTTTTAAGACAGTCTCCCCCCGTATTTCGTAAATTTGCCATAGTTAAAGACACCAGACTATGGCAACGATTACCCTCACTCTCTCCGCCAGGACAAACAAAGATAACGGCAAAGCCGAAATCCTCCTCCGCTACCGCAACACGCGCGAAGTCGCCCTCCGTGCCCACACCCGCACATTCATCCTCCCCAAATTCTTCGCTGGCGGAGAAATCGTCATCAGGAACCGCATCATCACCCCGGAAGTCCGCGAAGCCCAGGAAGCAAAGGCCCAGATAGACCGAATCATCAATCAAATCACAGAAAAAGGCAACAAAAAGCCAATATCAGACTTTACGCAGGACTGGGCGCAAGACACCATCGACCGTCTCCTCTACCCCGAAAACTACCGTCAGGCAGAAAACGATGAAATCTACCTCCTCGACAAAATCGAAGACTTCCTCAAATTCAAAAAAATCTCCTACCAGCGGCACCAGAGCTACCGCTGCATCTTCAACATTATCCATCGCTACGAACTATACACTGGAAAGCCTATAAACCTCGATAAAGCCGACAACAAAACACTACTCGCCATTGAAGACTTCTTCCGCAACGAACACAAACTCTTCGAGCCAAAGAAAGAAAAATACCGCACCGTCCTCAAACCCGTAAGGAAATACAAATATGTCTGGGAAAACTCCCAGCACGAACGCACGCCACTTGAACGCAGTGACAATGCCATCGTCACCTATATGAGCGCACTCCGCGCCTACTGGCGATGGTGCATAGATATGGGCTATACTAAAAACGACCCTTTCCGCAAATACTCCGTAGGCTCACAGAAATTCGGAACCCCGTACTACCTCACAACAGAAGAAAGAGACACCGTATTCAAAGCAGACCTCGGAACTGACAACGAAATAGCCCTTGCACGCGACATCTTCATATTCCAATGCTACATCGGCTGTCGCATCAGCGACCTCTTCGCCCTCACGCCCGAAAATATCGTCACCACAGAAAACGGAACATCCGTCCAATACATCCCGAGCAAGACCAAAGAAGAACGCCCACGAGTCGTCAAAGTCTATCTCGCCCCAACTGCCATTGAAATAATGAACCGCAACAAAGGCAAGGCGAAAGACACACTCTTCCCGTATATGACAACAGGCAAACTCAACGACCTCATCCGCATCGCCCTTAAAGGAGCCGGCATCACCAGAGTCGTCACCATCGTCAACCCTGTCACTAAACAATCCGAACAGCGTCCCATCTGCGACATTGCCAGCTCCCATATGGCACGCCGCACCTTCATCGGCAACCTCTACAAGAAAGTCAAAGACCCCAACCTCGTTGGCAAGCTCTCCGGTCATTGCGAAGGCTCCAAAGCATTCGCCCGCTACAGGGACATCAATGATGACATGATTAGAGAAATGACGAATCTGCTTGATTAACGAAAAAATGATGATTAAGATTCTGACAAAGAGCAATATAAATCGTCCATTTTTTAGTAGCTTTGCAACTACACTTCAACCGATAAGATGGATACAATACTAGACACCTTGCAAGAATTATCCGATGTGGCAAACCAAGTTCTGCCGCAACTTGAGAAATACGACTACCGCAAAGAGGCTGAAGCTGGGCTTGAAAACAATCTACCGCTGGATGGAGTGCTGTCCAAGCCACTCAAGGAGATCGTAGATAGTCTTCTAAAATATTGTATACCTATCATAGGACACAACAACAATCTCCCTAAAAACAAGATTCTATGCAAAGACAATATCCAGAGCTTTGTTGAGAACCTCAATATCTCTGGAGACAAATCAACTATTCATCAAATCCAGTTCATAAAACTATCTCCAGTTAAAAGTGTAGCAGATTATCTGGAAGAAATCGGACTTAGCCGTCAGGCAAGACAGCTGATCAATGCTTATGAGTTCGGCCAAAGTCTCCGTCAGTTCAAATGTGCTGCCGAGACTCGCGACAACATACAAATACACCCTATCTTCATTCTTCCAAAAGACGAACTCAACGAGGAAGAACTACAACAAGCCCAGAATTATGCAGACTTCTGCTCCATTTTCAAGAAAGAATCTCTTTTGACTTCACAAAAGCGAGCCTTATACGACAGATTCAGAAGAATCCTGAATGACAAGGAATATGAAAAACCTCATCTTGTAATCATAGCGGCAATACTTCTTCTGATGAAAAAGTCAGTATTTGGCAGACCGCTAGTAGGTACACTTAACCACATTCGTTCTGTGGTATTCAAGTCTATAGGCTTGCCTGAGACTACAGCCAAAGCCTACAAATCAACCTCACTTAATAAAGGCGAGACTCCGTCAGTATTCAAATATAAGAGTACAGCAGACAAACTTCTTTCAATATCTCTTGGGAACACTCGTTAACTACGATATGGGAACATTTAGGAACAATCGGCATAACATTCATCTAAACAATAGATTACAGTCGCGATAAAATAATTTCAATAAAGATGAAATAGGAACATTTCGCAGAAATTTCATCTTTATACTTTTGTGCTGCGATCCAATGGAAACGGAAACAAAGCAGTCGTTCCAACGGATGCAGCCACAGCCTTGACCGGCACCGCTTTTACTGCTTCGCGGGTGACTTTACCATTAAATCGAAGCCAAATGAAGCAAGATTTAATCACCTTATCCGAGCAACTGCCAGGACTAACCGTTCATGTGTCGCTCGAAGACCTCCTCCAAGCAGGAAGAACCATCAAAGAAGAACTCCTCGATGAGCTCAACCTCGCCGCCCAAGAAGAACGCCCGGCATCAGCCGAAGAGTTCATCAGCCGCGAAGAAACGGTGAAAAAGCTAAAGATCTCCAGCGCAACCCTATGGCGATGGAAGAAATGCGGCTACCTCATTCCCGTCCAGCTCGGTTCGATGGACCGCTACCGCCTATCAGACATCAATGACATCCTCGTCAAGAAAGGAGGTGCGCTATGAGCAAGCCAATGCACATCAGCGAAATAATGCACCAGCTCGTCCTAAGCAACCCGGACGATCCATTCGCACAGATTCTCCGTCATTGCCCATATTCATCCAAGCCGAAATGCTCCGGAAAGGCTATATGTCACTCGATGACCTCACAGACGAAGAAATCGACCGACTCATAGACTGCGACCTTGAAGGTCTCGATATAGAGCAACTAAAAAGAAAGGAGGCCGACAATGACTAAGGAATCTCTCCTTTCCAAGACGCTCTACGGAGCCGACATCATTCAGCACCTCATTCGCAAGGAATTTCCCGACCACATTATGCGAATCTCTGGGTTGGACTGCGGAGAATGTCCCGATCCGGTATGGGCAGACGGTGGCATCATCCAAGTCTCAATAGACCGCATCCACGTAGAAGGACAAAAACTTCCACTTTACAAGGCTCGTTTCCACTATACAGACGGACAGATGCTCGATGGCGATGCCATCGCACTTGCAGCGGCATACTATCACGAACATGGTGAAAACATTACGCAGGAGCAACTGATTACGAGATTGGCCGAGGAACTCTTCATTAGCGAACCAACTACGCTGTCCGACAAGCCGAAAGAAGAAAAGGACACTGACAATGCGAGACCTCAGGTTCCACCTTGCCCAAGATTCAGCTTCTATCGTCACCCGATACGCAACACACGCCCCTGTCGGGAAACCTCCCCAGAAGACATCTTCAAATACCTTGTCAGCGACTATGCCAAATCCCACACAGAACACCTGAGAACAATCACTGACAGCAAGGAAAGAAGCCGGTATAAAGCCGACAACATCGACTACATCACCCCAGGAGGAATCTTCCGCAGCCGCAAGGAATCCGACCTTCTGAAACCGTCCGGCTATATGGTAATCGACTTCGACCACATCCCAGACCCGCAAGGACTAGTCCGAAAGCTCGCCTCAGACGAACACTTCGAGACCGTCCTAGCCTTCCGAAGTCCATCCGGAGACGGAGTCAAATGGATAGTCGCCCTGCCGAACATCACCAAACCGGACGGCACATCCTACACCCACGGAGAATTCTTCACAATGCTCTCCAACTATTCACGTCAGTACTATGGCGCCGAAGCAGACCCATCAGGCAAAGACATCTGCCGAGCCTGCTTCCTCCCCTACGACCCTGACGCATTTCTCAACCCATTATGCATAGAAGACAATTACAACTATGACATCACCAGATTTCTATAGCGCCCTGCTCACTCAGAGCCAGAGCATCACCCCATCCGCTCAAGCAGGAAGCCAAGCACTTTCTGCCGACACCGCAACAAATGTCGAAAAACTGATAGACCTGCTCAAATCCACCCACACCGACATCACAGCCGGCTACAATGATTGGCTGAAAGTCGGCTTCGCCCTCGCGTCCGAATTCGGAGAATCCGGACGTAGATACTTCCACGACATCAGTTCGATAAATCAAGGCTACAGCCAGACAGAAAGTGACACCAAGTTCACGAATGCCTCAAGTCCGACAACGGAAGAACAGATATAAGTACACTTTTCTATCTTGCAAGAAATAAAGGTATTACGTTGCATGAGCACAACAGCTCTGAGCATTACACTACAGTCAGAACTAACGCAAAAGGACAAAGTGACAAAAATGTCCCCTTGACACTTTCGGAAGAAGACCCTGAAGAAATGCCGCCACTTCCGATGTTTCCGGAAGACATCTTTCACACACTTCCAGGACTTCTCCAGAAAGTCACCGCCCTGATGCACACTCAACAAGAGCGCAGTCTAATCCTCATCGGCAGCATAACCACACTCAGTTCAGCCCTGTTGCCTATGAAGACAATCTACTTCGGCAAGACCATATATCCGAATATGTACCTCTTTGTCCCTGGCCCGGCAGGTGCCGGCAAAGGCAAACTTGATTTCTGCTTCCGCCTTGTCAAGCCAATCCACAAAGAAAAACTTGAACGGTGGAACATAGCAAAAGACGAGTACAAAAAGGAATATACCCGTTACAAACGCCAGCGCAAAGGCGAGAACATCGACCCACCGGAAAAGCCCCCGATCCAGCTCCTCCGCGTTCCGGCCAACAGCAGTGCCACCTCATTCGCACAGGCAATGGCAGAAAACGGCAACCTCCTCCTCTTTGAGACCGAAGGAGACACCGTAGTCAACACTTTCAACTCCGACTTCGGAAACTACTCCGACTCATTCCGCAAAGCCTTCGCCCACGAAAGCTTCGGCTACCTGCGAAGAGGTGACGACGGAGAAGAACGCGAGATAGAAAGCCCGCGCCTGTCCACAGTCCTCTCCGGGACTCCGGAACAAGTCAAATCACTCATCCGCGATGCCGAAAACGGACTGCTCTCCAGATTTATGTTCTTCTGCATCAACTCCACATCCGAATGGCTTGACGGCTTCGAATCCTATGGCGAAGACACACCTTTAGAAGAGGTCTTTGACTCCATAGGAGCCGAATTCACTGCTTTCGCCAAACGGCTTGAAAGCATCCAGCAAATCCGTTTCTCACTTTCATTACCTCAAATTGGCTAGTTCAACGACTTCTTCGCCAGCGAAAAAGAAAGGATGCAAGACTTCAACGGTGACCGCTATTCTGCTAGTTCCCATCGTCTCGCCTGGTGCTTCCTGAAAATCGCAATGGTTTTGACCGCACTGCGGATGATGGATTCAGGAAGCATAACAGAAACCATAGAATGCTCGGACATAGATTTTTCTGCCACTCAAACGATTATCCGTGTAATCTCCAGACACAACGACTACATCTTCAATGTTCTGGACAAAGAGCGCCCGGAAGGCATCGCTGTGGCCGACTCCTACTCCTCAGCCACACGAAAGTCGATACTCTCTGCCCTTCCCGGTTACTTCACGACAGCTGATATGAAAGAAATTTCACAAAGAATAGGCAAAAGCCTAAGAACGGTCAGGCGACAGATAGCCAGAGCAATCGAAGCCAGTGAAATACAACAAGTAAAGCACGGTGAATACAAGAAGTTGTAGAAGTAAAAGACGTGCCCTATAGAATCGTATGGGGCATATCTTTTAATTTTTTTTTCGGTGCGAACCTTATAATATAGAAGAAAATGAGTAACTTCGTCATTTTGAATTTTAGACGCAACATTAAAAGGTTATATACAATGCCTATACAAGGTTTTAAAATTATAAACGATTCAGCGCAAGTAGCATGTGGTAACTGTATAGAGTTAATGCGTGCTATTCCAGATAATAGTGTTGATTTGGTTCTGACAGATCCACCGTACAATCTTGGATTGTTTATGAAAGACAGAGGAACCAATATGGAAAAGCTTCGCCCAAATCATTTTGCCTTTCAAGGTTGGGACGATCTTGATTTCAACACCTGGATTGAACAGATGAATCAGTTTCTTAAGGAATGCCATAGAATTCTTAAGAAAAAAGGGACGCTCATAATTTTCATGTCAATCATTAAAGTTGAAAGTATCATAAATCTCGCTCAAGATAATGGATTTTACTATAAAACTACTGGTATATGGCACAAGAAAAATCCAATTCCTAGAAATATGAACTTGCATTTTCTGAACTCGATTGAGCCTTGGATCTATTTAATAAATGACGGAACAACAGGTACATTCAACAATGAAGGGAAACCTGTTCATGATTTTATCGAAACATCTACTATAAGTATTACAGAACATAAAAAAGGAAACCATCCGACGCAAAAACCAGTCAAATTATTATCTCATTTCGTTAAACTGCTTTCTAATGAAAACGATGTCATTCTTGACCCATTTATGGGATCTGGAAGCACAGGGGTAGCTTGTATGACATTAGGACGCAATTTTATCGGCATCGATATCAATGAAGAGTATGTTAAAACATCTATCAATCGAATAGAAGCAGAATCATGATAGCCGCAGATTTGTTTTCTGGCGTAGGAGGACTTTCCCAAGGGTTCATTTCGGCCGGATTTAAAATTGGTTTTGCCATTGAATTTGACAAAGAAATTGCCAGCGCCTATGCAAAGAATCATCCTGAAACAGAGATGATTAATGAAGATATTTGTGGTGTTAACATCGAAGAGATAAAAAAGAATCATCCTCAGATAGATCTAATAATGGGTGGTCCACCTTGTCAAGGATTTTCGCAGAAAGGAAAACGTCTGAATCTTAATGATCCTCGAAATTTTCTCTTCCAGCAATTTGTTCGTTTTGTAGATTCCTATAGACCGAAATACTTTGTTCTTGAAAACGTTCCCAATATTATTACAACATCAAATGGGTATTTTAAGAATCAAATAATTGAGTCCTTCTCAAAGTTGGGCTATACGGTTAATTGTGGCGTTTTATCAGCTTCTGAATTCGGAATTCCTCAAGACCGTCACCGCGCTGTATTTATTGGTGTCTTGGGTTCAGAGGGGATTGAGCTTCCAACTCCACCACACAAGAAAGTAACGATTCAAGAGGCTATATATGACCTTCCATTTATTGCTTCGGGTGAAGGAATAGACGTGTCTAAATATGGGAAAAAAGCCACGTCTGAGTATCAAAAAATGCTTCGCGGCAAATCAACAATTTTATATAATCACGTAGCAACAAAGCATTCAGCTTTGGCCCTGGAAAGATTAGCTATGATTCCTAAGGGCGCTGGACGAGAGGTCCTTCCCTCAGAACACAGAACAAAATCAATTTATAGCGGCACTTGGTGTAGACTCTTAGAGGATGGAATAGCACCCACTATTACAACAAGATTTGATACACCATCATCGGGACGTTTCACTCATCCTATTCTCAATAGGTGTCTAACAGTCCGAGAAGCGGCAAGGATACAGTCATTTCCTGATTCATTCAGGTTTTATGGAAATAAGACAAGCCAAATGAAGCAGGTCGGAAATGCTGTACCACCTCTCCTCGCTTATGCAATTGCTCAACAAATAATTAAAAACGACAAATAAATATGGCAACTCTTCCGCAACAAATTAGAAATCATAAGCCGCAAAACGCTAGGCTGGGCATTAAATCTTCGCTGTCTAATCTTAAGCGTGTAATTTCGATGCTGTACATACTATATGTCGCTAATGAAAGAAAAGGAAGAATCGAATATTCCGAGGAGTATTCGGATGGATCGTTGACTAAAATACGCCTAAAAGAAACATATAAGGCATCAATAAGTGCTATCTTTCCTATAGGTGATAGCATCATTTCTGTAAACCCTCTTCTTACATCCCAACTGGAGCATCTTCAAGTTGGGTTGGAACTAGTCTTCCAATTGGGGAAAATAAATTTTGTCGCTTCTAAAGCCAACTCGGCTGAAAGGACGGGTGGTAATAGATATGCCAAGGCTATCACATTCAGTAAAAATATGATATACCTTGATGTATATTTCTCTGCATTATCCAATGAACAGAGGAATAAAGTGCTCATGTCTTGGATGAAGAATGAGATATCTGAAACCGAGTCCGATAAGGCTTTATTCCAGATGCTTACAGCATTTACTGAGAATTTGAAAATGTCTGTAGATAATGGTACGGAAAACAGAATCTTTGAACAGGAGGGGCTTTATAAAGAATTGCTTGCAGGAAATAAGGTTCTCGGCAAAGATGTACACGAAGATGTAGGTCCTTTGAGGATATATAAATCATTCGTCAGAGAAGGAATGCATCCCTATGTCAAACTTGAGGGTAATGATTTCTCCTTAAAGTCTGATAAAGAGAAGTTAAACAATTATCTAACACTAGTTTCTACTGATATTGATTTAAAAAATTCCGAAATTCCAGAAATTTCTAAAACAGCTAATGACGATTTAGCGATTGATGCTCCAGTCCAGAAAATATACTATGGTTGTCCGGGCACAGGCAAGTCATACGAAGTAAAGAAAATAACCGAAGGCATCAACGGTGAACTGGCAACCTATTTCGATGATAAGGGACATAAGATACCGACCCCTGACACGAAGGAGGAACGTGCAAACAAGCCGAGCAACATCTTCCGCACGACTTTCCATCCAGACTATGACTATGCTGCTTTCGTGGGTTCCTACAAACCAGTGATGAAGCCTGTTCTTGACAATGACGGCAAAAAGACTGACGAAGAACTCACCTATGCTTTCGTACCGCAGGTGTTCACCAACGCCTATATCCGTGCCTATATGTCACTCGCAGACGAAACTCTCACTGATTCTGAAAAGCAGGTATATCTCATCATCGAGGAAATTAACCGAGGAAACTGCGCTCAGATATTCGGAGACCTCTTCCAATTGCTTGACCGCAAAGATGGGATTTCAGAATATCCTATAGTTCCAGATACTGAGTTGATAAACTTTCTAAACGAGCAAGGCATCTCTGGCAACAAGTTGAGACTGCCAGAAAACTTTCACATATTTGCCACGATGAATACATCAGACCAAAGTCTCTTTCCTATGGACTCCGCATTTAAGAGACGTTGGGCAATGGAATACATCCCTATTAATCTCGACCAAAAGGATGCAAAAACATACACGTTCATAATCAACGACAAAGAGTACTCGTGGGTTGAATTCCTCGGTAAGGTCAATCCTCTAATCCGCAAAGCCACCGACAGCGAAGACAAGCAGATGGGCGAGTTCTTCATCAAGGGAAATGTCACAGAAACGGTATTTAAGAACAAGGTGATGTTCTACCTCTGGAACGATGTCTGCAAAGACCTCTACTCCGCCAGCCGCATCTCTCCCGACTACTTTCTGAGAGACGATGTAGAAGAAGACAAAAAGACGGTCTTCACCTTTGCCGAACTCTTCGGTGACGGCCGTATTGACACAGAGAACAATAAAACAACCTCTCCGGCTCAACTTCTTGAAGGCTTCATCACCAAGAAGCTAAGGTTAGAATCTAAAGATTCCGGTTCGACTGCCCCTGTCGGGATTTCCCCTACCAAGTAATTCCGTTCAAACCTGCACTGATGCTGATCTTTTTTGAGGACTATAGCTACCCGGAGGAACTGATTTCCACGTATCTGGCGGGCAAGGATGCCAAAAGTGGATATGCCATCCCCGTAAAACATGAGGAGGATGGATGGCGTATCCAGCACATCGGCTACCTCTTCGTCTCGAATGAGAAATACAAAGGACCAGTATTCATCCTCCCGAAACTCTTCCTTTATAAAGTGGATGGCAAAGACACTTTGCTGGGCAGACAAGGCATATTCCCAGAAGATATCTACGATACCGACAAGGATGAAAACCCTCTCACAGTACAGGGCTATGAATATTTTTTGCCTGAACTGAGCTTGTGGCTCTTCCGTGCTATAGCTCGCTACCGCGACGAAGCCAGTAAAGACAAAAATCAGGAAGATCAGAACAATCTGGACTATGTCACGCCCGACAACAACTCTCAGGATCAGGATTTTTTAAGCACAGCCATTCATTTGATAGATTTTCTGTCAGATCATCGCAACTTATTCACCCAGATAACCAAAATTAATAACTCTGGGCACTCCTCTGTTGATTGGCACAAAACCATTCAGACACAGCCATTCATCAAAGACAAACAACCATACTACACGCAGCTTCTCACAAAGGACAAGTCCCGAAATATCGACGAAGAGCTTATCGTCCTCTACTACTCTGTACTGAAATACCTCAAGGACAAGTTCCATTTCCGCATTTCATTGGGAGAAATCAACTACGACCTCAAGTCAACTTCCGAGATTCAGCGCTATCTTGATACAGGAATAGGAAAGCGGAGGATGCGCGATATGAAAGGCAAATATTATCGCGATGACCTCAGAAGTCTTTGGTCTCTACTCGATGCGTTCTTCACGTTCAACTCCAGTAAAGATGACAAGAACCCAATCAAGGAAAAACTCATCATAAAGAATTTCGAGCTTGTCTTCGAGAAAATGGTTGATTACCTTATCGGAGACACAGGTAAACTATCCGAACTCAAGACGCAAAAAGACGGCAAACTTATAGACCACATCTATCTGGATAACTCCCTACTGACCAGACAGAACAATATATATTACATCGGTGACAGCAAATACTACGACACCGACAACCATCCGGTAGGCGTTGCCTTATATAAGCAGTTCACCTATGCCCGCAACGCCATACAATACAACATTGAACAATATCACCTTCGGCACAAGGAGAATCCTAACGCCATACGTTACAGAGATGACGAAACAGAGGGCTACAATATCACACCGAACTTCTTCATCATCCCTACGATAGAATCTGGTGATTTCGAATTTAATCCACCGACACTCACACCGTCAAAATGGCATCCGAAAACCAGCAAGCAGTTCGAAGATCGTCTCTTCGACCGTGACACCCTGATCCTGCGTGAATATAAAATCAGTCTTATATCGCTCATTGCAGCCTATGGTGCATACGAAAGTTCCTGGACTACGCCGCTCCGAAAAATTATCAGAGAGGATATGATTTCCTTCCTAAATGACTCCTACACATTCTTCGAAGTTACTCCAAAGCCGATTCCAATTTATGCCGGAGACAAAAAAGTCACTGAGATTCCATTCCTCAATTATTATCACAATCATCTCAAAGGCAAGATATACAAAACAGAAGACAACACTGACAAACTCACTATCGCCTTTGAAAGCAACTCTGCTCTCGGCAAGACTGATCTCGAAGATGTCAGGACCAACATTGTCACCTCCATTTCAGGCGGCAGCATAGATATGCCGATAAAGTTGAAACCATAATCCACAAAGATTGACTACTTTTACAGAACATAAATATATGGACACAAAGCACGCAATAGATACCAATCTCACATCCGACAATCAGTTTGTCTCGGACATAATACAAATAATCCGTGACGGCAAGGACAAGGCGTTCACCGCTGTTAACGTATCAATGATTGACACCTACTGGAATATAGGCCGCAGGATAGTTTTGGAAGAACAAAAAGGAGAACTGCGTGCCGAATATGGCACACAACTCCTGAAAAGATTGGCTGCCAGCTTGACGAAAGAACTTGGTAAGGGCTACAGTGAAAGGAACTTACGTAACTTCCGTCTGTTCTACCTCCAATTCCCCGACTACGAGATTTGGCACACAAGTGTACCGAATCTGACCTGGTCACATTACCGCTCACTGCTCTCGGAAGAAAACCGCGAAGCACGCTACTGGTATATGCACGAAGCCGCATCTGAAAATTGGAATGTCCGCACCCTCGACCGAAATGTAGGTTCCCAATACTACTTCCGCCTGCTCCAGTCCCAACACAAGGAGCCTGTCATCCGTGAAATGCAAGAAAAGACTGCCGACTACCAGAAAGACAAGCACGAGTTCCTAAAGAACCCGTTCATTGCTGAATTCCTCGGACTACCAAGCAACATTGAATTTACCGAATCCAAACTTGAAAGTTCCATACTCACCCACATCCAGAAATTCCTCCTCGAACTCGGCAAAGGCTACGCCTTCGTCGCCCGCCAGCAGCACATCACCACTGATGCCGGAGACTTCTACATAGACCTCGTCTTCTACAACTACCTCCTCAAAGCCTTTCTGCTCATAGACTTAAAGACCGCTAAAATAACTCATCAGGATGTAGGCCAGATGGATATGTATGTCCGAATGTACGATGACCTCAAGCGCACCGAAGGCGACAACCCCACCATCGGACTCGTCCTCTGCACAGAAACCAGCAAGGACATAGCCAAATACTCAGTCCTACACGAGAATCCCCAGCTCTTCGCAGCCAAATACCTCACCTACCTCCCATCCGAAGAAGATCTCAAACGCGAAATCGAAAAGCAAAAGGAAATCTTCCAGATTCAGCAAGACGAAGTCTAAAGCCTTTCCCCAGAAATTCTCGACATTGTGGAGAATATTACGAAACAGAAGGGGCTGACTAAAAAGTACTAGTCAAGCCCCTCTTTCTTGCTTTTTGGCGAGGTCAACCTCGACATTGTCTCCG